>JAABUL010007646.1_pt1 | contig 11508 bp, 19 predicted proteins | sample 5559151 | NCBI WGS metagenome assembly JAABUL01 (sample SAMN10711876, study PRJNA513368) | rock metagenome | isolation source: Antarctica rocks | place: Antarctica: Victoria Land, Pudding Butte sud | reverse complement strand
CCTTGGACCGGCGCTTTAGCTTGGCCGCGATGGCGTTCAAGATCATGGGGCTGCCTCCAAGCGGGAAGCGGCAAATTCGGCTGGCGTGCCTAACAAACCGTCAACGCCGGAAATTTGCGACAGGCCCACGGCGCCTGTGCCTCTGCGATCGCCCGCAGAGCGTCTACGGCATCGTGTCGACCGGCGATGTGCGCCGGGTCGCTGGCCGGTCCGACCAGGATAAAATCGTTCCAGGCGATCTCGCGCCGGCTCACCCCATGGTGCTCCGCCATGAACCGGTCCTCGGCATCAGGGTCATGCACCAGCACGAGATCGGCGTTGCCCTTGGCCGCGGTTGCCAAGGCCTGGCCGGTGCCTTGGGCGACGACGTGGACCTCGATCCCTGTATCGCGGGTGAAGATCGGCAGGACGTAGGCCAGGAGCCACTATTCTCGACTGAGGTGGTCGAAGCGAGCACGATCGTCGGGTGCTGCTGCCGGGCTGCGCCGACGCGAACGGCGCGGCGACCGTGGAAAGCGTGCTTGCCAGGAGGAGGTGCGGAAGTCGGGGGGTGTTCATCGGCCTGCCTGTTTGCGGGTGTGGGACAGCATGAACGCCGCACCGCTCACGGCCACGCTGATCACGATCAGCACGAGTCCGAGTGCGAGCGAGGTCGCCAAATTGCCTTCGCTGGTCTCGAGCGTGATGGCGGTAGTCATGGTGCGGGTGTAGCCGGCGATGTTGCCGCCCACGAGCAGGATCGCACCTACCTCGGACACCGTACGGCCGAAACCAGCCAGGATAGCGGTCAGCACCTCGGCCCTGCCGATGGCCAGGAGATGGTGCAGGACCTGATGGCGCTTCAGGCCGAGCGCCAGGAAGTCCTTGGTCCGGGTCGCGATCGAATGTTTCAACGGGATCGACGGGCTCGAGGATCACTTACAGGACGAGTTCGGCCCCGCGCCGACGTCAGGCGAGGGGCTGGCGCTCGTAGTGCTGCGGGATTTGATGGGGATGGTGGGGCGGTCGACGGCGTAGGGGTTCCGGTCGGCAGGCTACGCCGTGACATACCTGCCGCCGGGCCGGGATGGCCGCGCCACTTTCTGCCTTGGCCACGGGTCTCGGACCGGCTTCGGCCGGAACATCGTCGATCTCGCCGATCGATGGGGACCGGAGTGGCGCCGGCATTCCGACGCGCTCGACCAAGTGGCGGCGTACCTGGCGGCGGAGGCTGCATGATCGACCGCCGGTCCCTGCTCGCCACGCTACTGGCCTCGCCTTTCGGAAGTTTCTGGGCAAGTTGCCCGGAGACGTGAGGAGCTACGATGGTCACGAAGGCAACCGGCCGCCCACGGGGTCGCCCCAAGATGGCGCTGCAGGACGATCCTGAGCGCTACGTCTTGGCTTGGTATGAGGCGGTATCTCGTCTGAATGAACACACGCCTAAGTTTTCCCGACGCGGGCTCGCGCTCCACATTGCCATGGTTTGGCGAGGGGAGCTTGTGAACAATCCGGAAAACATCGAACACTGGCTGAAGGGAAGCGGTCCCGTCGCCTTTCAAGCAACGAAGCGCCGTGGTGTCGAGGGCTCGAAGGACCCGCGGCATGCTACGGCCTTCCATCCCATTGCAGATGATATTGCAAGGAAGGCACGAGCGCTCGGCTGCCTCGACAGTACGTCAGGCGATGGCGTCTGGTGGATCGCGATGGTGAATTCTTGGAAGGTCGCCCTTGCCGAGCCTGATTTCATCCTGGCCCAGTACCCAATAGTTTGGTGCCGGTTGATCGGTGAGTACCCCTTCCAACAACGCGTGTTGGCGAGGTTCGTCGAGGCCCGTTTCGGTGGCCGGGCACTTCCACAATTTTCACTGCCCGATTTTATTCCGCACGACGTGGTGTAGTTCACGGGGCAATGGTCAACCGTCCTTTGCGAGCCATGCGGCTCAATTGAGAGACGGATCATGTCAAAACCACTCAGGACCCGCAGGGGTATCACTGAATTCTTGAATGTCCGTGGTTTCCCCGTCGCCGAAGCCTCGCTCGCGACTTGGGCATGTCGCGGTGGCGGCCCCCCTTTCCAGAAGTTCGGGGTCAAGCCTTTGTACGACGAAGACGAAGCTCTGGCCTGGGCTGAAGCCCGCATGAGCAAGCGCGAGAATGCCGGTGAGTCCGATCAGGCGGCTGCCTGAAAACACGAAAGCCGCGACGCTGCGCGCCACGGCCCTCGGCTCATTTCAGTCCTCGCACGTCTGAGATAGCGTTTTGGGTCCTACCTGGCAAGCGACGTCGCTCTCAAAAGAGAGACGACATGCTGACTATCTCCCGCCCTCAAAGCTACGTTGTTCCTTCGACTTCCGACTTCCGTCTCGCCGTCCTCGGCCGACGTTTCCAGGCCTCTCGCGCCCTCACCATCGCCCTGAGTGAAATGGCGTTCGGCCGACCTCGCCGCGATGATACCGCCCTGCTCGCGGGCTGCGTCAGCTCCCGAATTGCCGAAGCTGCTGAGGCGCAATCATGAGCGCCGATATTGTGGCGCTTCCCACACCTCTCCCGATCGCCAATATCGAGAATACTGATCAGGGTTGGCGGATCACTACGCGCAGCCCCTCCGTCCGGCGTCATTACGACTTCGCCAGCGAGGGCGAGGCGGCCGAATTCGCAGTCGTCCTGCGCGACGAAGGTAAGTGGCCTCTGCAGTTCGGCCCTGGCGCCGATGCGGTTCGGGCGATCGTTGACGGTTTGACCGATGGGGACGCCCCGTGAATCCCCGCCACCACACGGCGGCGGCGGTCGAGATCATTGAGGTGCTCGCCACCATCCCGACCACACGTCGGAAAGGACTTCGGGTTGCGCTTGTCCGGCAGGACGGAGTGGAGATGGTCGAGGTCCGCCATATCGCCTTGGCTCCGGACTGGCGCGAGACTCCTGGCGATCACCGGACGACGATCCGTTCCGAGGCTGTCGGCCGCGTCGTGGCCGCGTTGGCGGCGGCCGGCGCGAAGCTCGGAGGGGTGGGCCGATGATGACGGCCATCCCCGACGCCATCCTGCTGCGTATCGGGCAGCTCGTAAGACTGCTCGGCTCGAACTACGACGGAGAGGCGCTCGGTGCTGCCCGCGCGATCAACCGCGTGCTCGGCGGCGCCGGTCTGGTCCTTGACGACTTAGCGCACCGGATAGAGCACGCACCGCAACCCGTCGTGCTCTATCGCGACGCGCCACCTTCGAAGCCGACCCGGCCGCGCAAGCGGCGCGGCCAGGGCCAGCCCCGTCCAGGTGCCGACTGGATCGAGATCGGCATGATCCAGCATCGCGACATCATCGATGCCCTGCAAGACGGGATCGATGATGTCGGCTCGCCGCTGACGCCTTGGGAGGTCGAGTTCGCGGAGTCGATCGTCGCCAGCCTGCGAGGGACACGGCACCGCCTTTCGCATCGGCAGATGGAGATCGTCGAGCGGATCCTCGGCAAGCTCGAGGAGACGCGTTCTTGAGCCTCAACTTCAACGGCAGCGGCCCGAGCCCGAATTATGCAGCGGCCGCGCTGGACCGTGAATGCCAGGCACTTGCCTCGACGTCGCACGGCCGGAACGAACAGGCGAACCGTTCGGCCTTCAATATGGGCCAGTTCGTTGGTGCCGGACATCTCGACCGTATCGATGTCGAGCGGCGATTGTTCGACGCCGCGGTCGCGAACGGTTACGTCGGGAAGGATGGCGCGCCAGCGGCCCGGGCTACCATCAAGAGCGGCCTCGACAAGGGCGAGCGTGAGCCCCGGGCGGTGCCGAACAGCAGCACCAACGGCGCCGCACGCGGTACCATCCACATCTTGAAGCCGGTGCCCCAGCTATCGGGCGTGTCAACGCCGGACTGGACCGCGCCGGACAACAACGGCAAGCCGAAGTTCATCAGCATCGGCAAGCCCGAGCCCATGCGGTTCAACGATGAAGCGCGCCGGCACCTCTACATGCGTGACGGCGAGGCCGTTCGGGTCAAGGTCAAGAACACAAGCGGCAAGTTCGCCGACTGGTACCGCGTGCAGCGGCCGACCGATGGCGCGATCGGCTGGCAGGCCAGGAAGCCTACCGGTTACGTGCCGGTGCCCTACGTGCCGGCCGGTGCTCGCAATCCCTTCGACGCCGAACGCCGGGGCGAAGTGTTGGTGTGGTCCGAAGGCGAGAAGGACGCGGAGACCCTGCACGCGCACGGTTTCCACGCCTTCACATTCGGCGGCACCAGCGACGCGCCCGACGTCGCGGGGCTACTTGACGGGCACCACGTCATCATCGTGGCCGACAACGACGAGCCCGGCGAGAAGTGCATCCCCCGCAAGATCGAGGCGCTCGAAAAGGCTGGAGCGGCGTCCATCAAGACAGTGCGCTTTCCAGAGCTGCAGGACGGTGGCGACGCGAGCGACTTCTTCGAGCGCGGCGGGACAGCCGAGGACTTCATGGACCGCGCTGTGCGGGTCAACGGTCCGCACGGTGACCGGGACGGCGATCATGATGCAGGGGTGAGGACCGGTGACGAGCCGCCAAACGACCTGGAGAGCCTGAATGCCGAGTTCTGCGTGGTGCTCGACGGCGGCAAGGCCCGGGTCCTGCATTTCGAGGAGGAGCGACAGAAGAGGCATAAGCGGCAGGTCGCGACATACCTGTCCTTCGAGGACTTCCGCAATTTTCACATGAACAGGTCCATCCAGGTCGGCGACAAGCGAGTTCCGCTTGGCCAGTGGTGGCTTAAGCATTCCGACCGGCGCCAGTACCGCGGCTTGACGTTCGAACCTGCTGCTGAGCAGGAGATCAACGGCAGGTTCAATCTATGGCGCGGGTGGGGCGTCGAGCAACATGCGGGCGATTGGTCCCGCATGAAGGCGCATATCCGCGAGGCCCTGGCCGGCGGTAACGACGAGTTCGACGCATACATCATGCGGTGGGTCGCCTGGGCGGTCCAACATCCCGCCGAGCGGGCCCAGGCTGCCCTCGTGTTCAAGGGCAAGAAGGGCACCGGCAAGGGAACGCTGGGCAACGCCCTATGCCGGATCTTCGGCCAGCACGGCACTCACATCTCAACGGCCGAGCACTTGGCGGGCCGGTTCAACGGGCACCTTCGGGACGCCTGCTTCCTGTTCGCCGACGAAGCTTATTGGCCGGGCGACAAGGGGGCTGAGGGGTCGCTCAAGCGGCTGGTGACCGAGCCGGATCTCTTTATTGAGGCCAAGGGCAAGGACGGCATCACGGTGCCGAACATGCTGCACGTGATGATGGCCTCAAACGACGAATGGGTGGTGCCGGCCGGCGAGGACGAACGGCGCTACGCCATTTTCGCAGTCAGCGACCGGTACAAGCAGGACGAGACCTGGTTCACTCCGTTGAACGAGCAGATGGAGGCCGGTGGATACGAAGCCATGCTGTTCGACCTGCTCCGGTTCGATCTCGGCGACTGGCACCCCCGGCGAATCCCGCGCACCGAGGCGCTGCTCGACCAGCAGAGCCGTGGCTTGAACGCCGAAGATGCATGGTGGTGCGAACTCCTCGAGACCGGAGTGCTTTGGGGGTCGGATCCGCAGCGGCCGGAGCGCGCGGTGTCGAACGGATGGGAGGAAGAGAGAGACACGGCAACCAGCAGTCGGATGGTAAGACGCAAGGGCCTCTACGATCAGGCACGCGAGCTGTCGCCCCGGCTCAAAGGGTTCAGTGACCACCTCCTAGCCGCGACCCTATCGAAGTACGGGTGTGACAACGGCCAGAAGGTGATGCGCCGGCGAGGATGGCATTTCCCTTCCCTGACCCGCGCGCGCAGCGAATGGGAAACCCGGTTCTCCGGATGGAAGTGGCGTGATCCGACGATCAACGAGTGGCAGGGGGAGCCGTAATGTTCCGCTTGTGCCGGTTTTACAAGCCAACCGGCACATCATATCCTATTGATATGTCTATAGTATTCCGCATGTTCCGCTTGTGCCGGTTTTTCGTGAATGTTCGCGGAGGGTTCGTCCGCGCGGGTTCGCCGGGGGTCGGTTTCGTGTTCCTCTTCTCTTATCCCTTTAAAGAGGAACAAGAGGAACAAGAGGAACATCGAAGTCGGAACAAGGAGTTGGTCCGTTCCGGACTTGGGACGCTTGTGCCGCTTATGGCAGGCCTGTCTGTGGCCACCGCCGCTAACCCCGAGGCGTCGTCGCCGGTCGGCGACAGCGTGATGCTCGCACTCGATACGTTGTTGTCGGCCGCGATCGACGACGACGCTTGTGTAATCGACCCCGCGTGGGGCACTGCCGCTGCGGGACCGTTCCGGGTCTCAGGCGAGATCGCCGAGTTCACCGCCCTGGTCGAGCAGCCGATCGGCGTTGCCTTTCGTCTCGCGCTCCAGCGTTTGGGCGAGCACCTAGCCGGCGTCGTCGAATGTTCAGAGGATCTACGGGACATCGCCGAACGCGCTGCGAAGCGCGACCGTATCCGCTACGGCCGGCGCCTTGCGATCCTCGAATCCGCATGGGCCGAGGTCATGAGGACGAATTTCGGGATGGCGCGGGAGGCGCAGGGACGATGACGGAAGACCGTGATACCCCGGCACACGGCCGACTTCGGTCGACGCTGGCCTACTTGGATCGGGAAGCCGCCCGTCGTGCCAAGGGCGGTCACCCCGGCATGATCCGGCTCGACACCGACGAACTCGACGCCATCGTGGCCGTGCTCCGCCGCGAGGTCGCTACCGCTCCATCGGAGGTCGCTGGTCAATGACGGCTCCCTTCGCCGGCATTGCGGAGAAGCTCGGCAAGCTCATTCCGCGTCTCGCGTTCGATCATGACGGCGAGATCACAGCCACCGTCGCGGCGATCGGTCGGACGCTCGCAACCGCTAGGCTTGACTGGCACGACCTGGCGCAGCGGGTGGCACAGCCGAGCTTCGACGACGTCATGGCGACGTCCGCACCGTCGCAACCATCTCGGCCAACATGGCCACCGCCGGCGTCGCCATCGAAGACGCCTGCGGCATCACAGAAGCCAGGGCGTGAACCGGCGCACTGGCCGACATGGGCAATCATGACCCGCTTCGAGCGCCTGGCGTGGATGGACGCCATCGTGGGTGCGGCGGATCTGATGAATGCCAGGGAAGCCGAGGCTTTCGCGCAATTCCGCGAGGCCCACTACACCCTGCGGGACGGGTGGTCGCGCAAGGACACCAACAGCTTCAACCGCCACGTCCGGACCTTGTGGGAGCGAGGGTGGCGCCCAGACCGGAAGGCGGCGTGACGGAGTTTGCAGCGGGAAGGAGTGGGACGATGAAAGCGATAAGCACGGCCTCAAAAGTTAAGGCGAACCCCTCCAAGCCCTCAGCTCCCGGCTCACCGGACAAGGTCGATAGCACCACTCCGTCGCCGCCGAGAATCAAGGCACTCGGAGGCTCCGGGATGCTTATCTGGGACATGATGATCATCAACCGGACCGCCTTCACGGTGCCTTCGATCCCGGTCAACGAAAAGGACGAGAGCAAGATCATTGCAGCAACGGCTCTTTCGGCTTTCTCCCCTCAGGATGCCATTGAGGCCATGATCGCGAGTCAGGCTGTCGCGCTGCACTTCGCGTCGCTGGAGTGTTCTCGCCGGGCCATGCTGCCCCAGCAGTCGGCCGACGTTGCGTCGAAGCTCCGCAAGGACGCCGCGAACTCCGCTCGGGCCATGATCGACATGTGCGAGGCGCTTGATCGGCGCCGAGGCAAGGGCCCCCAGGTGGTTCGGGTCGAGCGCGTCGTCGTGAACGAGGGCGGCCAAGCCGTGGTCGGCAACGTGACCAATGCGTCGCTCCCGACGTCGCCCCCGGCGCCTCAAGCGATTGGGCAGGGGGCGAACCCCATATCGATGGTCGAGGGTGCCCCCATCATGACCCGCGAGGGGGAGGGGGTATAATTCTGGATCAATCGTCTGACCCCATGCATCAGAGGCGAGCCGCAACGCCGGCCACTCAAAACGACTCATGCGCCGAGGTCGCGTCCGAGTCGGTGCCAACCTGCGGGGCACGGACCCGTGGCGGCACCTCCTGCAAGAATATGCCGATGCGGAATGGTCGATGTCGGATGCATGGCGGTGGATCGACTGGACCGAAGACGGCGGCCGGGCTCGCGCGGTGGCGTACCGCCGTCACGGTCCACGGTGGTCGGTCCCGCGAGATGATGGAATTCCGCGCCCGGGTTCGCGAGCTGCGATCCGCTGCGCGCCGCACGATCGAGCTGGCGTAGGAGGAGTACCGCCTTGTCATGTCGGGCGTTTCCACCGAGGTTTCCACCTCCTACGCATGTCCGCGCGAGAGCTATTGGTTTTCTTTGATTGTTTGAATTATGTGGCACCAGCGCGCGTGCGCGCGAGGCGCGAGTTCGGAGATCCACAGCCCACGTGCCCAGGCGCGACAGGGGTACGCCTTAAAACCTGTCGTTGCCTGAGCATGGACGTTCATTCGGGCTCAAGAATGGATGGTCGAACGGCCTTTTGGCTCGTCTTCGACCGCACCGGCATTCGCCGCCAAGACGACACGTAGAGAGGGCTTCCTTGGCGATGAGCGCATTTGAGTGGTTTCCCTGGCCGAATGAACGGAAATGAATAGGTGCGAGGGATCTCGCGGGTCTGAGTGCGACGACCTCGGCCGATCCACCTTCACGGAAGACCGCATGACGCTCAGCCGCACGTTCAGCACCTCCACCCACAGCGCGCAGACCAACATCAGCATGATCGCGAAGAATCCAAACGCCAGCGTCGGATAGTTCACGCACGTGTTCACGAAGCCGAGGGTCACCTGCCCCGCTACAGTGTCGGCTTTCGAGACAAGAACGCGCCACATCGGACCACTCCCAGGGTTGCCGGGTCGAGGTCGCAAGGGACAAGCCAGCGCCGGGTGGGGAGGTGATGATGCGGCCTATCAGATGATGTCGTTCAGGATCGCGAACTCCTATGCTGCCTGGCGTGCATCCTCCACCATCTGAAGCGGGCTCGGCACAGGGAGATCGCTGGCGCGGTCTTCGACTCTTGGTGGTCAACGTGTCGCCTGCAGCTCGACAATGGGGAAGGTATAACGCCGGCCCTCCGAAGTCGTGACCTCCAAGGTAGCTCCGTCCGGCAAAAGCCTCACTTCCATCGGTGCCTCCACCTGCGAACGACGCAGCTTGCCGCGCGGCCCTATACCGGCTGAGATTTCAGTTGTAGTCGAACGCGTCGGGCGAGACGCCCAAGAGCAGATCCCCGACGTTGATCCATGGGGTGCGGTGACCAGCGCCATACATGCGGTCCGCTACCCGTTCGAGGCGTCGACGGTGACGATCGAACCGGCGCAGTACCTCGGCCCCGTCTCGCGTGTGGCTTTCTTCAAGTTCGTCGATCGCGGCCTGGAAGACATGACAGTGTACTTGGCCTTCGAGGCCCTGCATGACGAACACGAGGCCGAACGCGTCGATGGCGGCGGGAAGGCTGGTGCTGGAGAGGCGCAAGACGGCAGGGCTCCGGAGGGCTCTCTGGTAGGGTGTCGCGATCACAGCACGCTGGCAGACATTGCGCGAGAGGCGGATTATCTAGGAGGTGTGCCCCTGATCAGGTCCGAGAACTCGACTTGGCACTCACGCACGCGGCTGAAAATGACGTCGGGATCCTCATTGTGCCCAGCTAATGTCAGATATGTGTTTTGGTCGTCGTGCCGGTCGTAGACGATCCAATCCCCGGTGAGTTTCTGATGTCGCGCCTGGTCGTCCATGCCGCTGTGCACGAACGCGGTGGCCAGCAGCTTGGACCTCTCCTCAATCGACATCGTGTCGTCGCTCATCACCGAGCGGAGCATTCCGTTTAGCGCCTTCTTGCCCCAGCGATTTTTCACGACCTGCGCGACGTGGCGCCCCTCCGAGAAATGCTTGTGCCAGAGCCCAGCGAGCGGCGGGTGGAGGAACTTCGTCGCTGGCTTAGTCCGCGTGGGTCGATGGACGGGCGCGCCTTCCAGTCCAGCGATCTCGTTGATGGGGTTGAACGGGTTTAAGGGCGCCCGCAATGTGAGGAACGCCATCTGCCAGACCAGCGTGATGGAGAAGCGGCCGGTGACCATAGTGCGGGTCAGGCGGTCATGAAGCACGCGGCCGATCGCCTCCATCTCGGCAGGATTGATAGATCCAGTTTCCAGTGCGGTCACCGGCACCGCCTCGGGTAGACCAATAACCCGTTGATCATGTCGTTCAGCCCGCACGATGGATCACGCACCGACCTGTTCTGCGGGCGGAACGAGCGTCGCCGACAGCTTCACCCCGAGCGCGCCGAGGATGTTCAGGACCGTGCTCAGCTTCGGGTCGCCGTCGGGTCCGAGGGCCTTGTAGACTCCTTCACGGGTCACGCCGGCATCGACCGCGACGCGGCTTATCCCGCGGGCGCGAGCAACGATGCTAACGGCCTTGCGGATCACGTCGCCGTCGCCAGTGGCGAAGGCTTCGGCCAGAAGCTCGGCTTGGTCCTGGGGATCGGTGAGATACTTTGCAGTGTCGAAGGGAACGGTGGTGATAGACATTAGGGGAACAACCAATAAGGGCGCCCCACGAGCGGGGCAATGTAGGCGGCTGAGGTGGGGCGGATCTCACATCTCCAGCACCATGGATTGAGCCTTGGCGATGTCGCGCGCTTGGCTGCCCTTGTCGCCACCGCAGAGCAAGATGACGATCTCGGCGCCGCGGCGGGTGAAGTAAATTCGGTAGCCCGGACCGTAGTCGACGCGGATCTCGCTCACCCCGCCCCCGACCGACTTGGCGTCGCCGAACAGGCCGAGCTCGACCCGCGCGATGCGCTTGGTGATGCGGCTACGCGCGGTGTCGTCGGCCAAGTCTTCGAGCCAGGCGACGAAGGCGGGGGTGGAGACGACATCGGCCATGCGTAAACCGTAGTTCACAGTTGCAGCGATTGTCAACTATGGTTCACACGCTCCGGCTGTTCAGCTTCGCCGAATTGACGAAGCCGCTTCACGCTGACCGCGCTATCCCTTGCTGGCCTTGAGCGCCGCGGCGCACCGTTCCGCGTGCCGGATCTCGTTCGCCAGCGCCGCCAAGATCCGCAACGGGTGCATCCCGGTCGCTTGAAGCTTCTGCACGAGGTCGCCCATGTATCGGCTCAGGCCCGCGACGCGCTGCAGCTCGCGGAGGGCCGCGATGGTTTCCGGGTCGCGCCCGTACCGCCTGTCCAGGTCGGCTTGCATGGCCTTTCCCGATCGGGAGCGGGGCCAGTAGGCCCGGAAGGCCGGCCCCATGCCGTTGCCGCTATATCTGCCCATAGGACTGCTCCTGTGAGCCGGGTTGTCCTTCGGATTGAGGGACAGATCTCCCGGCGTGAGGAACCGCTCCAAGGGCGCCAATTCAGCCTCTCATCAGAGATTTTTTTGCAGGTTCAGTCGCGGTCTGCGGATTCCGATTCAAGCCGGACACTCATTCCGAGATGAAGCCGGACGGCGTACCGATTTGATGTCGGACGGCGTTCCGAGGTGAAGCCGGACACTTTGATCCGGCGATAGCGCTCTCTGCGGGTC
>JAABUL010007643.1_pt1 | contig 11510 bp, 17 predicted proteins | sample 5559151 | NCBI WGS metagenome assembly JAABUL01 (sample SAMN10711876, study PRJNA513368) | rock metagenome | isolation source: Antarctica rocks | place: Antarctica: Victoria Land, Pudding Butte sud | reverse complement strand
GGCCCTTTGGCGGGCCCCCCCCCCCCCCCCCCCCCCCCCGCGCCCGCGCGCGCTCCGCCGCGGGCGGGTGGTACAACCCCTTGTTGCAGGTCCTCCTGCCTGCCATACAGTCCGCTGCAGCGAGTGCGCGGTGCAGATGCCTCTGCGGCTCGAAATGGCGCACCTGCTGAACCACGCTGCGGGGTGGGTGTTGTCCACGAGGTACTGCTCCGCGTTGTGGAACGCATCCGTCATCGCCTCCAGGTCCACCACCTGCGTAGAGCAATAGCAATTCAACATGCAAAACCATCGTGTACAGTCGGGGAGACTGGCAGAGAAGCGTCGTGGAATGCGTCCGTCATCGCCTTCGAGTCCACCACCTGCGTAGCCAGACACACTATCCAAATTCCTTCCCACCATACGGTGGGGAAGGGTTTCCAGAGCAGTAGACTTCCAATCTGGAAGCTGTGGCGTGTCCGCCAGCTGGCGCCTCAAGGCGTCGTGCGGCGCCACATTCAGTGTGTAGTTCTTCATTTTCGCTTTCAGAATCAGAGGTGTTCTCTTTCCGAAGTCGAGCTCCAGTGTATGAGTTTCTACCTGAAAGCCGTGCCGTGCCGCCAGCTGCCGCCCCGCGGCGTTGAGCTGAGCCACGTGCGCGTGCCGGCTGATGGTCGGGTGCTGCAGCGTCCCGTCGCTGGCCTCGCCGTTCAGCCGCGGAAAGTGCAGAGTGTGAAACGCCAGCGACGTCTGCTTGGGCGCCTCCGCCTGCGCATGGGATGTCGAGGCAAGTGTGCTTCTCGGACAACAATCAGCCACGGACAGTGCAGGTTGTGGACAGGTGTGAGGTGCTTGTGTTGTCTGTCTGTACACGTTCGTCTGCGGGATCGTGCCGGTGCAGCAGTCTTGAATTCGAAAGGAACCGTCATGTACAGTAGCGTACAGTCAGATGTGGCCGCGCATCTGTGCGCCCACCTTGAGCAGGCGGAAAAGGCTGTCGCCGTTGGCCAGCCACTCGGACAAGTGCTCCTCCGAAAGCTCGTCAGCCGCCATCAGCGCCTTCGCATCCATCATCTGAAACAGTGAAACGGTTCTGGCACTGGTACACTCAATGGGGCATATCATATTATTCAGGCGCTCCTCAGAAGTGCCATCAGCGCTTCGCATCCATTGCCTGCCGACGAAGCTTCAGGGATCCCATTGATCCTGAGCTGGTACAGGGGGGTGAGATCAGTTTGGACACAGGAGGTCCATGCAGGCCTGCAAACCCAGTCGCATCCGCCAGCGCCATATGCGCCGATTGCGTCAGAGTGTCCCACGATCTGGCTGCGATGCCGCCGCAGATTCCTTCTATGCAACGGCGTTAGCCGGGTCTTAGCCCCTGTTGTCCGGCTCAGCCTTGTTCGTTTCACCCACATTCCATGACGGCGGCCATGTCAGCAACTCAGTGCGATTACCATCTTGAACTTGTGTCTCGCATGCAACACACCTTCCAGCGCGTCAGGTCCCAAAGACTGGCGACGCTGATGGCCTGCCAGGTTCACAGTGCACCTGACGTCGAGTTCGAAATTTCCTTCAATCACCCACCTTCCAGCGCGCCAGGTCCCACAGGTTGGCGCCAACGACGATGACATCCGGCGGGCCGCCAAACTGCTTCGGAAATTCCGCCAGCGCCTGCGAATCACCGCCAATCAGACTTCGTGTGTAGTCTTCAAGACAGGTTCTGAGAACCTTCATGGCAAGGCACTCCTTGACAAGTCTCAACTGCCAGCGCGTGCACCGCTGCCGAGGAGTCGGACAGCACGCCTCCGGTCGATGTCTCAAACTTCTGCCCTGCTGACAACACTTGCTGCTGAGCGCCTGAAATCCACCACAGCTGCAGACACGAAGCTCTTTCGGGACGCTCGTAAACGTCCTGCAGGAAAAAGGGGAAAGAGTATTTTGCTGTTGATGCACCCTCGCTCCGCCGGCGCGCCGGTGCGATTCAGGTTGTAGGGTCCCACGGTTGACAATCTCCAAAAGGCCCGGGAGGACTGGCAAGCTTCTTTGGGTGGCCAGGCCAAGAAGAAGTGAAACCTGCGCACCCAATGTACTTGCTCCGCTGGCGCGCCCGTGCGGTTCAGGTTGTAGGGCCCCTCGGGGATTACGCCCCAGTGGGCCTAATCGGACGGACTGAGAAGAAGGATGCGAGGGCTCGCACCCGTCGAATGCGCTCCGCTGGCGCGCCCGTACGGTTCAGGTTGTAGGGTCCCACGGGTGACACGCCCCAGTAGGCCTGGTTCGCCATCGCGCAGCCGGGCAGGCGGCAGGCCCAGCCCTCGTCCTGCAAAAACATGTGCATGCACGCCCGCCCCTCCACCGCCCTCTGCGCAGGGAAGCGCACGAGACGGACTTACGAAATAGGCACCGCAGTTGCGGCCCCGCTGCGAGCACAAGGTTCGGCAGTGCCCAGGTGCCGCCGTGCAATCTGGCGAGGTGCGTGCACGTTGCGTGCATGACCACCTCTCCACCGCCTCTGGGCGGCAGTACAAGCCCTCATCAGCCGCCACGTCATCAGCCGCCATGTCACCCCCCACCCTAGCGGCATGCTGCATCGTGCTGCTGTACGCAGACCCAGCTCAATGTGCTGCTGTACGCAGGAACCCACCTCGCTTTCTGGCAGATCCGCCGCGGCATGGCATGCGTCCCGCAGAATGGTTCTGTCCACAGAGTCGCCAAGGAAGAGCACCCGCGCCTCCGGCGTCGTCAGTGGGCAGTCGCCTGCGGCCAATTGAGCGCAAAAACTGGACACCTCATTCTGCATTGTCGTCCCAAAACTCGTCCCAAAACCAGGGTGCGGTTGCATGAAGTTCTCCAGCTGGCAGCTAGTCCAAGCCTTCATAGAAGCACTGTAAAACTGTTCCAGAAAGCTCAACGCGTACTAAGGTTGGCGTGCGCCTTGCGGGCTTCGTCTATGCTCGGCTGCCAGAAAAAATCTCCCACTTGACCTGATGTAGTAGAGATATGCATAGGTGCTGACAAGAGAATCCGGACAATACTCACCGAGGTCGGCGAGCGCCTTGCGGGCGGCATCTATGCGCGGCTGCAGCACATCTGCCAGCTGGCAGCGTTTGTCGAGTAGCTGCCAGCGGCGGCGCCCGTCCGCGCCCGTCCGCCACCGCCCCGGCAGGCTGCCGTACGCACACTGCGCCTCTGTAGAAGGATGGGAAGCGAGCGGTGAACATGGCATATCCTCCGCAGAAAGCGCCGTGCCTCATGTGCCCCAGGACAAGAGGCTGCGGTAGCCCAGTCATGTCAGACTCGCCACAGGCTTCTCATGTATGGTTGGATGCACTGGAGGTGGCTGCGGCACATGCTGCTGCTCACTGCTCTCATGCGCCGCCCCATTGGATGCCGCCGTCACAGAAAAGTGTCACCCTGACCAAGCACAGCACACAAAAGCGAGAGGAAAAGCCAAGCTGACTGGAGAGTCTCACCTTCGGGGTAAGGAGCGGCTCTCGAGAAGCCAGGCAGCCAGCTGCGGCGTAGGTGCAGCAGCAGCGCGGCGCAGACGAGCACTGCTGCAATCGGCACCGCTCGCTGCGGCAATCAGCAACAGTGTTTCAGCATGTCTCGGGGTAGAGTGTGTCTCTCAGTCGTTCTTCGGATCGTTTGCTGACTCCTGAACGGAGGCCCTGATAGTCATAGGCGCCGCTGCCTCACCCGCCTGAGCTGTGCTGCAGTGACAAGCATTCAAAAATCGGTCCCCCTTGCGCGTCCAGAATTCCACATCACAAGGCCGCTCCTGCCTATCAGCAGCGGCTGTAGCCTTGTGCTCGGCTGGCCTGGGTGTCCAGTCAGATTTGCACTGTCAGCTAGCCATCAGGATACAAACAGCGTCTTTGCACTGGCGACGAGCAGGTATAGCACGTCTGTACAATCGTTTGCTGGAGCACTGTTCGGTATTGTGACGCTTGTGAGAGTGTGAGCGGCTCGGACTGATCCAACATGTAACACTTCATAGCTCTGATCTCGCACTTCATTCTACTGTTTCCCTTTTGTGCACATGTGACTCTGCGCTGTAGCACTGGCGATTGCAACTGCTGGCGATATTGGCCATCATAACGCCGTCATGAGCATGGCGATGTTGACTGATATCGTACCTTGCAGTGCCAGCGCAGCGGCTTTTACAAACAGACGGATTTCCTCAAGCCTTGAAACACAGCCAGGACGGGCGCTGCATTGTTAGACGAGGCGGCCTGGGCACAGCTGCTGGTGCGCCTGGATCAGCGAAAGGGCGTTCTTGCTGTGGTGCCGCAGCCCGACAGGGAGGCGTTCACTGATGAGCCCGCAGAAGGCGCCATGAACGCGGCGCACTACAACGCAAAAGACCTGGCGACTACGGACCTCTGCAAAAGATGAGTGTAACTGTGTGTTGCCGTCAAGACCCCGCGAGTCCTGCCGCAAGTCATATCACAGTCTCAGAAGAGAACTCCAAGGGACAGCACATGTGTATACTGGCAACCGCGCGGGGCAACTCACGTCACAAAGAGCATGTACATGCATCTGTCATACTTCCGCACATGGGTTGGGCGCGGGAAGCTCAGATGGTGAAGCCACAGCCGTTGTCGCGGCCATTGCCGTAACCGCTACAACATGTGTAAGTTCTCACGTGTGGAGTGCTACCACCAAACAAGCGTGCAGAAGATCGTGAACCTCACAGGCACATCAGTGCCTCCCTAGTGTCTGCTGGAGCAAAGCGACCCACTCGCAGGGCGGCGCCGCCGGTGTCAAGGCTCCTTCAGCTCAAACTGCTGTGGAGAGGCAGGAAAACCGCAACATCACTGCTGGAGACGACGATGCAGGCGACGACCGCACTGCAGGGGCGCGGGGCGCCTGCCTTTCAGTGCGCCGCTGCCGCTGCCGGCTGGATGGTGTGTTGCGGCGCGTGGTTGGGAATGAGGTCTTGATGCACCAGCGGCTGCCCTGTCACCGGCGAGGCGCAATTTGTAGTGTCACCAACGTCGTAGGGAAAAAGCCGTGGGGGCGGGAACAGATTTCTGAACGCTGTTGCTGATAGCAGCACACCTGGATTTGCTATTGACTGGCTTGATCGCATCGAACGGGTGCTGAACGATGACAACTGTTTTTTTTGCGGCAGCCGAGCTGGCCTGGCTTGAAGACACATGCAGGGCGCAGTCTGAAGCTGCGGCCATGCTGGCCGCATCCAAGCTGGCTAACCAGGCGGTGCGCAAAGTGCCGAAGCTCGCTTCAAGCCGGAATTAAGGGTTGCGTGTTATTCCCTCTAGATGACTTAGGTTTGCTGGTTCTTTGCGAGACGATTGCGATACGCTGTGGGCAGCGATTCCGCGTTCCTAACATGCCATGTTGTGCCAGTGGTGCGTTGTCCTGAGTGACAGCGCTTCCCTGCGTTTGCTCGACACACGAAACTTCTACGAAGCGAAGAAGGAACTCGGGCAGTGGACGCGGCCAGCGTTGCGTTTCGTGTGCTGAGCTGGATTGCATCTTGCCAGATGCTCATCAAGATTGCTGGCAGACAATGTCTGACAAACTGGCTTGCCTCTTCGCCCTCCGCTTCTGGCGATGGCAAGGGAGTAGCCATGGGGCTTTACAGGGTCCACAATACGCTTTCACAGACATTCTCAACTAACAGGTTGGCCCAGAACAATGTGTGCTGGCGTCACAGAAGGTGTCCGCCGTTCGCCGCTGGGCACCGGCTTTGAAGCGGGGGGCGGGGACAACAGACTGAAGCTGCTCTGGTTTTGCTACGATCCGTAGCTGCCACTATCGCTTGTTGAAATCGATAGTAGCGATACACAGTGAGAAGCCGTGTGTGCTCTGCTGATTGACTTTCCCTACCGGAGAAAAGGCTTATTCAAATGTACAAAACTCATGAAAAATGCATGGCAAATGCGTAAAAGCAGGAGATTCTCGGAAAACATGCGAGAATTTTGGCAACTGTCTCCATGTTTTTCTTTTTCAACACTCCAGTGAAAAAATCGGTGAAAAGCCCGTGCAAAAAGCACGATGCAGGCCCGGATCAGCCTTTGCAGTTTTGGTGAAGTTGGGCAGTGAAAGGAACGACAGCTGATGGGCTTTTTTTCCACCGTGTACGTACGTTAATTAAGGCTCTCTCAAACGCGGTGATTTCTGATGCTGGAACTGTAACATGTGTCAAGCCCTTCTCTTTCTGAGTCCCATGACTGCCAGTCTGGAGCGATGCCAAGAAAAGCCCATCAGCTGTCGTTCCTTTCACTGCCAACTTCACCAAAACTGCAAAGGCTGATCCGGGCTTGCATCGTGCGTTTTTGCACGGTCTTTTCACCGAATTTTCCACTGGAGTGTTGAAAAAGAAAAACATGGGGACAGTTCCAAAATTCTAGCATGTTTTTCGACAAACTCCTGTTTTCACGCATTTGCCATGCATTTTTCATGAGTCTTGCACGTACGTGTTTGAAAAACCCGTTTCTCCGGTAGGGCCAGCTTCCAGCCCCACTGTACAAACCGAATCGGTCACCCTCTGATAGTTTTTGTTTATGTCTTTTGGACATGTGTGGCGCGCATCATGTGCCGGCTTTCTGGCAACTCAATACAGATGACCAGATGACAGAGCTCAGGCTGTACATTGCCGGAACTATTGAACGAGAGTTGCACACACTGCTGAATTACAGAAAATATTTGGCGTTCAATGGAGTCTCCATCACCGATGGCACCACCACCGATGAACAGAAGCAGCCGTGTGCTGCATCTGCCGCCGGCTTAAACACTGGCGCTCAATCCAACCCTGGGACGGCCCTCTGAGGGTTTTGGATCACTCGTGGGGCGGGCCTTCTCGAAGCGGTCTCGCTGTTCCTTTCTGTCACATTGCAGCTTGTGCGCGGTACTGTTCTAGCATCAGCGCTCTGGGCAGCGCGTCACATCGGCACCACCTGATGGCTGCAAAGATGCAATTGCAAGCGGCTGCAGCGGGTGCTGCGGAAGGAAAGAAAGAGGTGCGTGCCGAAACCACAACTGCTCATACAGGGCTCCTGTCTCTGCTGCCGCCGCAGCACCGTCCTGTCGACCTTGAGCTGAACGGCTGGCTGAGGCTGGCCCTGCCTGTGGTCGCATTTATCTGAGCAGTGGCACGCACACGGTGCTGGCAGACAGCAGGTCAAAGGGATATTATGCCTCTCTGGTCGAATGGTTGCATCGCAAGGCCTGCTGGCAACAGCAATCCTTCCTTTTCACCAAGTGTCGCAACATGTCACGAGAAAAGTGTGATGCTGCTGCAGGCTGAGTCCGACGCTGTGGAAATGAAGCACCTTCCATCCGACCTACTGGTCAGCATCCTGGGGTTCGCTCTCAGGTGCACACATGCTGTACAGCAGCCAGGACAGCCTCTGCAGCCATGCCTTCTCACACAACGTTTTGTTCGCGTCGATGCGCCGGCGCCACATTGTCAGTAGCTATTTCACCAGCCCGACGGCGCAGCAGGGCTGCCTGTGCTCGAATCAACACACATCAACAACTTGTGAGAATGGTGATCCTCTGCCGCAGGGACGAGCCGCCGGGCCGTTCCGCAGCCCTCCGCACCGTCAACACAGACTGGCGCGCCGCCGTCAACGCCCTGACGACCCGACTCAAGCCCTACAGGATGCAGCTGCTGCGGCACTGCTGCCCTGGCTGCACCTTCCCGCGGCTGCAGCAGCTGGACTTCGCCTTTGCGGGTAGCTCCGGGTGGCTCGAGCCAGCGGTGCTGAAGCAGCTGCCTGTCAAGATGCCCAGCGTGTCCAGCCTCGCGCTGGACCATTGGCGGTGCGCATCACCACAATATCACCGTTGTATGTGTTGGCACGGCAGTGAGACGACGTGGCAGCGCCCCAATCTGCTTTGTATGTATCCATGGGCCACGACATCAGACGGCAGCTGGTGTGCTCTGTTGTGGGGCATGGTCAAGTCCTGTCAATGCTGCCAAGGGCATGCCTGACATTGCTGGTCCAGCAATGGCCTCAGTAGCAATCTTTCCCTGGACTCTTCTGCAAGTTTGCTTTCTTGCCTTCGATTGTGCCGCAGCTACAAGGGCAATGCAGCTGCACCCGGCATCCTGGCAGACGTCGCCGCGCTGCCCAACCTGGCGCAGCTCTCCACACGTGACTGCGGCTGGCTGTGGGCCGCCGGCGTGCCTGCGCCCACCACCGCGCCGCTGGCTGCCCGGCTGACGTCGCTGAGCGTCGCACACTGCGGCTTGAGCGACGCCGCTGTGGCGGCTGTGGCCATGCTCACGTCCTTGGAATCGCTGGACCTGAGTGGCACCGCCATCACGGCCGCAGGTGGCTATTATTCTGGCTGGCGGATGCATCAACGCCGTTGTGCGCATGCAGGAGGATTCTCAGTCCATGCTGGCAATGCGGTATAAGCGGCGAGCATGCATGCCTGTCCCTGCATGCGAGGGTGCATGCATGCAGCAACCGTCACCCTGTGCCATCCCTCTCTCCCGCTCGCCTCATGCATTGTCCTGAGTTTGCTGGACTGTTGCTGTGCAAGCAGGCATACGGAGCCTGGTCGTTCCGCTGGCGCCGCGCCTGCGCTCCCTCAAGCTCACCTCACAGCTTGATCCCGGAGAGGGTCATGCAAACTCCTGCCCTGCGGAGCTGCTGCAGATGGGCAACCTGACCCGCCTGGACCTGGTCGGCTTGCGCCTGGATGATGCACTGGTCAGCCACCTGTCGCGCCTGACCAACCTGCGGCAGCTGGGCATCAGTCTGACGGGGGGGCAGGCAGGCATGTTCCCTGGTTCCTTCATGTGGCTCCTCTGGTTTCCTTGTCCTCACTTTTCTCTTTTCCTGGGAGTCCAATGCATCGTTATGGGTGCTGTTGATTTCAGCCTGCTGCCAGCAGGCTGAAATCAAAGGCTGGAGTGTCCTGTTGAGCTTCCTGAGCACAGTTTATGGATTTTGATGACAAAGTCCTCTCCCAGCAAGGTCGCACCCTGCATGCAGAAGCCTTTGTGAAATTATCTCGTTTGCAGAGATGATCTCTACAAACGATGACTGACTCTGCAGTGACTGCCGTGCAGAGCTTGGCGAGCCGGTGCTGGCGGCAATGACCGGTCTCAAGGGACTGGCGCTCCAGGTCTCTGGCTGCCGCACTCCGCTGTCGGCGCTCGTGCCCCTGACGCAGCTCGAGCTGATAAATGCTGCGGTGAGCCATGTGAAAGCAACATCACACGTGTTACTACCTACTACTGCTTGAGCAGGAGCGCAATGTCTTGCCTTGCTCCGCAATCCCACCGGCGATGTCTGCTCGCGACTCAAGAGCCCGGACAGCTGCTTGCCCCACAAACCCTGAAACCCCAGAGCGGCGTCGCATGCATGCATGCAGGAGGACTTTGACACTGTCGTGGTCCTGCGCGGCTGCTCCCGCCTGGCAAGCCTGGTCCTGCGGAACATCACCTGCCACAGGATGGTGAACTTTGTGGACCCGGACTCGGACCCGGACTGGGACTGGGACTCGTACGATTGCGACCACCTAGAGCTGGCGCCGGCGCTGCAGCCGGTGTTCGGTGGCCTCACGTCGCTGTACACTTTTAACTGCGGCGAGATGGAGGACTGGTGCGGCCGCTGCACTTGCACTTCCCGCATGCAGGAAAATGATGGCTGCTGGCCCCTGTATGCATGGCCACTTCCATGTTTGGGTACCCATCGGGGACTCTGGTGTTCATGGTTGAACCTAGTGACCTCTGCATGCATGGCTCAGGAAGCTGTGCTCATGTGTATTAAACGCCCAACTTCCATAGTGCACTAGTAGTCTGGCTTTGACGCGAGCCGTGTGCTGTCACCCGCAGCTTTTGCGCAGCCCTCTATGGCGCCCTGGGCAGCATCCTGCGCCTGGAGCCGTCTTTTTTGCTGACAGGCGTCAGCCTCGACGCGCTGGTGCAGCTGCGGTACGAGGTTCACACCGTACGTGATGGTTGTCACAATTCTTCCAGTTGTGGTGTTTGATGCAGACACTGAATGAAGCATTGCTGATGATGCACGCGACAAACAGACTCTCCTGAGGAATCAACCTTGGCTGTCTGTTGTGTTCCCAGCTCGTTTATAAATACTGGGTTCCCTGGCGACCTGGAAAACCCGGCGGCTATTCATTGATGCAGGAGCTGCTCGCATCACCTGCTACCTTTACGTTTCTTGCCGTGTACTCAGGCTCCTGGAGTGGGCTTGCCCAACGACCTCGCTCACTACGAAAGAGCTACCTACTCGTATAGCAACCCTGATATTTCTTTTTTTCCTGGCATTGTACTTGGGAGCCTCGAGTTCCTGGACCTGATGGGCTCTGCCCCAATTACAGGAACAGAAGGACTTATATTTCTGATGTCCTGTGCCAAGGGGCCTCGAGTTCCTGGACCTAAGGGGATCGACCACCCTGGACAGCCTGGGCGGCGCCGGCTGGGGGCCCCTGGGCGACCTCACCAATTTGAAAACACTGCTGCTTGGACACAATAAGGTGCCGCTCCTTTTTGCCTGCTGCTTTTCTGCTGCCGTCCTGATCCTTGTGCTGCTTGTCTGCTGCCTTTGCTGAGTCCCCATTCCCGTTGCCCACACGAAGTTGAACCTGGCTGTCATGGTCCGCGTCTAGCAAGTACCAAAACGACGCCACTGCCGCATCTCACTACAGAGGATGCATCCTGCTGCAGGCATATGCCTGCACACACATGCATGTACATGTTATGTGCTCTGAGTTAAATTGTGCTCATGCTCTGAATGAAAAATGTGCAGCTCATGGCTGGCCGAGTACAGGTCGCCGAGGAAGATGTCGAGGTGCTGGCCATGGCGGGTTTGCCGCAGCTGCTGACACTGGACCTTCACTGTGAGCTGGACGAATGCTGCAGACTCCCAATTTCGTTTTTACTCCGCTGCGCTGCGGCTGCGGGATTGCCGCAGTCGGAGACGCCGAAGACAATCGACTACTGTGAGCTGGACGACGACGGTTCGTTTTTCACTGCGCAGGTGACTCTCGAGGACCTCCTGGTGCTGTCGGGTTTGCCGCAGCTGGAGACGCTGGACCTTCACGACTGCGACCTCGACAATGACAGCCTCTATTTTCTCGGCGCCGCCACGCAGCTGCGTGACCTGACCATTTCCCAGAATAATAAGCAGGTGCTGGTTTCAATCAGTCTCGAAGCTCTAATATTTTCGAGTCATAAGCAAGGCTGCTATCCTGGGAACGCCTCGGCGCCGCCAAACAACTCCTCGACCTTGACATACCCGAAAACAGCCAGGTGATGTTGTCTTTAGTGCATAAACCCTCTATAGGGCAGTGCAAAAGTTTTGTCACGGTTTTGCACGTGGCCTGGACAGAAATTGCTGGCGCAGCGCAGAGCTGACGGCGGCACCGCAGCAGCTCAGATCCGATTCCAAACACAGTCATCAAGCTCTGACGGGCGGCGCGGCCCTGTGGCCACCCTGTGATGCTGCTGGAGGCGTGTTGAGGCCGTCAGTTTCCGAGCAGATTCCGACAGCTAGCTGAGGGTGCCGACTTTGGCCACCTGCCGC
>JAABUL010007642.1_pt1 | contig 11510 bp, 17 predicted proteins | sample 5559151 | NCBI WGS metagenome assembly JAABUL01 (sample SAMN10711876, study PRJNA513368) | rock metagenome | isolation source: Antarctica rocks | place: Antarctica: Victoria Land, Pudding Butte sud | reverse complement strand
GGTTAGGAGCAAAGTAGGTCCTTAGCGAGGGACAGGTGGGATGGTACAAAAGCATCCTTAAGCGGCGCACAAACCAGACATATCCGGATGCCTTGGTTTGAAGGTGAGGAGATTGCCCAGTTTTCTGGTGTCTGTGGTCGTATGTGAAAGATTCGCCGTTAGTTGGAAAAATAAATATTACTGAAACATCATCGTTGCTCAAAGCTGACATGGTTTGCACATCAAAAATGTCACGGGACAGCAATATATATGGAATTGGGACCGGTTTGCCTAGCTAGCCAAGCGGATTCAGCCGTTTTGGCCGGTTGGTCAGGGCCAAATCCCTAACATAATCATTATTGACTGATTTATTGATTTATACACCTACTTTAGTAAGACTACTTTACTAATGAGGGAGTTCCTTGAGTAATCTTTCTAGTAGGCTCGCTACTATCTAGCGGCCCAGAAGCCGCCTAATAGACGCGCCTACCAGCCGCCGAAGAAACCTCTCCGGGCAAAACCTTCAGCTTACCCACAACTTATTTCCTCTGTTACTAGTCAGAGGCCATTTACCCCCGGCTGTTCCAAGAACACCACTGGTCCTTCCCGTTCAATTCATTCCATATCGCCGTCCATGATTTAACCGACCTGTCTCGTAGGCCCACCTTGTGGCCCTCTAGCTCCAGGCCTCCTAGCCTTCCCCTTTTTGTTTTCCTTCTCCTTCGCTGGCTTGGGCGTTTCTTTAGCTTCTAAAGGTAGCCTGAATCTTAACATAACCATTATATTCACACTTTATTTAACAATAATTATGGTTGTAAAAAATTGTGTATATAAACAAATAAACTTGTTTCTTAAAATAGATAAAATACTGCGTTGAGTTCAACTACAAAATCTATACGATAAGAAGAATCTTGCAAAGAGACATGAAATTGGTCAATTCTGAGTTTTTATATTTCAACTGCCACAAGTTTGATAATTGGTCTGACGTATTTGACGTGTTTGAAAATCGGTTTATTGTTTATTGATCTTCGATATAATTTGATGAGTTGCCATTTTGACGAGCTCCTACCAGAAAGATAATAAGGTTCGCTCTTTAGTATGTTCTCTACATCCTTGACCTCTGCGATACCAAGACACAAGGTGGATAGAGGTCAGGAAGATGTAGCTATGGGAGCATATGCGAAACCGGAATAGGTGTCGTTGGAGTGGCCAACTAGGAGCATGTGTCAGGCGCAAGGGCGGCATGGCGAAGTCATGATCTTAGCGGAAGAGGCTACATTGGTATGAGGTTGGGGATGAAGGGTGGTGGTGATCACATCTCAACGATAGGATTAGCAAACGTCTCGTGGTTTCTCGGCCCACGGGCGGTTCTGTAGTCATGCCCTTGCGAGGAAAGATGACCCTCGGATGGCCTTTCCGCCAATATCTCGGGGCTCCCACTAGAGAACTCTATCTCTTCTTGATCACTGAGCATTCAAGGAGTCAGGTCACACGTTCGGTGAATGTCTTTTAGAGAAAATAAATTGTGGGATACGGCTGACACATACGCTGATCGTACTCGACGAGAAATCTTTGGAACGGCTAGGGCGTTTCGCTGTTTCTATCCCGTGCTGGGGTTGCATTTACTGAAAGAGTACGCAGACGGAATACTACATAGCGAATGCTTGGTGAAATGTACAAATGAAGGTATTTCAGCGAAGATGCTTCATTCTCGCTGCTGTTAATGCTGGCAAGTATCACAGTAGAGCCGGAATCTGAAGATTTTGATGTTCGATCACGGGATCGCGGGACGGGAAGTCACGTTACTGGCCATGCTGTCGTTGAAGAGTTATACCTATTATATTACGTTCGATTTCTAACAGCGCTGGTACAATGGTGTTGTGGGGCTGGCAAGACTCTCACCTCCACGTGGTGTCGGCTGGGAACCTGATAACAATTGGTTATTGTTATCAGAGCTAAGAAGAGTCACGAACCCGACGATACACAGCCGAAAACGTCTATTAACGATCTTTATCGGGCGAAGTGCGACTGTTACAACGATCATCGAAGCCACCGGGACAAGGGGAAGATACTGCGTCCTCACCACACGGCTTATATACCTCAATGCCGAAGTTCTATCGATAGGGACTCTCAGCGAGCTTCGACGGTTAAGCTCTCGAGGCTTATTCGACTGCGTTTCGTTCAAATCACTGTTCTGTTGGGAAAGAGACTTTGCCAATAAACACACTATATGAGCTATAGGGTGGCCTTCGGTAGGAGTTTGGCTCTTGGATCCAGCGCCCACTACGATGGAAGGTATACAAGTTGGTTGGAAAGTTGGAATGCTCAGGAAGAGGGGGAATCAAGACTTAACGATGTGTCGTTTGAGAGCCAGGGACTGTGCAGGACTGGATCCAATTGTCAGTCTCCCTCATACGCCTCTATACCTAGAGACATCGATGCATTTCTACGGTTTAGAGTTTCCACCGGGAGAAAACCGGTGGTTTTTCGTTTCCGTGGGGCTATTCTACAAAGGCCAGCTATCCTGGAGTACTGAAGGAGGGGGTACGAATAGGAGGAATCTCGTGTATTGAGGACCTGTCTTGAGGATGGTACAGTTCGGTGGCGATTGTATAATCTGTGGGTAACCAGGCCTACATATTTAGCGAGTGTCTATTGTAGCTTTATAGCTTCGCACTTGAGTCAATAAAAGAACTATCAACAATGGTGTTGTGATTATTTTTCTTCTTTGCATGCTGCCTTTTCGTGAACCCAATCGGATCGAAGATTCCAAATTCATATTCTATTATATATTAAATCCCGAGAGATCCTAGGATTTTATTTGACAGCAGCAAATCTAAAGCTTTGGTCATTCCGGTTTTCGTCTTTCGATATCTTTATCAGCGGCTATGGAGTTCCGGAATTTCCGAGATTTCCGAATGAAAATGCGGCAGTTTGTGTCATCAACATCCGTTTTGTACTTCAAAAAGCTTCAGAAAGATTGAATCATCCTTGCAGATCCGATGATGCAGTGTCATGACTTTTCTTATCAACCATAAGCCTTGAGACGGCACGAATTATCCGTGCGGTAGACGCACGAGGGTGCTGTACATACATGCAGAATACCGCATGTGTTCAATGCTGATCAACCAATAGAGAAAACTTGAAAAGCCTATCATTATCAGTAAGACTTAGGTAAAGTAAGGAAGTCTCTGGGTAACCCAGTATCAAGTCTGGCATTCGTTGGTTGTACAGCCAAGTTATCCAAGTCTTTTACAAGTCATTGAGAAATAGGCTGCTAGTTGCCTCAGTACCTCAGACCGTAGACGTGCCCTTTCAAGCGCCTTCGAATTAACTTTGAGCGCTTAGTAATGGGACGTGCACCCACACCATTACTAAGGTAAGCGCTCAATGTTAACCCGAAGGGACTTCAAATGCGGGTTTTAGCTCGTATTGTTGAAGACTTGACGTCGGGTTGGAAAGCTTCGAAGCATATGCCAAGACCATTAAGCGAGGCCACAAAAAAATTCACATCTGGTCACTAAGGTCTTGACTGTGCAAATGCGCAGCATTAACTGAGCACAAAGAAACATCAATGGACGACAAAGCATCGGCGCTGAAAATCGAGCGGATGAGACAACAGGTTGGCTGAATGGTTTAAATGTGAGAGTCGCAGTCCGCATATACTTAAAAGACGAGCAGAACGACGAGAATGAAGAAGAAAATTCACGAGATAGATCTGACGAAGAAAACGTGAGCGATAGCTTGTGAACGAACATGTCACAAGTTGAGTTCATGATTTGCATGTTTTGTGCATAAGGTATGCACGGTCGCTCTTGCTGTTTTAGCCAGATTATAGCGCATGAGCGAAGCATACGGTTAGGATCAGAATTGTATTAAACATGTTTATTGCTTAATCAAATTAGAATAGTCAATAAATGTGTTTTAAACACGTTTATTGAAGCATGTATTAAACACAGGAGTATATATAAATAGCATCAATTATTTGAATGCTCCATTGCCACCTCACCGTCGACGATGCTATTCAGAAACTCCTTCAGCACCTCATCGTTTGAAGGATTTAGCCTAGCCATAGCAACTTCCTCCTGCAGCAGTCTATCTTCCATATTCAAAAGCTCCTCCTCATCGATTTCAATGCCCTGTGTATAGCGAAGCTTCTTTTTTAGATCCCGTGGTCGATTAAGCGTGCGCTCGTTTATATACCTAGATATACATTAACTTATCGACGTTAATGTTGCTCAGCTGACTTCTAGTCTTCGTCTTTATGAGGTTCATGATAGATCAGTCACGTTTCGCTAAAACACTGTTACCAGGGCCCTGATTGCGAGGTTTGCCACCGCGTTGAGGCGGCATGACTGGTGGTAGGAAGGTCTATCTATTGCTGGCGACAGCTAGGTCAAACCTCCTGAGCTAAACCAGCTGGGTTTAGCTTGCTTATATAATATAAAACCAATAAACAAACATGAAAAAACCGCTAAGAGGTATTAAACACGTTTATTGTAGAATAAACGGTTTTTTCCTGACCCTACATACGGTATGCCTGTTCTGTCCTCTAGCTATTTCAGGACTAGCATATGTACTATGAAATTATGTGCTGCATTACCTTATGCATACATGATACAATGCCTGCAAGACGCCGTGGACGCCTAGAACATGGCAAACAGAGTCCTCGTGGTTTGAAATAAGGCACACGATCGCGAGGCAGACCGGAGAAGGCATCCAAAACATTGCACGTCAGGACTTTGCGCACGATCTTGTAGCCGCACACTGTGAAATTCAGCAAATAGCTCAAGCTTTGCAGCCTCATGGTGTGCTTCATACTAGCGAGCCCCAGCCCTATCAGCCCTATGAAGGCTGAGATTACCATCTCCCCTATTTCCAACATTTTCTACTGCCTCGATCAGGCTGGGAATATAATGAGTATGAGGACGATTTCGGGATTCATTCACCGCTCGCCTAGCTGCCGATGATGTTGCGTAGCTGCGTTTGCTGAGACTGCTAACGTTTGGTGCACTTCTGTGGGCTTTGATGAGGAAGTCATGCTTGTTAGCATAGGTGGATCCCAGTGAGAAATTTCTCTATCAATTTCATAAGGCTGGTTGACTTGGCATAAGCACACGTGCGCTAGCCACCTGGCATCTACGAATTTCCCAGCATTTAGGAGACGTAAGATGGAGACTCAAGGTACGAGGGTTACCGGGTTGATAATTTAGGTACCGGTTACTGTACGATATTTCTAGACCATCTCTAGAAGATAACGACGGACATTAACTAGGCGTGTATGTGCCCTGTTCTTGCCCTGGTATACCCTGTATGCTCAAAAGTCTGGAAAGGTATGTCTTTAAATCAACACATGGTAAAAGTAGTACTTAGAGCAAGGGATATGTGCTCAATGGTGGGTTGAGGTTGAGGTTCATAAATTGTCATAACTGCGATACTATAAAAGACAGAACCTCTTCACTAACTAGTGAAACCCGCTACAAACGGGGGGAAACATGATGAATTTGAGCATGAAGGAGTGTTTCCTCGAAGGGTAGTACCCTACGCGCTGGGCGGGCTTAACCCACACACAAGATAACAGCAGAGAAAAAACATCGAGTCTAAAGTTCGTTACTTTAAGGAAAGGCCGCTGCGCGCTGGGCCGAGTCCATACGTCTGGGCGAAAGATATCGTCAACTCCGACAACACTGGCCCTTCGTAGCGCCTAATATTCAGGCATTTCTCCAATATATAAAGTGCGATGCTTTGCTGATACAGCTCGCTGCACGTTGCTTGCTATGCCGAGCCGGCTATAGTACAGTCTTGCCAGAAAGCTCCTCCCTTCCGTATCGTTTCTCGAGTACGTGGGTTGGCCCTCTCCAGAAGGGTTTCCAAGATCATTTGATGTATACACATCAAAGTGCCGTCGCCACTTGGGAACCTCAACCTTCTCAAAGTCGGACGCTAACATTGGATTGTCAACATATGAATCAGAGCTTATCAAGGTTGCCTGACCTTTGAGCTTGTTCAGAGGTAATATTCGAAGATCGCCGGACTTTGGGTCGAAAACTGCCACTCGCTGCTTCTCATTCATGGACGACTGGGTTGGTGGTTTCAGGGTAGATTTTGGGAGGCACATTATAGCCACAGAGATACGTATATAAAAGATTTGCGAGCCAACCTAGCTCGTAATGTAGATGGAAACTTTTAGATTAAGGAAATTTGAGGCTCAACTCGAACTGTAACCGGTGAGACCAACAACAAGACGGAATCCTGCAGCATTGGCGAATCCCAGGTATATGTGTAAAGACCACCTCCACTAAGCGCCATACCGCTTGCTCACCGGATCTCCAAGCCCACTTTTATGAGACAATCACTACTCCGTACTCATGATACGATTTTGACCCCCTCGGGCCGGCGCACACTAGACAGCCCAGTGTGTGGTAACACAGTCGGGTAATGCCCAGCTTCTGACGTATATATACAGAAGCGGGCTGGACATTGCTCAAGCGTTGCCGGGCTTGTACAGGTATAGCTGGCTTACAGGTCCTTCCTGCAGCTGGATATGGCATTAGCTCATACCATTAATCCTTGTTAAGAGGCTTTTTGCTAGCGCAATTGATGATTGGTCCGTGACCGCAAACCCCGGCACCGACGGCATCGCTCGAACGTACGCACGTTACCTTCATTGTATCAGAGCGCAAATGCATAGATAGGTACACACCTTGACGACATCGCAGACGCCTGGAATCACTGTCTTCCGAACATTCAATTCTTCAATATGTCTCTGAGAACAGCGTTTGGAAAGCGAAATGTAAAAGCGACGTAGGACTCTATACGGGGAAGTGGGGTCCCGTGAGCATCCTGGCCTCCTACTTTACATACTCCGATCAGGAGACGAATCACATTTTTGCCGACACCCCCTTTTCAGTCGCCGAGCTGACAACTGAAGCGCCATCGTCCTTGAGGCTAATCGCCAGATTCATCCTGATTATCGCACTAACAATACTTGCAGCTTGTGGTATTTTGCCTGGAAAGGTTGCGAGGCCGCAAACAATAAATAGTCTGAACGTTGCCATGCATTCTATAGTCCACAAATCTATATATTTGCCATTAATCCTAGATTTGCTCGTGAACAAGTGGTCTCTGTCTTGCAGCTGTAGCTGTAGCTGTTGGAGTTCTTTTTTTTGCCGTTTAGTGATCAATCTTTCCTGCAAGCGGCAAGTTCCTCGTATCAGCCTCGTCGTTCCTTACCATGATCTCGTGATAGGTCATCCATATCTTCTTGAAACGCAGATTGAGCCTTCCAGCATTTTCATTATCGCCCTGAATCTGATTCCAGCATTCGCCGGGCGTCAAAGGCTTAGGAGCTACCACATATCTGCACGGCGTTCCATTTCCAGTAACGTCGCCTAGAACACTCTCTCCTAAAGAATTGCCTACATTTTGCTTTTCCCTGCGCCGCCTTTGGTGCTTACCATCCCAATGCAGTCATTCAATAGTAGATCCCAGCCTCGTCTGAAGATGCTGCACAAGCTCGCAGACGTGGCATATTTAATTCTTATGGATGGTAACTGGCACGTACTGATAGTAGCAAGCATATCCTAGAACTCTACGTACATACTCATGCGATGCAATTTCTAAGAAGGCATGCAATCAACCGGCGAACACTTCAACATTCCCCCATATTCTCACCAAGATCCAACCAATGAGAACTTCACTAGCCGACACGGTACCGAATCTTCGCACGTTGTGACAACTCAAGATCAAGGCGCGTTTCTATCTCTCCCCACGACCTCCAGCCCAACCGAGTGCTAATCCACACAGGACGCAGGTCTCCGTACTACTAACGAAGTCGATTTTGCCGCTCCTGAGACTCATGGTGAACAGCGGGAATCCTCTGCTGATAACAGATATCCAGCACGTCCTGCAAACAACTTCACACAGCATAGATCTAAAGCCCGAAAACAGCTCAGTGGGACATTGGAGACCGATGCTCCCATATCGCTAGCAGCGACTCAAAGCACGGGCAGTGTATCCCCGGCAGGACAGCGAATAATCGAATTTGAGCGTCTTAGGGAAGTACAAGAAAGCATCCCAACCATTGGTAACGGGGCGCCTCGTCTTCCGACTCCAGACGACTTTCCACGATCGATATCTACTGTAGTCGTACCAAGAGCGACCGAGAAGCCAGTTGAACATGTTGTAATCCTACTACACGACTTTGGTGGCACTGAGATGACACTCGAGACATTTGCTATTAGACTACGTGAGCGGCAGCCAGAAACCGCGTTCGTCCTCCTTCGAGGCCTAGAATCTGTACCAACTGGGAATAGCGGTCACAACTGGGCAGATTCTCAAAGCGATTGGGATGGAGGTTTCTCGGGTGTTGGCCGGAAAATCTTGATGGATGTCATCAAAACTGGGCTCATAACTAATTGTGGGTTCGAGCCACGGAGCATCATATTGCTCGGACACGGCCAAGGGGGTATGGCGGCACTTGCCACCGCAGCCGCTTGTCACAGGCTCGAATTTGGAGGTGTCATTACGATCGGTGGTCCGATGCCGGCCTATGCTCAACTCCCCCATAATGTCAAGGCCAGGACTCCTGCTCTTGTGCTGAGAAGGAAACTGGGAGACATCAATGCGTCTGCCCTGCAACAACTCCGAGATAGTTTTGTATGTCTCGATATCTCCACCCAACCTGGAATACATGATATAGTTCCCGAGCTACAAGAAGAGATCGAACCACTCCTGGAGTTTTTTGCCCATCGTCTAGGACGAGAAGAGTGGACTAAGCAGGCAATTTTGACTTTCGGTAGGAACGAGGCGCGTCTATATATTGACCTGCTAACGTTTATTAGATGGCGGCGGTATTAGAGGCTACGGTAGTCTCCTTATACTTCAAGATCTCATGAACAAGATCGGCGACGAAGAGAAAAGACTGGACCGTGAGGATGGCCCTGCAGAATCGAGCTTTGCTCCTTGCGTGTATAAGCCCACGACATCCATGCCTACGGTCGGACCAAATTGGGGTCAAGAAAGGCCTTTTTCGAGGAGCTCCATCACTTCGGAGTCTTCAGAAGCAAGCGTCGTACCCACTGCCATAGAAGGCCTTCCAAATTCAGCTCTTTTTCTACCTTGCCACTACTTCACCTACGCTGCGGGAACCAGCACTGGAGGGTAAGCAGAGCCTAAGAAACGTGTTATGTCGACATAGCTCACTCCTCTAAAGGCTCATAAGCATTATGCTCTCTCGCTTTCGTATGACAGTGGACGACTGCCTTGCCGAGTATAAGACTTTGGGCGAGAAAATATTTGGACATCCACGTCCTTTCGCAAAAGGTGCTATCATATGGCACAAATTTAATTACCGGGTCCCCGAAGAAGTCATCAAGGATGTGACTTCCCGTCACAGTGAGAAAGTTGAGTACAATACTGATTATCCTCTCGACGAAGATCTTTGTAGAAGGTAAGATGAGCCAGGTGCTTCACTCTGCACATCAAGACTAAAAGTTGTGAAGTATTGTACTTGCATACGCAGACCAGCTCAAGTATGGAGTACCTTACCTTTTCCGCACATATCGGAATCCACCTCCAACATTAAATCCAGCCCAATCTAGATTACGACAGCGAACTTTGAGGAACCACGGCGAGGCCGCTAAATTACCAATATGGCAAGTAGCGCGAGCTACGTCGGCTGCGCCGAACTATTTCCCTCCCATAGAGATCGAGAAAAGCAGTGTGGGGAGCACTAGGGTCATGAAGTTCAAAGATGGTGGCTTTGGATCTAACAATCCCAGTGACGAGGCATACCACGATGTTTTTTCCAAACATGGGGGCGCAGAAAAGAACATTGGCCCCTTCATCAGCATTGGGACAGGCATTCCTCCTTATGAGATATTTGCAAGGAAGGACGGAAACCTCAACAATACCATCGCGAATATTAAAGCAGCAATGAAACACCCATCGAGGACTTTGAAGGTTCATGAGACCATGGTCGGTCTCTCGACCCGTGACCGAAAGGAAATATTTCCTTACTATCGTTTTGACGGTGGACCACGACTTGGCGAGGTTAAACTGGACGAGTGGAAGAGCCACAAATTCACAGGACTCACAGGCAAAAGCACTGAGCCTGGACACGAGACATTGGATAAAATGTACCTGGCAACAGCAGCATACTTGCAACAGCGGGATGTGCAAAACGACCTCAAAGATTGCGCGAAGCTTCTCGTCAAGAGAAGAAGACTGCGAACACGCGATTTTTCGAAATGGGAACGGTATGCTTCGGCTTCGTATTATATGTGCGTCCACAACGGCTGCGAAAAAGCACGCATAGATACCAGACAGCTTTTCAAGCAACACCTCAAAGACAGGCATCGTATTCAGGTGGCTGACGAAGTTCTTGAGAAGACGACGCTTGATTCTCGACACTGTTGGGTTTATCGAAAAGGTGTACTATCTTCTAATGCAAACAGGGTGCCATCTGTACCAGTTACAGCTTCCGAAGCTCTTCATGAAAGATGAGGCTTCATTATCTGTACAGTGTAGCAATCACATCGAAATACATCGAACGATCGTTTTGATTTTTGTTGCAATCTGGGTATTAGCGTGTGCAGAAAGCTATGGATTCCTTGGCATCGCAATTGTCCCCCAAATTTACTATTGAATTCAGACATTCTTGATATTCTCGCTACCACCAAGCCTTGAAAGCCTGTTTTCGTGTTAAAGAAATTAATCAAATAGGTAAATATGAAGCTGTTCAAACGTTTTACAGTGCTAACATCCTTGTAGCCCCCCCTCCCGACCTCCGAAGCCATCATGCCGTCGTCACGTCGAAGCCAGAACCTGCCTTCGGGTTAGATAGAATCGAAATCTATGTTACCCGTTTCCAGTTCTCTTTCCAACGCTCTGATATCCGCCTCAAATATATAACCACCGACGCTATGCTTGAAATGCTGCCTTGGAAACCGGCCTTGAAAACCGGTCACAGCGACTTCTAGCTACTGCATAATGCAAGAACTCATCGAAGGAGCCCTCGAAGCTGAGCCATATTTCATGAAAGTGTCTTCTGACCCAGGCCTTCAAAACACTAAAACTGAGCTCAATGAGATCGTTACAGTGTATGCTGACATTATTCATGACGATCACACTTCGAGCTGCTGAAAAGACGTTGCAATGAGACAACAGCTCATTCGATATTCATCGAAAGAAAACTTCATCATTGAATCAGTCTTCACGAATATCGATACAGAATAGATAGTCATCGATTGTATATGCTGAGAGAACGCTTCAGAAATGTTCTCTCTTTCTAGAGACTTGATAGCGAGCTGATTCATCAACTGATGGCTGATGCATAGACTTGATGACGTCATCTCGTAGTCTCGTTGAACAGAGTCTCATCGACGTTGAAGACAAGCTGTTCATGTTACGAGCGTGCTCAGCCTTCTACTGGAACACGTGTCCTTTGAGCGAGCCTAAGACCCTATCGGGCTTAGCGCTTCCCTTCCCTCTGTACATATAGCCTTCGCACCTCGTAGACCTTGCTCTTT
>JAABUL010007641.1_pt1 | contig 11511 bp, 13 predicted proteins | sample 5559151 | NCBI WGS metagenome assembly JAABUL01 (sample SAMN10711876, study PRJNA513368) | rock metagenome | isolation source: Antarctica rocks | place: Antarctica: Victoria Land, Pudding Butte sud | reverse complement strand
GAAGACCGATTGAATCGAAGTAGTGGTTGCGTAGGGCCGATTGGACCGCCGGATGTCCTGACATACGCCAGAAGCCCGTCGGTGAACCGGCGGCAACTGCTGCTCTGAACTGTGACACGCCACGGCGTCGAGGGGTCTGGCAGAAGCCGAAGTAGCCGCGCCACCCAAGCAGGTATGGCGATAGTTCCTCGACAATCTGCGTCAGACTGAGACCCCGCGTCCGGCAGGTCGTCTCCCGGATCCGCACCTTGAATGCGTCGAGTGCCTTTGGCGCAATACGCCGCTCGCCCCCGTCATTCGAGATGCTGAAGCCCAGGAACTTGCGCTCCTCTGGTCGAGCCACCGCGATGCAGGCCGTTGGCGAGACAGCGGGGCGCTCAATCGCCCTAGCGTCGGAGGCGCCACGAACCGGCATGTTCTTCTGGGACATGATGATGGGAATGTCCGGAGCGCGCCCCAGCAACCTCGTCGCGAGCCGGAGTGCAACCGCCCAACCGCCTATCTCTCGGCAGGCGCTTGCCCAAGAGGAGATCGTCCCGTTGGCGGAGGAGGTGCTGGTCGTCGGCAAGCGCACGGTCGAGACGGGCACGACCCGCATCCGCCGTTACGTGGTCGAGACCCCCGTCGAGCAGCAGGTTTCGCTTGTGCGCGAACGCGTGGTCGTGGAGCGCCGCAAGGCGACTACGAATAAGATCACCGGCGAGGAGTTGACCGAGCTGACGGTGGAGGTCACCGAGACAGACGAGGTTCCGGTGATTGCGAAGTCCGTGCAGATCCGCGAGGAGATTGTGGTTCGCACCGAGCGGACCGCGCGGATCGAGACCGTGCGTGAGACCGTCCGCCAGGACGAGGTCGAAATCGAACCCTCGAACACGCGGCGGCCCGCCCGCCCGCGCGGCTAAAGCTCTGCTGACCAACTGTGCGAAGGGGTGGCTTAAGCCGCCCCTTCTGCATCGGTCTATCGACAGTTTGAGGCGCGGGAAGCGTCTGGACCCGTCCCTACCGTGCCGATCAGAGCGCGCCGCGGCGGAGCCCCTCCGTGCCACCCCTTCCGCGAGCCGCCTGCTGCTCTCCCGCCGGCGCTGAAAACTACCCGGAGCGCCTCCGGGTCGGCCACGTCCCGCACCACCTCCGCCGCGGCCTTGTCCTCGCGCAGTCAAGGCGTAGTGAGCACGAACCATCCTGATATCCTGGGCACGCCGTCGCTTGAGCGCCCACGACCAATCCTTAGGGCGGCACTCGCCTTCCGGAGTTGTTGGTCCCCGAAGCGTTGGGCGATCCGCGGGCCATGCTGCCGGCCGGGCTCACGCGGCGGGATCGGGCGGCGGTGATGGCGCGGATGGTGACGGAGACCTGGGACTGAGGTCGGCAAGCGCTATCGGCGCTTCTTAGGAATTGAGTTCAGCGGGGTCCGTTTGGGGTCCGCTGAACTCAGGTCGCGAGGCCGGAAACGGTTGAGGAAGCCAAAAAACCCTGCAAAGGCGTGGTGGAGCTGAGGGGAATCGAACCCCTGACCTCCTCATTGCGAACGAGGCGCTCTCCCAACTGAGCTACAGCCCCGCCGTGCAGGCGGCGGACAATGCTGACGCGGCCCTGCCAAGTCAACCCTCAACAACCAGCCCGCCCTCATCGCTGCCGGTTGCAGGCCATTCCGCCTCTATGTAGGGTCCCCGCGCTTCGGGGAGAGCGATGTGACGTTGCTATCAGGTATCTACGAGTTGCTGCAGGTGGTGATCAACCTCCTGATCTGGGCCATGATTTTGTCCGCCGTGTTCTCGATGCTGACCGCGTTCGGCGTGCTCGACACCCGCAACCGGTTGGTCTGGACCGTCGGGGATTTCCTCTATCGCGTGACCGAGCCCATGCTGCGCCCGATCCGCAACATCCTGCCGAACTTCGGCGGCCTCGACCTCAGCCCCCTCGTCGTCATCCTGCTCCTCCGCTTCATCGCCGCTCCGCTCATCACAACGATCTTCAACGGCATCGCCAGCGGGATCTAGAGGCTCTCCTGAACTATGGCCGCCACCATCATCCAGGGCACAGCGATCGCCGCCGCGCTCCGGGCAGAGATCGCCTATCGGGTGCAGGCGCTCGGCTACCAGCCGAGCCTGGCCGTCGTACTGGTCGGCGAGGACCCGGCCAGCGCCGTCTACGTCCGCAATAAGGACCGCGCGGCCCAAGGCGCCGGCCTGCGCGCCGAAACCATCCGCCTGCCCGCCGACACCTCCGAAGCCGCGCTGCTGACCGTGATCCACCGCCTCAACGCCGACCCGGCCATCGACGGCATCCTCGTGCAATTGCCGTTGCCGCCCCATCTCGCCGCACGCAGCGTCATCGAAGCGATCGACCCGGCCAAGGACGTCGACGGCTTCCATCCCATCAATGTCGGCCGCCTCCAAGACGGACAAGCGGTTCTCGCGCCCTGCACCCCCCGCGGCGTCATGAAGCTCCTAGTCTCCGCAGAGATCGAACTCCGCGGCGCCCGCGCCCTAGTGCTGGGGCGCTCCGGCATCGTCGGCCGGCCCGTCGCCGCCATGCTGCTCGCGGCCGACGCCACCGTGACCATCGCCCATAGTCGCACCGTGAACCTGCCCGACGAGTGCCGCCGCGCCGACATCGTCGTCGCCGCCGTCGGCCGTCCGGAACTCGTCCGGGGCGACTGGATCAAGCCCGGGGCCGCCGTGATCGACGTCGGCATCAACCGCCTCTCCAATGGGCAGCTCGCCGGAGACGTCGCCTACGAGGAGTGCCGCGCAGTCGCGGGATCGATCACCCCCGTGCCCGGCGGCGTCGGCCCGATGACCATCGCCTGCCTGCTGGAAAACACCGTCACAGCCGCTGTCGCCCGCCGGGCCTAAAAGTCGGTGCAGCGGCCCTTCTGTTCCCAATCGCCGTAACGCGTCGGTTCCGGACCTCTCGGCCCACCAACCTCGGCCGGCCTGGGTGCCGATTCCGGCGGGGGCGGGGGGGACTTCGGCTGCTCGCTCATGCCACCGATCTGGTCCGCCGGCTCTCGGTCCGCAACTGCCCGCAGGCAGCCAGAATGTCCTGCCCGCGCGGCGAGCGGATCGGTGAGGCGAACCCAGCCTCCTGCACGATCGCCGCGAACCGGGCGAGCTGGTCGCGCGTGCTCGGCTCGTAGGCACTTCCCGGCCACGGATTAAACGGGATCAGGTTGACCTTCGCCGGAATGCCGGCGATCAGCCGCACCAATTCGCGCGCCTCCGCCTCGCTATCGTTGACGCCGCGCAGCATCACGTATTCAAACGTGATCCGCCGCGCATTGCTCGCCCCCGGATACCGACGGCAGGCCGCAAGCAGCTCCTCGAGCGGATACTTGCGGTTCAACGGCACGATCTCGTCGCGCAGCTCGTCGGTGACCGCGTGCAGAGACACCGCCAGGTTCACGCCCAGCTCGGCGCCGCATCGGTCCATCATCGGCACCACGCCGGAGGTGCTGAGCGTAATCCGCCGCCGGGACAGACCGATCCCCTCGTTGTCCATGACGATGCGCATCGCCTGGGCGACGTTCTCGAAATTGTAGAGCGGCTCGCCCATGCCCATCAGCACGATGGTCGAGAGCAGGCGAGGGGTCTCGCCCTGTGGGCTCGGCCACTCGCCATACGTGTCGCGTGCCGCCATGAACTGGCCGACGATCTCGGCCGGGCCGAGATTGCGGACCAAGGCCTGCGTCCCGGTATGGCAGAACCGGCACGACAACGTGCAGCCGACCTGGCTACTGAGGCAGACAGCGCCGCGGTCCTCGTGCCGGTCGGGAATGTAGACCGTCTCCGCTTCCTGCCCGTCGCGGAACCGGAACAGCCATTTGCGGGTGCCGTCGATGCTCTCCTGCGAGGTCGCGGTATCCGGCCGGCCGATGACGAAGCGTTCGGCCAGCCGCCGCTGCAGCGGCTTGGAGACCGTCGACATCAGCGAGAAATCGACCGCCCCCTGGTGGTAGATCCAGTGCCACAATTGCTTGGCGCGAAACGGCTTTTCGCCGATCTCGGCCAGCTCGGCCGCCAGTTCCTCACGTGAGAGCCCCACCAGGTCGCGCCGCCCATCGGCCAACTGCGCCGGCGGCGGATTGAACAGCGCGGACTTGGCCAGAATGCGCGCCCGTTCCGCTTCGGAGAGCGCGATCGTCATTTGGCTGGGCACGCCTTGCTGATCGCCGCATAGGCCTGGCTGAACCCGCGCAGGCTGAAATTATCCGACACCGCCTGGCCTCGCGGCGCGGGAGACTTGGCCACCGCCTGCCGCCCCTTGCTGAACAGCGCGACCGCCGCGCGCCCATCGCGCGCGAACGCCGACCGGCCCGAGGTATAGAACGGCAGCGTCACGCCTTCGGTCGACACCTCGACCTCGGCATTGGCCGCATAGGTGAACCCGGCCGTCAACGCCACGGCATCGCGCCCGCCAGGCCGCTCGGTGACGGTCAGGACGACGTCGCCGCGGCCGGGCAGGGCAGGGCTCGAGCCCGTTGGCCGGGTGAACGCATAGCAGACCGGCTGGCCCGCCTCCTGGTGCGTCGCAGCTTGCCAATCGTCGAACTTGCCGATCCGCTTCGGCCCGGCCGCCGGGGCCGCCGCATGATGCGGCGCGCGTGCAGGGGCATGCGTCGTCCGCCCTTGGGCAAACGCATAACCGAACAGCAGGAAGGCAAGCATTGCAAGAATGCAACTAGATTGATGTCGCATGCCCGACACATACGGTGCCGGGCGCGCGCCGACAAGCGCGGGGCAGGGCCTCATTGACCGTCGTCCTCGCGCCGCAGCCAGTCCGGCACGGTGCGGCGGAACTTCGGATCGCCATGCCCCTCGTGCGCCGCCAGCGGTTCCGCTGGGCCGCCGCTGCCGACGGGCCGGTCGGCGAATCGCCCATGGCTGAGCAGCCGGTCGTAGAGGACGAGCGCCCCCGCGACCGCCACGTTCAGAGCAAACCGGGTCGGAATGCGGATCACATGGCGGCAGCGCGCCAGCATCGCCTCCGACAGTCCCGACCGCTCCGGTCCCAGCACATAGGCCGCGCTGAGCGGGTGCCTGAACGACGGCAGGTCGACCGCGTCGTCGAGCAGCTCCACGCCCACCAGCGCGCACTCGCGCGGGAACTGCATCGCGGCGACGTCGGCGAACCGCCACATCGGCACATGCGCCGGCGTGTCCGCCGTGTCCGACTGCCGCCCGAGCCGCGAATCCCACCCGGCGCCGACCGTGAAGCAGAACGCCGCGCCGAAGCCGTGCGCCGTCCGTAGCAGGGCGCCCACGTTGGCGGCCTTCGAGACGCCCTCGACGCCGATGCCGCAATAGCCGCGAGGTGTCCTGGCCGGATGCATCGCCGCGAAGTATGCGTTCGCCATGAACGACGCAACCGACCAGCGTCTCGCCGCGCAATACGAGGCCTTCCCGTATCCGCAGCGGGACCCGCGCGACGAGGCCAAGCGACTGATCATCGGCAGTCCCAGCCATCTGCGCGAAATCGACCACTGGGTGTTCGGCGCCGCCCGCCCCCGCAGCGCCGGCCTGCGCGCGCTCGCCGCCGGCGGCGGCACCGGCGACGGCGCCATCATGCTCGCCCAGCAACTCGCGCGCGACGGCCGGCCCGGCGGCGTTACCTATCTTGACCGCTCGCGCGCGGCCCGCGAAATCGCCCAATCCCGGGCGGCGGCCAGGGGCCTCGTGCTCGACTGGCAGGACATGTCGCTGCTCGACCTGCCCAGCTCCGGACTCGGCCCCTTCGACTACATCGACTGCTGCGGCGTGCTGCATCATCTGCCCGACCCGGCCGCTGGGCTGCGTGCGCTGCTCTCGGTGCTGGCCCCGGGCGGCGGACTGGGCCTCATGGTCTACGCGCCGCACGGCCGGACCGGCGTCTACATGCTGCAGGACGCCTTCGCCCGCCTGGCACCCGAGGCTGAGGCGCCAGCGACCCGGCTGGACGTCGCGCGCCGGGTCATGCGGCACCTGCCGCAGACGGCGTGGCTGCGCGCCAACCAGTATTTCGGCGACCATATCGAGGGTGGCGACGCCGGGCTCTACGACCTGCTGCTCAACCCGCGCGACCGCGCCTACACCGTCCCTGATCTTGCCGCGCTGCTCGCGAGCGAGGGGCTGCAGGCTACTTGCTGGATGGAGCCGATCCGCTACGACCCGGCCGTGCTCCTGCCCGACCCAAAGCTGCGCGCCCGCATCGCCGCCCTTGGTCCGCTCGAGCAGGCGGCCCTCGCCGAGGCGCTGAGCGGTAACATGAGCACCCATGTCGCCTACGCCGTGCGCGGCGCCGACGCACTCCCGGCGCCCGATCCGATGCGGCCGGGCGCCGTGCCGGTCGCGCGCGAGCTGCCGGCGGCCGAACTCGCCCGCAACATCCGCCCCGACGGCACGCTGGCGTTCGTGTTCGACGGGCTGCGGATGCCGCTCGCGCTGCCCAAGCTGGCCGGCGCGATCCTCGGCCTGATCGATGGGGTCCGCACGGTCGCCGAGATCCTCGAGGCCCTGCACGCCCGCGGCAGCCCGCGTCCGGTGGCCGAGCGCGCCTGGCGCGAGACCTACGACGCCTTGGCGCGCGTGAACCGGATCCTGCTCGCGGCCCCCCCGTGACGCCCTGCGCCGTGACCCCGGTCATCATCATCTTCGGCGCCGCGATCCGGCCTAATGGCGCGCCAAGCGGGGCGCTGCGCAAGCGGATCGACGCCGCGCTCGCGACCGGGCGCCGTCTCGACGATCCGCTCTACATGCCGACGGGCGGGCAGGGGCGGTTTGGCCCGCCCGAAGCCCAGGTGATGGCCGACCATCTCGTCGCCGCGGGCGTCGACCCCGCCCGCATCCGCCCCGAGCAGACCGGGCGGAATACGATCCGCTCCGCCATCGCGTGCGCCGCGCTGCTCGGCCGGACCCGGGCGCCCATCTATGTGGCGACCTCGCGCTACCACCTGGTGCGCTGCGTCGTCCTTCTACGGCTCGCGGGCCTGCGGGCCCGGCCTGGAATCGTGCCCGCAGGCCCAGCAAGTCGCCGGTGGCCGCAGCGCTGGTATTGGCGCCTGCGTGAAGTGCCGGCCGTGCCGGTCGATGTCGCCGTCATGTTGTTCAGTCAACTTCGCATGAATTGGCCAAATAGACGCATCGGATCGACCCGCGCGGAGTAGAGTGTGCATGAGGAGAGAACCATGCGACGAATGCGTGCTTTGAAGATGACGGTTCTGGCCGGGACGACGATTGCACTGGCCGGCTGCGTCACACCGGCCTTGACCGTCGTGCCGGGCCAAGGAAAATCCTACACCGACCTGCAGCGGGACGACACCGCCTGCCGCGCCGCGCCGGTTGCGGCCACGGCGTCCCAGACAGGCTCGGCCGCAACCGTGTCTGACACAGACTACTACAGGTGCATGTCCGCGCGCGGCCAACTGGTCGTCGCGCAACAACCGGCGGAATACCCGGTCTACGCCGCCTATGCAGGCTATCCATACGCCTACCCCTATGCTTACCCCTACGCCGGCTATCCTTATTATGCCGGCGTCCCCTTCGCCGGCGCGTATTACGGACCCTATATCGGATTGGGCATCGGCTTCGGGATCGGCTCCGGCTTCTACGGCGGTTATTATGGCCGCGGTTACTACGGCCGCGGCTATTTCGGACGCGGGTTCTATGGCGGTGGCTACGGGCGCGGCTTCTACGGACACGGCTTTGGCGGCCATGGATATGGCGGCCGCGGCTTTGGCGGCGGTTACGGCGGCGGCGGGTTCAGGGGCGGCGGCGGCTTCCGCCACTAAGGCCGATCATGGGGTCGCCGCTCGCGGTACCCCGTGGATGAACTCGATCAGCCCCACGCCGTCGACCCGGTGGAACGAAACCTCGACGCCGCCGAACAGCCGCGCCGGCTTGGCAGGACCCAGCGTGAACACGCGATGCCCATGCGCTTCCATCGCCGCCACCGACGCCGAGGCATCGTCCGTCTCGAAGCACATGTGATAGATCATATGGCCACGCTTGATCATCTGATCGATTGGCGACGGCCCGGCTCCCGGCCAAATCACCTCGACATCCGGCATCGCCTCGTGATGGCGCATGGCCAGGTTGACGTTCTGCAGCGGGTCGAACACCTGCGCGCCGGCGACATAGCCGAGCGCCCCGAGAAAGCCGAACGCCTGATCCGGACCAGGGACGGCGAGACCGAGATGATGGAACCGCAACCCGAAGCCAACCACCACGTGTCTCCCACAAAAGCCCGATAACCATAATTATGGAAAGTAGCGGCCGTCAGGGTGCCGCGAACGTCATCCCATCATGCCCTGGCTCGATCCCCGCCGGCAGACGCGCCTGCAGCCACGCCCAGTCGATGTCGTTTCCCATATGGGTCAGGATCATCCGGCGCGGCTTGACCATCTCGTACCAGGCAATCACCTGGTCGACATTTGCATGCGTCGTGTGGCGGTGGCGCTGGAAGCAGTCAACCATCCATGTATCGACGCCAGCGAGCGTTTCGAGCGCCTCGTCCGCAAGCGTCACCACATCCGTCGAGTAGCCAAAATCTCCGACCCTGAGGCCCATCGTCGGGATCGTCCCGTGATCCTGCTCGAAGGTCTGCACTTGCAAGCCGCACGCCTCAACTAAGTTACCAAAAGTGACTAGAACCGGCTCGAGCACCGGCCGAAAGAAGTATGGCCCTTGCCACTCCCTAAAGGCGTAATCGAACCGGCGGTTCAGCTCGACCATCGTGCGCGGCTCGGCAAAGGCTTGCAGTGGGCGGCCCACGATCCGGTTGAGGATGCGGACGTCGTCGAGCCCGAGCACGTGGTCGGCATGGGCGTGGGTGAACAGGATCGCGTCGATCCGCGGCACGGCGCAGGCGAGCAGTTGCGCCCGCATGTCGGGCGATGCGTCGACCAGCAGGCGTCGGCCACCCTCTCCTTCGATCACGATGCTCGAGCGGGTCCGACGGTTGCGCGGCTCGCTGGGGTTGCACGCGCCCCAGTCGCCGCGGCCGTCGGGCCCGCCCAACTGCGGCACGCCGGCCGAACCGCCGCAGCCAAGCACAATGACCTTCGGCACCCCTAAGCGGTCCGGGCGAACAGGCGACGGAAATTGGCCGTGGTCAGGTCGGCCAGCGCCTCGGGCGACAAGCCGCGCACCGTGGCCAGGTGGGCCGCCGTGTCGGCCACATAGGCGGGCTCGTTGCGCTTGCCGCGGTGCGGCACCGGCGCCAGGAACGGCGAGTCGGTCTCTACGAGCAAACGGTCGACCGGAACATCACGCGCGATCTCCCTCAATTCGTTTGATTTCGGAAATGTGAGGATCCCCGAAAAGCTGATATAGCCGCCCAGCGCCAGCGCATGCTCGGCCAACGCCCGGCCGGAACTGAAGCAGTGCAGTAGAATCCCGTAGGGACCGCCGCTATCCCATTCATCCTGCAAGATCGAAGCGATGTCGTCGTCCGCATCGCGGGCATGGATCACCAGCGGCAGCGTGCTGAGCCGCGCGGCACGAATGTGCTGACGGAACGATGCCTGCTGCACCTCGCGCGGCGCCCGCTTGTAGAAGTAGTCCAGCCCCGACTCGCCGATCCCAATCACCTTGGCGTGCCGCGCCAGCGCCGCGATCGCCTCGGCTTCGGCCAGCTTCTCCTCGCCCACGTTGTTGGGATGCACGCCCACCGTGCACCACACCCCGTCGCGCTTGGCGACCAGCTCCAGCAGCTGCCGCGACTGTCCCATGCGAGTGCCGATGGTGACCATCTCGCCCACGCTGGCCGCGGCGGCCCGTTCGATCAAAGCGTCGCGCTCGTCAGCGTCGAACATGTCGAGATGGCAGTGCGAATCGATCAACATCAGCAGTCTAGCTCGCCTCAGCCACGTAGCGTGGGAAGATGCCCTGCGGGGCCGGCAGCGCGGTCCCGCCCGGCAGCGGCGTCGCCAACGCGTCCAGCCGCCGCCCGCCCGCCGGCACGGCAAGCTGGTCCAGCAGCTTGGCCATGCTCCCGGGCATGAACGGCGTCAGCACGGTGGCGACCACCCGCAGCGTATCGGCCAGCACGCGCAGCACCGTGGCCATCCGGTCGGGGTCGGTCTTGCGCAGCGCCCATGGCGCCTGGTGATCGACATAGGCGTTGGCCGAGCGGATCACCTTCCACACCTCCTCGAGCGCCTCGCCCAGCGCCATCCGGTCCATCAGCGGTCGCATCCCAGCCGGCAGCGCCTCGGCGGCGTCGAGCAGCAGGCGGTCGGCCTCGGTCGCCTCCGCGCGGGCCGGGAGCAGGCCCGACAGGTTGCGGGCGATCTGCGACAGGGTGCGTTGCGCCAGGTTGCCGAGGTCGTTGGCCAGCTCGCCGTTCAGCCGGCGGATGAGCGCCGCGTCGCTGAAATCGCCGTCATTGCCGAATGGCACCTCCCGCAGCACGAAGAACCGCACCGGGTCCAGGCCGTAGGTCTCGACCAGGGCGACCCCGTCGATCGCGTTGCCGACCGACTTGCTCATCTTCTCGCCGCGCGCGGTCCACCAGCCATGCCCGACCACGCGGAGCGGCGGCTCCAGCCCGGCGGCCATCAGCACTGCCTGCCAGATCACCGCATGGAACCGCAGGATGTCCTTGCCGACCACATGGATGTCGGCCGGCCAGAAGCGCCAGAGCGGATCGGTCGTGTCGGGAAAGCCGCAAACCGTGATGTAGTTGATCAGCGCGTCGAGCCAGACATACATCACGTGCTTGGGGTCATCCGGCACCGGCACGCCCCATTTCACCCCGGTGCGGCTGACGGCCAGGTCGTTGAGCCCGCCACGCACGAAGCTGGTGACCTCGTTGCGCCGGCTGGGCGGCAGGATCCGGTCGGGGACGGCGTCGTAATAGGCCAGCAGGCGGTCGCCCCAGGCGGAGAGGCGGAAGAAATAGCTATCCTCCCTCACCCACTCCACCGGCGCCCCGGTCGGCGCCAGCCGCGTTCCGTCGGGACCGTCGGTCAGCTCGTCGGCGTGGTAGAACGTCTCGTCGCGGACCGCGTACCAGCCCTCGTAGATCCCGAGATAGATGTCGCCGGAAGCGCGCAGCCGCCGCCAGATCTCCTGGCAGGCGAGCGCATGGCGCGGCTCGGTGGTGCGGATGAATACGTCGTTGGACAGGTCGAGCAAGCGGCCGAGGTCGCGGAACTTGGCCGAGACCTGGTCGGTGAAGGCCTGCGGTGCGATCCCCGCGTCGTGGGCTGCCTTCTCGACCTTGCCGCCATGCTCGTCCGTCCCGGTCGCGAACAGCACGTCGTAGCCGTCCAGCCGCTTCCAGCGCGCGACCGTATCCGCCGCGATCGACGTGTAGGCATGGCCGAGATGCGGAGCGCCGTTCACGTAGTAGATCGGCGTGCTGATGTAGAAGGTCTTATCGGGCATTCAGCAGGTCCAGGCCAGCGACGACGGCGTGCCGCTTATCCAGGTTGGAGCGCTCGGTCTCGTCTTGCAGGCGTCCCAGCGCGTGCCACACTTCGCTCCACTCGCCTAGGGGGCGCAGCTGCGAAAGTCGGTCCCGGCGGTG
>JAABUL010007640.1_pt1 | contig 11513 bp, 8 predicted proteins | sample 5559151 | NCBI WGS metagenome assembly JAABUL01 (sample SAMN10711876, study PRJNA513368) | rock metagenome | isolation source: Antarctica rocks | place: Antarctica: Victoria Land, Pudding Butte sud | reverse complement strand
ACGAGCCACTGTCCTGCCTCTCAGATGATGCCTCAATGAAGGGCAGCTCTTGGGAGAGCTGCGGGTCGGCGACCAGCGGGCCGACGCGGTCGACGGCCCCGGCGGCCTCAATGAAGGGCAGCTCTTGGGAGAGCTGCGGGCGCGTGCGCGATGTGACGAGGCGGCGGCGGTCGGCAAGCCTCAATGAAGGGCAGCTCTTGGGAGAGCTGCGGGTGCCGTCACCGTCGAGGACTCGCGCCTCATCAAGCCTCAATGAAGGGCAGCTCTTGGGAGAGCTGCGGGTCCGGCCCGTGAAGGATTCGACCAGCTCGATGGCCGCGAGCCTCAATGAAGGGCAGCTCTTGGGAGAGCTGCGGGCTCGTGGACAACGTGAACGACCGGATCATGCCGGGCGCGCCTCAAGCCTCAATGAAGGGCAGCTCTTGGGAGAGCTGCGGGCATGGCTGCGGTCAGCTTGTCGTCGTCGGTGGCCCCGGTGCCTCAATGAAGGGCAGCTCTTGGGAGAGCTGCGGGTTGGACGTCTGCTTGGTGCCCGTGTCGCCATTGACAAAGCCTCAATGAAGGGCAGCTCTTGGGAGAGCTGCGGGCTCGACGTTGGACACCTCGGTGACCGCTTCGGTCAGGCCTCAATGAAGGGCAGCTCTTGGGAGAGCTGCGGGCTTACCGGTCCCCTTGCTGCCGCGTCGGACCCCTGAGCGGCCTCAATGAAGGGCAGCTCTTGGGAGAGCTGCGGGTAGAGGCACGGCCTCTGGGAGCCGTTGCATCGGACGCCTCAATGAAGGGCAGCTCTTGGGAGAGCTGCGGGCCTCAAGCCGAACCCGAGCGACGTCGGCACGGCGACCGACGCCTCAATGAAGGGCAGCTCTTGGGAGAGCTGCGGGGTCGAGCGCGTAGGCGGAGGTTGATTTGGGTGCGTGATCGCCTCAATGAAGGGCAGCTCTTGGGAGAGCTGCGGGCGGCTCATCGGTTGGCCGCACCAGGCGCATGGGGTGCCGTGCCTCAATGAAGGGCAGCTCTTGGGAGAGCTGCGGGTTCATCACCCCCGGCGGCATCGCCAGCCAGAAAGCCTCAATGAAGGGCAGCTCTTGGGAGAGCTGCGGGAGGGTGTGTTCGCGACCCGCGATCACCTGGCAGGATACCGTCCACGGCGAGCGGTCGGAAGGTTCGACCGGGTGGGGGGCCGCTGGCCGTGGAGCCAGACAGTCGGCAGTCCGCTGACCTGCGCGTTGACCAGACGAGCGCTCGCGGGCATTGACCCGGTCCGCGGAGCGCTCGCCGTCGTGAGCGACGGGCGGTCACAAGACGATCGGGCCTGAGCCCCGTAGGTCGCGCCGCCGTCCGAGGAACTCGAAGCGCCTGGCGTCCAGCGCCGCCAGGACGCCCAGGTCGGCGATGAGGATCGAGTCGTCGGCCTTCATCAGCTGCTCCAGCTCGGTCCGGAGGCGAACGAGTTTGGCCGGGCGGACGTCGACAACGAAGACGCTGTACTGGACCCGGTCGCCAAACCGTTCCAGTGTCTTGGCGATACGACCTCGCCGGAGGTCAACGGAGACGTCGTACGCGACGAGGTAGCGCCGCGCGGACTCCATGTCATCGCACCCTGATTCCGACGTAGCGTGACTGTGACCCGTCGAGCACGCCGAGGATCAATCGCGCCTGCACTTCGATCGCCCGCCGCCAGGTCACCCGGTACCCGAACAGCGGATGCGTGAACGATTCCGTCACCCGACGCTCGTAGGCTTCGATCAACGATTTCCGGCCGCCCTCGCGCAGCGACACGGAGCCGAGGGCAACCGTGAAGTCACCGTTGTTCAGTTCGCCATTATTGACAGCTCGAAGGACCACCGACTCGGCAATCGGCGTTCGGAACTCCTCCATGAGGTCCAAGGCCAGGGCGGGCTTGTTCCGCGTCGAGCTGTGCAGGAAGCCGGCGTGCGGATCCAATCCGCACGCGACGAGGGCGCGGACGGCGTCGGCGGTGAGCATGGCGTAGGCGTAGTTCAGCGCCGCATTGAACGGGTCCGTGGCCGGTCGGCGACTGCGCTCGACGACGCCGGACGACAGGAGACCCCCGTTTGCGGCGTCCATCAGCATGGCCGGCCACTGCTTGAAGTACCTGGCGGCAGAGTCACCCTCGACCCCGAGCAGCTCTTCGAGACTCTTGGCCGACCCGGCCTGTAGCTGGAGGGCACGCAGTTTCCGGACGACCTCTCTTGGAGCACCGTGCCGACGGACGAACGTCGCCTGGTTGGACACCTTGGCCGCGACGAACTCCCGAGCCAGGTCTAGGCGGCCGCACGCCGACGCAGCGTGCTGAAGTACCCGCGCCGATCCGTTGGGTGAGTGCCCCGAGTGCGACCAGCCGATGAACCGGCCGCGGCTCGAACACCAAACAACAGTCAGGTCCCGCCACATGAGCTCCCTGAGCAGGGCCGCCGATATGTCGACGTTGCCGTGCACCACGACCCCGAGAACGCGCTCGAGCGGCACGGTCGTCTTCTCGGCGTCGTGCCGTTCCACCACCAACCTGCCCCCGCGCACCGACGCCCGTGACCCGGGCGTGGCCACGTGGACAATCTGGGAGTCCGGGTCGGCGACCCGGATCTGTCGGGTGACCGGAGAGAGAGCGCGCTCGTCCGGTAGGCAGACACCGATATGTGAGCACCGCGTGCACCGGGGGTCGTCCTCGAGCGGCGCGGGAGCTTGCGCTCCGGCCACCGTCGCCCGGGTCGCCTCGACAGCCGCCCGAGCGGTCTGCTCGTCCGCCGACGTCACGGGGACCACGACGCGCTCCGAGTGCGACGAAAACCACACGGCGCTGCCACTCACGACGTGGCCCATCTCGCGCAGAGCGACGACCTGCAGCGTCAGCTGGACCTTCGTCGGTTCGGTGACCTCGGGACGTCGGCGCACAGGGGTGGATTTGTGCTCGACGACGGTGAGCGCCCCGGACCTCGCGACCTCGACCGTGTCACAGCGCCCGGTGATCCCGAGGCTGTCGCTGCGGACGTCAACAGCCCGGCGGACGTCCCGCCGTGATGCTCCGCTGTCGTCACTTGCCTGGTGTTCTCGAACTCCGACAGCTACCTGTCGGGTGTCCGTCTGCTCGCCCTGGACCTCGAGCCAGGCGCGCCGTGGGCAGAACACGTGGTGGGCGACGAGGCTGATCGGCAGCTGGTCGTCCATGTCAGGTTGTCGCAATCCTGACCGGCATGCCGGTCACCGCCCGCCGTTCCGGTGCACTGCTCGAACCGGACACGTTGACGTTCATCTCGACCAGGCCGCGCACTCCATGCTGAACAAGCCATTCCCGACTCGTTGCGTCGACTTGCTCCTCGCCTGTCCCTGAGACGAGAGCCTTGCTCGCGAGAACGGTCCGCAGCCGCGCAGGGGTCCACCAACCACGCCAAACCGGAACCCGGAACGACCCAGCTCCCGATGCGGCAGGCACGTGCGTCGCAGTCCGCGTCATCCTTCTCGCGAGGTGGGCGACGGGCGCAGTGGACAGGCCCCACAGGGCAACCCACGCCGCGGCGTCGTCCGTGGCTCCCAATGGCCGCAGGTTCGTCGCCGTCCGGCTGTCCGGCCGGTCCCGCCCCATCTCGTCACGCACGGCCCGGCCGGTCAGGCCGGCGGCGATCTCGGTCACCATCCGCCTGGCGACGATCGACGCGAGTGGCCGCAACCGGGAGCCCACGAACTCACTCCCCTGGTTGCGTGGCTGCATCTCCAGTCGACTGGCGCCCTGCTCCTCTGCGACTCGCTTGTTCACGATCCGCCCCCAGTACGCCGGCTCACCGAGTGCTCCGATGAGGCGGAGGTCCAGAGTTGCGCCAAGCAACCTGTCCACAGCCGCCTCTCGCGTGTCGTGGAGCAACCGCCAGGCGGCTCCGTCGGCACCAAGAGCTCCGACTCGTGGGCTGAAGAGCCCCCGCTTCTGCTCGCTGGGCAGTGCCGCTGCAATCCACGACTCGGCCGCGCAGTGGGCGGCAGCATGATTCCGGACAATCGCGGCGAGCCGCTGCTCGTCGAGGTCGTCGCCCACCAGTTGGGGCGTCGGGCTCATGCCCGACCCAGTCCACCCGACGCGGACCGCTGGGACGCCCGCGTCCTCGGCTATCGCAGAGGCACCCCACAGCAGGGCGTGGGTGAAGAGCTCGCGAACGTCGAATCCGTTCAAGACGACCGTCACGACAGCGCCTCCGAGCTACCGGCTCCCGCGCTGACCGCCCCGTCCGCGGCCCGGAGGACCGCCTCCAGGTAGGCCGTCCCCCACACCCCGAATTCCAGATCGGTGCTCTCGACCACGTCGTCCCAGCGCCCGACGTCAAACAGCTCCACTGCCGCCTCCGCTCCAGCTTCGCCCGCTCGGACCAACGTTGTTGCGCCATGCGGGAACGCGCTCCTGCCGTGACCGTGGGTCGTCCCGACCAGCCGGGTGACCAACGCCCGGTCATCCGTCGGATCCAAAGGCGTGGCCCGTTGGTCGAGCGCAGACCACACGAGCGCAGCAGACAGTTGCTCGTGGCGCCATCGTGGGACGACTTCGCTCATGGCTCGTGCGCGTTGTTCCTCCAGGACAGTCCGGCGTGTGCTCTTCGCCAACAGCCCGGCTCTCAGCGGAGGTCCGTCGGTCGCGCTGGTCCAGCGCAGCATCGCCTGGAATCGCGGGTCGGCCTTGCCGTCGTCGTGGTGCAGACCGCTGTCGAGCAAGACCTGAGCGAACGGCCCGGCGAGGTCGAGCGCCAGCGCCAGGCCGTGGGCCCGGCGACCCACCTCTGCCTGGTGTTCGTCCAGTGAAATCGCGTCCCCCGTGCCGCTCCAGGTCTGCCGGAGATCGTCATCGGCGGTTGCCCGCCGCCGGTCGACGATTACCAACCCCGCCAGCGCACCGTCCACTACGGTCGGCACCACGTCGGCGTCGGTCAGCCGACCCCGGAGCAGCGCGGTGCTCGCGGTGACCACGTCGCGCAGCGGGCCGGGGTCCACCTCGTGGACGAGCGCGACCAGTGCGTCCGAGAGCAGCGCACGTTGGGCGTGCGTCGGCTTTCCCAGATCCAGTCCGCGGCTGAGCTCGACCACCGCGCGAATCGCCGAGTGTTGGGCGGAAGAGCCCGGCCCGTCCGGCTCCAGGTGGCTGAACGCCCCGACTCGTAGCGTCGCCGAGCCGCTCGCCGAAGACCCCGTCGTCGTGTCCGCAGACGACCGGCGACCGACCTCGAACACGTCGTCGGCGCACTCCTCCCCAGCCACGGAGGGCACTCCCGCGCGGACCAACAACTCTCCGGCTCGCAGCACCACCACGTCGCCCGGGCGCACGTCGCTCAAATCAGCGAGCGCAGAGACCTCGCCCTCCCGAGCCACGAGCGGCCGACTCACCCCCCTCGAAGCGTCTGCGGCTTCCTGCTCAGCCAACCGTTCGACGAGCCCCCGCGCGTAGGCGATCGTCACCGCAAAGACCTCGTGCGGCTCCGGGGGGGTAAGCCGCAGGACGCTGATCGCGTCCAGTTCCTCCGGCGGCAGCAGCCGGGCGACGAGGCCAATGTCAGTCTCCGCCTGGAGGTCGTCGGACAGCCAAAGGTCCAGATCGGGGTCGGCGAACTGCTCGCCGGAGGTGCGGGCAAGCTGCCAGGTATCGGCCAGCTCGAGGCGCTGGTAAACGATGCGTCTCGGGGTGGCTGCCGGCGGCGGAACCAGCCGGACCGTCCAAGGGGCAAGTCCGGTCTCCACCCCGCCGAGATCGCCGAGCCACCGCGCGGCCGCAGCCAGGTCCGCGGCGACGTACGGTCCGGGCACCTGAAGCGTCTCGTCCACCTGCGCGGGACCGACGACGGCAACTGGGCCGAACTCCCGTCGGCCGACCCGGTTGACTCGCCCGGCCCGTTGAGCAACTGCTGTTCCGGGTGCCAGCTCGGTCACCAGGGCCGACAGGTCGAGGTCGATGCCGACCTCGACGGTCTGGGTGGCCACCAAGACGTCGACGTCCGGGTTTCCGCGGAGATCGAGCAACCCGGGACGCTCCCGCCGGAGGCGGTCGACGTCCGCAGGCCGGAGCCTGCCGACGAGCAGTTCGACCGATCGTCCCCGTCGGCGCAGCTCGTGGGCGACGTCGACAGCCAAGGCCACGGTGTTCACCACGCAGCCGACGGTCGGGCCCCGCTCGTCCCGGAGGCGCACGGTCAGGTCCACGATGTCCCGGACGGCCGCCATCCGACCGACGCCTCGATCCGGGATAGGCCACACCGTCATTGAGTGCGCGCTGACCGGTTTCGGCCGGGTCATCCGCGGGGTCAGGGGGTCATCGGGTGTCAGGTCACGGTCCTCGACCCCGACTTCGGTCCGGCCCGGCGCAGGATCCGGCGTCGCCGTCGTCTCCACGACCTGCAGGTTGGGCACACCGAGGGGACGTCGCACCCCCGTCTGCAGGTCGGCGACGCGACGTGCGGTGAGTAGCAGCTGCCTCGACAGGTGGGCTTCGTCCACTACCACCGCGGCGTCCATCGCCAACAGGGCGGCGTCCCGGGAGCGGGCGCCACGAGCCGAGCCGTAACCCCGCATCAGCACCCGACTGCCCCACATGTCCGGGGTGCACGAGAGCACCGCGCATGCATCGACCTCGTCCCGCCACCGACGCGGGGCTGGGGAGCCGCCACGCAGCCGCACGGTGGTCACCGGGCGGCGGTCGCTGTCGGCCCCTTCGACGGTCAACAGGTGCAGTGCTCTCGCGACTTCTGCGCAGATGCCGGATGCAGACGAAGCCACTCGGTCCGCGATCCGGAGCGCGTGTTGGTAGTGGCTGTCGACGACGACCCGGCGATCAACGACGAGCGCGAGCCGTCGCGGTATCCGAGGCGCTCGGTCCACGCCGCGCAGGGCGTTCGCGAAGACGTGCACGTCGACGACCGCCGTCTTCCCGGCACCGGTGGGGGCCACGATCCGATCCGGCCAGCGCCCGTGCTCGAGCAGGTGGTCGAGCAGGCGCTCCTGCCAGGCGAACGGCCGCTGACCGTCCCGGACCGCCGCGAAGAAATCGGCGAAGTCCGCTCTGGACAAGGTCACGAGAGGTCCCCGGCCACGTCCGTCGGCACCAGCAGGCCGCCGCCAAGGTGCCGACTCTGGCCGATGGCGATGAGTGCACGCGGTCCGCCCAGCGTGCCGAGGCTGAGCTCGGCTCGGTAGGGCTGGATGACCGTTCCCTCGTGGCCCTTGTGAACCCACCGTCCGGGGCGGCTGTCGGTCACCCGACTCGCGGAGTGGACGAGGACCCCGGCCTCGGTGGCGGCGTCTGCCAAGCGACGGTAACGGGTGTCGCCCCGGTCAGCCGTCCGGGGCCAGTCGTCGCGGAAGACGAGGGCGACGGACAACGCGACGGCGTCGGCGAGACTCCACGGCTGCCGTCGGAGCGGGCGGGTGTCCGGGACCGCGACGGGCGCCGTCCGCCAGCGACGGTCCACTTCCCCCGCGGGCCAGAACCGGGCGGCTGTTCGACCCCCGAGGTGCCGAAGCTGTCGCGACTGGTTGTTTCGACGCAGCGAGCGGAGGTTCCCGAAGGCTGTGGCCACCGAGGCCGCGTCGACCGCGTCGACGCCCCGGGGGATGGCGACGACCACAGTCGTACGGTCCCCATGAAGGCCGACGCCGGTCGCCGTCGGTCCGGTAAGGAACTGAACGGCGACCCGGTTCGGTGGCTTCGGCGCGCCGTCGGCGTAGATCCCGGTCAGGACGGCCGGAGCGCCGAAGCCGATCACCGCAATGAGCGCGCGGTGCATTGCGACCGCCCAGCCCACCTGGTCTGCGGCTCGCAGGGGCGGTCCGCTGAGTTCCGCGAGCAGGGCGACGTCCCACGGTCCAGGCGGTGCCGGGTCGGGGTCGGCCTCGACGTACCGCGCGGCCGTGCGAGCGAACGGGACATAGGCAGGCCGGACTTCGTCCTCACTGGTCCTCGTGGCGTCCAGCTTGACCTTGGGACTGGCGCCGTTCTCGGCGACGTAGGAGGTTTGCAGCGCAGATGCCCGCCCGGGACCGGCGACGTCGAGGTCCAGTCCGTCCCCGCTGAACAGGTCGGCATCGGGCGACCGGCGGTGCGTCGGCGTCGCTGTGCCAACCCGCAGTCGAGCCGGGGTTTCCGACGTCCCCAGATGGGACACGTCATGGACGAGTGCCTCGAGACTGTCGACGACCCCCTGCGGTGGTGGCTGGTCCCACGTCCACCCGACCGGCCCGGCGACGGCCACGGACCGCCCTGCGTTCTTCGGAACAACGGCAACTGCACGGGCTGATGACCCGGGACCCCACAGGCCGACGTTTCGGTAGGCCAGGACCTGCGCGTCGACGCGACGGTGCCGGGGGACGATGACCCCGTCCGGCGGGTGCTGCTCCAGCCAATCCAGCGCGGCCACGTCAGCCCGGGAAGGCGCGAGGACAGCTCCGTCGCCGACCGCGCGGGGCCCCTGAGCGGCCGCACAGAGCAGTGCTCCGTGCAGTCGCGCGGGAGCCGGGAGGAGGTCGGCGGCACCACCGGGGTCGCGTCCCCGGTAGGCGCCGAGCGGCAGGTCGGCGAGGATGGCGAAGTCCACGGACCCCGGCATCAGCCCGCCTCGTCCTCGGCCTCGACGGCGCCGCCCCTGATCGCCGGGTTGCCCACGACATCGAGAACCACCCCGTTCCACCGGACGTCCGCCATCCGTTCGGCCTGCTTCAGCGCATCGGCGAGCAGCGTGTCGGCCGATCCGACGTCGAGCGGTTCGAGATCGGCGAGGTCGCCGTGCCGGCGATCGACCTGGACACTCGACGGACCCGCCTCGACCAGGTCGCAGTTGGCACGCAGGTACAGCTCCGCGTCCGATCGGGCGAGGCCCGTCAGCGCCAATGCCGCCAGCAAGGCCCGGCAAGCTGCGTCGCCCTCCGGTCCGGCGCCGAACCTCATCTGGCGGAGGGTGGCGAAGGAGAGCACATGACTTCGGATGATCTGGTCACAGGCCACGCCGGCCAGCGATTCGAGGGTCGGTGGGATACCGCCGAGCCCGAGCGCAGAGGCGCTGACGACCTGACCGGGCTTCTGCAGTTTGCCGGCTTCTTTGAGCAGGCCCTCAACGGTCTTCGGGCTCATCTCGGCTCGCTGGTCCTCGGTGAGCGACCGGAGCGTCGGGCCGTCCACCTGGATCTGCATGCCGACCGGGTCGACCCGGGCACCACCACGGAGGGCGGCTTCCGGCCGTTGATCGGTCATCCCATCCCCCGCCAGGAACCCGGTGATCTCCCCCACGAGGGCACTGCGCCACCGGCCCTGTCGACTGCGGCGGCTGGAGTCCCATCCCCCGAAGATCAGCGTCGCCGGACTCGCCTCGAGCAGTGCGCGGGCGTTGGCCGGACCGGCGTCCCGAAGCGCTCGGTAGGCGTCGGTCTGCGTGGTCGGGGTGCCGTCGAGCGTTCCGGCGCGGATGTGCCCGTCGAAGGCACGGTGGGGAAGCGTGAGGTCGAGGTAGGTGTCGCCCTCGGCGTAGCGGACCAGGATGCGCGGGACCCTTGTCAGCAGCTCGTCGCCGTCCTCGATCCCCTGGACCAGGGCGGCTTCCGCCCGGTTCAGTTGCGACTGCTTGGAGTCGATGACCACCGTGTGCCGCAACCGGCCGTCCAGGAACCGCTTCTCGTAGGCGTATGCGCCGCCGTCGCGGCCTCTTGCCGCGAACTTCGCAGGGGCGACCGAGGCGTGTGGGCCCGCTGCCGGCCGTAAGTGGGTCGTCGACGACAGGCAACTCGGTCCTCCGGCGGCAGACGCCGCCGTCAACAGTTCGAGGTTCAGGGACTCCATGGCAGACCTCCGGGTCGCGGACTGGGCAGTGGGCGCAGGGACGGAAGGGGATGGTGGTGTACGGACTCTGACGGCGGGCTCTACGGACATCGCCTCAATGAAGGACCACCCCTCTTCCGGCCGCCTGACCATCTCCATTTTGATACTGAGGGCGGAAGGACGTGTCTGATACGTGAGCTGCTTCTTCGTGGGCGACCAGCTGAACGGTTGCACCAGTCCGCGCCCGGCGGCATACTGGCCTGGTCACGCGCACTAGCGCGTGGAAGTGGGCCCGGCAGCTCTCCGGACGGTGAGTCGGCCGGGCTTCGCGCTGTCCGGGCTCAGGCTCGGTGGAGCTCGACCGCCATGCCCGTGAGTCGGCGTCGCCAGTCTCCTCCCGCCCCGTAGGCCCACACGACGATGTCGGCCAGCCACAGCAACGGCTCCTCATGAGGTCGGACGTGCGCGTAATGCAGCTGGTGAGCCGACCGGCCGACGAGGACGTCGGCGATGACGTGCCGGTCCGCGGCGTCCTGGTCGCACGACTCCACCGTCAGGTCGGTGACCCCGCGCCTGATCAGCTCCGGGATCGACGTCTGAAGGCAGCGGTCACGGGCCGAGCGCTGACTGACCTCGCGTGATAGTCGGACCACCTCGATGTGGGCGTCAGCGCCAGACCTCACTGCTGCGTCGACAAGTTTGCGCTTGCGCCTCCCGTCCTCCTTCGTCATGTGGATCCGCATCTGGCCCGGTCTTCGCAGTCGCTCGAGTTCTTGGCCGACCACCCGACACCGGGCGGCGGGGAGGTGCACGGCGCACAGTAGAAAGTCGCGACGAACCGACTCGTCGACGAACGCCCTCCGTGAGACGTTCACGTCTGCACCCCCTCATCGAGTCGTCCTGCGAGTCGACACCCACGGGACAGCCTTCTACGGACATCGTAGATGTCTATGGCACGGCTGTGGGGTGGCGTCGCGCCTTCGAACGAGCCATCGCGACGGGTTGCGGTCACCAGCGGGCCGCCGACGAGCCCGTCAGGCCGGGAGCGGGAACTCCCCGTGCGTCGGACCCGGCTTCCATGTGGCGAGGTACTGGTCCCGCACGGGTTCCCGGCGGGCGGCCGCGTCAGTCTCTGCGGGCGTCGGCCACGCGGTGTCGCGCGCGCAGCAGCCTGATCGCGGTGACCAGCCCGACACCGCCCAGCAGATTGCCGAGGACGGACCAGCCGAGCCGGGGCAGCCAGTCGCCGTACCCGTAGTCGGCGCCGTAGTGGATCCCCGTGAAGATCAGCATCGAGTCGAGCACCGAGTGGAACAGCTGCGCTCCCAGGAGCAACGCCCCGAACAGCAGCGCCGGCACGAGCTTGACCCCGAGGCTGTCCGTGGCGTGCTGCATCCGCGTGAGCAGCGTGATCACCAGGCCCGCCAGCACGGCCAGGGTGAGGGAGTGCCCGTCGACCGGGAGCTCCGCGTAGTGCCGGGCGGCCTCGATGCCCGTCTCGCGCAGGTCCGGCCGCGCGAACACAATCAGCCAGGTGATCCCCCAGCCGGCGACCAGGTTCGCCGCGAGACTGACGCCCCACAGCGCCAGCAGCTGTCCGACGGTGCCCGCGCGGGCGACCACGGCGGCCACGGGGACGAGGAAGTTCTCGGTGAACAGCTCCGAGTGCGCCAGCAACAGCGCGACGAATCCGATGCTGAACGCCAACGAGGCCAGCAGCGGG
>JAABUL010006474.1_pt1 | contig 11513 bp, 15 predicted proteins | sample 5559151 | NCBI WGS metagenome assembly JAABUL01 (sample SAMN10711876, study PRJNA513368) | rock metagenome | isolation source: Antarctica rocks | place: Antarctica: Victoria Land, Pudding Butte sud | reverse complement strand
GGCTTGACGCGTCCACAGACAGCCCCTGACGGCAACCCCCGTACAGGGCGTCCCGGTACCGACCGGACTCATGTCCAGTGCGTCCGTTCCAGGACGCCGACCCCGAAGCGGCGCGAGACGAAAGTGATCTTGTGTCACTTGTCGATCGACCAGCGCGACACCGAACCGCTGCGGAAACCACGTATGGGCGTTCGGGGCGGCCGGCGGTCGAAGTACCATTGCGGCGTGTCCGAGACGATCGTGAGCGACCGACGGGCCTCCTGGCAGGAAGTGGCTGCGAGGCGAGTTGAGCTGCGCGCCAAGGCCGGTTCCTGTGGGCTGACCGAACCACGCCTGCGCAACGACGGCGCGGTGATCGTGCACGCACCAGATGCTGGGTACCGCTTGGCAAGCCGGTTCGCCGCCGCGGCCGCGCGTTTGGTGGGCACCTACGTGCATGTGCTCACCGATGATGTGCCCGCCGCCTCGGACACCGACACTCAGCCCCTGTGACGGCTGCCGACCTGCTGGCCGGCCTCTCCCGCACGCTGGAGCACCTTACTCGGCTTGCCGCGCTCGGCCGCGACCGCTACGACGCCGAGCTTCTGCTCCGGCTCGCCATCCAGCGGCTGTGGATCACGGCGGGCAACTACGCCGAGGCCTACCGTGTCGCCGCCGGCGTCGAAGCAGGAACGCCTCCGTGGTCGGAGCTGTACGGCTACCGCAGCGTGCTCGCGCACATGCTCCCCGAAGAGATCAATGACGACCGCGTCTGGTTCGAGACGGTGGAAGGCGTAGGGCGCCTCCGCACCGATCTTCCTACCCAACTCTGAGCCTGCCGCCCGGAACTGACGGGTTTGCGGGGAAGCACATCCTGTTAGCCGAACCTCCAGCACGGCCAGGGTCGGGGTCCGCCGCGGCGTGTGGCTTGTCGGGGTAGTTGGCACGCTCTTGGCACCGCTTTGTCGCGGCACTGGGGCCGGTGATCTTGTCAGGTGGCCGATCGGCTACCGGATCACCTCCAACTTACTGCCACGCTCGACAGCTTTCGTGAAGAAGACCCTTCGGTACCCGTCCTGAGTGGCGCGGTGCGTCTCTCGGTAGCCGTGGCGCGGGTAGTAAGTCAGGTTCTCGGCCATGGCCTCGTTGGTGTAGAGGCGCACCTCGTTCAAGCCCTGCGCCTCTGCCTGCTCCTCGGCAGTCGCAGCAGCCGACTGCCCACCCCGCCCCCCTGGGCGTCGGGGTCGACCGCCACGTTGTCCAGCAGCAGATGGTCCACGGCTGACTCAAACACGAGCAGTCCGACGAGACGGCCGCGCTGCTCGGCCACCCACGCGGTCCCGGAGCCCGCGAGCAACGCGTAGTCGGCGGTCATGGGCGCCGGACGGCGCCCGATCCGAGCGACATAGGGCTGGTAGGCCGCCTCCGCGAGTTCGCGCATCGCAACAGCGTCGTCCCGGCGTGCAGGGCGCAAGGTCAGAGACTCGGAAGCGATCACGGCGGAAGTATCCATGCCGTGCCTGGTCGCAAGGGAAGGTCATGGGGCACACCTCAGCGAAGCCCGGGACCCGTGAAACGATCGTCTACGAGACGGACCGGAGCGGCAAAGTTGCTCTGAATCGCAGCGGTAACTGGCACGGTTCTCGCAGCGTTATCTGACCGGTCCTGGAGGGCCGAGCTGCCGTCGTAAGAGGAAAGGTCTAGCTGCCTTGTTCCTCGAGGAACACGATGCGCTCGGGCGCACGGTGAGGATGACCTGCTGGCCGGTGACCTGCACGAGGGTGTCCAGGCCGGTGGCGTGGCCGTCGGGGATCGTGAACAGCTGGTCGTCGCGGGCGAGGAACGCTGCTGACCCGCCGAGGTCGACGTCGTCGGGGGCCTGCAGGCTTAGGTAGTCCGCGAGCCGCCGGAACAGCTTGGGCAGGATCACGAGCTGGTTCTGGAGCTGCTCACGGGAAGCGACGGTGAACCCGGTGGTGGTCGCGTCGTCTGCCCACACCCCGACCCCGGCTTGCCGGGTGGCGGCGGCCTGCTCGGTGAGCGCGGTCCGGAGTTGCACGTATAGGCGGCTGTAGAACGTCGGGTAGGACCAGGCCTTGGGCGAGCAGCTGGTAGTTCACCGAGCCGCTCAGCCCGTCGGCGTCCAGCCACGCCTGGGTGCCGCTGGGCTGCCCGGCGCCGGGCAGCCCGTTGATCCCGGTGTCGTCGCCGTAGGCGAGCGCGACGGGCCGGCCGTACTTGTCGGCGAACCGGGTCAGGACGAACCCGGGGCGGCTGTCGTCGAGTTCTGGTGCCAGCGGGTGCCACCGCGGGGGTGTAGTGCGTCTGGGCGACCCTAGGGCTGACCTTGCTGACGGTCGCCTCGCGACGCCGCCGCGCCGGTGACGAGGTCCGGACACCGGAACCCGACCCGGTCCCGGCCTAGCCGGAGGTGTCGCACCCATCGGGTGAGACCCGCCACCCGCTCCCGGTGGGCTGAGCACACCGAGCTGCCCCTGAGCCTGGCGCGGTGGTGTTCCTGCCGGCCTATGCCTGGCCGGTTCTCGATCCTGGGCTCAGTCCATCGGCCCAGCGGCTGGCCGAGGTAGCGACCGCGCTCGTGTGGTCGTTGTTCGCCGTCGACTACATGGTCCGGCTGTCCCTCGCCGAGCAGCGCAGCCGGTTCGTCCGCCGACACCTGCCGACCTACTGGTCATCGTCCTGCCGTTCCTGCGCCCGATGCGGGTCATGGTCCCGCTGCTCGTCCTGCACCAGCGGGTGGAGTATGTCCTCAGCGGGCGGGCGGCGCTGTTCATCATCAGCGCCACGGTCGTCGTGTGCGGCAGCGCCGCGTTGGCGGTGCTGGACGCTGAGCGCGACGCAGGCGATCCGAACATCACCTCACTACGGCGAAGCGCTGTGGTGGGCAGCGGCGACCATCACGACCGTCGGGTACGGCGACAGATATCCGGTCACCGGCACCGGGACGACTGATCGCGGTCGCGCTCATGCTGTGCGGCATAGCGCTGCTGGGCATAGTCACCCTTGGAGGTCGCAGGCCTCGAAGCCGTGCGCACATGGCGCGGCGCCTCATGTTCGTGCAGTTGAAGTAGTGCTGGCGAGTGGGCACGAGTGCCTGGCCCGTTAGCCGAAGGACGACCCGCTCAGCGATCCTCTATTCGGCACTTCGTCCTCCTTGACGCCGCTCATCGGTTAGCCGACACTGGCGTTAGTCATGACTAACGCATCTGTTCTGCTTGACGCGATTGCCGAGCCGACGCGCCGCACAATCGTCGAGCGGCTCGCGGAGCGGCCCGCCGCGGTGAGCGACCTCGCCCACGAGCTGCCGATCAGCAGGTCGGCGGTTTCGCAACACCTGCAGATCCTCAAGGCCGTCGGACTGGTCACCGACCGGGCAGTCGGCACCCGGCGGATCTACACCGTGAACCCGGATGCGCTCGCCGTCATCCGCGCCTACTTCGACGCGTTCTGGACGAGATCTCTGGACGCGTTCCGTGACGCAGCCGAACAACCGGAGGACACTTGATGACCACTACCGACACGACCTCGGTCAGCACAGCTGTCGACGTACAGGCGCCGATCGAGCGTGCCTTCCGTGTTTTCACCGCCGAGATTGGCACTTGGTGGGACGACGACAAGCACATCCTCGGCGTACCGCTCGCCGAGATGATCTTCGAGCCGTGCGTTGGCGGTAACATAATCGACCGCGGCGTGGACGGTAGCGAGTGCCGGTGGGCGAGGGTGCTCGCTTACGAGCCGCCGAGCCGGGTCTGCTTCAGCTGGGACATCAACACCCGGTGGCAGATCGAGACCGACCCTGCGAAGGCCAGCGAAATCGAGATCACCTTCACCGAGACGGCGCCACGACGCACTCGCGTCGTGCTGACGCACCGCCACCTCGACCGACACGGTGAGGGTTGGCAGGGCATGCGCGACGCGGTGAGCTCGGGGTGGAGCCTTATCCGTTTCGCGGAAGTCACCGAGCGTCCGACCCGAGACCGGTAGACCCCCCGGGCGCGACCTTGCTCAGGAACGATGAGACGTCGGGCAGTCCTACAACGGAACGGAGACAGGCGCCAATGTACGCAGTCTTGATCGAGGTCAACGTAAGCGAAGTCGATCGCAACGAAGGCCTGAAAGGACTTCGCGAGCAGATCGTGCCGGCGATCTCCCAGCTTCCTGGCTTCCAATCGGGAGTGTGGTTACCCGGCAACGCCACCGGACGAGGGCTCTCACTCACGGTTTGGGACACCGAGGCGAACGCCCGGACGATGGCCGACCGCTTCGGACCTGGATCCAGCCCGCAGGCTGCCGCGGCCATTGAACGCTGGGAAGTGCGCGAGGTAGCGGCCACTGCATAGTTTCCGGTGACGCCGCTGGTGCGCTGGTGACCGCAAGCCGAACCATCAGCGGCACTGCCGGAGCGTGGCTCTGGCGCGGTGCGCCGTATTGAATCGTCACAGCGCTGCCCTCGCCCGGGAGCGGCTCGGTGCGGACTGCCCGGATGTTAAGAGTGGGTCGCCGGCCGGGCCGAGGTCGGCGAGCCGGTCGGCGACGATCGCCAGGACTATCGGGTCGGTGCCCATCCCTGAGTGCGGGGCTCGGACCTGGACCAGTTCCGCCGCGGGATCCAGGCACGTCCGCCAGTCGATGATTGCGTCGGTCGGTGAGTAGATCGAGGTGTAGGGCACATCGTGGGGGAAAGGTGCTGCGAGTTCGCCGGTGATGCGGGCGGCGCAGTCGCCGGTGACGCAGTCCTCGCTGAGGACACTGTGCATACCGCGGCGGTTGAGCCGGTACAGCATCTCGAGCTGCCGGCGGATGGGCGCGGCCACCGACAGGGTGCCGGTGACCGGTGCGCTGAGCACCACGATGCCCGCGACCAGGTCGGGGCGGCGGCGCCCTGCCAGGTTGACGATCATGCCGCCGCGGCTGTGTCCGACCAGCGCGACCGGCCCTCCCTCGGCCGCGGCGACGGCTTCCAGTCGCGTGATGAGGCGCTCGACCATGGCGTTGGTGCAGCCCAGGTTGGCACCGATGCCGCTGCGGAAGGTGCGGTGGTCGTGGCGGCGCAGGTGTCGCGACAGGATCGTCATCGACACGTCGCCAGCGATGAAGCCCGGCACCAGCACCACCGGTACGCCCAGGCCGGGACGTGGCTGCGGAACCGGACGTCCGAGCAGGCCGAGCATGCTGCGGTAGGCGTGTGCCTCCTGCCGACGCGCCTCAGCGTCGGGGAGGAAGTCGGTGCTGGGCAGCGGCGCCGCCGGTTTCGGTGCATCCACGATCAGGTTGCTCGGTTGGTCAGCCGGTGCGGGTGCTGAGGTCGTGGCGATGGCGGTCATGGTCTCGTCCTTGAGGTAGATCGCGGGTTCCAGGCACCGTGCAGGTGGGGTGGGTGTGGTCCCGGGTCAGGCGGTCACTGGTCGACGCGCTGGTGACGCAGGACCCCACCTCATGCCGGTCAGACGAGCACGGCGTCGGCAGTGAGCTGGTCGGCGTCGGTAGTCGGGGTCGGCTCGGCGGTCGCGGCGACCCGTCGTCGGCTGGGGAGCGCGGCCGCGGCCAGGACCGCTCCGATGACGGCGACGGTGCCGGCGACGGCGAAGCCGCCGGTCATCGCGGTGGTGTAGCCCTGGTGGGCGACCAGCAGCAGGTGGCCACCGGACGGGCCGGCGTGGGCGGCGACGGCGTTGGCGTTGGCAACGGACGGGCGGGCGGCCTGGATCAGCGACGCGGGAAGGCCGCTGGTGTCCAGGCTGTGCCGGAACGAGGCCGAGACGATGCTGCCGATCACGGCGACGCCGAGGGCGCCGCCCAGTTCCTGCACGGTGTCGTTGACGGCGCTGCCCACGCCGGCCTGCTCGGGCGGCAGGACCGACATGATCGACTCGCCGGCGGGGGCGAGGACCAGACCCATGCCGACGCCCATGATCGCGATGCCGACGGCGACGATGCCGTAGCCGCTGGTGGTGTCGATGCGGGTCAGCACGAACAGGCCGGCCGCCATCGCGGACAGCCCGGCCGGGATGACCACGCGTGCGCCCACGGCGCGGACGAGAATGCTGCTCACCGGTGCCAGGGCCATGACTCCCGCGGCGAAGGGCAGGGCCCGGATCCCGGCGGCAAGCGGGGAGTACCCGTGCACGAGCTGCAGGTACTGGGTGAGCGCGAACAGCGACCCGAACAGCGCGAACAGGGTGATGGCGATGGCGACTGTGGCGGCTGAGAACGCGCGGTGCTTGAACACCCGGACGTCGAGCAGGGGGTTCTTGGCGGACAGTTCCCGGACGATGAAGCCGGCGAGAAGTACCAGTCCGGCGCCGGCGACGGTGAGGGTTTTGCCTGATGCCCAGCCGCGGTCGGGGCCTTCGATGACCGCGTCGACGAGGGCGACCAGTCCGGCGGCCGAGAGCACCGCGCCCAGGACGTCGAGCCGGCCGCTGGTGCGCTGGCCGGGCAGGTCCGGGACGACGAGGACGGCGGCCAGCATGGCGGCGGCGACGAGCGGGATGTTCAGCCAAAACACCGAGCCCCAGTAGAAGTGGTTGAGCAGCAGCCCACCCAGGGTCGGGCCGGCGACGACACCGAGGCCGGCGACTGCGGACCAGGCGCCGATCGCCCCGGCACGCTCGCGGACCGGGAAGACGGCGTTGATGATGGACAGCGTGGCCGGCATGACGAACGCCGCTCCGACACCCATCACCGCGCGCGCCGCGATCAGAGCCGCGGTGTCACCGGACAGTGCGGCGGCGATCGATCCGGCACCGAAGATGCCCAGGCCGAGCAGCAGCCCCCGGCGGCGGCCGTACCGGTCGCCCAGGCCGCCGGCCACGATGAGCAGCGCGGCGAAGACCAGCGAGTACGCGTCGGTGATCCACTGCAGGTCCGTGGTCGAGGCTTTCAGCACACGGGCCAGGGTCGGCAGTGCGGTGTTCAGGATCGTGCTGTCGATGACCACGATGAGCAGGGACAGGCACATGACGGCGAGGATCGGCCGCCGCCGCGGGTGTCCGGTGTTTGGTTCCATGATGACTCCTCGACTCAGTAGGCAAACGATCGTTGCCTTACGCGAATTAGTTGTACACCGTTAGGCAACAGCTGTAAAGTGGTGGCATGACGGATTCAATGACCCGAGAACGCAACCGGCGCGGTGAGGGCAGCAAGCTGCGCGAGGAGATCCTGGCCGCGGCCGCCGACCTGCTCGAACGTGACGGCAACGAGGACGCCGTGACACTGCGCGCGGTCGCGCGCGAGGTGGGAATATCCGCGCCCTCGATCTACGGCCACTTCGATGACCGGGAGGCGATCGTCGCCACGGTCATCGACTCGGTCTTCACCGATTTCGTCGCCGCGCTACGGGCCGCCATCGTCGGCGTCGATGATCCGGTCCAGCGGCTGCGACGCATCGGACGGGCCTACCTGGCCTTCGCCGCCCAGCGGCCCCGCCGTTACCGGCTACTGTTCGACCGTCGCGACCTAGAGCGCGACGATCGCCCCCGCGCCGACGTGCGCCGGGACAGCTTCGGCGTCCTGGCCGACGCGCTACAGGCCTGCGTGGACGCCGGGCGCTCGACGAGTATCGACGTACTCGGTGACGCGACGTCGATGTGGACGAGCCTGCACGGCTTCGCCACGCTTCGGGCCGGGGTAACCCAGTTCCCCTGGCCGACCGAGACGATCATGCTCGACAAGATCCTGCACGGCTCGGGCGGCATCACCGAACCGGCCCGGTAACCGCGGCGCCAGTCCTTCGCGGCTTTCGCGCGCCACGGTGGGATCGGCCGCGCGCGGAAGCTGGTGCGCCTGTACTGGGCGTTGGCGGCGGATAGCCCGAGGGCAATCTGGCCGGGTGACGCCCTCGGTGCTCGCGTCATCTGGCGGCGCGCCGGAGTTGAGTTGGTCACGCCGCCAGATGTGGTCGCCGGTGGCCGTCATACACGGACGCCGGTCACGCGCGGAAGTACGCTCCCCCGTCGAGGTCGTCGATGAGCGTGGGGCCGGTCGCCGTCCAGCCCAGCAGTTCCTGCGTGATCGTGCTCTGCGCTGGAATGTCGGCCGCGAAGAACATGCTGAGCCAGCCGAAGTGGCCGAACGCGTCGTCCGGTGCGATGGAGGCTACGGGCACGTTCAGGCCGCGCCCGATCGCCTCAGCAATCTGACGCCCGGGCACACCCTGCTCGCCCACCGCGTGCAGCACGGCACCGGCCGGTGCCTTCTCCAGCCCGAGCCGCACCACGCGCCCGGCGTCGGAGCGGTGGACCGCCGACCAGCGGTTGGAACCGTCGCCGATGTAGCCGGCAACGCCCTTCTCGCGGGCGACGCCGACCAGGGCCGCCATGAATCCGTGGTCGCCGTCGCCGTGCACGGTCGGGGCGAATCGCACGCTCACGGTGTGCACGCCCCGCTGCACGTACTCGAGGGCGAGGTTCTCGCTTCCGCCGCGCGGTGAGTCCGGGCCGTGGAACGGGGACGGGTCGTGTTCGGTCGCGGCTCGTCCCTGGACGACGCCGGTGACCCCGGACGCGAGCAGGAACGGACGGTTCGAGCCGACCAGGACGGTCCCGATCGCGTCCACTGCGTCCCGCTCGGCCTTGTTCGACGCCTCCGGGTTCTCGAAGTCGTGCTTGTTGGCCAGGTGGACGACGGCATCGGCGTCCTGCGCTCCGGCGCGGATGCTGTCCAGATCATCGAGGTCGCCGCGGCGGACCTGGGCGCCCTTGGCCTTAAGGGACGTGGTCGAGGCGTCGGAGCGGGCCAGGCCGACGACGTCGTGACCTGCGCCCAGCAGCTCGTCTACCGCAGCGGAACCGATCCAGCCTGATGCTCCAGTGATGAAAACACGCATGATGTGATCTCCTTCTTCGGTGCTCCGACGGTCTGCCGGAGCGAGTGATGTCCGTGGTTGATGCCAGCGGTGGCCCATGTGGGCCCACTTCCCGTCACGTCGGGTCAACAGCCGCGGTGGGCTGGCTGGTCGGCGTGCGGAGGCGTTGATGGACCTGGTCCCAGTTCAGCGGTAGGTGCGTCCCGTGCACGGTCCAGGTGCGGAAGGTGCTGTCGGCCAGCCAGGGCCGGGTGTGGGCGACGACGCGGGCGTGTGGCTCGCTGCGCACGAACGCCGCGATGGCGTCAGCGTCGTGCCACACCGACAGGGTGTGAAACGTGCGTCGGGTCAGGTCAGGGTCGAGGCTGTAGCCGAGCAGCCCCTCGGACCCGGTCAGTTCAGGCCACAGCGTTTGGGTGGACCGGACGAAGGCGGGTATGTGCCGGTAGCCAGACAGGACAAGCTTCGTCGCCATCGCGACGTAGTCCCGGTCTGGTTCGGCGGCGGCGAGCGGCGTCCACGGCATGCCGGGCATGAGAACTTCCTTCCAAGGGTCGGTGGAACCAGCACGTGAGGACAGGGTTTCGACGGGCGTGCCGTTGCTTGTGCTTCGTCGACATCCCCGCCCGCGGCGGAAGGTTCAACTGGTGAAGTAGGTGCCCTGCTTGAGGTCGTCGAGCAGCGGGCGGTGGGTGGGTTCCCAGCCCAGTCGGGTTCTGGTCGAGGCGCTGGTGACGGGGTTGTCGACGGCGATGAAGGGCGCGATGAAGCCGAACCGGTTCTTGATTTCCTTCGGCGTTGCCGCGGTCACGGGCAGGTTCAGGCCATCGCCGATCGCGGTGGCGATGTCGATGACCGGGATGCCTTCTTCGGCGACCCCGTGGTAGGTCGAACCGGCGTCGCCGTGTTCGAGAGCCTGCACGAACAGGTGTGCTGCGTCGAGGCGGTGCACGGCGGGCCACCGGTTGCCTCCGTCCAGGCCGTAGCTGGACACCTCGCTTTTGCGGGCGGCTTTGATCATCTGGGGGATGAACCCGCCGCGGTCGCCGTCGCCGTGCACCACCGGCGGCAACCGCACGACCGCGGTCCGCACGCCGCGCGTGGCCAGCTCGCCCAGAGTGCGTTCCGTTGCGCCCCGCGGGCCGCCCACGGCGTTGGGGTCGATGGTGTCATCTTCGGTGCCGAGCTGGCCTGGGGTCAGCGCCATGGTGGCGAACGTGGCCACCAGCGGGCGGTCGGGACCGTTGAGGGAGTCACCGATCGCTTCGATTGCGGCACGGTCGGCGGCCAAGGTGGCGGCCAGGAACCTGTCCACGATCTTGCCGGGACTGCCGCCGGTGATCACGCGTATCCGGGTGCTGAGGCTGGCGTGGGAAAACTCGTGGAAGAAGGCGGTGTGGACCGCCCCGTCCGCCTTCGCCGCGCCCGCGCGAACACTGCCCAGGTCCTGCACTGACCCGCGGTGCGGTGTCGCACCCGCTGCGGTGAGCGTGGCGGCCGCGGCGTCGGAGCGGGCCAGCCCGATCACGTCGTGGCCGTGCTCGATGAGCTCTTTCACGATCGCTGACCCGATGAACCCGGTCGCGCCGGTGACGAAAACACGCATGATCCCTACCTTCGTTGGACCTGGCCGGCGATGACACCAGGTGTCTTCGCTCAACGTAGCAGTGATGACACTTGGTGTCGACAGTGGGCTAGGATGGTGGAATGGCACGGTGGGATCCAGACGCCCAGGGCAGGCTCCAGGCAGCCGCGATGGAGCTGTTCACCGAACGGGGGTATGACGACGTCACCGTCGCCGAGATCGCCGTACGCGCCGGCCTGCAGAAGCGGTCGTTCTTTCGCCACTACACCGACAAACGTGAGGTGCTATTCACCGGCTCGGCCGACTTCCAGCGCACAGTCATCGACACCGTGCGCGCAGCCCCGACAAGCATGACGCCTATCAACGCCGTCATGGCAGCGCTGGCCCAGGGCGGTACTGGCCTGACCGACTGGGGTGAGCCAGTCCGCCAGCGGCAGCGCATCGTCAGCTCGGCGAGAGAACTACGCGAGCGCGAACTGATCAAAATGGATGCGTTGACGGCAGCGGTCGCCGACGCCCTACGGCACCGAGGCGTCCAAGACATCACCGCCACCCTTCTCGCCCAGGTAGGCGTGGCTGCGTTCATGACCGCCTTCCAACAGTGGAGCGAGGCAGCAGAACCCCAGGATTTCGCCTCGATCATCGACGACGCCCTCACCCGCCTACGAGCAGCACTGTGCGAACCGCAATGGGCAGCCCAGGCGCACCAGCGGCTCACCGTGCCGGCTCCACCGGCGTAGGTGTTTCCGCCAAGCATTTGGTGTCTGAGTACAGACATCCTGTGATATTCGCGGCCATGCAGGCTGCTGTCACCAGCCGCAATCCGTGGGCGACCATAGCGGGGAGAGCGGCGACTACGGCTCAGGCCGTTGCGGCGGCGTCGGTAGCTGCGCGGAGGTACTGGTAGACCGTTTCGCGGCTGATGTTGAACTCACGGGCCAGTGCGGACTTCGGTTCTCCGGCGCCGGCGCGCCGCACGAGTTGGTCGATCTGGTCGGCGGTCAAGGACTTCTTGCGGCCGCGGTAGGCGCCGCGTTGTTTGGCGAGCGCGATTCCTTCGCGTTGGCGTTCGCGGATCAGCGCCCGTTCGAACTCTGCGAACGCGCCCATGACCGAGAGCAG
>JAABUL010007636.1_pt1 | contig 11517 bp, 10 predicted proteins | sample 5559151 | NCBI WGS metagenome assembly JAABUL01 (sample SAMN10711876, study PRJNA513368) | rock metagenome | isolation source: Antarctica rocks | place: Antarctica: Victoria Land, Pudding Butte sud | reverse complement strand
GTGCCTGAGACTCCTCAAAGGAACACGCGGTTGGGCTGGTGAAGATAGGCGCCGTACGCTCCTGCCAATCGATCGGCTCGCTCACTTTGAGGCTCTCCTTTTCGGCTTGGTTCAGCTTGCCGTACGCATTGGGGTAGCTGGGTTGGGATGGACCAGCGGGATCGGAGGCGTAGGGATCATAGAGCACGGTGCGCGTAGCGCTGGGCAGGTCGCCTTTGGCTTTGGAGGATTCCACGACTTGCTCGAGGTTCTGAAGGAGCATCTCCTTCTTGCTGGCCGAGAAGCTCGTGTATGGCTTGGGGTCTCTCGCGTAAGTGTTGCTGCTTGGAGTACTCGGGTTGGGTTTGGCAGTCGGTACGGACGCTTTGGGAGCTGTCAAGGGCTGCTCAAGGGCTTGTGACGTCTGTGTGTTCAAGTAGGGTAGGAGAGTTTGAGGAATGCCCTGAGGGAAGCGAAACCCGTGATCCATGGTCCCCTTCACAGCGGCTGGCTGTTTGTGTGCTGCAGTGCTAGGATGAAGGCCTGGTGGTTTGCTAACAAACTGAGCGACTGGACCAGGCTGCTTGTTCACCTTCGGTTGATCCGTGAAAGGGTCGTCATTGCTGAGAGGCTTCATGATGGAATTGTACGCGTTACCAGCTTGTGAAGCTAGAGGCTGAGCAGCAGCAGGGTACGGATTGTACTGGTGACCGAATTGATTGCCTGCGCGTAGCGGATGACCTTCATTTGAGAGCATTGCCGAAGGAACATGGGAGGAATTGAAGACCGGCATGGCTGGGTCCCATTCACGCGAGAATGGATTGACTGCACTCTGATCGGCCATCTGGATGGATGCTGGGTATTGGTACTGGTATTGGGTGAGAAACGGGCCTTGAGTGAGGGTGTTCGGCAAAAGGTTGTGCGAGGTAGCGAGGTTGCCGTAGTTCAGGGCTCGCTTACCGTCTGCCGGCCGCTGCTCTTCACTATACCCAGAGGATGTTACCAAGGACTGCGCTGTCGGAGGTCGGTTGATGGAAGTTTGGCTGCCTTCCTCGGAGCTGTGCTCAGGAAGCTCGTTGAGATTCAAAGGCTTCCAGGCTTTGGCACCTCGGTTACGAGGCATGGTGAATTTCACAGCGCCAAGAGCCACAGGCTGCAGAGGTGGCACTTCGTCCACAGACTCCTTCCCCATCTCCAAGGCTGTGGCAGCTCTACGGGCTCTGACTGCATTCAACTCCGCCGCTCTAGCTTTGGCAGCAAAGGTGGTGCCAGATGTCAAGTTAGCTAAGCTAGCAGTGGGCGCGCCCAGCGGGCCCCTATACATCGCCATTTCTCGTTCTGCGTCTTGGCCAAAGGATGGCTTCTGAACTGCAATTTCTGGATCGCTTGGCCGGGAACGTTCTGCGGACTCTTGGGGCACAACCTGAATATGGGAGAAAGTTCCACTGCCAGAAGTCCCAGACGTCGGTTTGAAAGTTCCTCCAACGGTATGCCTTCGCGGTGCTGAGCTATGAGATTCGTGAGATCTCCTGGACCGGACTGGCAGAGACATGTTAGTCTACTTTTGTTCAATACAAGACAACAGCGGAAGATGCAAAGGACTTACTTCTGCGAGGCCGGCAGATGTCACGGATCTCCCGCGAAGAGAGCTCGTTGAAAGCCAGACTTGCATCAATAGCTACTATTTGCCCAAAGGGTAGGTGCTGCTTCGATATAGTAGATGTTTGCGGCAGGCACGATCCAGTTGATCCAGACAATAGACGGCGACGCGCCGGCTCCATATTTCACTTCACTTGACACGATCAACACGCTAAGGAGATTATGATCACATGCTGGCTTTGGCAGTGCCAAAGAAATATTGTTGGTACTCAAGCTGTAATGTTTTGCATTATGACAAAGGGAATGCCAGAACTACGGGTGTTGACTTTACAAAGAGATGCAATGCTGGAACTACCTTGATGCTAGGAGAAGGTTATTCTTGGGAGGCCCGTACATTCTCCTTTCCTCTCCTGCAGGTTTGTTCTTGGATATCATGCGATATCAACATACAGTCTAGATGCAGTCAACCACTTCCTCATCCCTTGTTCCCCATCATGTGTCCGGTTTCGCAAGCATACAGTTGGTGATGCTGAGTATTACACATTGCATGCAGCAAGGCCATTCATGACGAATAGCGTATCGGCATCTGGGGGCCAGAGAGGGACAAGCAGTAGCACGTAAAGAGAAGCATCAGCAAACCCAAAACCCTGAGAGAATCTCCTGTCTTCAAAGATCCACACACCATCTAGCACTCCCTACATTGCCAGCCTGTATCCCCTCTATCTGTTCAACGGCTTGTATACCATTCTTTCCCTCCGTTGCCTGACTATTCCCGTTCTTGCTTCCACCAAGCCTCCACCCCAAGCCTGCGGCCAAGCGATGACCCCTAGGGGATCAAACATCACTGAAGCTCCTTGCCGATGCTTTTGCACAGGCCAGATCTTGGCGCCAGGTTGCTGGAGGCACCGCAGGGTCTGTCAACGACAAGAGCTTGTATCTTGCTTCAATCCGAAACAGCTGAATGACGACGCCTCGGAGGCCAAGCAAGACGACCGCTTCGGTAGCGGACCTTAGGACGTCCGACGTAATCGTGACTCAAATCATCGCTGCCACCCGATGACACACCATCTCTTGCTACTCCTCAAGGAGCTCGCAAAGATCGTTGTAAAGTCTTGGTCGAGAGATCATAGAAGGTGAACTAGCGGGAGTCCCTGGAAGTAAATGCTCATACAGTAATGCACCATTGTATTCAACTTGCGGAGAGTCATAGATACAATTCTCGTGAGCTATATTGCTAGTCATTGTAGGTAAGATGGGACGAAATCTTTCGATTGATGTTTTGTCTTTTGCGCTAAACCCAAAAGAACGGTAGGGTCCGGACCCTATCATGATGGCGATAACTTAGATGGTTGTATGATCTATCGAATTATCTAAAGTAGAGCACGTTATCACGACAAACAATTGGAGAGACCGAACCTCCCGAACATTATGACAAGCACTCTGGAGTGCGAATAGGAATTACTTTCATTCATTCGTCATGCATAAGAATGCATGCTTTTTGCTAGCTACAGCAAACCGTACTGGTAAGGACGTCCTCTTTTCTGGCAGGCTAAACAGGGTCTCTCGAAGCGCACGGTATCAGTATCTAGACTGCAGGATCCAACTTGTTAGCCGTCGAGGTGTGGTGCTCGCCGCCATGCATGAGGTCATCCACAGCACCTTCAGCACGTCTCAACCCGCTCTGACCTCCGCTTCCATAGTTGTCTCTACCTCCAATGCCGCCGGTAGAGCCAGTGGTATCGTAACCTGAACCACCGCCAATACCTCCACGACCTGAGCCAGTAGTGTCATCGTAGCCAGACGAGCCCAGACCTCCTCGGCCAGATCCAGTGGTATCGTCGTAGCCGGAAGAGCCAGACCCCATACCGGAGCCCATGCCTCCAAGTCCTGAACTCGTGGTATCATCATAGTCGGAGCGACCAGACCCAATACCGGAGCCCATGCCTCCACGTCCTGAGCCGGTGGTATCGTCATAGTCGGAGCGGCCAGACCCAATGCCGGAGCCCATGCCTCCGCGTCCTGAGCTGGTGGTATCATCGTAGCCGGAAGAGCCTGATCCAATACCGGAGCCCATGCCTCCACGTCCTGTGCCAGTAGTGTCGTCATAGCCAGAAGTGCCAGAACCCAGCCCACCGCGACCAGACCCAGTGGTGTCTTCATAGCCTGAGGTACCTGAGCTCAGACCGCCACGGCCAGATCCGGTAGTGTCATCGTAGCCCGAAGTCCCCGAGCCAATGCCCCCGAGGCCAGAACGAGAAGTATCATGATGCCCAGAGGTGCCCAGGCCGGAACCGAACTCTCCACGTCCCGAGGAGGTAGTATCATCATAACCAGAGGTGCCGGAGCGCATGCCAGTGTTGTCCGAGCTAGTTTTGTCGAAGCCGGTGTTGCTGTCACCACGGATGCCTTCAGCACCTTCGTTGTAGCTTGAGCCGTATTCTAATAAGATCATGTCAGCCAAAGAACACACCAAATGATGGATATGAGCATGGTGTTACCATTATTGCCTTGGTTGGCGGCACGAGCATTTGAAGTATTCTTCTCACCGGACACGGCGTCCTTGACTTTGTTCAGGAGGCTAGACATGGTGACGGTAGTGTAGATGTAGGGTGATATCCGTGTAGAGTAAAGGAGAATTGATTACTCCAAGCGTTGATGCGTTGATGCTGCTGTTATCACTGTGCTTTGATTGTAGTAGGTGAGAATTGGGAATGGGGAATATGTGGTGATGGTGTGGGATGAGTGAGCAAGTGAGGGGATTCCGAGGCGTTTATAAAGCAGAACTCTAAAGTACTTTAGCTGTTGAAAGCACACAAACTTGGCAGGTACGAGCACGCCTTCCATGATAAAGTATTCACTTTCCCGTGTTTACTTCTACAACCCCACTTCCCCACTTCCATGATGACGTAGGGTTGTGGCTGTGCTCACAATGCACCGCCACGTATCAATCTGGAGCTGACTTTGACACCCATCAAGGCGATCTCTCAGTCTCAGTTTAAATCGGGCACTGCTTTGATTACGATGAGTGGACGCTCATCTATGGTGCATAGCAAATGGATTTACTACCTGCAAAGACCTTTCAGGTATGATTTTGAATTTGTACAACCATGCAAGAGTCCTACTGGTGATCTTCTAAGAAACGTACATCACAATTGTCTCGCAGAAGTAACCAAGCTGGTGGATCCAGCTACCTTGGGGGTGAGCTAGCCCAGAAGATCTTGGATTTAGGTAGTATGAATGAGGTCTGGTCTTGAAGCTCGTTCCTACAGCTGCGACACATAAAGAGCAGAACCGCTCAAGTATCTGGACGGCTAGCTTCTTTGTCGTGACTGAGCTGCAGTGTCTCGCGGGCCGCATCTTCATCAGCATCCTGCTCAGGGTTGACTGTCTCGTACTCGAGCATCTTGATGAACTTGTAGAATGCGGTGGCGAGCAGCGTGCCGGCCAAGGGACCCACCCAGTATATCTACTTCCATCAGCAACGTATATCTGAGGTTACGGGCTGGCGAGCATTTACCCAGTCATAGCTGTAGAATGAGTGTAGGATAACACATGGCCCAAAAGTACGAGCAGGGTTGACGGAACCTCCGGTATGATAGACGCCTATGAACGCTTGAGCGGATAGCCATTCGAGCAGGATACAGCGGAAGGAGTACCTGTGAGCTCGGCAATGAAGAGCGCGAGGCCGATACCGATGGGTGCTATGTATGTCGCCTTGTGCTTTTCAGCGGCCAACATGAAGATTGTAAAGACCAACTCTGCCGTAAGGAACATCTCGATGAAGACGCCCTGTACAACTTTCGTTCCTCCTCCGAGTGACGTTCGTATTACCAGAGGCCCGGGGAACAGGACGCTTACGATGCCTGCACTTGATATAGCGCCGGCTATTTGGGACATGACAATGAGAAGTCCGCGAAACCAGGACATAGCGCCGATGAGACACATCCCAAGGGTGACACTAAGCATTGTCAGTTGCTGTATCTCGTCCTCGGCATGAAGCGGAAGGGCGTACGCAGGGTTGAAGAGACCTCCAGATATGCGGAAGAAGACCCATGCATTGACAGCGAGCGAAAAGCCAAAACACAAGCTTATGTAGAGCAGCTGAGCTGGGTTGGGCCCTTGGTCCACCGTAGTCGCAGCGGTGGTCTGCGTCTGGGTCTGCTTGTTTGTAGTCTTCGCAACCTGAGTCCCGGAAAAAGCGAAGAATAAGAAGAGGAAAGTGCCGATGAACTCTCCACTCATTGCAACGATATGGCTCCGAGCTGCTCGGGGAAGCCATTTAAAGAATGGAAGTCGATCTGAACGTTCTGAGCCTGGCATGGCTGTGCGAGTCGGTGGTGATGTCTTGTTTGAGATGCCTGGGAGTGCCGAGAGAGCAGGTATAACAGGCGCCTTCCAGGGCTGCGGTTGGGAGATATTCATTATCGAGGGTGGCTTTCGGCAATTGAGAAGGCAAGAGCTCTGCTATAAGGGAAAGTAAAGTATCCTTCTGCAAAAACTACATAAGGTTGGTAGAAGGTTTGCCTTACTTTGTAGCAGGACTTTGTTCGTGAGTGTACTCACATAAGTCACGACCATGTATTATAGCATACAGCGCAGAACACTCCTGGAGACGGGGCTCAAAAGACTTCGACGGAAGGAAAATCGACATGACGAGATCACGTTTTACCCATTGCCCTGGCAGAACTCAGCTCCTTCTTACCTTAGGTATTTGGATGTGTACCAAGGGGATGAATTATGGTCAGAGTCAATCCTGGAATTCGTCGAACTCTCGGTCAACGGGACCATTCATCCTGGCAAAAAAATGTTATTGCCTAAATTTGGCTTCATGTATTAAAACGCTCGTGGAATGAAGCGGGTTCTATACTTTTAAAGGACCACATGCTCCTGAAAAGTTTCTTGAGGTGTCGAGAAGCTGAGATGAGTCGTCGGTTACAGCAATGCTCTGCTGTGAGCATTCAAAGTAGCCGTAGTCTTAGATTCTGTTGATAGATATGTCATCTGACCGTCGCTGATCCACATCACATATACTTCTACAGATGAAGAGATCATGGGGTTTAGGTACCCGTGTGCTGCCATCTCTCTCGGTTTATCGCTGCTCAGGGTTAGTGTCAGGGTTATAGAGAAGGCATGACCGCCACTCGAGCGGCAATTGGGAACTAAGGTAGGGCATCGAGGTCTCTTACCAACTTCCCAACGAAATATCCCTGATAGTAGCATGTCCTATACTTCCTACCCACTGCGACAGGGTGAACATGATCACATACTGCCCATGACCTAAGACATTGACAAACCAGTACCCAGACCGACCACGAGTACCCTGCACCCCCGGCAAACATTTACGCAGATGCGGCTTCGAAGATGCCTCTAGCTCGTTCCATTCTACTCATCCTCTGCTGCATTGCAATACCGACTTTCTTGACCTTCCTGTCTCTCGTTAGCACTCACCCTCGCCACGATGCAGCGACCGAATCTTCACCCGCAGCCCAGAAAGGCGGCATACGATCCTTCCTTTCTTTTCACACGCCATCTAGCCTCTTTCCTCCCTCAGCCATCATCAGTCTGACAGACGATAACTCTACATTCTTCCTGGCGCGCCCTGCTGGTTTTGGCCCACAGCTTATCTCCGGAGGACTGAGCGGGCAACTCTGGGTCGGAAGTGGGTTTGGCGATGACAATCTCGGGAAGGGTGGGGCGACTTCAGGCGCAGAAGGCGAACTTGGCTGCAGTGATGTTCCAGGCTGGGAAAACGACAAGAAGTCACATCGTGAAATTCTGGGGCAGTCGGGGAGACTATTGAATGCGGCAGCTGGCGATCAACCCAGCAGCAATCGTTTGAGCAATACCCCAGCAACAGGCGTCCCGCCAGATAAAGAGCAAGGTACGACGAACCCATCAAGCCAAGATGGCACAGATAACTACTTGCACCATCCACTGCCAGAGTCGCAAGTCTCCAAACCCGCCAGCCAGAGGCGGTCTGAGAAGTGGCAAGCGTCTGCTGGAAGCTCTTCCGGACAGCACGCGGATATACAGTCCTTACAAGAGACTGCTGAGATAACCGGCAAGATAGCTCTCTTAAGCCGGGGTGGCTGCGGATTCTTGGAGAAGGCAAAATGGGCTCAGCGTCGTGGAGCGGCTGCTCTCATTGTGGGCGACGATACCCGAGGGGGAGCCTTGGTTACGATGTATGCACGGGGCGACACCTCGAATATCACGATACCGTCTCTGTTCACATCTCATACCACTGCGCATCTCCTGTCATCCCTTATTCCACCAGAGGGATACCCCGATGACAACGCCGAGGACGGAGATGACCTGGAAGCAGGCCATAGTGATAAGGGTTATGAGAGTTTGGGCCAAGAACCGAAGCCCAACCCCAAAGCTGATAACGACAGACCAATGTTCACGTCTCCTTCGCCCAGACCGAAAGCGACTTCGACGGCTTCAAGCAACAGTCTGGCGAGAAAGAAGCTCCTTTCAAAGACAGAGAAGCAAAAAAGCTCCAAGTCTCCTAAGAAGAGCGGCTGGTTCAAGTCGCTGTTTGGACGAAGTACAAGGGCTGATGATACTGGTTTGACTGGCGACAGTCGAAGGCCGCCAAGTAGTGGCCGTCTAAGCTGGATTAATGAAAGATGGAACGAAGAGCTTTTGGCTGAGCAGAAGGTCCAGAAGTCTTCTAGTATGGACCAACGTAGATTCAGTCAAAAATCAACGCTCAAATCCGACTCTCATCACCCTGGTGATGGTTTCGAGATTGGCGTACAGGACTGGCGCGATCCCGACCTTATTATGACTGAGACATCACCAAGCAAAGGAAAAGACGGTTCTAAGGTCAAAGCGCCATCGTCTACCGCATCGTTGGCCAGCACTCAGAAACAGCATGGTACGTCGAAGAAGTCTCTGGACGGAAAGGCTCTGTCAGGCGGAAGCATAACCCCGGGCAGTGGGGAGTACCGAACTCCAGGACATAGCGTCCAAGCGCCGAGTGGGGTCTGGAAATCCCGAGATAAAGGGCCTAAACACGCTGATGATACTAATGAGTATAGTGAGAACGACGAAGAAAATTGGTTCTCTCGCGTACTGTGGGGTGACGACGATGATGAAGACGCAGAGCTGGCTGGATCCTCGAATCCTAACCATCTGCAGCACCACCCGATCATCCCCACGGACGGGCCACGGCTACCGAAGAGCAAGGACGTTGCAGACATATCGTATACGATGGACGATGAGGAGCATGACGGGCTATGGGTCACTCTAAGCCCTACCACCGTGTCAACAACACCCTTCTTCGACACGCTACTGGTGCTCGTCGTGAGCCCACTTGTTACGCTGACGGTGGTATACGCTCTACTCCTGATACGCTCTCGCATGCGAAGACGACGATGGCGAGCTCCGAAGTCCGTTGTCGAACAGCTACCGGTCCGTACGTATCAGACCATGTCAAGTTCCTCCACAACAGCTTCGACACGTTTGGCGTCTCCATTTGCCTCATCTCCAACTTCGCCGTTACTCCAAAGTAGCGCAAGGCCTGTTGCCCCACGACCACGGTCCCGATCAAGGACTGCATCCGGACTTGACGATGCCGTATCCGCGTCGCTAGACAAGGCCACTGCCAGGGCCTCCGCCAGGCAAGATAAGCCACTTAGAAAATACAAGGGTAAGCAGATCGAATGTGTCGTCTGCCTGGAAGAATACGTTGAGGGCCATAGTCAGGTGATGAGCCTACCGTGTGGTCATGAGTTCCACGCAGACTGCATGTAAGTAGTTGCTGATCGATCACTCCGTGTACGTTTCTAATAGCTTGAAGTACACCATGGCTGACCACCCGCCGTCGCACATGCCCCATCTGCAAGAACGACGTGGTTCGCTCCGTGGCCCGTTCGACCTCAGCCGTGCCGAGGACTCCGCCGCATCCCGAATACCATGACGCGGAGAATGACGATGTTCAAGCGATGGCCGCCGAGTCCACGAATGAGTCACCCTCATCCGCAATTCCGATTCCTCGCAACACTGATGAAGATCTCGAGCAAGGCGATGATATGGCTGATACGTTAGTAGAGAGCCATTCCGGGAGAAGTGGTTGGAGGGGCTTAGCTTCCTTCAGCTTGTCCGCTTTCAGTGGTGAAGGGGCCTGGAGACAGGCCCAAGCAGATCGAAACCGATAAAGTGTGAGAGAGTGCCTGTAGTCGTTGAACGTGTGGGGAGCGCTTGGTGTATTGTACTTTTGGGTCAGACAGAACATCGAGGGCGTATGGGTAGGGTGACTGCAAGCATGGCGACGGTGTTTGGTGAACAAGTAGCGGATACCTGTTCGGTTTGTAGGCGCATCGGTCCTAAGAGATGAAGTTCTTCTGTAAGCGGATGCTGCTATACTAGTGACCTTTTCTGATACTGTGACTCGGAATACTACTACTTTAGTGAGGACTCGGTCAGCGCCAGCAACGGGTGACGCGCTTAGGGCTGAGTGACGTAGCGTGTGTGACGTGCGGATACCTTAGGAACTTTACTTGATCCTGTTGTTACCAAGATAGTTCAATGGGTAAAAATTCCGCCTGAATATTGGGAAATTAAGTAGTGTCCATCGATCCGCTCGAGATTGCAACAATCATGGCTGAAAAGGCAAAAGCGGTCGCCATCGAAGAGGCTGAACGTATCAAGTCCTTGACCGTCACGGCTGCTCGTTCTGGTGCATATCTATATCCTCTACGCGTAAGCCTTCTGCTCTACCAACGTCACAGTCATGGCTCCGAGCCGTCTGGCATGCACAATCGCTAACCAGTCTATTCAAGGGTATTGCATACTTCTTGTCACATCGCGACCTATGGCGCCCTCTTACAAAGAAGCTTGCACCCACCGTAACTCTTGGTCTGGGCATAACGACCTTTATGTTCCTCTTCACCTACCTACCTCAGGCCGCGGTTATGGCTTTCACAAGTGGTCCTTTGGCAGCTATTAGCGCGGGTCTCCTTGTGCTTAGCGAGAGCTCTACCCTAATCACAATCCTCAGCAAAACCTTTCTGATCGAAGGCGCACTTGTAGATACGTTCGATGGCACTCTCGTCTCAAAGAACACTACCGACCTTGTCTCGGGAGGACGGCAAATGAAGGCAGGCGGGGATCCGATGGCCAAATTAGGCAAACTTGTCAAGGAACCGTTCGCCAAATTCTCGCCGAAGGCTCTGATCCGCTATTTCATGTACCTACCCTTAAACTTCATCCCTATTGTTGGGACAGTCATCTTCGTGATCTTGCAAGGCAAGAATGCTGGGCCTGCGGCTCACACGAGGTATTTCCAGTTGAAGGATTGGAACACCAGCCAGAAGCAAAAGCATATTGAGGAGTATCGTGCTGCTTATACTAGGTAATGCAATCCGGATGAGCAGTGCTTCGGATATGTGCTAATTGTGCTTACAGCTTCGGGGTCGCTTCCGTGCTTCTCGAACTGGTACCCGTAGCCTCAATTCTCTTTGCGTTCACGAACACTGTTGGAGCAGCGCTATGGGCAGCTGATTTGGAGAAAGGTAATGTCACTGGGGAGGGAACGGCGCCGAAATTGCGGGAGAAAGCCATGAACGCAGAATAGCATTGTTCCACCCCGAAGAGATCTGAACGGTGGCTATGACATCCACTTTTGCTATGCTTGCCTGGCGGCTAGAGCTTGATCGACAGCAGCCTTTGGTATGAGCTTTCTATTGTCATAGCTTCACGGCTCGAGCTGTTGTGTCACTAAAGAATAGACTGTTGCTGACCTGGCACATCACCAAGATCGTTGCTCAAGCTGTCGATTCACACTGTCACGTTGTTGGAAACATTCATAGCGAATCGCGAGTTGGTGAATCAATGCGGTAGAAACAGTGAGAACCCCCTAGCGCCAGCATCATTGGAACCTTTGGTCCCTTTCACTAGAGAACAGCGCGTTCCGGTCATGTGTGACAGGAA
>JAABUL010007635.1_pt1 | contig 11518 bp, 8 predicted proteins | sample 5559151 | NCBI WGS metagenome assembly JAABUL01 (sample SAMN10711876, study PRJNA513368) | rock metagenome | isolation source: Antarctica rocks | place: Antarctica: Victoria Land, Pudding Butte sud | reverse complement strand
GGGGGTCCAGCTCCAGCAGCAGCTTGCGCAGGCCCAGCGCCTCGTAGAGCTGGCGCACCTGCCCGGCAATGAGCTGGCGCAGGGCGGGGTCGGGCTCCTCATCCTGCGCCACGTCTTCGACCTGGCCGGCGGCGTAGAGCTTGCCCGGCGCCTGGCGAAAAAACTTCTGCACCCGGAAAATACTCACGGCCTGGGTGCGAATGTCCATCTCGCCGCCGGCGTGCGTCTTTTCCACGCTCAGCAAGCGCATCTCGGTGCCCAGCTCCTGCACCGCATTATCGAGGTAGGGCGTAATGCCGAACGTCAGGCCCTCGGTGAAGCAGTCGCGCACCAGCTCGCGGTAGCGCGGCTCGAAGACGTGTAAATTCAATTTCTCACCCGGAAAAGCCACCAGGTTGAGCGGAAACAGCGGAAGTAGACGCATAGTAGCGCAAGAATAAGACGGTCAGGCAAATGTTTTGCGCCAGGTCCGCCGCGCGGGCTTATTGGGCAGGCGTACCCTTAAATTACCCTTAATTTTAAGTGATTAGCGATTTCTTAAAAAACCTTCCCTACCCCCCACCGTTTTGGGGGAGATTATGAACGCGGTGGTTTCCTTTTTCCTGGCCTGCCTCATGCTGGTCGGCAGCTTCATTCCGCAGAACGACCTGTCGGAGCTGGGTAAGCTGCCGCGGCTGCTGGAGCACTACCGCTTCCACCACTCGGCGGCGGGCGGGGGCCTGTCGCTGGGCCAGTTTCTGGCCGAGCACTACGGCTCGGGTACCAAGGAACACTTTGGCTGCACGTTCTCGCCCCGGCACCAGCACGACCACCAGGGCCTGCCGCTGCACGGCCGCCACGCGTGCGGCAGCCACGTGGCCTTTTTGCTGCTGGTGCCTACCCCCCTGCGCGGGCCGCAAGCCGCCGCCCCGCTGGCCCGCGCCTACCGGCCGGCCACCCACGCCCTGTACCAGGATGAGCTGGCGTCGGCGCTGCTCCAGCCGCCCCGAGCCTAGGCGCGGCGCTGCCCCAGGAAGTAGTGCGCGCGGGCGCTACCACCGGTAGCGCCACCCGCCAGGCCAGCCACGGGTTTGGCTGGCCGCAAATTATTAGTATGGTTTTGAGGAAATTATCCTTGCTCGGGCTACGGCGCCGGCAAGGGGGTAGGCGAGTTACGCCGCTCCGGCCCCAGGGCCCCATTCTTTCGTGTTATGCTTGAAAAAATTATCGCGGCCAGCGTCCGCAACAAGCTGCTGGTGGCTCTGCTGCTGCTGGCGCTGATAGCCTGGGGCGGCTACTCGGCGGTGAATATCCCGCTCGACGCCATCCCCGACGTCACCAACAACCAGGTGCAGGTCATTACCCAGAGCGATGCGCTGGCGGCCCAGGAGGTCGAGCAGCTCATCACCATTCCGCTCGAATTGCAGCTGCGTACGGTGCCCGGCGTTACGGAAATCCGCTCCATCTCGCGCTTTGGGCTGTCGGTGATTACCGTCGTTTTCCCCGACGATATGACCACCTACCAGACCCGGCAGCTGGTGGCCGAAAAGCTCAAAGCCGCCGGGGCCGACCTGGCCGCCGGGGCCGGCATGCCCAGCATGGCGCCCATCACCACGGGCCTGGGCGAGATTTACCAGTACACCATTCGGGTGCTCCCTGGCTACGAGAAGAAGTTTTCGCTGGCCAGGCTGCGCGACGTGCAGGACTGGATAGTGAAGCGCCGCCTGGCCGGCGTGGAGGGCATCGTGGACGTGAGCAGCTTCGGCGGCTACCTGCGCCAGTACGAGGTGGCCGTGGACCCCGCCCGCCTGGCCGCCAACGGCGTGACGATGGCCGAGCTCTACCAGGCTTTGCAGGACAACAACGCCAACACCGGCGGCGCCTACATCGAGCGCGGGCCCAACGCCTACTTCATCCGGGGCGAGGGTAGGGCCGGCTCGCTGGAAGACCTGGGCGCCACCGTTATCAAGCAGGCGGCCACCGGCGTGCCGCTGCTGGTGCGCGACGTGGCCACCCCGCGCATGGGCCACGCCGTGCGCTACGGCGCCATGACCCGCAACGGCCAGGGCGAAACCGTGGGCGCCGTGGTACTGATGCTGAAGGGCGCCAGCTCGGAGCAAACCATCAAGAACGTGAAAGCGCGGGTGGCCCAAATCCAGAAAACGCTACCCAAGGGCCTGGTCATCACGCCGTTTCTGGACCGCACCAAGCTCATCGACAAGGCCATTGCCACCGTCGAGCACAACCTCATTGAGGGCGGCGTTATCGTGCTGGTAGTGCTGCTGCTGCTGCTCGGCAACTGGCGCGCCGCCGCGGTGGTGGCCCTCATGATTCCGCTGTGCATGCTCTTCGCCCTGGGGCTGATGAGCGTCTTCGGCGTGTCGGCTAACCTGATGAGCCTGGGGGCGTTGGACTTCGGCCTCATCGTGGACGGGGCCGTGATTATCGTGGAGGCCGTCATCTTCCACATCGTGCATCAGCGCGACCAGGCGGCCCACGAAACGATGGACGACATGACCGAAAGCGCCGCCACGCGCCTCATGTCGTCGGCCCTGTTTGGGCAGCTCATCATCCTCATCGTGTACTTCCCCATCCTCTCGCTGACGGGCATCGAGGGCAAGATGTTCCGGCCGATGGCCCTCACGGTGAGCTTCGCCATCATCGGGGCCATGCTGATGTGCCTCACGTTCGTGCCGGCCGCCACGGCCTGGGCCCTGAAAAAAGACATCAAGGAGGAAGGCACCATCGCCAACCGCATCATGAAGTTTCTGCACCGCCTCTACGACCCCGCCATCCGGGCGGCGCTCGGCGCGCGGTGGGTAGTGGTGGGCGCGGCGGTGGCGCTGCTGGTGCTGGCCGGCTTCATCTTTTCGCGGATGGGCGGCGAGTTTATTCCGCAGCTCGACGAGGGCGACATTGCCCTGAACGTGACCCTTTCGCCCGGCTCGTCGCTGAGCCAGACTATCGCCACCAACCTGCGCGTGCAAAAGATTCTGAAGGCGAAGTTTCCCGAAATTGAGCAGATTGTGGGCAAGAGCGGCACCTCCGAAATCCCGACCGACCCGATGTCCTTGGAAGACAGCGACGAGATGGTGATTCTCAAAGACCACAGCCAGTGGACCTCGGCCAGCACCCGCGAGGAGCTGGCCAACAAGATGCAGGCCGCCCTGGCCGGCATTCCGGGCGTGAGCATGGAGTTTCAGCAGCCCATCCAGATGCGCTTCAACGAGCTGATTTCGGGCGTGAAGTCGGACGTGAGCATCAAGATTTACGGCGACGACCTGGCGGTGCTCTACGAGAAGGCCAACGCCGCCGCCGCCCTTATCCGCCCGCTGGCGGGGGTAGGCGACCTGAAGGTGGAGCAAATCGCGGCCCTGCCGCAGATGCGCGTGACTTACAACCGCCAGAAGCTGGCTCAGTACGGCCTCAAGGTGAGCGACTTGAATACCATTCTGCGCACGTCCTTCGCCGGTGAGGTGGCCGGGCAGGTGTACGAGGGCGAGCGCCGCTACGACCTCGTGATGCGCCTCGACAGCACCCACCGTGAGGGCCTCGCCAACCTCAAAGACCTGTACGTGGACACGCCCGGCGGCCAGAAAATCCCGCTCGATGAGGTAGCCACGGTGGCCTACCGCAACGCGCCCATCCAGATTTCCCGGGACGACGCCCGGCGCCGCATCAACATCGGCATCAACGTGCGGGGCCGCGACGTGCAGAGCCTGGTGCAGGAAATTCAGGGCAAACTCAACACCGGCCTCCAGCTGCCGCCCGGCTACACCATCACCTACGGCGGCCAGTTTGAGAACCTGAACCACGCGATTAAGCGCCTGAAAGTGGCCGTGCCGGTGTCATTATTGATGATTTTCCTGCTGCTGTACCTCTCGTTCCGGTCGGTGAAGCAGGCGCTGCTCATCTTCACGGGCGTGCCGTTGGCCACCATTGGCGGCATTATCGCGCTGTGGGCGCGCGGGATGCCGTTCAGCATTTCGGCGGGGGTAGGGTTTATCGCGCTCTTCGGCGTGGCCGTGCTCAACGGCATCGTGCTGCTGGCCAGCCTCAACGAGCTGGCCGCCGAAGGCGTGGCCTCGGTGCGCGACCGCGTGCTGCGCGCCACCGAGGAGCGTTTCCGGCCCGTTATTCTCACGGCCAGCGTGGCCTCGCTGGGCTTTTTGCCGATGGCCCTGAGCACCTCAGCGGGCGCGGAAGTGCAGAAGCCACTGGCGACGGTCGTCATTGGCGGGCTGATTTCGGCCACCCTGCTCACGCTGGTGGTGCTGCCGGTGCTCTACCTGCTCTTCACCAAAGACGGTGAGCCCAACCCCCGCGATGCCGCCAAGGCCAAAGAAGACGCCAGGCACGCCGCCGAGAAAGGGGAGGAGCCCGGCCAGCATCAGGCGCCCAAGCCGGCTGAAAACGCGGACCAGCCGGACCAGGATAAAAACTCCGGCCCCGCCAAAAAGCCCGCGCCCGCCGTGGCCACGGCCGTGCTGCTGCTGGCGCTGCTGGGGGGGGTAGGGCACCAAGCGCTGGCTCAGAATACCCTTGGCTCCACGGCCGGCCAGTCGCTGAACCTGAACCAGTCGCTGCAAGCGGCGGGCCTCCAGAACCAGTCGCTCCAAAACGCCGGCCTGCAAACCCAGCAGCAGCGGGCGCTGGTGGGCACCGGCATCGAGCCGCCGCGTACCATCGTGGACTTCCAGCTGGGCCAGGTGTCGAGTAACCTGACCGACCATACGTTTAACGTCATTCAGCAGGCCGCTTTTCCGGGGGTGTACATCGCGCAGCGCAAACTGCTTCAAGGCCAAAGCATTACCGCCGGGCAGCAGGCCGCCGTGAGCCGCCGCGGTCTGGTGCAGTCCATCCGCTCGGGCTACTACGCGCTGCTCGTGACCTACCGCCGGGTGGCCCTGCTGCGCCGCCAGGACAGCCTCTACCGCCGCGCCGCCCACGCCGCCCTCATCCGCTATAAAGTGGGCGAAACCAACCGCCTGGAGCAGGTGGCCGCCGAGGCCCGCGCCCGCGAGCTCGAAAACCGCCTGCTCACCACCCTCTCCGACCTGGAGGTGCAGCGCGAGCAGCTGGGCCAGCTGCTGGGCCGCCCCACGCCGGCCGCCATCGACACCACCGACGCATTCATTGCCCCGCTCACGGCCGCCGACACGGCCGCCCTCTCGCCCGAGAGCAACCCCACCCTGGGCCTGCTGCGCCAGCAGATAGCCGTGAGCCAGTTGCAAACTCGGGTAGAGCAGCTGCGCCGCCTGCCCGACCTGCGCGCCGGCTATTTCCAGCAGTCCATTCGGCCCGAGTTCAGCACGCTGCGCGTTGGCCAGGTGGGCTTGGCGTTTCCATTGCTGGGCCAGGCCGGGCGGGCGCGGGTGGCGGCGGCCCGCCTGGGCGAGCAGGTGGCCCAGGGCCAGCTGAGCTACGCTACCAGCCAGCTTAGCACCCAGCTCAGTACGCTGCGCCGCCAGCTGCGGCGGGCCGCGGCCTCGCTCGCCTACTACCAGCAAACGGCCCTGCCCCAGGCCCGCCTCATCCTTGACACGGCCGAGAAAAGCTTCCGCGCCGGCGACATTGACTACGTGACCTACGTGGTGAACACCGACCCGGCCTGGCAAATTCAAGCCAACTACCTCGACCAGGCCCAGCGCTACGATGACCTGGTAGTGAGCATTCAGGCGCTTACCGGCACGGATAATCCGCGGGGTAAGTAAACGACTCGTGCGGTCGGTACCTCACCCCCTAGCCCCCTCTCCAAAAGAGAGGGGGAACTAGCCTTAGCTCTAGCCTTCTAAAAAAATAATCAATTAGAGCTAAAACTAGAGACTAGTCCCCCCTCTCTTTTGGAGAGGGGGCTAGGGGGTGAGGTGCCCGTGAGGTGCCACCCACCTGAATAAGTGTTCTTCTTCGATTTGCTCCAAACTATAATGCCTTTCAACCTCAACCTCTACGCCCTGGCCGCCGCCCTGGCCCTCCTCACCGCCTGCGGCTCCAAGCCCGATGACGCGGCTAAAAAAGAAGCTGGCGGCAAGGGCGGCCAAGCCGCCGCGCCTACCCCCCCCGCCAACCCCGACCAGGTGAAGGTGAGCCCCGCTCAGGAAAAGGCCGCCGGCATCGCCCTCGGCACCTTCGGGCGGCAGAATATGACCACCGAAGTGCAGGCCAACGGCTCGGTGGAGGTGCCGCCCCAAAACCGGGTGTCCGTGACGGCCGTGCTGGGTGGCTACGTGCAAACCGTGCAGGTGCTGCCCGGCGAGCGCGTGCGGGCCGGCGCTACGCTCGCTACCCTGCGCTCGCCCGAGTACCTGACCTTGCAGCAGAATTACTTGCAGAGCAAGGCCAAGGTGCGCTTCCTGGCCGAGGACCTGGAGCGCCAGCGCATCCTGGACGTGGAGGACGTGGGCGCCAAGCGCAAGCTGCAACTGGCCCGCGCCGACTACGCCACCGAGCAGGCCACCCTGCGCGCCACCGCCGCCCAGTTGCGGCTGCTCGGCCTCTCGGTGGCCCACCTCGACGCCACGGGCCAGATTGTGAGTAGCGTGCCGCTCACTACCCCCATCACGGGCTACGTGAAGGCCGTCAACATCAACCCTGGCCAGTACGTGAACCCCCAGGACGTGCTGGTGGAAGTGCTCAACCGCGACGACCTGCACCTGGAGCTGAAGGTGTTTGAGAAGGACGTGGCTCAGGTGCATCCCGGCCAGAAAATCCTGTTCAAGGTGCAGAACGCCGGCCGCGACGAGGAGCTGACGGCCCGCGTATTCCTGGTGGGCAAGGCCTTCGACGACGATGCCCGCACCGTGCGGGTGCACGCCCACCTGGACCCCGAGCGCACCGACCTGCTGCCCGGCCAGTACGTGGCCGCCCGCATCCAGACGGCTGGCGCGCGGGTGCGCACCCTGCCCGAAGCCGCCCTCATTCAGGCCGGCGAGCTGAGCTACATCTTTCAGCGCGTGGGCACCGACTCGGGCCGCGCGGTATTTCGGCGGGTGAAGGTGCGCGCCGGCCAGCCCCAGCACGGCGACGTGGCCGTGACCGTGCTCGACCAGCTGCCCGATACCACCAGGCTGGTGCGCCGGGGCGCTTATTTCCTCGACGCGGAGCTGCGCAAGGGCGAAGGTGGCGATTAACATAGCCCCTTATTTTTAAGCTAATCTTAAGGCTAAAAGCCGCGTAAGCTCAGCTAAACTGCCGGGCAGCGGCGTTTAGCGCCTACCCCCTGCCGCGGAGGCAGGCGTTCGCGGTCTGCGCTGTAGGTAGGCTTCCACGGGTTTTGGGGGGCGGGCGTAGGGGTAGCCCGGCGGTTCGGTATCCTGTAGTTGTATTCCACCATCGGCCGGCTGCTGGCTGCCTATTTCGTATTTTCTTTATGCGCTACTTATTGCTCGCGGGCCTGTTGCTGGCCGCTACCGCCGCCCTGGCCCAAACCGCCCCCACCTGGACTAACTCGCTACCCGTGGCTCTGGAGCAGGCCAGGGCCAGCCAGAAGCCGGTGCTGGCCGTGTTTTCGGGCTCCGACTGGTGCAAGCCCTGCATGATGCTCAAGCAGGAAGTATTTGACCAGCCCGAGTTTGCGCGGTACGCCAGGGACAAATTCGTGCTGGCGCGCTTCGACTTCCCGCGCAACAAGAAAAATCGCCCCGACCCCGCCCAGACCAAACTCAACGAAGATGCCGCCGCCAGGCTCAACCAGGAAGGCGCGTTTCCGGCCGTGGTATTGCTCTCGCCCGAGGGCAAAATCCTGGCCCGCACCGGCTACCGCCCCGGCGGCGCCACTGCCTACGATACCTACCTGGAGCAGCTGCTCGCTAAAAAATAACGCCCATGCCCAGTCTGCGGACATTGCTGAGTAGGAGGGGGGTAGGGCGACTGGCCGCCAGCCTGCTGGTGTGCGGCAGCCTGCTGGCCCACGGGCAGGCGCCCACGGTGGCCGCGGCCCATAAGGCCCGCGCCTACACCCGCGAGGCCCACCTGATGGGCTCGCACTTCACCTTCACGGCCGTGTCGGGTGACGACTCGCTGGCCTGGCGGGCCCTGCGCGCCGGCCTGCGCGAAACCCAGCGCATCGACCACCTGTTTTCCTACTGGGATTCAACTTCGCAAGTGGTTCAACTCAACCGCCTGGCGGGCATCCGGCCGGTGGTGGTAGACCAGGAGGTGTACGACCTTATCGAGCGCACGCTCCGGATTTCGCGGCTCAGCGGCGGGGCGTTTGATATCACCTTCGCCAGTGGCGATAAGATTTATCAGTTCGACAAAACCGCGCACGCCAGCCTGCCCGACTCGGCTACCGTGCGCGGCTCCATCCGGCGCATTGGCTGGCAGAAGGTGAAGCTTGACCCGGCCACGCACTCGGTTTACCTGCCCGAGAAGGGTATGCGCATTAACCTGGCGGGCATTCTGCAAGGCTACGGCGTGCGGCGGGCCGAAGAGATTATGAAGAAGATGGGCATCGCGGGCGGCCTCATCAACGGCTCGGGCGACGTGTACTGCTGGGGCAGGCAGCCCGATGGCGCGGGCTGGCGCATCGCCATCGGCGACCCCGCCCGGCCGCATACCGTGTCGTCGTGGCTGACGGTCAGCGACATGGCCGTGGTCACGGCCGGCAACTACGAGCAGTACTTCACGGTGGGCGGCAAGTATTACGGCCACATCATCAACCCGCACACCGGCTACCCGGCCACGGGCCTGCGCTCGGTCACCATCATTTGCCCCGACGTGGAGCTGGCCGACGCCCTCGACGACGCCGTGTTCGTGCTGGGCGCCGGGCCGGGCCTGGCCCTGATAAACCGCCTCAAAGGCGTGGATGCCACCGTGATTACCGACGACGGCCAAACGCTGGTGTCGCACGGGATGCAGCTCAACGCCTACCACAGCGCCGCGCAGTCGGGCCCTACCCCCGCGGCGGCGGCCCAAGCCAAACGTTCTCCTCAACCCAAGCCATGAAGTCTTTCCCATTCCGCCCGGCCTTGCTGGGCCTGCTGCTGGCGGGCAGCGCCTTGCTGCCGGGCTGCGTGTCGGTGGCGGCCTACCAAAAAGCCTATATCAACGACGAGGATATGAAGCTGGCCACCCGCAAAGTCGAAACCTCCGAGGTCAACTTCGAGAGCTACCGCGAGGGCGCGGGCGGCGCCAACGGTGGCAAAGTAGGCGGCGGCTGCGGCTGCAATTAAACTCTATTGTCATTGCGAGCCTGCATTCCGCGAATCAAGCGGCGTCAATCGCACCGGCACGATACCCAAACGACTCGTTCTGATGCGATTGACGCCGCTTGATTCGCGGAATGCAGGCTCGCAATGACAAGCGATTTCAACTATTCATTCGTGACTAAACTCCTCCTCCTTTGCCTGACCCTGGCTGCCCCGCTGGCCGCGCTGGCGCAGGCCACGCCTACTCCCAACCGCCTCGATGGCTCGGGCATTTCGCCCAACGCGGCGCAGCTGCCGGTGCCCAGCCGCTACGGCGAAACGGAGGTGGACATTCTGGGCAGCTACTACCAGCAAAACGGCAACCACTCGGCCGTGGAAGGTGGCCTCGGCGACCAGCACCTGACCGACGTGGCCCCGACCATTCTGCTCAACGTGCCGCTCGACTCGACCACCCGCCTGGCGGCCAACGTGGGCATCGACTACTACGCCTCGGCCTCGTCGGATAAGATTGACCAGGTGATGTCGTCGCCGTCGGCCTCCGACGTGCGCTACCACGCCGACTTTGGCCTTTCGCGGGTGCTGGCCAATAAGCTCACCACGCTGGGGGCAGGGGCCGGCGTATCGAAAGAGTATGACTACCTGTCGTTTAACCTGGTAGGCTCCTGGGTGCGGGCGTCGGCCGATGGCAACCGCCAGCTCAGCGTGAGCGGCCAGGCGTTTCTGGATAAGATAACCCTGATAACCCCTGCCGAACTGCGGGTGGGCGGCACCCGCAACCGTAACTACGGCTCCGACAACCGCCAGAGCTTCACCCTCTCCCTGGTGTACGCGCAGGTGCTCAGCAAGCGCCTGCAAGCCTCGGTGAGCGTGGAGCCGGTGGCGCAGCGCGGGCTGCTGAGTACGCCGTTTCAGCGCGTGTATTTCTACGACAGCAACCCCGCGCTGGGCACGCCCGGCGCGCTGGGTACGGCCCTGGCCGAGGTGCTGCCGCGCCTGCGCTACAAGTACCCCGCCAGCCTGCGCCTGACGTACTACGCTACCGACCTGGTGCAGCTGCGCGGCTTCTACCGCTTTTACAACGACAACTTTGGCATTCGGGCCCACACCTTCGAGCTGGAAGCGCCGGTGAAAGTGACGCCCTTTTTAACCCTCTACCCCTTCTACCGCTACCATACCCAAACGGCCGCCGACTACTTCGCGCCCTACCTGGCCCACTCGGTTACGGATGAATATTATACCTCCGATTACGACCTCTCGGCCTTCTCGGCCAATAAGGTGGGGGTAGGGCTGCGCTACGCCCCGCTCTACGGCCTGGGGCGCTTCAAAACGCCCTTCGGCAGCGGCGTCACCAAGTTTAAATCCCTGGATTTGCGCTACGGCTACTACCGCCAGAGCACCGGCCTCACGGCTAATGTCGTCAGTTTCGACCTGTCTTTCGTACTGCCTTAACCTTCTTCTTTTCCACGATGAACCCTATTGCTACCGCCCCGGCCGAAAACCACCTCACCAGCTCGGCCATGCTGCAAGATATCGTCATTGGCTTGTCCGACGGCCTCACGGTACCCTTCGCGCTGGCGGCCGGCCTGAGTGGGGCGGTGCAGTCGTCGGGCCTCGTCATCACGGCGGGCCTGGCCGAAATCGTGGCCGGCTCCATCGCGATGGGCCTGGGCGGCTACCTGGCCGGCCGCACCGAGGTTGACCACTACGCCGCCGAGCTCACCCGCGAGCACGAGGAAGTGCGCACCGTGCCCGACATGGAGCGTAAAGAAGTGCAGGAGCTGTTCGTGGAAATGGGCCTCTCCGAAACCACCGCTACCCAGGCCACCAATGAGCTGGTGAAGGACCCCGAGCAGTGGGTCAAGTTCATGATGAAGTACGAGCTGGGCCTCGAAGAGCCCGACCCCAAGCAGGCGTTCAAGAGTGCCTTTACCATCGCGGCGGCCTACGCCGTGGGCGGCCTCATCCCGCTCAGCGCCTATTTCCTGACCGCTACCCCCCACGAGGGGCTGCTGTGGTCGGGCCTCATCACGCTGGTGTGCCTGCTGGTATTTGGCTATTTCAAAAGCCGCATGACGGGCCAGGCGCCGGTAGCCGGGGCCTTCAAAATGGCCGCCACCGGCGCGGCCGCCGCCGCCGCCGCCTTCTACGTGGCGCGGCTGGTGCAGGGCCACGGCGTGTAGTTTTGTGGGGCGCGGGGCTGGCCCCGCCCATCGTCGAATGACTGCTTGAGGTAGCGTTCCACGATGGGCAAGGGCCCGCCCCGCGCCCTACCCCTATGAAAATTCTACTGGTTGAAGACGAGGCCAAGCTCAGCTCCTTCGTGCGCAAGGGTTTGGAAGGCGAAGGCTACCGGGCCTAGGCGGCCTTCGATGGCTAGCTGGGCCTGAGCA
>JAABUL010007633.1_pt1 | contig 11520 bp, 9 predicted proteins | sample 5559151 | NCBI WGS metagenome assembly JAABUL01 (sample SAMN10711876, study PRJNA513368) | rock metagenome | isolation source: Antarctica rocks | place: Antarctica: Victoria Land, Pudding Butte sud | reverse complement strand
GGTCAGGGTCACGATATACTTCTTATTCACGACGTATCCTCCTCGCCTGGGTCCACACACGACTCTTGTTGAAAGGATGCCCTATTCAACGGTCAACTGTCAAAAAGATAGGTGACGGACTACTAGTTCCGCAGGTACATTTGCATGGGCTACGTTTACCAGACTCCTCACCTTGCCGGGTCATGGATGGGTCTGCTCCTGGGCACCGACGACTGGGTAGGTGCGGTACCTTCAAAATTTATATCTGGGTTAAGGAAGCGGCTTGTTTTGGGTATCACCAATTAAATAGGATAGGCCCAATAAAAATACGGCTAATGTAGGATAGGCCCAATAACTTCGGAATACAGGCCCAATAACTTCGGAATGAAGAGGGCAAAGAGGAGCTACAGGCCCAATAACTTCGGAGTCCTACAGATTTCATAGTTATTGGGCTTTCCAGGTCAGGCGGTAGCGGCCCACGAGTATCTCAAAGTGACCCGTATGCATGGGCGGTCTACCTCACTCTCACGGCGTACTACGGTGTTGCTAACAACACACGGGCAAAGTGTCGTGCTCACTGAAATGTAACCCTTGGAGCCGTGGAAGAGAAGAAGGGTACGCGTGGCCCCGATGGCTTACATGCCATAGCAGGGCCCCGTCAGGGTCCTGTCGCGGGGGGATATCGAACCAGCCTGCGGCCTGCAAGCACCTGCAACAGGCTGCATTTGCAGGTCGTCGCGCTAGCGGGTAATCTAAAGTGAGCTATAAAGGGGCCGTGCGGGTGACCTCGCCTATCCCTCGTATGCTTGCCCCGTCGCATGGACCAGGGCTATGCCTGCGTCTTATGCGGGCTGTGAGACAACGATGCGCCGGCCGCGCGCCTATGACTGGAGTTGTACGACATGCTGAAACGCTTTGCCCTCATCTGGGGGAATGCGCCGCCCGACCTGCGCCGTCGCCTAGTCACGATCTACACATTTCTCGTCGTGTTCAACGTCACCGTGTGGGCCGCCTTACTCGTCGCGGCGGCGACGTACCCCCTCCTGCTTGGGCTCGCGGTGATCGCCTATGGCTTCGGCCTGCGCCATGCCGTCGACCCCGACCATATCGCGGCGATCGACAACACCACGCGCAAGCTGATGCAGGAGGGCAAGCGCCCCGTCGGTGTCGGATTCTTCTTCTCGCTCGGCCACTCGACCGTCGTCTTCGCGCTCTCTGTCCTGATCGCGATCTCGGCTGGGTTCGTCAAGACGAATCTGCCGCAGATGCGTTCGGTTGGCGGGGTCATCGGCACCTCGGTGTCCGGCGTGTTCCTGGTCCTCATCGCGGCGCTCAACCTAGTCGTCCTGATCGATATCTACAAAACGTGGCGCAAGGTTGTGAAGGGCGGGACGTACGACGACGCGTCGCTTGACGATTACCTCAACAACCGCGGGCTCCTGGCTCGCCTCTTCAAACCCATGCTCAAGGTCGTCGGCCAGAGTTGGCATATGTACCCCATCGGCCTGCTGTTCGGCCTCGGGTTCGATACGGCCAGCGAGGTCGGCATCCTCGGCATCGCCGCCACGACCTCATCCGCGCCCGGCGCGCACGGTATGCCCGTCTACCTCATCCTACTGCTGCCGCTGCTCTTCGTAGCCGGGATGTCACTGGCCGACACGACGGATGGCGTGGCCATGCTCGGCGCGTATGGCTGGGCCTATATTCGCCCGGTGCGCAAGCTCTACTACAACCTCAACATCACGCTCATCTCGGTCCTGGTCGCCTTGGTCATCGGGGGCATCGAGTGTCTGCACGTCATCATCCAGGAGGCGGGACTATCCGGCGGTGTGTGGGGATACATCCACGATCAGTTGGACATCAGCAACATGGGGTTTGTCATCATCGGCATCTTCATGGTGAGTTGGATAGGCTCTATCCTCTACTACAAACTGCGCCGCATCGATCGGCTCGACGATAACCTGCCCAAGGCCGGGGCGTCGCTCGGCGCGGTCTAGTTCCGATCATCTCCGATCATTATGGACACGGTACCGCGGCACCAGTTGGGCATCAAGGGGGAGCGCCGGGTGACACCCGGCGCTCCCCCTCTTGATGCTTGCTCACGACTTCCTGGGGCGCCCTAGCTCCGTGGCTCAGACTGGTAGGTCGATAACAAGGCTAGTCCAGCCGAAGTCGCCGGCGTTCTGGCCCTCGCCCGTGTACGGACTGTAGCACTCGCGGAAGCCGCTCATCTCGACCAGCGCCCGTGTGGCCTCGCCAATGCGCCGGGCGTCCTCCATGTAGCCGCGTTCGTAGAGGGCATGAGCCAAGAACCAGTTGCTGTTGACCCAGGTGGGGCCGCGCCAGATGAAGCCATGCGGGTGGTCGGGGTTGAACCCCGGCGCGTTGGCGGCGACTGAGGGGACGGGATAGGGCAGCGCGTACTCGTCCGGGTTGCGCAGGTGATCGCGCACCAGCCGCTCGGCGACCACGGGGTCCAGCCCCTCGATAATAAGCGGGAAGAGGGCGCTGATCGTGTTGATCCTGGTACGTTCCTCCGCGACGCGCAGCAGGTCTAGGAACAGGCCGCGCGCCGGATCGTAACACTTCTCCATGAGCGCGTCCAGGACGCGGGCCGCCCACGCGCGGTACGCCTCGGCCTCGGCCGGATTTTTGGTCAGGCGCGCCAGCGCCTGCAACCCCTGAGCGTAGATGCTGTTGACCAGCACATCCTCGACCACGAAAACGTCGGCAGCGATGAGGCTCTGATCGTCGTTGCCTATCGGCTCGTAACGGGCGTAGATGCCGTTGATGGCGCGCACGAGGTCGTCGTTGTTCTTGGGGTAGCCGAGCAGCGGGTCGTACTTGGGGCTGGCGTCAACGCCCGACTCGTCGGGCTGCACCACGGCGATGAGCGCGTCACCGTCGGGGTCGCGGTTGTCGCGTAGCCAGCGGAAGAAGGCGGCGGCCACGGGCAGCGCCTCGGCCAGGAACGCCTCGTCACCACTGGCGCGGTAGACGCGCTCGATCGCCAGCGCGATGACTGGCGGCTGGATCGACGCGGAGAGGTACGGTGTGGACAGGCGCAATGTCTGGTTGTCCATAACCGCGCGGTCGGGCTGCCAGAAGATGATGTGCGGCATGAAGCCATCGGGCCGCGCGCCCTGCAACAAGCTGCGCAACTCGGCCTTGGCGAGCTCGACGTCGATATGCGTGAGCGCGATGGCGTGGAAGCAGGAGTCCCAGAACCACTGGAAGGGGTAGCTGCGCGGAGAGGGGCAGTGGTAGTCGTAATGGCGCCCCTCCCAAGGTGACACGCCGGTGCGATGCGCCGCTGCCAGGGTCACGCGCGCGCGCTCACGCAGTCGCGCCCGTCGCTCGTCGTCGTTCATGAATCGCCCTCTCGTAGACCTGCTTGTAGCGCGCCGCCACAACATTCCAGCTATACGCTTGCTCCACCAACGCGCGCGCCTCGGCTCCCAATTGGCGTCGCGCCGCGTCGTCGCCGATGAGCCGGACGAGTTCGCGCGCGGCCGCCGCCGCGTCGTAGCGCGGCACGATCACGGCGCCGCTCGAGAGTACCTCGGCCGTCGCTCCGACGTCGTGGGTGAGCACTGGCACGCCGTGCGCCATCGCCTCAAGGTAGACCAGCCCGAAGGCCTCGTAGCGCGAGAACAACACGAACAGGTCGGCGGCGTCGTACAGCCGCGCCAACTCCGCGTCGTCGACCTCGCCGGTCAGCACAACCTCGCCCTCCAGACCATGCGTTCTGATCAGCCGCGCGAGGGCGTCGCGACCGCCCACGTCGCCTTCGTCGGCGCCGGCGAGGACTAGTCGCGTCCGCCGCTTGAATCGTGTGCACGCTTGTATGTACACATCAAGCAGCCACGCCTGGCCCTTGTGTTCGCCCAGCCGGCCGACACACAGCAGGGTGAGCGCGTCGCCAGTCACGTCGCGCGGAGGGAAGGCGCCTGGGACCGTCGTCCCCCATGGTATCCGGGCCAGATGGTCACGCCGCGGCCGGTACGCCGTGGCGACGCGGCGCCACTCGATGCCGCTCAAGACGACGACGCGCTCGACCCGCCGGCACACCAGCGTATTGGGCCAGCGCAGCCACCAGCGCGACCCCGCGAGGTCGTGAAACGACGGCGTGAATACGACGGCCGTGCGCCCCGCGCGGCGCGCCAGGATAGTCAGGTGCGCCCACACCCACCCATCGCCGACAAAATGCACGATGTCGGGCTGGTAGTCGTCCAGGATGCGCGCGACCGCGCGCGACGAGAAGAGAGTCACGGGACACGAGTAGTAGGGGAACAGCGGCAGCGGCGCGCGCGGCCACGCGGACAGGCGATAGACCTCAGCGCCCTCGGGTTCGGGTGTGATCTCGTGCGCGGCGAGGCCGTCGACGTAGCGTGGCGGGAAGGCGTAGCGCGTGCAGAGAATAGCTGGGCGCTCCATGCCGCCCTGTCGTCCCACCGCCTCGGCCAGGCGCTCGATGGCGCGCTCGATCCCGCCCAGGTGCGCGGGCCGGTAGTACGGCGTGATGAACAGCACGCGCATTTTTAGTCTCTACGCCCCCGCCGCGTCGATCTCATAGATCTCACAATGGCTCCCGCCGCCCGTAGGCGCCCGCTTGCCCGTGTGCGAAGATGACGGCCGATCCAGGCCCGACGATCTCCCAGTCCGTGCCGTCGCCCAGCAGACCTGACATCTCAGGGATGCCCAGCACCGCCATCGACGGCGCGACCTCCCGCCGCAGGCGCGCCGCGAGTTCTCGCGCCGAAGCGGCGCCACGCGCGCTGTAGTGTGGCAGAACCAGCGCGGCGGGGACCACATCGAGGCCATCGACCCAGGGCGTTTGCGCGGAGTCGCGCCGGCCTGGCAGCAGCGTCTTGGCGCACATCACCATCGCCCCCGCGCTCGACCCGCCGAGCACAGCCCCGCGCTCGTGGGCGCGCAATGCGGCCGCCCACGCCGCTGACCCCGCTAGAGCGTCCAGCAGCACGTCGGGGTCGCCGCCGCCAAGGTAGATGAGCGTCCCCCCCTCGATCATCTCGACCCACTCCTGTCGATCCGCGTCGCCACGGTTGAGGATCATGGCCACGTCGCAGCGCGCGCCAAGCCGGCTCCAATAGGCCACAGCGCCGCGCCCGCTGCCATGGGGATCGTGGCGGGCCACGGCGGCCGGCAGGAAGACGACCCGCGCCGCCGCGCCGCCCGCCTCTTGCAGCACACGCTCGTCCATCTCTTCACAGCCGGGGCGCATTTCATTGCCTCCGGCCAGGATGATCTTGCCCGGCATGGCTCATTCCTTCCGACTTCCGACTAACAACTGTTCGTCGTGGTGCCACTCGTCGAGGAAGCGGCGGAAGTTGCGCTGGCTGCGCCGGTCGCGCTCCTCGGGCGATAATTCCTGCCAGCCGCGGTGCTCGTGCATGACGGCGGCCAGGTCGGGGACGCGGATCACGCGCAACCCGTGGTGCTTGAACTGGAAACAGGTGTAGATGTCGAGGTTGCGGTAGAAACGGAAGTGCTCGTCCAACCCGCCGAGCCAGCGCAGGTCGGCGCGGCGGAAGGCGAACAAGTAGCCTTCGACGGCGTCGACCTCGATCTCCTCGCTGGCTGTGAACTCGCGCAGGTCGCGCGAACGGACGCCCCACCGCCCCGCGACGCCGACCGTCGGATCGGCGAGCGCCGCCAGCAGGGGGCCGAAGATATCGCCGGTCACCTCCACACCCGTGTCGAGCAACAGGACGACACGGCCGCGACTCTGCCGCAGCGCCACGTTGCGCCCCTCCGCCTCGCCGAGGCGATGGTCGGCCCGCGCTACCCGCACCCGCGCGTCGCGGCCGGCGAACTCCTGTAGAACGGTGCGCGTCGCGGCGTCGGCGTCGTTGTCGACGGCGATGACTTCGATGCGATAGTCGCCCGCGTGGCGCAGCAGCGCGTCCAGGCAGCGCCGTACGTCGTCGGGATAGCCGTGCGCCAGGAGCGAGACCGAGACATCGCAGGTGTCGGGCTCGCCCACGCGCGACGGGACGTCCGAGGACGACGATAGGGGCGCGACCTGTCCACGCGAGGGCGCCCATGGCGCGGGATGCGGCGTGCGGCCCGGATGGCCCAACGGATGGACGCTATCCGCGCGGAGGTCCATGAGGATGCCGTCCGCGATGTGGTAGTCTCCCGCCGAGCGCACGGTCTGCCAGTCGCGCACCCGCGCGGTCGGAACAGGGCGGTGGGCCGCGTCGATCAGCGCGGCCAGGCCCAACCCCAGGACCTGGTCGAACTCAAGGGCCAGGGCGAGCTTGCGGCCGGCAGGCTCATCGCTCCGCGCCAGCCGCCACAGCACGGCCAGGGCCCTCGACACATGCAGATCGTCGCGCAGAGCCGCCCAAAAGGGCGCGCGATAAATGTTCGCGTCCGCGTCGTCCGCTGGGAGCGCCGGGATGGCCGTGGGATCGAGCCCCTCTTTATCCAGTAGACGCAGCAGGCGCCACAGGCCGTGCTCGGCGGCGCGCAGGCCCCGGAAAGTGAAGTTGAGGCGCGCGCGGTAGTGGACGCCGGCGCAGAGGTAGCGAAAGGCGGCCGGGCTGTAGCCGCGCTCGACAAGATCGGTCAGCGTGTACGCGTTGCCCTCGGACTTGGACATCTTGAGCCCATCGGCCAGCAAGTGCTGCGCGTGCATCCAGTAGCGCACGAACTGATGACCGGTGGCGCCCTCGCTCTGGGCGATCTCGTCCTCATGGTGCGGGAAGATATTGTCGACGCCGCCGGTGTGGATGTCGATCTCCTCGCCCAGGTGGCGCATCGACATGGCCGAGCACTCGATATGCCAGCCGGGGAATCCCGCGCCCCACGGACTATCCCACGCGATCATGCGTCCCGGCTCGGCGGCCTTCCACAGCGTGAAATCACCCGGGCTGCGCTTGAGCGGGTCGGCCTCGACGCGGACGCCCTCCAGCAGCCCCGCCAGGACGTTGCCGGAGAGGCGCCCGTAGGCCGGGAACGAGGTGACGTCGTAGTAGACGTTCCCGCCGGCCTCGTAGGCGTGGCCGCGCGCGAGCAGCCGCTCGATGAGCGCGACCATCTCAGGTACGTGGTCGGTCGCCCGCGGAAAGACGTGCGCCGGCAGGATGTTGAGCGCGGCCTCGTCACGGCGGAAGGCCTCAGTGTAGAACGCGGCGATCTCGGCGGTCGTCTTGCCCTCGGCCAGAGCTGCTGCGATCATCTTATCCTCGCCGCGCTCGACGAGTTCCTGCCGCATGTGGCCCACGTCAGTGATATTCTTGACGTGCCGTACTATGTAGCCCAGGCCGTCGAGCGTACGGCGCAGCCAGTCGGCCATGAGGTAGGTGCGCAGGTTGCCGATGTGGACGAACCGGTAGACGGTCGGGCCGCAGGTATACAGGCCGACGCGGCGGTCATCGCGCGCGACAAACTCCTGCAAGCGGCGGTCCGGCGTGTTCCATAAATGGAGTGTCGCCGGCGCTGGCCGTGAGGGTCGAAGAATGGGCAAGGAGTTCATGTCTCAGTGTACCCTGTAGCGCGCTCACGATGTAGCGCGCTCACGATGATATTCCGCAGTGTGCGCCGTGTATCAGCCGCCTTGGTATCGCTCAGACACCGCGGACCCAGTCGACGATTGTCCCCGCTGTCCACGGATCCACCGTGCCGCGTCAGGCCACATGTTGATCGGGGCGCACGAGGATGAGCGGGGGCCCATGGGTTCTTCGATCGTCTCCCCGCGCAACTCGACGACGTCCAGCGGCACGTTACGGGCTGTCGCGGCCTTGATGAGTGGGGCCGATCGCTGTCATTGCGCCTCAACCCACAAGGCGTCTGTCGCGATCACTGAGGATAGCGTCGCTAGAGGACTTATAGAAATCTCTGAGAAAGCTACTCCGACGCCATGCCGATCGTGCGCCTGCGACGCCATGCCCGGTGTCCGCGAACCTGCAGGTCTGCGCAAGGACCAAAACGGTGTATATACTGGTTAGATAGATACGCCAATGGACCTGAGCATGGAGTGGGATAGCTGATGGCGGCGGATGAGCGCGACGGTAATGAGCTAATGCTTGATGGAGTGTCGGCGCAGGCGCGCGCCTTGGCGCGGCTGCGCCCGCTACCGCAGGGCGTCGTTGCCCGCCTCGGCGGCGTCCTGCGAGCGGACGAACTGGAAGCGATCTACACGTCGAATGCGATCGAAGGCAGCACGCTGACGCTCAGGGAAACGGAGCTAGTCGTCGAGCAGGGCATCACAATTGGCGGCAAACCGCTCAAGGACCACCTCGCGGCGGTCAATCTCGCCGCCGCCCTCCAGCAGATCAAGGACATCGCACGGGGAGGATCTCCGCTGACTGAAACGATGGCGCTGGATCTGCATCGTATCGTGCTAACGCGCATCGACGATGCGAACGCCGGACGCTATCGACACGACCCCGTGCGTATTGTCGGGGCCACTCATGCGCCGCCGAACGCGCGGAGTGTTCCCGATGTGATGGCGGCGCTCTGGGATGACTACGCGCGGCGCGCGGATCACGATCACCCCGTGCTCGTCGCCGCGGACCTGCATGAGCGTATCGCCGCGATCCACCCGTTCATCGATGGCAATGGACGGACCGCGCGCCTCGTGATGAACCTCCACCTCCTACGGCATGGCTACCCTCTCACCATCATCCCGGCTGAGCGCGACATGCGCCTGGCCTACTACGAGGCGTTGGACACAGCGGCGGCCAATCAGGATCCAACGCCATTCCGCGCATTCGTTATTGACCGCGTGGCGGATATGCTCGATCGCTATCGCACAATCGCTCAAGAAGAGGGCCTGCCCTGGAATGACCCCGAGTAAGAGTGGGCGCGAGGACGACAACCGTAGGATGAGCGGATAGACGGAGAGGGGGCGTCGGGGCATGACGTGGCTGTGGAAATAGCGCTCGCGGTGGCGGAGGCGCTGGTGGCGCGGGGGGAGTCGCTGGCGGTGGCTGAGTCGGCGACGGGCGGCCTGATCCTGTCCCTGCTCACCGACGTGCCTGGCGCCAGCGCCTGGTTGCGCGGCGGCCTCGTCCCCTACACCAATGAGACGAAGCGGGCTATCCTCGGCGTGCCGGCTGAGACGCTGGCGGCGCACGGCGCGGTGAGCGCGGAAACGGCGCTTGCCATGGCGCGTGGGGCCGCGCGCCTGTTCGAGGCGGCGTGGGCCATCGGTGAAACGGGTATCGCCGGGCCACAGACTGGACGCCGCTCCAGCAAGCCGGCTGGCCTCACCTATATCGCGGTTGCTGGCGTGCGCGATGGCGCGCCCATCGTGCGCGTCGAGCGGGTGCTGCTTGAGCATCCAGGTGATCGCGTGAACGTGAAGCGCGCCTTTGCCGACGCCGCGCTGGCCCTCGCGCTGCGTGTGCTACGATAGATCCAAGGCGCCGAATGCTAGGATGACCCTGGGAAAGGCGCCGCATGAGATGCGTCATCCGGCGCTCTTTTATCGACGGCTATCGTGCGTGAGCGCGGCTATGTTCGCGCAGGGCTGACGCTGCCCTTGCCGCATGTATGGTGGACCGATCACGCGGATAGACGACAAATGGCGCGCGTGCGCCAGCTGCCGTGTTGTCACGCCGGCCCGATTACCTTCACGTTTGGGTCCGCCTGACGCATGGCCGTGGCCTGGGCCTTAAAGGCGTCGATATAGGGTTGGAATCGCGCGTCATCTTGCGCCGTGTTGGCGCCGGCAAGGGCCATATCCTCTTCATTACCGACCTCCATCGTGGCTGTGATGCCTTGCGCCTTATCATACGCGACCCAGGCCGCCGCGTTTTGGGGCGAGTTGACGGCGTAGGATTGTCCGGACCCGTACCCCCAATAGGTACCCCGTCAGGAGTCACCCCGACCCTGAGCGAGTGGGGGAGCCTGAGTGGCGACCGCACGCATCCGCCACGACTGGTCTGCCCGTGGCATGGTCTCTGCGTTCCTGGACGTTGGCGAAAGCAGCAGACAACAGTTGATAGCGCAGCCGGCATAAAGCCCCACGCCCCGAAATTGTTAAGAGGAGCAGTGATGACAATGCAGGCTACTACCGTCGCACAAGACCAAACCGTCGGCCAACTTGAATCCGTGGCGACGTTCGATGGCGCCATGCTCACGGGCGTGACCGTGTCGCACGGTGGGCGCATCTTCGTCAATTTCCCCAAGTGGGGCGATCAGGTCGCGTACACCGTCGCCGAGGTCAAGGATGGCCGGACCGTCGCCTACCCCAACGCCGCCTTCAATCAGCCGCAGTCCGACACCGACGTCGGCGCGCTTGTCTCGGTGCAGAGTGTCGTGGTTGACCCTAACGACCGCCTGTGGATTCTGGATACCGGCAGCCCCATGTTCAAGCCGACCGGGCACGGCGGGCCCAAGCTCGTCGGCGTCGATCTGACCACCAATCAGGTCTTCCAGACGATCCTCTTCCCCGAGGACGTGGCGCTGCCCACGACCTACCTCAATGACGTCCGCTTCGATCTGCGCCGCGGCAGCGCGGGGATGGCCTTCATCACCGACTCGGCCACGGCGGGCCCTAACGCGATCATCGTGGTCGACCTTGCCTCCGGCGCGAGTTGGCGCAAGCTGCACGAGCACCCGTCGACGAAGCCGGTAGCGGGTATCCTGCCGATCGTCGAGGGGCGGCCGATGATGGAGCGGAGGCCGGGCCAACCGCCCAGGTCGGTGTCTTTCGGCGCTGACAGCATTGCCATCGGCGCCGATGGCGCGCGCCTGTACTATGCTCCATTGGCCAGCCGTCGCCTCTACAGCGTGAGTACCGACGCGCTGGCCGACCGTGCGATGAGCGACGACCAAGTGGCGGCGACGGTCGTGGACGAGGGCGACAAGGGCGGCGTCGCCGACGGGCTAGAGTCCGATACGCAGGGACGCGTCTACGCGACGAGCCCCGAGCACGACGCCATCGTACGCCGCAATGCCGATGGTCAGTATGAGACGGTCGTGCACGACCCGCGCTTGCTGTGGCCGGACACAATGAGTCTGGCCGCTGACGGCTACCTCTACGTGACGAGCAACCAACTGCACCGGCAAGCAACGTACCACGACGGCAAGGACCTGCGCCAGAAGCCCTATAGCCTCTTCCGCGTCCGCGTCGACGCCCAACCCGTGTTGCTGCGGTAGCGGCGGCGCCCCACGATGGTGAGACGCGGCCCGCCGTGCGGCGCGGCGCTAGACGCGCGGTGCACGGGCGCCCGCTCGGCCCGCGCGCCCGTGCACCGCGCGTCTAGCGCCGTCCATGTCCCGTGCAACGCCGTGCGTCCGCGCCTCGCCCCCCGGCGCCCCTCCTCAGGAGGAGGCGCGTCCTCCTACCAGGGCCATTATCGCATGCATGGTGGGGGTGTCAAGGAACATGCGGGCCAGCGGCCACGCCTGGCCCCCTCACAATCGTGGGGCGCGCCCTAGGGCAATCGCATATTAAGCGGCGAGGACTTTGAGCAGATAGCGCTGGTCCCAGCCCGCTTTAAGACGACGGGCTTTGATGCCGCAGCGCGCGGTCTTTTCCTTGCGGAGGAGGTTGAGGGCGAT
>JAABUL010007629.1_pt1 | contig 11527 bp, 7 predicted proteins | sample 5559151 | NCBI WGS metagenome assembly JAABUL01 (sample SAMN10711876, study PRJNA513368) | rock metagenome | isolation source: Antarctica rocks | place: Antarctica: Victoria Land, Pudding Butte sud | reverse complement strand
ATTCAATGCTGATGCCTCTTATGCACATCAATAACCTTCTGCACCTCGTCATAGCTGCCCATGAAAATCCCAGATCGATCGTGGATATGCTCCGGTATGATCGTCAGCATTCGTTCCATGCGGCTGTTGACGGCTTGGCCGCCGGCTGGGGAGGAAGTCAGCTTCGGGTTTAAGTTCCATTGAGGGAGGGATAGGATCGAGTGCGTGATGGGACATACCATTCTCAAAGACCATGGCCATGGGGGCACATTCGTAAAGAATTCTCAGTTTCCCCTTGGGGCTCTTCTTGTCTGCTGGATAGGCGAAGATGCCTCCGTACAACAGTGTCCTGTAGGCGTCTGCCACCATACTTCCGATATACCGAGCGCTATACGGTTTCCCTTCCTTCTCAATGGGATACTTCAAGCTGTTGAAATACTCCTTCACCGGTTCTTCCCAGTACAGGCTGTTTCCCTCATTGACACTGTAAATGGCGCGAGACTTGGGGAGCCGCATGTTCGGGTGCGTAAGGATGAACTCGCCCAGGGCGTTGTCCATGGTGAAGCCGTTGACGGAGCCACCCCTCATGGTGATGACGAGTTGGGCGCTGGCGCCGTACATGGTGAATCCACTAGCCACCAGCTCACTCCCTGGCATAAGCAGTTCTTCCTCTTTGCCCTGGCTGCCCTTTTTGAGCTTGAAGATGCCAAAGATTGTCCCGACGCTCACCCCGGCATCCAGATTGCTACTTCCATCAATTGGATCGCAGACCACCGCATACCTCGCCTCGGGATTCTCGTCGAAAACAATACAGTTTTCTTCTTCTTCGCTGACCAATAGTCGGCATTTCCCCGACGTACGCATGGCGGCCACAAAGAGATCATTACCAATGACGTCGAGTTTCTTTTGCTCATCGCCGGTGGTGTTGGAGGAGCCAGCCAAGCCTGTGAGGTTGATGAGGGTAGCGCGGCGGATGTAGTAGGCTATGGATTTAAAGGAGAATTGGAGGGCATGGCAGAGGAGGCTGAAGTCGTGGAAGGGTTAGCAATGGACTGTGCAGGGAGGGGAAAGAGGAATGTTTGAAGGGAAAGAAGAGGGTTTACGTGAAATCTCCGGTGGCTTCGCGGTGCTTGGATTGCTCTTCGGTGAGAAAGCGGGTGAGGGTGACGATGTCGGTGTTGATCTTCTCTTGGGGTAGAGGCGGAGCGTCGCCGTTTGCATGAGCCATGGTATTGATCTTGACTTAGCAAGTATCGAGCAGTGGGCGAGGCAGAAGGAGTCTATGGGAGATTTTCTGATATTTTACAAGGTGGAGTACTTGTTCTTTCAGCGATGGGCGTAGAGTGTTATGGTATGTGATGGACTTTGGAATGAGTTGGAGTAGTGACAGGAGCCCGATTCCATTGCTGTCGGTGGTATATTACTGCCAGCAGTATCTATGCCATGACGCTGACAGATGTCAAAAAGCTCCAGTGCTCCGCCTGGAGAAACCCCGCGACCTCGGCCCCACCTCCGGACCCTCACCCACCCGGTTTCAGCCGCGTGCTCCTACAAGCTCCGAGTACTACGCTCAATTCGGGCGCTTGGAGATGTCTCGCATTTCCCTTTGCAAGACGAGATAGATTCGGATACAGTTGAAGGTTCGATGAGCTATTGCAGATGATCGTGCATGGCGCGAACAGTTCGTTGGCCTATGTAATAAGAAAAGGTGATGTTCGAAGAGTTCTTCAACACCCCAGCGGAACACTCGATTCATATAAACTCTGGAGGTCTCGAGGTCTCGAGGTCTCGAGGTCTAGTAAATAGACGTATCAGGGAAACTGGCGAGGAAGGAGACAAGTGAAATGAATATTTGCAAAATGAGGAGGACAAGCTGGCCCCTTTTCGAGATATAAATAATCGTGTACCCAAGCGTCAAGGGATTTGCTCGACCAAAGTGCCGGTGGTACAATGTTGCATTAGAGGCTAGGCGTGTTGTTAACAAGGAGAGTCGCATCTTTGTAGAGTCTCGTGTCTGGGAATAGATGGCCTGGGGGGGCGTGCATCAGGAAAAGCGTGCAGATGCAGGTCGGGATGTGGATGCAAGTCGGTAGGGGAATGGGCCATACTTGATGAAATGGGTGATTGACTGTGGACGAAAGTCTGAAGACTGCTGAGAGCCAGTTGATAAAGAAACACGAGGTAGGAGAGCGTCCATGCGCCAACGGACCACTCAAGTCGGCAACCCTAGAGATTGACAAGAACAATAGCAGCAGATGAGTGTCTGTCGATGTATGTCCGTCGGCATCGCAAGTGGCCTACAGGGAATGAGAAAAGGTTCTTCAAACCGAAACGGGTCACACCACACCCAAGCCATGCAATCAACACGCCAACTCGGGTTGACGCCAACGTCCTTCGAAGGAAGAACGAGGTAATGACTGATACTTCATACAAGTGCACTGCGCTGGAACCTTGGCTCTTGTAGATTCATTTGGTTTTCGCATGGGCTTAGCAGATGGACTTGACAAGAACAGGAAATTATAATTATGGCTATTCATACGTCCGCCGACGAGAGCACTCCTTTTGGTTCTTGTAAAGCATAAACATTCGCACCTAGGTAGTTATACGAGTAGTGCCTTGTCCTGAACAGCGGTTTCAAGCTTTCCTCCTACATCATTCATAGCTGTAAGGGAGTAAAGATACCTTACATACTCGAACGGGCCGGCTTGACCTATAGCGGCACGTGGAGATACGTGGACACAACGACGTAGGCAAGCACCTTTGGGCCGTATCTGGCGCGTTGGTCGCGATGTACCGCGTTGGTCGTACGGATTAGAAACACAGCGGCAGACAAGACAAAGGACTACTTGAGTGAACTTGAGTGAAAGGAACTCTTCCTTGCAGATCGAGCAAGGCTCGTTTTTCTTTGGTAAGGCGGAAATTCAAGACATGTTTAGAAAAAAGCGCCCACCAAGGCCGCCATTGCCGCACGATGAGATTGCCGAACATTAATGGCGGCGTGTCGGTGATGACACTGCGAGAAGCCGTACCTCAGGCTGACAGCATGAACCGAGTGAAACGAGCGCTGTTTTGGAAAGTCTAAGGTACCTTTGGGCGCCTTTTGACGGTTAAGATGTTTTAGGGTGTTGGAAGTAACAACAACAACAAGGTGCTTACTTTAGGGATTCCGTTATCCCGTACGGAGGGTGGGAGGTAGTCTTACAGTTATAAGTGATGGGAGATGACTGGGCGGAGTTGGTACTTTACCTTCAGTAGTAGGTATGCCTTGGCGGCCCCCTTTTCACCGGCGAGCCTGTAAAAAGTATTACAATTAGATACAGTGGGAGGCAGTTAAGTAGGCGCTTTGGAGCCGTTCCCTCTGCCGAGAAGAAAGCTCCGTTGTTGACTTGCTGCCTTACTTATTCGAGCCTTTGACCGTCAATTGCAGTAGGTAAGCACGGCAAGGTACCATACCTACCTTATGCAGTAAGTGCTGCTTAGAGCGCTGCAATTACAAATCTTTCCAACAGATCGGTTGGCGCGGTTCAGCCTCCCTCTGTCAAGTCTCAAGTCGTATGCAGCCGAACCGTGGCATGGCATGTCTCTTCCGTTTCCGAATTCCGAATCAGTCGAGTCCCCTTCCGACTACTCCATTGGGAATCCATCATCGGGTCATGTGGGTCAATGCTCTTCCACTACCAAGAGCGCTAGAATTCTTCAATCATGGTAGATGTAGGATGATTACCTACCCACTCTACCCTACCATCCATCATACCTTTTACCTACGGAAGTGTACGGGGTAGTGTAGCATTCATCTCGTGGACCTTGTGGGCCAGTGCTTCCAAAGAGTGTGGCTCATCATCTAGACGCTCGTGCCCGTACTCGTACGCTGATCCCTCAGCACAGCTGCAACGTGCGAGTAGGTAGTACTGTGAGTAGAGAGAGTAGCACGCGTACATGTGGCTTGGATGTACCACAATAGCAGTGAAGGTTTGTTTTCACATGGAAAATCCGAGCATTGATTATTTGTGGCGGAATAGGTAACTACCTTAGTAGGAGCTGAAGGGCATGATGGGACCGATTGATTGATTGGCCCGGAGAGTTGTCCTGGATGGGAGCTGGTGATTCTACTTCGGTCAGTGATTGATCCACCAGATCTCTGTCGTGTGGATACCGTATTCCGTACTCCGTACAAAAGTGGCAACTGGACAAGTGGCCAACCTCGGCTGCTGCGGGGACGGAGGGGCAGACTAGCCTCGTCTCGCCTCGCCTCAGCCTCTTCTCCCGCACCCAATCGACTTTGCTCAACTTGACGATCTTGCACAAGGCAAAAGAGAAAAGAGAGAAATGCGATCGGTGTCGAGTGCGTCGTGTAAGCTCTTCAGCGTGCAGGTAGTACCTTGGCCTATTTCTGGCCCAACCCTCCTTGTCTCCAGCGCCGAAATCCGAGGCTGAAGAAGCAACGGGAAGCGAGAACTCTACTACATACTCTACATAAGGTCCCTACTACGTACTTAGAACTAGTACCTTAAGGTAGGTAGCAGAGCACGGTCCGGATGATCAACAGCAATGACTGGTACAAAGTCAAAGGCGGAAAGGAGGGTCCAGAAGGGGGATCACCAGGTGTCCCAAGCATCCTCCGCATCTCGTTGGACCAGAAGACATCTGCTGAACGCAACCCCACGGTGGGATAATGTGGGAATGTGGGAATGTGGATATGTATTGACGGCCGAGAGCCTTCGTCCGGCAGCCACCAACCACATGGACCATCTTCCTCGACTTGTCCTTACCCTTCGGTCTTGCGCATTACACATGCCAATATCTATCTACCTACCTCCCTAACTAAGACTGTGGGATCGAGTGTTATAAACTCATGTCATCCCCTCCCCTCCACTCCAGTCGGGAAACTCCAATGCCCCCGTGACTTCTGTTCAACTTTGGCAACGTGGCCTTGAATCGTGGTCGCAGTCCGGTCAAGCGTCACCTCCCATCATCCGGGACCACCTTTGGGCTTCTCTGCAGTTTCATCAACCAACAAGCTACGAACCACCCCCTTGCGCCTGGTCAGGTATCATCGTTATAGTTGGAAGCCTCAAAAGACCAACCGATGTGATCTCATCCGTCTCATTGGACCGACCGAGATTGAAAAGAACAACGTGAAACGCGTCTTTATTTCGAGTTCATCACGGACGCGCACCCCCTTATTCCGTATTGCGTCTCAGGTATGGGAAACAAGACAAGATGGCGCTCTATTCGCTGTCTCAGGATGCTCGGTGGGGCGCGCGCTAAGTGAAGGTTTAGGCTGTTCTCGGTAGCCAATCACGCGAGTTCGATATCCTCCTCCCCAAATCGGTCAACAGACAACAGGCGCACAGTCTCCCTCCAGCTGCCACCCGCCAGGAAGGGGGAGGCAGAATCTGCAACCAGTATTCCGCACCCGTGAATACTATATTCGAACTCCAAGCCAGTCGAACCCCGTGTACCGTTTAACCTTCAGACACAAGAGTGGGGCATGTGCACCAGGGTCATCTTGCTTCCTCCATCTTCCCAGAGTCTTAAAGATCGTTCACTCCCACTTCCTCTGTGAAACAACAAGCCGAATACCTTCCACCCGGTTGTTCGACACTGACACCAACTAATATTCACCGTTGCAACAACCCCTATTGTCCTTCACGTCTCCGCCTCACTGGTTTGAGGTTAATAAGCGATATCCTGTCCGACATTCACAAAGAGCTTGTTGTTCTTATTGTTCAAAAGCCATTCAACAACTGAGCCGCAAGCCTCCCCACTCGACTCATCTCCAGTCCAACGGCCAGATAGGTGTTCAGTGTCCACCAACCCGCAAACTATCCCGCTTAGGACTCGGAGCCCCCAATTGCCAACCCCAGGCATAGCCCGAGGCTTTTGACCAACCTAAATCCAACCCCCTAGCGGAATCATCAACGAACTTTGCCGTAACCCTATTCAACATCGCCGATACCCCCAATTCAACCTCGCTTCTTCCGCTGGCCGGATTTCTCAGAATACTCTTAATTATCCGAAACGGGTAGGGTCCTACCGTTCGACGTTTTCCATTTTCTCCATCGCCCCCGACATAACATTCTGCTATTCGATCGTGTGTGGTTGCATAGACGACTTTACGGTCAACGACGTTCTACGATTCTTGCAAGGTTTAATCATAACCGTCGTCGGCAAGCCCGCCCCCAGTCTCAGGCCCTTAATCCATTGTAGCAATCTCCCCTGGTACCGTCATCACATTTGGCTACCCCGGATCAGCCTTGAACACATCTGACAAAGGTTAATTCATTCAACGTTCACCATAAGCCTCGACACCATTGTCACTACTGTGCACCACGTCACTGTTCAGGTCAAGGTTGCTCTTTATTTATATTCATATTATATTTGAGCACTTCCTACGAGTTTTTTACTTTTAGATCGTCTACAAACATGGCAACCTCTAGATCACCTCAGGCCCAGGCAGCATTGGATTGCTTTGTGATGCAACCGGTGTCATCGTCAATGGTGTCTTACCTGGCAGAGAAAGCTACTTCAGTCATCCGTTGCGAGCAACGACGCCTGCAAACCAATAAGAACCTTCCTCTAACGCCGCCATCAACACCGCCTCAGGATGGTGAGCTCCGCTCGCCTCTGCAGCCGACACTACCATCATTGGAGGCCTTCATTCAATCCCTAGTGGACCGATCTCACGTCCAAGTTCCTACCCTTATGAGCTCGCTTATCTACCTCTCCCGCCTGCAGCAAAAACTTCCTCCCGTCGCCAAGGGCATGCGTTGCACTGTTCATAGGATCTTTTTGGCCTCACTTATTCTTGCCGCAAAGAACCTCAACGATTCTTCACCAAAGAACAAGCACTGGGCCCGCTATTCGTCCGTCAAGGGCTATGAGGGATTCGGCTTCTCAGTCACTGAAGTGAACCTTATGGAAAAGCAACTTCTCTTCCTCCTAGACTGGGACCTACGAATCACGAACGACGACCTCTTCACTCACTTCGAACCATTCCTTGCACCTCTCCGACGACGCCAAGAACAGGCCGAATCGAAACGGCGCGCCCACTTAGGAGAACGGGACTTGAACACTCTACAACAGCGTCCTCACTACTCGAAACCCCAACCTCTTTCCGCTCCCTCTACTGTTTCCCTCCCTGCGCTGCCACCCGCAGTCGGTGTCTATGCCTCGCCAGCAGGCTACAGCTCCACCTCATACATATCTGACTTGGAGCGATTCTCCTCATTTCCAGAACGGCCGAATCGGCCAATACGTCAACCTCACCACTCTCGCAATCGCTCTATATCTCCTCCGTCTGCAGACGCTGTCCCTAGCCTTGTTCGCCCTGGCACGGCAGACACATGCGATTCATCGTCTCGGGCGTCCTCCACATCGCCTCCAGCAACCTCGATTGGTACGCCTGCGTCAAGCGTCTCCAGTTACGTTGATTCCTACATCCCAAGTGTTGCAGACTATAGTAGTCCCGGTGAGAGCTTGTACCGTTTGAAGCCTGTGATAGGCGGTCGTCAGCTCAGCTACGGCCTCGAAGAAAGCCCGAAGAAGAAGCCTAAGATGGCGGACGGGGGTATCATCTCCCGTTTCTTGAACTCGGCCAGGCAGACCGGGGTCTATCGAACCCGTGCCTGATGGTGGTTGTTGAATTATGTGACTAAGCGCATGCATATCTATCGGGAGTTTCTTATCTTATTGATACCACATCACTAGCAAGCGAGCGAGCATTTTATGGAGTTATTTGCATCTTTTCCGCAGTGGGAAGAAGACATGGCAGCCTGATATCATACTACCTAGACTAATTGGCTAGTATGTCGAGATGTTGGGCAAGAAGATGGATGGCCATCTACTACCCAATATTCCCCTTGGAGAGAATCATCAGATCAAATCTACAATCACATACTTTGAAAACGAACTCTTAGAGGCAAGATCTACATAGAAAATCTTTGATATGCGAAAGGAGGGTTGCTCATCGTGGATTTGATGCCTTGCTCACGTTGTCTCAGCTGACCCAATCATTTGATCTTTGCAGAAGTAGGGAGACCATGCCTCGACGTGACTGTGCAATGTGATTCTCGCACGAAGGATACCTTTTGGTGGACATGAGCCTGAGACTGTCAGCTAATGTGCTTGCCTTTGATCAGAGCCGTTGGTTTCGTGGGTATCAAAATGACTTGAGAGTTGAGTCAGCTGGATTCCGGAAATTGGAAGCGTTCGAAATCCATGATCACGTGTGCTGGATTACAGCGCTAACGTATTTAGCGCACACTTTCTATGTATGGTCCGGAATTTTCAACCAAGCTTCAACATCCCAAACCTCAAGCTCACAACCACCCAAGATGCAGCTCGACGCCATTAAGTGTCTGCCCAATTGCTCGATGTTCTATGATACCTATCCTCCCTAGATATGTAAGTCTGCAAGATCTGCTATCATCCCCTGCAGCCTTTCCGAATTTCCTGATGATTTGTTCAAACCGCAAACTAGAGTCTTTGACCTCAAGGGGCATGAAACTTTATGCACACGTCAGTCTGATATTGAGAATCAACGCTCATAATAACATAATAGCCAGGCCCTTGAAACGGAACTGACAGGAATCCAGGTTTTAGCTCTCCGACCTCAAAGTGCGTTGTTCCCCCCTCACCCTCTACCTTATGACAAACCGTTCGAAAATAGAGCGCGGATGATCACTCGTACACTGTACGCTGGAAATTACCGACTGAAGCATTCAATGTCTTTGACGACACCAAATGGCTTAGACTGAGCTCCACATTATCTTTCACTGGAGATGCATGATAGAAGGAGGCAGCACATTTAGTAACGCAACCCTGTTTTCACTATAGGCTGGATTACTCCTACCATGCAAGCCACGAAGCCACTCGTCTACTTGCAGAATCCTGCAAAACGCAAGACTATCCAAACTGGGGGTCAACGGTACAGGGCTTGGCGAATGGCGCTTGGAGCTGCCCGATCAAGCATGACACTTCGGCTCTAATACATGGGGTTATCGTTTGCAGAACATCCTGAGTAGGCCCTGAATAATTCGGCCCAATGGCATATCAATCGCTTGGATATTGGGGGCTGAGTAGGGTGTGTATGCAATCTTATTTTGTTGCTTACATATGATGGTTCGAAAAGATGAACGGCACTGGGCTCCGATATTCGCAATGAATGGATATGCCATTTCCGCGGCAGGCCTAGAAAACCTCGCCCACTGAACACCCATTTGATATGGCATCGCTCGATCCTTATCTAGGCCTTGTCCATGGCTGATATGTCTTGATAAGCAGAGTTCCGCTTGACACCGGTCGCGCACCCGAAAGGCTTGACCACGCCCCAACTTGGAACACAAGCCCGTACATCGTGTAGAATTTCAGCACACCATGAGGAGTGAATAAGCGAAGAATGGACGCTATTAGGTACCGTCGAGCTCCAAGGTTCTGAGAATTAGTTTCCACCAAAATCCGGTGCTGGATGAGTACTCGGCGGACGTGGCAAGCTTATAGAGCCCCGAAAGCTTACCTATGTGCTTATCGCTCCTCACGGCGGCACAATGCCTTTCGGTCCTTGAATGGTTTCTAAAGATTAAATATCAACAGACGAAAGTAATATTCGAACATTTCTTTACGACGCCCCATTCTTTCATGATGAACATTTAGATGACGAGTCTGATTCGGGTTTCCGATGTAGACAACCTTTTTATTATACCATTCATGCTTTTCTGATCAAGTATTGTACTTCTTCAAGTCGCCATTACCTGTAAATTGTCCCCGCTAACCAATATCAGTCCTAAAAGGAGAACAGCGGTAGACTCAGATGGCGGTTTGACTCCGTACTAGGTGGCCTTGTCGGAATGGTACGTCTTAGCATCTCGTTCTCTATCAAGGCTCTTAAATGATGATCTCAATATATAAAATTGACAAGCATATGTCCAAGCTGGCTTGACCGCCAGTGAAGACGAAACTGTTCATACTGAACTACTTCTACATTTCACAACGTTGCTTCTACGCCTCGGCACCAAACTTACTAACATTGTACTCTAGGCAAATCAGCCTCTACGATCACCTTGATACAATCTGTGTTTTGGAGCATATATAAGGTGCGTTTGTCCCCTTGCAAAACTATCCCTCCAGGCCTTCCCTTGTTACATGATGATCAAACTATACAATCTCACGACGGTCGGCATAGCTACAAGTTAGCTTTGATGAGGTTTGCCCTTGACCGGGCTTTAGATCTGATACATTCCTCCTTCAACACCGTCACTGCTGTCCGGGGTGAAGCTCTATCATGTAGAAAATCTTCGCCTATGATGTCATGCTTACCTCAGCCGCTAGTACTTTAGATTCGCCTCACAACTGTGCGTCCTTTCGAACCTCTTCAATAACAATATCCAAGGCTCAAAGCAAGCTTTACGAACTCAACACCACCTTACGCCGCATATCAGGTACCAACATCATCAATAACCCATTATCATGTCAAATCAATCTTACTCCACCTTCTCTGCATCCTCCTACTCCTCCACCAGTGACGGTTCCGGCAATACCTACACCACATCTACATCTTCGAACCCATCCGGCACAACCATCCGTACCACCTCACAGCAAGCTGGGCAGCCAGCTGTTACTAGTACCTCTAGATATTCTGCAAATGGTACTCAGCAGGTGGGAGGAGGGCTGGGAAATGAGAGGAGAATCGAGGATGTGACGGATGCTGATCGGGAATACGAGGACAAGATGGAAGACGAATATGCAAAGAGGGAAGGGGGCGCTTGAGCAAGGTTTAGGAAGAAGTGTATTGCAATCTGGGATGGTATTTGAAAAGGCGGACGTATTCACTGGCTCTGGGCTTTGACATGGAGTAAACATGCGACAAGGTCATCATGGTGGAAATTGCCAATTGATAGACTTGACTAATACGTCTGAATATCAAGTGTCAACCCACCGTTTGTCTACTGGCTTCCTACCCGTTTCGTTCCATTCTCCCCCCCTTGACCCCAAGCCCTCTCCCAACCTCATCAGCGCCTTTGCAAACATGACTTGCGTTAGAGCCCAGTAACCCCTACATCAGAAACCATGACACAACCCTACCTTCCGACCACCATCCTCAGCAGCCCCTCCGCCACCCCCCTCCCATCTCTCCGTCTCCTCCGTCTCCTCCATCTCCCTCCCATACCCCCCTTACCCATCCCCCTTACCCATCCCCCTCCCCCTCCCATATCCCCCTTACCCACCCTCCCCCCCCTCCCCCTTCCCGCACCCTCCTTCCAACCCACCATCACCATCACCAACACCATCCACCTCAAAAACCGTCTCTACGCTAAACCAACCCATTGGCCTGGATATGTTACGCGCGGTCGAGAGGAGGGGATTAGTTAGGTGTGTGTGTGTGTGTGCTTGGGAGTGGGGATGGGAGTGGGGATGATGGATTGGGAGTGGGGATGATGGACTGGGGTTGTGAGGTGGTGGTGGAGGAGGAGGATGGGCTGGGAGTGGGGATGATGGAGTGGGGATGGTGGAGTGGGGATGGGGATGATGGACTGGGGATGGGAGTGGG
>JAABUL010007627.1_pt1 | contig 11531 bp, 5 predicted proteins | sample 5559151 | NCBI WGS metagenome assembly JAABUL01 (sample SAMN10711876, study PRJNA513368) | rock metagenome | isolation source: Antarctica rocks | place: Antarctica: Victoria Land, Pudding Butte sud | reverse complement strand
CATCTCCCCTGGCGCTTTCTACGAAAAGGTCGGAGTGATTGGTTCAGGGACCAAGGATTCAAAAAGTAAGGAGCTGGGCGAGAAGCTGTGGACATGGACACAGAAAGAGCTTGAGGGACACGGACAGCAGTAGAATGGGACTGCTAAAGATGTTTCATCGAGCAATCCAGCTTGAATCGGCACATTGGGTACCAGTAACTGCTGCTTTATACGAGTTGACTTGAGGTAAATTCCTTTCATAGAGTTCGATGCTTGCTAAGTTGTATTATTGTCGCTTCCTGTTCCCTCTGCTGGGTTAATGTGAAGACTTCTTCGAAGCCGTAGGAATTCCATCCCCTCCAGATTAGGAAGTAAATTCAGCTAAATTCACCGTCTGAAACCTTCAGTTACAGTACCCTTAAAATTATCGACATCTTGCAGAATAAAAATCCAATCGGACGTGCTCATCACTTCCTGCACGATAGCCAAACAGGAAATCTACCGACATATTGAGTACTCCGCGCGAAATTCAGAAGCCTGGCACTTCCTCGGTTCGCTATACTTGTAGAAAGAATAGCAATGGCTTCTATCGCGATACCCGAAAAATGGACGACGGACTTGGCTGGCAAAGTTGCTATTGTGACAGGTTGGTAATACAAGATTTCACGCAGAGACGCAACCACTCGCTGACATAGACGAAATTAAGGTGGGGTCTCAGGTATTGGTCTTGCGACAGCAAAGATCCTCTCCGCAAATGGCGCCAAAGTCTACACCTTAGATATCGCTCCGCCGGATGAGGCGGACGTTGAGTCCAACACTGATCTTGTATTCTGGAGGTGTGATGTCACATCCTGGGTTGAAATGCGCAATGCCTTCCAGGCTGTCGGACATGTAGACATGGTCTTCGCCAATGCTGGAATCTCGGAGAGAAAGAACTACTTTACGGAGACCCTTGACGAAAACGGCAATCTAGAGGAGCCTCCTTCTACCCTCATAGATGTCAACCTCACAGCGGTGCTGTATGCGATCAAATTGGGCTGGTTCGCCATGAAGAAGCAGAAAACAGAAGGCAGCATCGTCATAACGACAAGCGCGACAGCGTACGTCCCGTGGCAGTCGCTGGCTGTGTACAGCTCGGTTAAACTGGCAGTAAGTGAAACCCACCCCCAGCTCTGCCAGGGTCACATCAAATTCTCTCTAACACCATTCCATGCGCAAGCTTATCGCCATGGTGAGGTCTCTGAGGTCACTTCTTATCCTCGATAACATCACTATCAATGCTATTGCGCCAGGCGCCACTCTTACTAAGCTCCTCCCATCCCATCTTGCTGAGGCTGTCAGGGCTATTGGTGCGCCGATCAGTACAGCCCATACTGCTGCATTGGCTCTTGTGCATTCTGCTACCGCGAAAGAGCCGCGACGGGTAGAGGACTACGGGAAAGATAAGGCGGAAGAAAGAGAAGGAGAGCGAAGATGGAATGGTAGGACCATTGTGGTTTTGGGCGACCAATACACCGAAGTTGAAGAAAAGTATGCGGATTTGAGGAGTGCTTGGCTTGGAGAGACCAATACAAAATTGTTTCAGGAGTCAACAAGCTGCGACGGATGGAAGACAGCTAGAAGGGCTGAAAGTCCAGCTGGATTGAAGGGCGTAGCCAAGGTTCGCAAGCGTTTGGAAACCGTTTCACACTTCAGTTTAAACCGTTTAGTGCAGTTTAGTTTGAGGCATTTGGCAAACCGTGCAGTTTGGTTTAGGAGGTCTACACCACGGTTTGCACGGATAGTTTATAGATATCTTAATACTAGGAGGGTCGCCATCTCGAACCAAGATGTTGTACGACTTTTCACAAAGTTTGACGCTAAGTCTAATCGAGATTTTGTAAAGTAATTTGTCAAAAATACAAAATTGTAAAAAGATAATTCTACGCAAAAAAAAAAATTTACAATATTTTTAATATTGTTTTTAATTAAATTTAGTCTATTACAATAAATATAAAAGAATTCTTCTCAATAGTTTAAATTTATTTAAGTAATTATCTACTTAGTAAGTTGTACAATCAAAATTTTATAAAAATTTTAAGATGTTTGCTTGTATTTTTTTTTTTTGTTAAATACAATATTTGTATTTTATTTGCAAAATCTATATAAGATTTAAGCAATTTTAACACAAATATATTTTTTTTTTATATAAAATAATTAAAAGAGTAACAAGTTATAAAATATATAAAAAGTTAAATAACAAATTGTAAAAACTTATATTTTAATCTATATAAATTTATATATTTTTGTAAAATATTTAATAAATTAATATAATCTTTTACTAATTTATATAATTATATAATCTACAATTCTTAATTCTTATTATATATAACTTGTAAAAATTTGCGCAAAAGCGCACAACAATTATTAATATTTAATTATAATTTAGATTTAAAGCTTTTTAATTTAATTAAAAAAAATAAAGAGTTAAATAATTTTGAAAAAAATTTAATTAAAAATATGCTAAATTTAGTTAATAATAAACAATATTATATAGATTCGAAAATTTATACAAGTAAAAATTTTAAAATTTGTGCAAATTTAGAAATTTATAATTGTAAAAAATCTAAAATTTGTTCGAATCTTAGAATATTTTAATTTAAATTGCTAAATTTAATATTTAAGATTATGCAAAATTTGTTAAATAATAAAAAAAAGCACAAATATTTAATTAAAATCGAAAAAGCTTATTTTAATACAATTAAAATTTATACAATTTAAAATAAATTTTTTGCAAAAATAATTATTTTGATTAAGTTATTCTTAAATTATAATATTAAAATTTGTAACAATTTTTGTAAACTTAAATTAATAAATATATATTTATATTAAAGTTGTATAAAGAAGTATTAATTTATATAGAATTATATATATAAATTATTGTATTAGATTATATTTCTACAAAGTTATAACAAAAAAAACAATTTTTGCAATATTTATACAACTTTTGTTAAAGAATTGCAAATATTTTTAATTTATGCGTTTTAAATTCGAAATATAATAATAAAAATTATGCAAATTGTATATATATTGCAAAAGAAATATTATATAATTGTATAAATAATATTATAACGCAAAACTTTATTTAATAAAGAATATACTAATTTGTTTAATTTTTGTTAAGTTATTTGTATAAAAAAGATACAAAATTAAGTAAAAAAAAAGAGTTATAATAGTAAAAATAAATTAAAAAGTACAAAATTTTTATAATTTGTACAAATATTTATTAATTTGTTTAGTTATACTTTTGTTTTTATATATTAAATTTAAAAGAAACAAATATACTTAATATATATAATAGTTTGCATATTTGTTATTAGACTTGTACAATATTATTTTATTTGCAAAAAATAACTATAAAAGTTGTTTAAGTTTAATAAATTAATATAGTATATTGTTTAAGTAATCTAATATTGTTCTAATTTATATAGTTGAAATATTTATTTTTACAACAAAGTTTGCAAATATTTTAAAAATAAATTGTACAAAACTTGCAATAGTTGCGACAATTATACAATAAACAATTGTTAATAAATATAAAGTATTATATATTGTAGAAATTTGTTAATATTAATTCGAGAAAGTTAAACGTAAATTGCACAAATATAATAGATAATAAGTAAAAACTTATATATATATTTATTAAAGTTTTACAAATATAAGTAAAAAAAATACAATAATTAAAAAAAGCAATTAATACAAATTAATTGTATATATATATTTAAGATTACTATATATTGTAAATTAATAATTTAAATTATTAATATTTTTAAATTATATATTAAGTCTTAGTAAAATCTTTGAGTAAATTATATTATTTATATATTGTTTTGTATTAATAGTATACAAAATAGCAAGTTTTTATATATTTTTTGTTTGTAAAAGTACAATATATAATTAATTGTAATTAAAATATAAAACAAACAAATTAATTTTTATAATAAATAATAATTGATTTTGCAATTTATTAATAATTATTGCAAAACACACTTAAATAAAAAATTGCTTGCGTATTAGAATTTAAAAATAATTGTTTTCTTTATTAATTAATTTAATTTATAAAATTAATTGTTATTAATTGTATTATAATTCTTTAAATATATATTTTTTAATATAATTTTAATGCAATTGTATAATTGTTAATCTTGTATTATTATATATTTCTTTATAAGAATATAAATTGCGCAACAATATAATAAAAGCGCTTACTTTTATTTTAATTTTTGAATAAAGAAAACTAGCAAAATTTAAAGTTTACAAATACTTTGTACTAAGATTGTAAATAATTTTATTATTTTTATATTTAATTATATTAATTAAATAGAATTCTTAAATTGCATTATTTATATTTTTTAGTATAAAGTTGTTTAAGTCTTGTGCAATATTATTTTGTTTATATAAAATTATATAATTTTGAAAAAACTCTAAATTTTAGACAATTTAAGCAAGCTTTTATAATAAAAAGATTTAATTTATAAATTAATATATATATTTATAATAATTTGTAATTATTAATAGTAATCGAATATAATTATAAAAAATTTTATTGTATAATATATTATTAATTTAATTAACAAAAGTTTAATTGTTTTTTTTATAAACAACTTATATATTTTGACGCAAAAATAATATAAACAATTTTAATTAAATTTATAATATATAAATATTTGTATTAATTTGTGCAATACAATTATTTTAAAAAACAATAAATATTATTTGTACAAAATTATCTTCTATAATAATTAAAATATCTTTAAAAAGAGTTTTGTTTTTTTAAATATTATATAAAGTTATATTAATTAAAACAAAATTATATTTGTTTTATATTAATATTTTATTTTATATTATTAAATTTGTATATTAAAGAACTTTTATCAAAATTGTTTGTACTTTAATATAGCAAGTAGAAGTTTTTATATAAAGAAATAAAATTTTAAATCAAAAATACAAAATTGTATTATTTAACAAAAATTAAGTTGCAATTTTTGTAAAAGTAATATATAAAACAATAAATTTTTAAGTATAATAATAGTAACAAAAAGTCTTATAAAAAAAGATTTTACTTGTATTTATAAAATTATATATAAAAAAATATATTATAAAAGATTTGTTTGTAATACTTTGTACAATAATATTAAAAATTATATATTACTTTATATTAAATTGCTTAATTTTATAATATCGAAATATTATTTGTTTAAAAATATTATAATTTAATTTTTTTACAAACAAGCGTAAATAATCTTTTTTAAGTTAAAATAATTAAAATAAAAAAAATAAAAATTATTAAATAACTTGTTTTAGTTTAATAACTTTTGTGCAATTAAGTATAAATTATAATTAATATAAAAGTTAATAAAATCTTTTAAAATAGCAAGAAAATCAATTATATAATATATTAAATTATTGCAAATATTTGTGTAAAATTAAGTTTAAAATACAAAAGTATTAAGTATCTTTTTATAAATTAATACAATAATATATAAAGATTATAACAAATTGTTAAAAGCAAATTATATAATTTTTGTAAAATAATTTATTTATTCTTTGTTATTATTAAGTAATTTGCGAGCAATATAGATAGCGCAAAAGATTGTATAAATTTTATTATTAATTGTGCAAATATACTTAAAGTTATGCAAATCTTTAATAACAATTAAAAGCAAATAAAGATAATAATATTTATCTTATATAGAATTGCAATAATATATATAATCTATTATATATTTGTATTGTTTTAAAGTTTATTATTGTTTTTTTTTTATAATAAATATAATATTTTAAAAACTTATAATATAGAAAGTTTTAATTATTTATATTGTTTATATTATATTAAAAAAAGCAAATTAAAATTAATTTAAAATTGTTTAAAAGTTTGCGCAACTTTTGCAAAAAAATATTATTATTAAAATAAATTAATTATTAATTAAAAAAATATACAATTAATTTAATTACAAAAGATTTTTTGCAATAATTGCAAAATTCGAATATTTTCTATATAGTTTAGCACAAATTAATATAACAATTGCTTAAGTATTATATAATCTTATTTTTATTATTTTTTATTTATAAGATTGTATAATCTTGTTTTTTATATATATATTTATATATATATTTAACAATTATAATAGAATTATACAATTTTATATTTATATATACTTTATACTTGCAAATAAGAAAAAAAATGTATAAAATTATTTATTAATTGTTTATTTATATATTATAATTATAAATATATTTAATAAAAATATATTTATTGTTATATTAACAATATAGAAAATAATTATTTGCATGAATTTTTGTTTTTTTTTGAAAAACTTTAGAAAAGTTTTTGTTATATACTTTGTTAAAGTTGCGTTTCTTATTGCTTATATAAAATATATAAGAGTTTAATTTATTGCAAAATTTGTATATTATTTAATCTTTAATAATAATTTGTAAAATATTATTAGTATTAAGCGCTAAATTAAGTAATTTTGCACAAATTAAATTATTTATACAATAACAACTTAAAAAGTTATTTTTTTTATTTAAGAAAAAAAAATATATATATATATAATAATTTATGTTTTTAATATTTAATAATTTACATAATATTAATATAATATTTGTACAAATTTTTAAAATTTGAAATTAAAGTCTTTTGTTTAAGACAAAAGATTTGCACAACAATATCTAATTAATTTTCGACAATTTAATTTAATTTAAAAGTATTTTAAATTTTGTTTTATATAGAATTTGCAATAAATATTACAAATATAATAGATTTTTTAAAATATTATATAATAGTTATTAAATTTTAATAAAATTAATATATATATTATTTATTGTTTGCAAAACTCGAAAATAATATAATATAATAGCTAAAATTTTTTGTATTTGTATTATTTGCAAATAAGATATTTTATATATTATTATACAATTTTGTACAAATTGTATTTTAATTGTTTTAATAAAAGTTTAAAATTTATTAATTAATAATTGCGTAATAGTTTACAATATATTGTTAAAACAATTGTATATTATACAATATTATAAAGTATTAATTTGTACAATTAAAAAGATAATAATATATTTATATATATTGCAAGTATTAAATTAGAACTTGTTGCTATTAATTATTGCGAAATTGTAGCAATTATATTTAATTAAAATTGTTTTGCAAAAAGAAAAAAATATAATATAAAAAAAAGTACGCAATGTTAATATAATTAATTTAATAAAATTTATATTTCTTATTAAATTTTGTACATTTCGCAAATACTATATTTTGAAAAAAACAATTTTTATATTTATTTAATAAAAATAGTACAACTTTGTTTGCAATTAATAGATTTATATATTTTTTGTTAAATTTTTTCTCTATAATTAATTGCAAACAAGAATTAATTACAATTTGTATAGATTTAATATTAACTTGTGTAAACTTAATTTATTCTTATATAATAATATATATTACAATAAATAAATTATTGCAATTTTATATTATTTGTGCTAATTTCTTTAAAAAAAATTGTTACAAATTCGAATTATATACAAGATATACAATAATTGTTTATTAAAAATTGTAAAAAAAAAATTATATAAAATTTAATAATTGTTTTGTAATAGTATATAAAGATTTTTATAAATAATATAACTTTTTATAAATTATAAAGATTTAAATTTTTGTTTAACTATTAAATTGTATATTAAAAATATATATATAAGATATAAAAATTAGTATAAAGTTGTACGCTTTAATATATTTTTAAAAATATTTAAATTTAAAAATATTATTGTTAAGCAAAGATTTTAAAAAAGCAAGTAATTTTTGCAAAAAATCGAATAAATTATTACTTTTAAAATAGTAGCTAATATATAATATAAATTTTGCAATAATCTTTACTTTCTAGTATAAAATTTTGTATTAATTGTACTCTTTTATATAGATATTTATATTATAATATATACTAACATAATTTTGTATAAGATTGCGCAAATAAAATAAATTACAAATAATAAAAAATATAAGATTAAAAAAGAAAAATACAAAATATACAAATAATAAAAAAAGTTGTAAAATAATATAATAAATTAATATAAATATAATAGAGACTTGTGCAATACAATTTAATTAAAAATATATAAAATATAAGATAGAAAAAGTACGTATAATAGCAATACAAGTTTGTTTAAATTAATATAATAATTATAAAACAATATTAAGATCGATTTTGCTTAAAAAATGTTTTTGTGTATTTGTATTTATGCAAGACTAAAGAATTTTAATATATAATAAAAATAAAGTAATAAAATTAAAATAAAATTTATACAATATTGATTGCACAAAGTTAACAAACAAATAAAGTTAATATTCTCGAATTTAGCTATAAAATGCGTAAAAATACATTTAGTATAGATTTGTTGCAATATAGCAAAGAAACAAAGATAAAAAACAACAATATATAATATAGAAAGAAACAATATAATGTTAATAAAGATTAAAACAAAGACGCGCAAGATTACTTAAAGTTGTACAAACTTTAAAGTTCGATTACGTAAGAGTAGAATCTTAACAACACACGTTAGCCAACGAAAACAACTAGGAAGAGAGATGTTTCAATATAATATAGATTCGACGATGCAACCCTAAAATAAGCCTAAAACCCTTATTGACGGGTTAAAATTGCTAGTGCTTGTTGGTTCGAGATGGAGAATCCACTTTTACTCTACTATTATTAGGGCAATCGACTAGCGACTCGACGATTCAATCAGTGTTTTTTCGACGACAAATCTTTTTACTTTGGCACTTTGTATCGTACAATATTATCTAAGATGCGCAATAAAGATATCGATACATCTATGGAACAAGTCTCTACTGCATTATTAAAGATCTAAACTAGCGTACACTATCAGTTTAAACCGTGCAGTTTGGTTTAAGACCTAAAACGCACGGTTTGAACGATTGCGACCCTTGGGCGTAGCCTATAATCAATTAGACACGAGGCTCTTTGCAATCGAGTCTGCCTCAGCTTATGTTTCGCCGAGCCATGGTTGCGCTTTGATACTTTGGTCACCAATCTACATTGTGTAACAGAGGCATGTCCACTCACTGACTTGGCGACGATCCGATAGTCCAAATTGCGCATTATCTCCAGATACAGACAAGATCCAAGATTGAGTCAGAACGTCACGTGATAGCCTACATGTCGAGCCCAGAAAAGGCAATCTCCCGAACGAGGACTGTCGCAGCATGCATGCATGTTCTTACATGCAAGCTAACAGGTCTCGGTAGCTTCTCGCTGGATCTCGCACGGGGATATCGTGTCTTTGCTGACGTTACCTTCAGCAACATGATCTTTAATGTGCGTCCCATCAATGCACTCCCCTGAGCATGTTTTCGTTACCATTGACCCAAGATCTACTGGTACTTTTAGCTTTTGGATGGTATGCTCCTTCGACCACAACCATAGAATGACGCATGATATACTCACCTTCCTAAGATATTATTATGGATATCGCTCCAGATCATCTACAATCTGTATTTACATCCACTCGCCAGCTTTCCCGGGCCATTCTGGGCTCGAGCCTCGTTAGTGCGCTTGCTCTCTCAAACCTCGTTTTGATCCTGCGTCACAATTAACATGCGACCTAGCTATGGCGCATCAAACACTCCATGAGCGGCCGCTTCCATCGTTCCATCAAGAAGGCGCATGAGACATATGGTATGAATTGCTACCTCTCGTACCTCTATGCAGCCTGCTTTGGCACTAATAGAGAAGCTGATAGGCAAGGTTTTCCGCGTATCACCCAACGAGCTCTCCTTTGCCTCCGTCAAGTCGTGGAAAGGGGTGTATGGTCCATGGCCTGGGCATTCCCCTTTTGTGAAGAGCGACTTTTACGAGATCTTTGGCGCGGGATTCGATAGTGGCTGCATCGGCAGTGAGCGCGACCCAGCACGGCACGCTGGGATGAAACGCTTTCTTGTTCCTGCGTTTTCGACCAAAGCTCTCTCAGATCAGGAAGACATCGTTCAGGGCTGCGTGGATGATTTTATCACGAAATTGAAGACTGCTGGTGGAACTGGAAAAGATGGGCTGGATATGACGGTCTTTCATAGTCAACTAATCCGTCACTCTTCCACCTCCACCGGGGCCATCCTGGACCATCAGGGATTGAGTTTACTTGCAAAACAATTCAATTGCGTCAGCATATCCCAACCCTCTGACCACTGTATGATTATTTCTTAAGAGCATACATTCTGCTATTGCGGGACGCCAGCAAACATTCGATCCTTTCTTACCCCCCGAGTCTACCTGTGAAAATGCAAAGTAGTGATACTCGTCGCCAGCGAATAAGTCGAAGTCTTCGAATATGTTGGTAATAGTGATACAGGGATGATGCCAAGAGTGATTCGCGGAACACAGTGGTCGTGCGGTTTGTCGAATACAGTTCCCATGAACATGGTCGTACATGCTTCGGATGTGTCTTTCACGACAGGCCAAACCCCGATCACGTGGTTTCCGACACAGAATATCGGCTCTCGCACGTAATACCTGTCCGATCCGAAGGCGTAGACCTGGAATTGCTGTACACAGCATAAGCTTTGTTTTGGTGAACACCGAGAGCTTTGCTTTCAGCCGCGGTAAGCCCATGTTCCATCGAATTCAGGCGAACATCGGTCTGCAAATGCATTGTGGATCGAAAGCTGCTGCTGAGAGATTTGAAAAAGTTGGAGACCGAAGACGTGAGCGGATACGCCTTGGCCAGCGGGCGAAGTGTCGGCAAGCATGCACTTAGGATACCAGTGTTGGTTTCGATGATAGACCAGTAAAATGCAGGGGCGTAGTGAGCTTGGCTAAGGTTAGTGGTATTGACGATAGGGGAGTTCTGGAGGGGCGTACAAGCAACATCATTGAAGAGAGGATTTTTGAGCGATGCATACGCATACGACAAGAAATGCAGACGGAGTATTCCAGTGATGGTGGTGAAACCGCCAAGGAAGAATATCCCAATCACGCCAACCTTATGGCGAGTCCGCATCTGTAGTTTCCAAACTTTATACACTGGAAGTAACAAAATCAAGCCTAGGATGATTTGCTTGTCAGATTGAGGCCGATAAGCTATGCTAGGGTGAGCGCTCACCGTCAGTCACTACATCAGTAGCCAGTGCGATTGTGAACAATGTTGTTTCATCAACGCACTTAGGAACCACGTTCGGATCCCAATTTGAGGAGATTGGCAAACAAGAAACTAGATAAGTCAGCTGGCACTTTGCTTTGCCTCAAATATGGCAGCGCCTACAGAGCTGGGCAAATTCAAAGGCGATGGTCCAAGCAATGCAGACTCCGACGAAGCACCAAACAACTTTTCGGAAGGCCGGGACGACGAATATCCTCTTGTTTCTTGTAGAACAACAGAACGCTGATCTTATTCAAGCCGACACAAGGCCAAATGAGGAGCTCGAGAGCGAACGTTGTCTGATAAAGGTTACTGACAGAGTACATTGAGGACTCAGATCTAGCGGCTTC
>JAABUL010007625.1_pt1 | contig 11532 bp, 11 predicted proteins | sample 5559151 | NCBI WGS metagenome assembly JAABUL01 (sample SAMN10711876, study PRJNA513368) | rock metagenome | isolation source: Antarctica rocks | place: Antarctica: Victoria Land, Pudding Butte sud | reverse complement strand
TTGTAGGGATGATATCTGAACGCTGTTTGAGTGCTAACTCAACTTGCGACAGTCCAAACGGTCTAATCTCAGTTGAAATAAACTTCTCAACTTCCTCTGTCTTGAACGCTACTTTCCGCTCGGAGCAATGCTCAATACCATCGGAGAGCGCTTTTTGCAATTCGGCTTCAGTCTCTTCTGGGGAAGTAACTTGCGAGTATTGGGGAACGGGGTGAGTGATGCCGTACAACTCAGCTTCTTCTTGCCAGAAAGGGTAAAGTTCTTCGCGGTTAACTTCGTGGTTCTTTTTAGTGCGAGTCTGCCGCCATGCCCAGACCTTATTTTCAGTTGTTACGTCCTTCCCACCCTCTTTCAACTTGGTAACAATTTGCTCGTGGCGCCTGGAGAAAGCCTCAATCTGCTCTCTGGTGTATCCCTTAATTTCAAATAGCTCTTTAGGATGTGGCTCAATTTCATACCCAAGCTTTCGGCATTCTGCCGCTAACTCGCTGCGGTAAATCTGCCCCAGCAGAATTTTGTTGATGAAGATGTTTTCGTCAGCCAGACTTTGCCACTTACCATCAGGCAGTTGAGTGGCATTCAAGATAATGCAGTGAGTGTGCAGGTGCGGATCGAGTTCGCGGCTGGTGTCGTGGTGCCACATGGCGACGATCAGCTTTCCCGTTTTGACCCTCTCCCCCTTCACCCTGGTTTCTGCATACCGCCTCTGTAAAATTTCCAGAGTACGTCTAACTGCATTCTGATGAGCTTGTTCTAATCTTTTATCCCCACCCACCAGTAAGGCAAGGGATACACTTTTTGGCGCAGCAAAGCACCCGTCTAACCCAGCTCGTTCTTTAGGTTGTTTTTTGCTCCCGTCTTTGCGCTTCTTTGGTTTACCTCTGAGCTGTTGTTTTCCATCGGGACTAAAGCCGTTAACTAAGTTTTTGTAGGCTTCACTATTTTCAATCTGCCCACTTAGACCGAAAGCCTTTGCACCATCTCCCCACCATTCGGAGTTTTCCAGGGCGGCACCTTCTTTGTAGTATGCCTCCTTCTGATAATACGACTGACCCTGATGGGGGTTGATCCTGGCGATGGTGAGCATAGTTAAATCTTCGATAGAGAAATTGTGTGGGCTGGAGCGTTAAGCCTGACGTTTCTGTTCAATAAGTTCGATGGTACGCTTCACTACTTGACGGTGGACTTCCTCCAACCGTTTATCTGTTTGAACCAGTTCGCTAATACTAAAATCCGGCTTTTGTGTTGCAGCCGTTGGAGAATTTAGCCCCTTATCAGTTAGTAACCAATCTGGATTGATCGTGACGTGGGAATGCAAATGAGGGTCTCGTTCGCTGTTACCTCTATTAGGACGGACAGAATCTGTAGAGCTCATAGAAAACCTCGCTATTTGTGCTGCTAATCAACAGAAGATTTATTTAGTAACACTATATCCTATAATTAAGTTATTACAAGGCATCGAGTACTACTTTTTTGTACCAGAGGTGCGTCAGGTGCTGCGACCACAGGGAGCTTCTTGCGTAGCCCTTCAGGGGCGGAGCTGTCAGAAAAGATAAAAATGGCTGAAAGACCTGCAAAACAAGGAAAAACAAAGCTTTTAACTCGCATTCTATTGCGTCAAAAGAGGGTAAAGTTTTATGAACAAGGATATCAGAAGTCTAAAAATCATTATATTACTAAAGATATCGGATTAAATCGGATAGAATACGATTAAGATGAGGTTGGAGCCGAGTTTTGCCGCTAGTATGGGAAAGTAGCAGATTTTAAGAAGGGATGAAGTCTGAAGAACAGATTTTTGACAGATTTCTTAATTTTGTTACGGATTAAGGACGAAAAATGCCGGATCAATTACGTAGGGAAAAAAATGTCGCTCAAGAAAAATCAACTGTCGTTTGATGTAGTAGCTGTAGTAGACGCAGGTCTGTCTAGCTCAAAAAATATCTGGATGCCTTGGCCGGTTGGTAAGGCGGAGTTAATGATGATGGGTCCAGAGCTATTGGAAGTGCAGTCATCAAGTTTGCTTGACTTTGGTTTGTCGGGTGGCGCACCTGAAGATAACGCAGTGGTGATTTTGAAGGATGGTCGCCAGTTAGCCTTTGGAGAAAAAGCTAGAGAGATGAGGGGGAAGCCACCGGCTGGCTTTTCCAAATATGAACCAACGACCTATAAAATTTTGGCGGTTGTGGGTTCGATTGCTAAGTCCTTGAACTTGCCCGCAAACTTCAATTTGGCATTAGGGGCTGTACTGCCCTATAGCGAGTATCAAGACAACGAGCATTTTAAGGAATTGCTGCACGAGCATCTAGCTAACTTCACTTTCTTGGGGCAGGAATACCGAGTTGCGTTAAACCTACTGGATATTAAACCAGAAGGAGCAGGTGTGGGTCTAATGCGAAGAGAAGAAGATGGATCTTCGTTTGAGAGAATTAATACTGCCGTGCTGATGATGGGAGAGAGAGACATTTCACTACTGCCTTTTAGAAAGGGTAAGCCTCAGTCGGGGACTGGTACGCAATTGGGATTCAGGCATTTTCTAGCTTCAGTCCAACTCAAGGCAGCATTGAACTTAACCTCAGATAATGAGGCTCTACTCTCAAAATTGGTATTTAAAGGACAGTCTGACCCTAGATGCATTGAACGAATTGCGAGGATGGTGGTGAGTTCCCACGAACACAGCCATAAGGTAACTCAAATCAACGAAGCAATTGAGGTTTGTAAAGCTAAATACTGGCAAGAGTTAAGTAACTGGTTAGAAAGTTCATTAGGTCAGTCGCTGTTTGAGTTAGATGAAGCGATCGTAAGTGGAGGAACAGCGTTGTACCTGCGACCTGAGTTGGAAAGCTTTTTTGGCAAGGAAGAGATTGCTATCAATTGGGGAGTCAATCTGGAAAAACAAATAACTTCTACACTACAGTGCGAAATCGCTCCAGCCTTGTTATTTAGATTGGCAGATGCTTTTGGTCTATTTAGGCTGCTAGTTGGTAAAGTACAGGATGCTGTTAGCGCTACAGTGCCAGTTATTACGAACAGTCGCAAGTAAGTCAACTTTGAAGTCTGACTGTAGTTTTAGGAGATTAAAGGTGAGAGAACTTGAGCGAGAGTCAGTGCCTGGAAGAGTATGTTTTCGATTTCGACTGGACACTAACGCGAATACAGTAGAAGGAATCTTGCTGGATTACATTCAATGTTCGCAGTACCATCCATCGTTTTCGGCTAAAGAGATGGTACTCAAAGCTCTGAAAGCTTTTTGGCTTCCTTATGCTTATGACGATTGTCAGAACCTACAGGTAGCACCTACCTTTGTTAAAAAACTAGTGCGAGAGGCGATCCTCAGCCTTAAACAACATATCAGGGAGTTAGAGCTAATGTTTGAAATAGAAAGCGAGACTAGTTTTCCCTTGTATATGGCTCCTGCTATTCCCATTCCTTCGCATCAGTCCCAACAACAGCCAACGAACGGAACTACTGATAAAAACAGTGATTTTGCCTATGACCATCTAGCAATCAAAAGCGATCCATTTTAGCTGAGGTAGTTCATCTACAAAAGCTGTGCTTCCACCAATAAGCTTGGCAACATCTAAAATCCTCTTCTTTCAACTGGAGGAGAGGTCAATCATTCAGGAGGACTAAAAGTGCAATCTAACAATAATGGGCTAATAGTTACAGCATCAGAACTACAACCACCAACTCCAAACCCGCAACCAAACGATAAGTTCAAATTATTTCTGTGGATTTCTTCGCAAGATAAGCAGGAATCCAATCGTCTGCTAACCAGACTTGAATTTGAAGATTGGCTTTCTTGGCATGATATTGAGAAGGATTCGCCTGATGCACTGTTGATTGAGACAGGCGTTCCAGTAGAAGTACCCGAAGGGACTGTAAGTTGGCAGCGGGTTTTTGAGTAAGCCTTACCATCAGACAACCAACAGGTACGAAAATTGTACCCTCACTAAATTAGTGGGATATTCTCAAAAACTTGATATTAGGAGATTAGAGATGGAAGAACTCAAAAATTATTCAATGGTGCAAAAAGTAGATTTTCAACTACAGATTGAAACTGACACTAGTAATGAGGTAGGAATTGTGCTGAACTACATCGAACGAGGCGACCATCCAGATTTCTCAGCTAGAGAGATGGTACTCAAAGCTGTGAAAGCTTTTTGGCTTCCTTATGTTTATTATGACAAGCATCTTTCGTCAGTATCTATTCATCTCTACAAACACATAGCACGAGAAGCGGTCGCCAGGCTCAAAGAACAAATCAGGGAAATAGAACGAATCTTTAAATTGGAGAGTTAGACGGGTTTCCTCTGTATGGAATTTCTACTGATCTAAACAAAGAGACAACATAGGTGCGTGGCATGAAGAGACAGGGAAGACTTGTGATAGTCCACGCACACTTGGTCAATTTTGTAGAAGAAGTACGGGCAAGCGCTATCAAGGCACTTGGACAATCCAGCAAATTAGTCAAGCACCCTAGAAGAAATACTTGAAAAATGGAGCAAACTCATGGTCAAAGCCGCAATTTACTACCTGCAACCAGGCGACACGATTGATAATTCTGCTTCTCAGCTTGAGCAACTAAGAGCTTACTGCGATCGCCATCAGCTCAAAGTCGCGTGCATCTTAATAGAAGAAAGCTGTCAGTCCAGTGTCTTGCTCAGCTACCGACCGCTTGGCAACGTTGCCTGTCATTTACTAGAGACAAACAGCATTACTACCCTTGTTGCTTATAAGCCGTCGCACTTGTTCTCTGATGCAAACGAAGCCTTTTTCTTTTTGAGAAATATAATTGCCGATGGAAATAACTTGCAGTTTTTAAACGTTCACGGCGAACTGTTCAACAGCACGGAGCTTGCAGTAAAACAGGAGATGCACAAGACAGAAATAGCTGTAGATACACAGCTTTGGCCTCCGGTAGACATTAGCTTGATTAAGTCTAGAAGAGGCGATGCGAATTCTAAGACAGAGGAGACGCGGCTGCGTGGGGTCTACTTTCTAGTCAAGCAGTTTACAGAGGAGGGCAAGCCTCTAAAAGACATTCTCAGATATGTCAACGAAAGCGGTATAAAGACTGGCAGCAACAAGTACTGGAACATTAGATCGCTGAGTCAGTTTTTGGAAGCTAGTAAGAGAAAGTTTGAGCCTGTTCAGATTTCGGCTGAGCTAGAGCCTCAATTATCTGAGATAACCGAGCAGAACGGGATCTCAGAGCTTGAAGTTTACCAGTACGCAAAGACGAGAAAACAAGAGGGGGAAGTTCTTAAAGAAATTGCCGCTGAGTTGAATCGGCTTGGTTCAAGAACGAGAAGCGGAAAGCCGTGGGCAATTAGCTCAGTCCATATCCTTTTGGAAGAAATGCCCCCTAGCGATTTGTTTTCCCAACCAGCTTCTGTCACAGCGTCTTCTTGTTGAGACCGTAAATGCGGGGATCTAGGGGAGTTTATAAGCTAGAGCGGACAAACTTGATGGTAAATCCGGTAAACAAGGGTCATACATAACACGGTGTAAACCAATGAATCAACTCATTAGAAAAGTTCGCAATAGTCGCTCTTGCAACCGCCTTCGGCATCGCATGGCAGAGTTAAACGACTGTCCAACCTTCCGTCATCGTATTCTGTGGGGCATCATTGCCATCTTTTTGCTCAATCCGATAACAGGTTTTACATACTTAGAGCCACAAACGGTCGTTTCTGATTCGATGATGCCCGAACTCAAAGAAGGCGATCACGTAATGGTTGAAAAGTATGAGTTTTGGGTTTTTCCTGTTTTGCGAGACAACATCATCGCTTTCCATCCAACTAATTATCGGTTAAAGCCGGAAGTTGGAGGTACTTTAATCAATCGCGTGATTGGGTTGCCACGAGAGAAAGTGCAGATAAAAGGAGGAGAAATTTATATAAACGACCATCTTTTAAAACAAGAGAAAACTGTAGCTAAGCCAAACTACGCCTGGGGACCGCAAGTGATACCCCCTAACTCATATTTTGTGCTGGGAGACAACCGCAGCTCGATCAATGGCAGGCACAACTGGGAAATTGTTCGGCAAGATCGCATTATCGGACAGGCAGTTTTTCGCTTCTGGCCCTTAAACCAGGGTAGTCATATAACTGAGTGGGGACCTACGAAGGGATTTTGCGAAAGTGAGATGCACGGACTTTTCTTCAGCACTGCAACTACCTGCGATTACGATAAAAAGCTAATGCCTAATTTCGGTGTATAAAGCAGGGAGAGTTGAGAAGACAGAAAGACAAATTGATATTAGGAGGTTTTTAGGTGAGAGAACTGAATCAACCCCTTCGCACCACTTAAGTAAATATGTTTGTACCCAAATCCATGTTGACTTCAAACTTGCCCGACTTTTCCACTTACAGCTATCAGATTACTCAAAAACTAGGACATAATCGGGCAGGTGGTCGCGTTACATACAAAGCTCTGGATCAGAATGGTCAGCCTGTAGCGATCAAGCAATTCCAGTTTAATGTTGAAGGCGCAGACTGGGCTGATTTCCAGACCCATGAGAGAGAAATCGAAGTTCTACGTTCTCTCAATCACCCAGGCATTCCCAAATATCTTGATTCTTTCCAAACAGCAAGTGGCTTTTGCTTCGTTCAGGAGTACAAAGCCGGACAGAACTTAGCTTGTGGACGCAGTTTTTCTCAGGAGGAAAGTAAGCAGATTGCTGTTTCAGTTTTAGACATTTTGGTGTATCTTCAAAACCAAAACCCGCCAGTTTTCCATAAAGACATCAAACCAGAAAACATTTTGGTAAGCGAGACTTTAGAAGTTTATTTGGTAGACTTTGGCTTTGCCCGGATTGGCAGTAGACAAATGACAGCTAGCTCAGTCGTGGCAGGAACTTACGGTTTCATGCCGCCAGAGCAAATTCTTAACCGTCAATTGACTAAAGCGTCCGACCTCTATGGCTTAGGCGCAACCTTAGTCTGTCTGCTAGCTGGAATTGAGTCATTTGAGTTAGCAGACTATGTAGATGAGACGTTTACTATTGATATCCATCGGCTTCTCCCAGATCTCGACCCAAGCTTTAAACATTGGTTGCAGAAGCTAGTTGCACCGCGCCTGCGCGATCACTTTATTGATGCCGCAACAGCACGAGCCGCTTTAGGCTTGGAGATTGTAGCGGCTAAATCTGTTACGCCTGAAAGGTCTAAAAGCTCAAGTAAGTTACAAACTTTACTATCAAATTCAAGAACCGTCTTAATTTTGTCTCTTCCGTTTGTAGTCGGGGTCGGAGCTGGGGTAAGTTGTCTCTGGCCGTACTACCAACTTCCAGGAGCTGTCCCCAACGCAATTGTAGATAAAGCCAACCAAGAGACGGTAGTTGGAATGCTAGCAACTGTTGTTGTAGAGGGTCTTGTTTTTTTAATAGTGCGACGAGAGTAACATCTTCTAATACCAAAACGTTGCTACGCTCGTCTTGGTGCTAAGATTCTTACGATTTAAAGTCAACAAGAGCAATAACTAAGGAGAATGAAATGCATTTACTGAAATTTCGCAGATTTGTAATAACTGCAAGTGTAATTGGCTTTACAGGTGTAGCAAGTTACTTGTCTTGGGATGCTGCACAGTTGAGTAACAAATATGAGGATATTGCTTCTCATCTAAATCGAGTTGTGCATACTACTAGCATCGACGTTGCTAAAGTAGAGATTAGCTCAGCGTTGGATGGTATAAAACAAAACCCTCGGCTTTCGTACTTGTTAACCCACAAAAATAAAAGATTGTTTTGGGATAGTAATAACTTTCAACTGTGGTATCGAGACTTAGAAGAGTCGAAGGATTTACTATACGCAATGGCTACGAGTGGATGGACAGTAGCTTTTTTTATCGCTTACCTAACATTCCTTTCAAGGACACTTTAATAGAAAACGAAGTTGTGTTGAGTGGTTCTAAACGGGTGCACTACAATTCTGGAAAGACTTGGATTACGAATCAGAGTTTGAGGAGGAAATCTGGGAGCGATCGCATTTAACTGAAAATCGTTCTCACGAGTCCTGACGGCAAGATTAACTTTAATTTACCTTGTAGGCAAAAATTTCCCATGGAAAATACTCAAGATGGAATTCAGTTCTTAACCACCTTTGGAGATGAAGTTCAGTTCTTAATCCCCTTTGGCGATCTGCCGTTTCAAATTAATTTATCCGTGACATGCTCCAGACGCTGATGCTAAGAGCATACAGCGCTGGTTTCCACACTTCACAATGTGGCATTCCTGGATCTTCGCCTCTTATCTAGGCTTTCGCCCCCGACAGACCGACTCCCATCAGGCTCTTTCGATTCGGCAGAGTCCCTGCCTACTACCTCATATCCCCGAATCAATACCATTTCAGCAGCAGCATGATCCCGATGCGTTTCATATTTGCATTCTGGACAACTGTGCAATCTGACAGACAAATCTTTTTTAACAGTTGCTAAACACCGAGGACATGTTTGACTTGTACCATTTGGATTGACTCGTTGAAAGAAAGCGCCTCTCTTCCAACACACCCATTGAGTCAAAGACAGGAATTGCCCCCAAGATGCATCAATGCAATCTTTTCGTAACATTCCACGATTCAGCCCAACAGTGTTCAAATCCTCAGCAAAGATTGTCTGTGCTTGGTCACACAACTGATGCGCTGTTTTGTAATGAAAATCCTTTCGAGCGTTGGCAATATTATGATGGAGCTTGGCTACTTTTATCTGACTCTTTTCCCGATTGTTTGAGCTTTTCTGTTTTCTACTTGCTCGGCGTTGCAGCAATTTCAGCTTGCGGTGCTTCGATTTCAAAAACTTGGGACGTTCAACTGAGGCATTATCAGAAGTTGTCAAAAAACGTTCCAAACCCAAATCAATTCCAATCATTCTTCCGTGAGGAGAAACATCAGGAATCGATACATTTAATTGCAATGTCAAAACTGCGTACCATTCGGTTCCCCTTGCTTTTGAAAGCACTCTGACTTGCTTCAGCACAAAACCATCTGGTATTGGTCGATGCAAATTGATTCGTACATCTCCAATCTTGGGCAATCGAATATGACAACCTGTGACTGGATTTGTTTTGAACTGGGGAAACACAAACGATTTAAACTGCCCAAACTTCTTGAATCTCGGAAAACCAAATTCTCGTTTCTGAAAGTTTTCCCAGGTATCATGCAACCTTCTGATGGTTGTCTGCAATACTTGGGAGTAGACAGAAGTGAGGTGTGGGTATTTCTTCTTTGCTTTGGGCAAAGCATCTTGCTGACTTTGATAACTTGGAAAAGGAGCATCAGCAGGTATGATGTATTCCTTTTCCAGCGAACACCTATCTGCCAAACACTTTCTTGATGCCAGCCAATCTTTCAACTCTCGTAATGCGTGGTTATACACCTTACGGCAAGTTTCCAACCACTCTTTCATGAGCGATTGTTGTTGGGCATCGGGATAAAGTCGGTAGGTGTAGTTCATTGTCAGCATGGTTCTACCATAACACAGAAAGACGGTAGAAGTCAACACTTGAGTCCTGGTTCGCAATTCATCCCGACTCTGAAAACTTTGCTTTGCTCGTTTTACAGAGCGGGACTTCTTGCAATTGACAAGTTAAGCTGAATCAGATGAATGTGCTTGTACCCCAGCTTGACTTCAAATTCATTGCCAGGCTTCAATCCCATCAGCTCGGTGTAAGAGCTGCCAATGACAATTTGACCATTTTGATGAACCTTTACCCGATAGCTAGCCTCTCTACCTCGACCATCTGTAACCGATTCTGGCTCCAGAGAAACACCCTTGGCAGCTAGCACAGCATCATAAAACTCTGAGAGGTTGACGCGAGACTGACCACCTTTTGTAACTGTATAATATCCACATTCTTTGGCGAGTTCTCGGCGGGGTAGGTCAGTCTCTTTAAGTTTTTGAAGAAGTGCCTTCCCAGTCAATGAAGAAGTTGCTGTTTTTGTCATTATCGAAATATCTATGTACTTGCCGATTGACCATTCTACCGGATAAGTACTGAGTTATTGAATTAAGATTGCTATTTCTCTTTAAATTTGGTAGGCAAATTAAACCGACAAATCAGCATAGATGCAGACTTTTTGATGAGTAGGCTTTAAGATTGTGGTTATTGAGTAATTGTCTTTCAACGTGACTCATTCCAGCAGAAGGTGCTTCACCAAAACTCAAAAGCTGCTAATTTTGCGTCGAGCGGACTATCGATGCCAACTCTGCGATGCCACTTTAACTTGTGAGAATTTTGAGGCAGATCACCTAATTCCCTATAGTAAGGGGGGAGCAACGGAAGTATTTAACGCGCAGGCTTTGTGCCGCAATTGCAATCGCTCTAAGTCAGATAGTTTGGTTTTGAACTATGTCACTAACCGATAACTATTTCCTCAACCATCATCAACTGGTGCTAAATCGGCTGCTCTCTGGTCAAACTGGACTGTATCCGTATCAGGTAGAAGCGCTACTAGCGATTTACCAGAAAGCAGCACGAGGGGAAATGGAAGGTCGCACTACTAGGGAAGCGGCTCTGATTCTAGCTGGAACCGGATGTGGCAAGACTTTAATTGAAGCGATCGCCCCCTACATCATCGCACCCTGGATGAGCGGAAGACAGGTTTTGATGCTGTCAGATAATTGCGTTTTGCGCTCTAGATTTTTACGTGATTTTCCCACAGATTCTAATCATCGACCTTTGTACGATCAGTGGCTGCTCTACAGTCTCAAGGTTCTGCCTTCGGGAGTTGTACCACCACAAATTGTAGAATTAGATGCTGGAGACTTTCAAAACTATGCTTTTTGTCTTCAACAGGCAGACATCTTGGTAGGCAATCGGCAGTTCTTAGTCAATTTAGTTCAGAGGGGTGACATTGCACCTGAAGCCATCGGTCTAATTGTCTGCGACGAAGCACATTTCTCAGCCGCTTCAAGTTACCGCACTATCACTAATTACTTCTCAGAAGCATTGCTATGTTACTTCACTGGTAGCAAGTTCCGGTCTGACAGTCAGCCACTACCCAATGTGCGTTACACCGAGGTAGAGGATCTAGACGAGTTGGGTAGAGAACTGATTAGATACGCTCCGGTGCCAACCTACCAGTTCACCTTGCAGCAAGCGTGGAAACTGGACCCGCCACCGATTAAAAGACTCTGCTTGCAAGAGGCAACTAGTACGGCGTTTCTAGTACAGGAAAAAGATGGCGAAGTTGAATATGACCCCGAAACATTTTTTGCTAAAGCCCAGAACGATCGCGCTTGGTTTCGGGAAATCCTGCTAGCGGATAGTTTCTGCTTGCCAGTGTTGGAAATGGCGGTGCGGATTTTGATGGATAAGCGATCGCACACAGGACAGCCGCACGCGATGTTGGTTCGAGCGCTGAATATTCCCCACGTCCACCGCGTTGCTAAACTTCTGGAAGAGAATTTCCCCTTTTTGAAAGGGAGAGTTGGCATTGTTCACTCCGAGCGGGACGAATTCGACTTAGCCGGACGACCTAACTCGATTTTGGAGCGCTTTTACAGTTCTGAAGATCTAGTTCTGGTTCATTGTGG
>JAABUL010007624.1_pt1 | contig 11532 bp, 2 predicted proteins | sample 5559151 | NCBI WGS metagenome assembly JAABUL01 (sample SAMN10711876, study PRJNA513368) | rock metagenome | isolation source: Antarctica rocks | place: Antarctica: Victoria Land, Pudding Butte sud | reverse complement strand
AAAAAATAAAAATAACAAAAATAATTATTGTAGATAAAATATTAACTTGTTAATCTTTTAATAAAAGCTTTTAATTGTTAACAATAATAGAAATTTTTGCAATAATTTTATAGTTTTAACAAATAATTTAAGATTAAATTTTAAGTATTTATAAACTATTTATATTATATAGTTTAGATTTATTGTTAAATTTTGTATCAAAAATATTTCTAAAAATATATATAACTTTTAATAATTCTATAGACAAATTTGTATATATTTTTTTTAGATTTGTAACAAGATTGCAAAAAATAAATCTTTATTAATTTATAATTGTTTTAGTAGTTATCTATATAATAAATATATATATTTATTAATATATTAATTGTTTCTTCTTAATTTTTAATAATATTTGCACTAGAAATAAAAGAGATACAATATAGTTTTTATAATATAATATATTTATATTAAAGTTTGTTTAACAAATATGCAAATAATATTATGTTTTCGAGATTTCGATAAAAAACAATCAAATCTTTACTAAAAATATATTAAAAACTCTAGAATTTTTTTTTTTTTTTTTTCCAAATATCTTATTGATTTTAGAAATTTTATTAATAGCAACAAATCTTTTGTCAATTATAGTAATTATCGCTAGTAAACAATATAGTAAATAATAGATATATATTACTAATACTTGTTCTAATTGCTCAATATTGCAAATTGTAGCTTCGACAAGTATCAAACAATTGACGCAGAAAAATACAATAGCTATTATAGTTTGTCGCTACTGGAAATCGCGCGACGCGATTTTTAGCAATAGTTAATTAAGTAGTATATTATACTGTAAATAAAATAGCGTAAACTCAATTACAATGCCAGAGATTGCGCAACGTTGTTTGCATAAAAACTAAAATAACTATACAAAATACTATCAAAATTGATTTCTCTATCTGAAAAAACTAATATTCTGATAAATTATTTTCTCTATCTTTTTAACTTCGATCTATATTATTTTAAATTCTCGCAATATTGTTAAATACTGTTTCGATATTATCTAATCTACTGTTTTACAATCTAAATTTAATATAAAATTTGCAACAAGTTAAGCTAACAAATTAGATTACAATATTTAATTAATTAAAATACAACTAATAGAATTGTAAAAACAAAGCTAAGCAAAAGTCGAAAATCTGTAGAAAATAATTTTATACTTATTGCTCTACTCTGATAAAGTTAGATATAGATTTTTGTATATTATATAAATTTGTAAAATGTCTGTTCAACTATTTAATTTTTTATTGTTTAATATAAAATTATTAGCTCTTAGATTACAATATTAGAGTAATATAGTTTTTTGTTTTGTTTTGCTTTTGTTCAATATAGAATTGTAAACTATAGCAAACATTGTAATACAAATAGTATTGCAAAAACAAAAAACTAACACAAAGTTTTCGAATTTTTCAATATTATTTTTGTTGTATTTTCTATTTAATTCTGTAATATTGTTGTAAATAGCAATACTACAAACAACAATATCGATTTACTATTTTTTAATTCAATTGTAAAAATCAAAAATTATTGTTGTACAATTGTTGTTGTGCTTGTTATCGAACAAAATCGATTTTTAAATAATATTTGTTTTGTAACTATTGTCGAGATATTTGAATATATTAATATCTATATATCGAAAGAAGATTGTTGTATTTGTAAAAATTATATATTTTGCGTAATACAAATAATTTACAAAACATAAATTTTTGTTCGAACAAAAACAAATATAGAGTATTTAATAACAAGAGTTTTGTCGAACAATTTGCTAAAATAAGCTGTAATATATAATTTGTAATTATCTTTTATTACTTTGCATATTGCGCTAAATCTAATAATAGAGATATATTTCGAACTTTTTATTAATTAAGTTGTTAATATTGTTTTTTTGCTCTCTATCTATCTCTACGCTTTTTTACAATCAAGTAAAGAGATTAGAAATAATAAAATTGCCAAATTTGTGCTACTTAATTTATATTTTTTTTTCGACAATCTTGTCGACAATATATTGTGTCTAAGTCGACATTAGAAAAACAAACAAACTAAAAACAACAAACTTGTAAATATAGATTTCAAGTTTATCTATAGATATAGAAAAGCAATTTTTTTGTTTGAATCGAGTCGAATTTGTTGTTTTATATATATTAAGTGCGCTGCAATATATATAGCAATTTACAAGAATTGCTTGCAAATTGTCGATTTTAAAACTTTTTATTTAAATTTCGAAGTAGCTTGCAAAATCTTTCAAATATATATAATAAATATACTGTAGATTTAGCTGTTTCTTTTGTTTGTATCTCGAAAACAAGTTGCTTGAATTAATTAAACAAATTAGTATATTAAGATAGTTTGTTTCTGTTTTGATGTCGATCTTTCTGCTAATTCGATTTAGAATAACTGAAACAATATTGCAACAACAATATAATTTAGTATTTTTTTTTAAACTCGACTTTTTTTTTTTTTGTCAATATTAATTGCAAACTCGACAGTATCTTTAAACAATATAAAATTATTATTTGTTGTTACAATAGATATTACGTTCAATCGATCAAATATTGCATTTAATAAATTCGATATATTTTTTGCAACTTTTGGCGTTATATAATATTGTAGCTGTTGTTTGTTAAATGTAGCAACAGTATCTATACAACAACGTTTGTTAGTATTACTATTTAACAATTTCGATTCAACTCTATTGTTTAACTTAATAGAGTCGATTTAAAACTTTGTTAGTTTTAACAATATTAATAGATTTTTTTGAAGCAACAAGTTTGCAATCTTTTTTGTTAGCAATTTTAGTTTCTGTCAATTGTTTGTCTAAATTTTTTTTATAATATTATATTTATTTTTGCGAAGTTAAATTTAATCTCACGTAATATATACTATTATTGTAAAAATCTCTTAATACATATATTTTATAGAATACTTTGCAAGATATATTAGATAAATCTTATTTATAGTTAGAAAGACTTAGTTGTCGATATTGTAATTTCAATTTTTTTTAACAATTTGCGTACTTTTATTTTTTCTATTGCAAATTGTTTTTCTTAATATTCGAATCTAATATTAATATTTGCTATCTAAAGCAATTTTTGTTTTCTCTTTTGTTATAAATCGAGTCTTTTATATATGTTTATCTATTAATATCTCTTAGATCTCAATTGCTATACTATATATTTATTTTTGTTTATTAATAAGTTAGTTTAATATAAGAGTAATTTTGTTTAACTGTTCGACTAATATATCTAGACTAACAATTTAACAATTTATAATATAGCAAATCTCAATCTTATTACTAGCAAAATTCTCAAGTTTCTTAATAATAATTGCAAAAGAGATATTTAATAATAAACAAATAGCAACGTTTGTATCTATAATATCGATATTGTTTAATAATAAAAACAACTTGCAATTAATATTGTTGACGCAATTAATAGCTGAACTTGTCGATCAATTATTTTCTAGATATTAGTAAATTCTATATTTAAAAATCGACAATAGACAAAAATTAATTCAGATTTACAATTCAAAAACAGTTGCTTTGTAAAACAAATTTTAAAATCTAAAAACGCTCGATTAACAATATTTTTAAAAACGCAATTTTGTTTCGATAAATACTTTTGTTAATAAAGATAAAAGTAACTAAACAAATATTGACAAAGTATTTTAGTTTTTGCATAATTTTAGTAGATATAATATCTTATTTATTAATTTATCTACAATTAATAGATAGAGTACAGTAGTCTAATTCTCTGATTTTGTAAATTTATCTAAAATTTACTTGCTTTATCTACAATTTATTTAACTCTAAAAAGATATTTAATCTCTTCTCAAATATAGAATTTGATAAATTTGAAATCTAACTTTTTAAATATTTATTTAATAGAATTAATATCAAGTTTATCTGAAGAAAACTCTCGCTCTTTGTTTTTTCTTTTTGTATTTTGTTTTCTCTTTTTGCTTTTTCTATTCTCTCTTTTTGTTTCTCTTGATTCTTTGCTTTTGTTTTCTTTTTATTATTTTTCTTTACTCTCTTAAATTCTCTTGTTTTGTTTTCTATTATTTTATCGAAACTTCTTGTTATATTGCAATATTTCTATATTTTTATTAATTTGTTGTTCGAATTCTAAAAAGATAGCAAAAGCAATATTTTAAAATACGCTAAAAAATCGCTTATTCGATATAAAAACAATACAATTTAAGAAGTTAACTAAATGCACAAAAACTCAATCTATATTTGTATCTATTTTCTTAAAACTAAAAATCAAATATTTTTTAAAAATTAGTTCAATTGTCTATAGCAACAAGAAAGTAAAGATAGATAATTACAATAATAAACTATCAGATATTAATAATTGCAATAAACTTTTAAATTTTAACAACTATAGAAATAGATTTCTAGATGCGAACAATAACAAGTTCGAATTTAATAAGAACTGCAAAATTATAATAAGCTATATTTCTACTCAATTGTTTATTTATTTTAGATTATATCTATCTAATATATTGCGAACAAATAAAAAAGAATTAAATAGCTATTAAACAATATATCGATAATTCGAAGATAACTAAAAATCTCGAATACAAATATTCTTATTCTATTAATATGTCTACAATTATTATTGCAAAGAGCAGTATTGTCGGAAATATAATTTTTAATTTTAATATTGTTGTTGTTTCGACTAAAAATATCAAATTGAAAAACAATATTAAGATTGTTTCTATTGCAGTTAAAATTGTTTCTGTTGTTGCTATTGTTGTTACAAATATTGAATCAAAAAATAATTTTAAAACTATTTCTATTATAGTTGTTGTTGCTATTGACAATTTCGAAAAGTAGATTGTCGAAAAAAAGATTATTATAAAAAAAAGTAATAGCAAAAAGATAGTCGAAAAAAAGACAATTATAATTGCTATTGTATTTCGAAAAGCAATACTAATTAATATCGAAAAAAAACTAAATCGCGTACTAATAGACAAATTTGTCAAATAGATATTAATTAAATATTAAATAAATTTTCAGATTATTTAAGTTAAACTGAAGAAAATACAAATTAAGAATATTTTTGCAAAATATTGCAATTACAAGAAATATTATTTGTTCGACAGCGCTGCTAATATTATCGATATATTCAGATTTTTAATTAAGAAAATCTGTCTCAATAATTATATTATTAGTTGTATTCTAAATATAAAGATTTTTAGCAACAACAAATTAAATAAAAGTTAATTAGCAAAATTCGATATTGCCAAAATAATTAAAGCAACAAAATATTTGTTAAAATATACAATTAAAATATAAATTCAAATTAAAGATATAGATGTTTTCGAGAATTTTATTGAAAATAAAACTAATAAAAAATAATATTATTGTTAATAGATAGATTTTTATTGTCTAATAGAAAATAAAAAAACAATAACAAAGTTGTTTTTAATTTGTTTATTAAACAAAACAAAAATTCGAACAACAAATAAATTCGATTTTGTCAAAATATACAAAATTGTTGTTCAACTTGTTTAAGATTTCGAAAAAATTGCAAAATGCGCAAAATATACAAAGATCTAAGAAATTGCAATCGAACAAATAATTTGTTAATATTGTATAATACAATTTGAGAATATCGAAATATTTCTATAGCAGAAAATACAAAAAATATATTTTTATTTTCTTTTTATATTTTTTTAAACTTGCAATTGTTATTTTTCGACTTTTTTCTTTTTCTACACGTTCTTTCCGAAATTGTTCTTTTCAATTTTTTTTTTCTGTTAATTAACAAATTGATATTTTTTCTACATATTTGTCGAGTTTGCAATACCATTTGTCGCGAGACTTGTTAAAAGCACAATATTATATATATTGTATACGCGCTTTATAGCTGCTCGATCTTAAGTTAATAGACTAAATTTGAAATAAGATACAATTCTATAGTTAACTATATATATTTTATTGTTGTAATAATAGCGTTGTTCTAATCGACTAAAATTACAATATTGACTTTTTAACTAACAATAATAGTAAATGTTAGACTTATATATAATATAGATTCGAATTCAATAGCAAAATCGAAAATTACAAAACAATTGTTGTATTGTAATATCTTGTTCGATTTGTTTAGATTGCGTTTTTTCAAATATTTGTATTGCTATTTATATAATATATTTTCGAGTATAGTTGAAATAGAGAGCAAAAACCAATAATTCAGTATTTTTTCTATATTATTGTCGCTAAGTATGTCGACGTTGTCGTATAGCTAATTATAAGAATAGAGATTAAAAATAACGCAAAATAAAGACAAAATACTTATATATATATTTGTTGTTGGAATTTTGCAATCGATAAATTTGTTTTTGTTTTTTAATTTAATATTATTTTTGTCAACTAATTTCTATCTTCGAATTTATTTTAGATTTATCTATAGAACTTATTTTTAAATTTATTTTCAAATTTATTTGCAGATTTATTGCTTAAATTTAAATATTATTTGTTATTTTATAATTTACTTTAATCAATTTGCAACTCAAAATATTTAAATACTTTTTTAATATATTTTTCAATTTTTCAAATCTAAACTATTAAATATTTGTCGAAACTTTTAATATCGATTGCTATATTGCAACTCTATTTCTTGTATTATTTTAAAAATTATTTTTTGTACTTGCTAATATTAACACAAAGACTATTATAAAGTATATACAAGTTCGAAAACAATATTAATTAGACTATATATTGTATTTATTTTCTATTTCGACAATAATTTTTGAAGATTTCGAAAAAAACAAAAATTCGAACAATAGCAAAAATTTAATAAGTTATATTAATTGTTAAGTCGAGATATAATATCTTTATTTAGTAGACTTTAATTAAAAACAATAGATACAATTCTTGTATTCTAAATATCTATATGCAATAAAGTCTTATTTCGAATATATTGTATTACTACTCTCGATCGAAAAGTTAAAACGCAATTACAAAAAAAACAAAACTAATCTATTGACAAAAAAGATACAAAAACAGACAAATATTAATATCGACAAAATAGTAAATTCGATTATATAGATTGCAAATCTATTTACAAAGCTTGCAAATTCGACTATTAAAAAAAAGAATTCTATATTTAATATAATTAGTTCAAATATTAATATAGCAATAAAATCGACACAAAATATTACAGCGAAACTAATCAAATATACTACAGATTACTATACTCGATAAACCGAAAATATTATTAATAATATATTGTATAAAATTGCTACAAAACACAAAAACGCTGCTTTTGCAAACTATAACAACTACTATCTATTTTGTAATTTATATCTACAACTATTTGATATTGCTAAAATTTCTATAAAAGATATTCGAATCGACAATTATACAATTAGTCGAATTTTTAAAATTTTTAAAATTTTTGCAATTTTGTTTCAAAATTGATTAATCGACTTTAATACAACAAAAATAGTTTAAATAATACAAGTATCTCTAGATAATTCGACAAAAATTAAAATAAATATTAATAACAAGAATATTAACAGATATATAGTAACAAAGAAAAGTAAAAAAAGTTTTTATATAAAGTAGCAAAAGAGCATTTATTTACTTATAAATAACAACAATTAACAAACAAAGAAATACAAAATTAAAATATCTTATTTAAAAAGAAAGTATTTCGATTGCAAATAAAAAATCGACTACAAAATATACTATTAAATAATCTATATCGACAAACTAGAAAAGTAGATTATCAACTATTTATCTATCAATATTGCAATCGATATTTAGATTAAAATATCGAAATTGTCTAATATTACTACAACTATTTAAATATATTTCGAAATTAAATTTTGAAATAATATATTCGAAATATTATATTAAACACTATACTTCTATTTTTTTCTAAACAATATCGAGACAGTAGCAAATTAAAATTGTTGAAAATATATTTAAACAAATCAGAAACGCAACAAACAAAAAAGTATATATTTGTTAATCAAATAATAGACGTATAGAATATCTAATTATCTTTCTAAAAACAAAAATAAAAATTAATTTACGTAATACAATTTTAATTATAGTATTTATTCTACTATCTAATCTTAATTAAGTCGGAGTATAATTTTTAGACGCTTTTTTCTTTATTTTTTTTGTCAATTTTTTTATTTATTTTTTATTTTTTTTGTTACATTTATAGCAAATAAAGTTTCAAAAAATCTTTGTCTTTTTATAGATACTATACTATATTATATTGTACAGTTTTTCGCGTATTACAATACTTATTTTTTTTATCTTGCAATACTAATAGAATTTATTTACACTATTTATTCAATTAAGTCTCGATAAATAAGTAGTTTATTAATGCAAAAATAAAATTAGTCTTATATTAGTACTATATAAGTAGTTCTGTATTAACTAACAAATACAATCTTTATATATATTGTTAATAAATCTTACATAATTTTTAAGTCTAGATTGGCAAGTTGCTCTACTATATATTATATTACAATTTATATTAAGTTTTTTATTTTTGTAGCAACTATATATCTTTCTATTATTTTATTATATAATATATATATTTAAGTAAGTTTATTACTTGCTATATTTAACAATATTAAAGACATATTTTATCTAAAAAAATACAATAGCAAAAAAACAAATTGCTTAGTATTTAATAGCAATCGATATAAACAATATTTAAATTTAGATATCTTGTATTATATTAAAAATCTCGAATATAAAGTTGACAATTTGTATATTGCAATTTGATACAACACAAAACTAGCAATAGCTAATATATATATTTGTTTTATTAAGTAAATGCAAACAAGTTGTATGCGCGTTGCTACTATTCGAGATTATTAAAAATATTACAATATATTTAGCAAATTTGATATTGTAAATTCGAGATTGTACAAAAATATAGTTTTTTAAATATTAGATTTGCACAAAATTATAGTTTTGTAGATATTAAATTTGTATAATAATAAAATATTGTAAATATCGAATTTATACAAAAGCAAAATTTTAAAAATATTAAATTTGTACAAAAATATAATTTTGTAAATCTCGAATTTATACAAATATATAGAGATTGTAGTATATTTGATTCTTAATAGCAATATTGCGTTAAGCAATTATTTGACAAATCAAATTATATATAATATTTGCTTTGTAGTATATATATATATACAATAGAATTATAATATAGAAATAGATTTTTTGCACAAACAATACAATATTAAATATTTATTTATTGCAAATCGATTAATCGATATATTATATTTTTGATTATTTAAAATCTATATTGTATTCTTTGTTATCAAGATTTTGTTGTCAAAAATATTAACAACTAATATATCGAATTAATATCGCATATTATACAACAACATTTAATATATTTCTACTTTAGTTAAGACAAGAAATATATTTGACGTTTTATTGTTAAAAATATAATTATTGTTGTTTGCTTAAAATATTAATAAATATAAATCGACATTATTACTATTGCAACAATATATTATTGTTTTTTGTTAAATAGTTAGATATATTGATTTTGAATACTAGAAAAGTTAAAAATCAATACAATATTACAACAGTATTTTGACGTTGTTAATATAGTATTAGAATACAATTTAAATAAATATTAAAAAAAATTGCAATCTTCTTTGTTTGCAAAATAGTATTAGAACAAAAATCGAATAGATATTAAAAAAAACAATAATTTTTTTGTTTAACAACAATATTAGAATACAAAATATATATATATATTTTAAAAAATAGTTTGCTTTTTGTTTACAAAACAAATACAATATATAATCTAAATTAATATTTAGAGAAATAGTAATTGTTAACTAACAATAAAGTTTTGCAATAGAAGCACAATTTAAAAAAATATTAAAAAAAATAGCAACTTTTGCGTTTTTGAAATTTTACAATACAAAGTACAAGACAAATAAATATTAAGAAAGATAATACTATATTTGTTTGTAGAATTTTGCGATAAATAATATATATTATATATATATTTAAGTCTATAATTCTAAATCTATCTTTTATAATAATTATACTAATTTTTAAAATAGATAGTATCAAATAATATTGCGAGTTTATATTACTATTTTCAATATATTTAAAGAGCAAACTTCTATATTCGAAAAACTATATATAATATCTTTAGATTGCAATACTTTGTTGCAATAATCGCAAGAACTATATTGTTGCACTATATAAAATAAAATATATAGAAATAAAACACAATATTTGATTGAGATTAAAATATAATTTTGACTTATTTCGAGTTAAAGAAAGTCGAGAAAAAGCTTGCGTTTTGCGTATGTTTCAAATTAATTATACAATATCTAATATTGTTAGAATTTGATAGCTTTGCAAGCATAATAGATGCAATAGCAATTAATTAATTGTAATTAATAGCATATATAATAATATATAAGATAATTACAAAAACAAATAGTGTAGATATGTTAACACTCAATCTATAGTATTAGCTTTAACTCTATATTTTGTTATAGTTTGCAACAAGTGTTTGTGTATCGAGAGTTATATTCAAGAATTTTGAACTCAGACGTAAAAGCGCTTCTAATATTAGTCAGCGACTTAGCATGTCGATTCGCTAGAAGCTTGACAACTTCACTCTGAGAACTGAGACAAGTTCGATAATACTTGTCCAGTCACGCTAAGCTAGATTAAGCTTAATCTCCTCGGCCTGACTCGCCAAATGAATTGTCCTGTGTTTGTCGATTTGCATCTCATTCCCATCAACCATCGTTCGCACGTTTCGAGGAACTCCCTCTAGCTTATACAAATCGAACATGCGAAGCTTTCAGAACAGAACGGTGGACTGGCGGCCGTAGAATCGACGTCCGATCTCAGCATCCGGAAGTGCTACGGCTACGGAAAGTAATCAACATAAAGGCTTTGGATTGAGATTGGTCACCCTTAATATCCCATGACCGCAGTCGAATGCGTCTTGCCCGCCGTCACGACTCGGAAATGGCTGATACCAGACGCGATTCGAAGGCCGTCCACCTCACCCCCAGCCAGCTAGGCACAAAGGAGTAGTACGTGCTCCAGTCGCTGCCTGCTGGATGTGGAAAGCTCTCTAATCATGCTGTTCAGTTGGGATCAAACGTACAATGTGGAAATTGAGAACCACGCTTCGGATCCCTCGGATACAGGTACAGTCTGGTTCTCGGATTCCGCCGCCCCTGAGCGGATCCTTGCATACATCTTGTCGCGAGAGCTACCTCCGGAGACAAGCTTTCTCGACTTGGGTACTGGCAATGGCGAGATGCTCTTTCTCTTACAGGAAGAAGGAGGCTTTAACGGAACCATGCTGGGAGTCGATTACAGCGCAAGTAGTATCGAGCTTGCAAAACGTATTGCGGAGACCAAAGGCTTGACTAAAGGGCTGGCGTTCGAAGTGTGGGATGTTCTAGAAGATACGGAAGAACCCTCGGCATTTGACGTCGTTCTCGACAAAGGTACCTTTG
>JAABUL010007622.1_pt1 | contig 11535 bp, 13 predicted proteins | sample 5559151 | NCBI WGS metagenome assembly JAABUL01 (sample SAMN10711876, study PRJNA513368) | rock metagenome | isolation source: Antarctica rocks | place: Antarctica: Victoria Land, Pudding Butte sud | reverse complement strand
CCTCGCGCAGTAACTCCTGCACGATGCGGGCCTTGTAGGCGGAACTGTATTGTTGTCTCATCGTGGTCTAGTCTACCACCTCTAAGCGCCCCCTTTCACTGTCCAGGTTCCTGGGTCCACTATAGACAATGCTGGACACGTTCTTGTCGATGAACGTGTCGTGGCCTGTGAACGCGAAATCGTTGTCAGGCCGTCGAGGTCGAAAAAGAAGGGGTCGCTGCGGAGCCCGGCGAAGAAACGGTAGTCGCCGGCGACGGCCACCCGCGCGGTGTCGCCCAGGGACACCGGCGCGTCCGCGAAGAGCAGTTCGCCGGTGTCCCTGGGCGACACCGCGCGGGTGGCGCGGCGCACCGTCGCCCGCTGCTCCCCGCCGGCCACCGGCGAGAAGGTGACCCGATAGGCGAGGTCGGTGAGCGCATCGCCATCGGCGTCGATCAGCAGCTCATAGATGGCGCCGGGCGCGAACGAGTCGCCCAGCGTCGGGGCCAGCGGGTTGACGTTGAGCACCAGGACCGACCTGTCCGGGGCACCCGGCTGCTGGAAGGCGAAGATATCCGTGATGTCCAGTCGCGCATCCATGCGGGGCGATTTCATTCCTGGGGCGTCCAAATGATCCGACATGACTCTCTCCCTACATCGACTATATGACTGCGTGACTAAATCCTCCGCGGACGAACGTATCGGCCAGTACAGGCTCCATCAGGGCATCAGGCAGGCGGCCGATCCACCAAGGGTCTTTGCCGCCTTAGCCCTCCGCCTCCTCATAGCGTGCGGCCAGCCCGGGCCAGTCCATGCTGTCCCGCACCGCCTCGTAGCGCGTCGCTACCTCGACCCAGTCGACCACCCGCCACCAGGCCGCGAGATAGTCGGCCCGTCGATTTCGGTAGCGCAGGTAGTAGGCGTGTTCCCAGACATCGACGCCGACGACGGGGATACGCCCTTCCATGAGGGGGCTGTCCTGGTTCGCCGTCGATTCGATGCGCAACCTGCCAGCCCCCTCCAGGCTGAGCCAGGCCCAGCCGCTCCCGAAGCGCGCCAGCGCCGCCGTCGTCAACCGGTCTCGGAACGCGTTAAGGAGTCGCCAAGGAATAACTTCCCGCCGCTGTCGGGCAAAGCGGCTATGAGCCTGCGCCCAAAAACGGGAAGTAATTGTTTAACGAGCCCTAAGGCTTCCAAAGGCGCCGGCGATCTCCTCGGCCAGGACACCGGTCGGCTCCGCGTGCCGTGGCCTTGTGAGGCCGCGGGGCGTCATGGTCGCCCAGAAGAAGCTGTGGTTGGCGTGCCCACCGCCGTTGTCGCGCACGGTCGCGCGGATGCCCGCGGGGGCGCGGTTGAGACCCCCGATGAGCTCCTCGACCGGCAACGCGGCCAGGTCGGGATGGTCGGCCAAGGCCGCGTTCAGATTGTCGACGTACGCGGCGTGGTGTTTGTCGTGATGCAGGCGCATCGTTTCCGCGTCGATGTGGGGCTCCAGCGCATCGTCCGCGTAGGGTAAGGGTGGGAGTATGTAGGCCATGGCGTGTCTCCTCTTTCCCTCCTACTTGGCGACGCGCAAGACGATCTTGCCGCGCACATGCCCATGCTCGCTCAACTCCTGGGCTTGCCCCGCCTCCGCCAGGGGGAACACGCGCCCCACGACGGCCTTAACCCGGCCCTCGTCCAGCAGGCCCGCGATCTCCGTTAGCAGCGCCGCGGACGGCGCCACGCGCATGCCTGCCGCACGCACGCCCCGCGCTTTCGCCGTGTCCTGTGACGGCGGGGACGACGTGGCGACCAGCATGCCGCCCGGCTTGAGCACGCCCCACGACGCGTCCCGCGTCGCGCCGCCCACGAGGTCGAGCACGAGGTCGACGTTCCGCACGACATCCGCGACGGACGTCTTCTCATAGTCGACGACCTCGGCGGCTCCGAGGCTGCGCACGAACTCCGCGTCGTCCGCCCGCGCCGTGACGATGACGCGCGCGCCTTTCCAGGCCGCGAGTTGCACGGCGAACGTCCCGACGCCGCCGGCCGCTCCCTGCACAAGGACGGTCTGCCCCGCCAAGAGGCCGCCGATGTCGAACAGTCCCTGCCAGGCCGTGCAGGCCGCGACGGGCGCCGCCGCGGCCTGCACGGCGTCAAGCGCGCCGGGTGCCGGTGCGAACGCCGTCGCGGCGCCGACCGCGTACTCGGCGTACGAGCCGTCCACGATCCCGTAGACCGCCTGGCCCGCCCGCAACGTCGTCACGCCGGGTCCGACCACTTCCACCACACCGGCCACATCCCGGCCTGGAATCTTGGGGAACCGGAGCGGCGCCCTGTCCCTCATCGCGCCGTCGCGCACCTGCCAGTCCAGCGGGTTGACGCTGGCCGCCCGCACGCGCACTAGCGCCTCGCCCTGCCCCGGCATGGGGCGCGGCGCCTCATCGAGGGTCAGCACGTCTGGGCCACCGTAGGAATGCATACGGATGGCCTTCATCATGTCCGGCCCCACTGTGGCCTGCGTCGTCCGCGTCGTCTGCAATGTCACCATGATGTTTCTCCTACTCTATATACCACCCCATGTCCGCTCGATCCGGCGGCGGTGCGCTCAGGTATGCGCGCTTACCCGTGCGGCGGCCTGGATGGCCGCGGCCACTTCGCCTGGGTGCGAGATCATGACGGCGTGGCTGGCCCCCCGGACCGCGATGGTGGTGGCGCCGATGCGCGCGGCCATGTGGCGCTCGGCGTCGGGGTTGATCATGCGGTCATCCTCGGACACGAGGTACCACGAGGGCAGCGCGCGCCAGGCCGGCGGGCCCGACGTGGCGCCGAAGGCCGCGGCGGCGGCGGGCTTCTGCGTCGCCGCCAGGGCCCTAGCCTCCACCGGATTGACGTCCTGCATGAAGACCTGGGGGTAGGCGGCCGGGTCGACGCGTAGGAAGCCGGCGCGATAGTCCGGAATATAGTGCGCGCCGCCCGGCGCGGCGGGGAAGCCGGCGACGGCCTGGGGAACGGATTCGCCCTCGGCGGGCGCGAAGGCCGCGATGTAGACTAGGCTGATGACATGCGGCAAGCCACCCCCGGCGCCGGTGATGACCATGCCGCCATAGGAATGGCCCACCAGGACCGTGGGACCGCTCTGCGCCGCCAGGACGCCGCGGGTGATAGCGATGTCGTCAGCCAGCGAGGCCAGCCCGAGTTGTACGGCCACGACCTGATGGCCCGCGACCTGCAAGAGTTGGATCACCCGGCTCCAACTCGACCCATCGGCGAACGCCCCATGCACGAGCACGACTGTCGGTTTCACTTGCGCTTCCATCGTATTCCTCCGTATGGCGGCGCTGGCCGCCCTGGCTATGGTCAAACCGGGGGTAGCGGCGAGCGCGGACGCGGCAAGCGTCATGCCGGCCCCGCGCGCTGCACGGCGCAGCAGCACGCCCCTGGTCAACGTCGGTTGGGCTATCTCTGTCGCGCATGACGCCATATTGTCTTCCATGGATTTCCTCCTGTTCCCCTGCGATGCGCCCGCGGATAGCGCCGTGGCTGACGAGGCTTGGGGTCTAGCCTCGCCTGGTTGTACACCCGCCTTTCCCTGCGTGTCCTCCTCTCCCATCGCTCCGTGTCGCGTCGCGTCGCGCTCTAGAGCCTGTTATGCACTTTTCTGCCACAATCGTGACGGATCGTTAAGATGGAAAGCATCGAAGCGACGAGAGGATCTCCTGAGCCTATTCACGGCTATCTGACAAGCCGATGCACGACGACCTTGGCCGTGCGGATGCGCCTTTTCGACTCGCTTCAAGCGTATTCGCATCATTTAGGACGAAACGGTTGCTTTAGTGATAGCGAAATTTCATAACAGGCTCTAGTGTTACCGTAGCAGCGACGCGTTAAGAGGCCGTGAAACGCGCCGGGGAAGGCGTTAAGTTTCCCCCGGTTCTTCTACCTATGCGTCCCGCCGAGGCGCGATCAGCGACCCACTCGCGTTGGCCGACGGTGTCCTATCAGCGTGCGGCGAGCCACCCGACTCACGCCGCGACGCGCAGGACGATCTTGCCGCGCGCGTGCCCGGCCTGGCTCACCTCGTGCGCGCGGCGCGCCGCGGTCAGCGGCCGCACGGTCTCGACGATCGGCCGCACCCGTCCGGCGTCGATCAGCGCGCCGATCCGTATCAACTCATCCCGACTCGGTTGCGCCAGGAGCGAGAGCCCGCGCACGCCCGCGGGCGCCTCATCCTCGGCCGGTAGCGTGAGGATGGTGGACACCAGCAGGCCGCCCCGACGCCGGGTTCCCCAACTCCGCGCCCGCGTTTCGTCGCCGATCGTGTCCAGCACGACGTCGACGTCATGGGCCTCCTCCTCGAACCGCGTCGTCGTGTAGTCGGTGACCCGCTCGGCGCCCAGTTCGCGCGGCAGGCCATGGGTGGCGGCGGAGGCTGTCGCGAGCCCGCGCGCCCCGCGCACGGGCGATCTGGATGGCGAACGTCCCGACCCCCCCGGCCGCGCCGTGGATCAACACGGTCTGCCCTGGGGATAAGCCCGCGTGGTCGACGAGGGCCTGCCAGGCCGTCAGCGCGGCCAGGGGGACGGCGGCGGCCTGGACAAAATCGAGCGCGGCCGGCTTGGGGGCCAGTTCGTCGGCACAGACGGCGATGTACTCCGCGTAGAGCGTACACCGCCTCGCCGGGCGCGACCCCGCTCGCGCCGGCGCCCGCACCGAGATCCTCGACGACGCCGGCGAAGTCCCAGCCGAGGATGAAGGGCAGAGGATAGGCGGCGCCCTGGCGCATCGTCCAATCGACCGGGTTGACCCCGGCGGCGTGGACACGCACCAGCGCCTCGCCCTTTCCGGGCTGTGGACGAGGGATATCTTCATAGATGAGTGTGTCGGGACCGCCATATACGTGGATGCGCACCGCTTTCATACTCTCTCCTTTGGAGGACCGGCGAGGATAGACGCGTCATGCGCACACCTCCTTGCCCCGTGTCCCGGCGGACGCCCTGTGAGAGCGGGTGCGCCGGGGCGGCAATCAATGGCTTCTCAAGCCCTTGCTTACATGCTCACGCGCCCTGCGAGGCGCGACATAGGTTGTCGGGCGTTGGGCGCGTAGACGCACGGCGAGGCCGATCAGGAGCGCGCCGAAGAGGACTGCATAGACCCCCACGAGCCAGACGACGGCGAGGATTCCGGCGCCGGGGAAGACGGCCAGGAGCGCGCCGAAGACAATGGACAGGGCGCCCGCGACGCCCATGACCCATTCGCCCGCGATCTCGCGCCGCAGCCGTATCGCCGCCATGATTTCGGCGATGCCCGTGGCGATGGCCCAGAAGGCGATCAGGTAGAGCAGGCCGAGGGCGGTGACGGCGGGCCAGGCGAACGTGACGACCCCGATGGCAACGCCGACGAGCCCCTCGGTGAGGAGCGTGCTCCAGCGGGCATGTCGCTCGGCGGCACGGACGGCGGCGACGAGCGCTAACACGCCGTCGACGATCGCGTAGGCGCCGAACAAGAGGACGAGGGCGGCCAGCGTGACCGCGGGGATGAACAGGGCGGCCAAGCCGAAAAGGATGGCGGCCAGCCCACGGAGGGCGACGGCCCACCAGTTGCGCGATAGTGTAATCATGTAAACCTCCATCGATGGGCGAACAGTGACCAAGCGTGCGACGGTGAACACGTAGACCAGGAGGACCACGACGGAGTCGACGCCTATAGTCGGGACCTGGCGCCGAGTGTCAGTCAATGCCCCGTGCGTATCGTCAAGGGGAAGGCAAGGCGAAACGTTGTTCCGTGGCCGGTCGTCGATTCGACCGTCAGGGCGCCGCCGTGGGCGCGTGCGATCTCGCGCGCCAGGTATAGACCAAGTCCGAGGCCGATCGAGCCCGCGCCGGACGTGAATCGCTCGAAGATGTGCGGCAGCAGGTCCGGCGCGATGCCCGGTCCGCGATCCGACACCCACACCGTCGCGCGCGCGCGCGTTCCCCCGTCCTCGGGCATGACGGCGACGCGCACGCTGACGGGCGCGTCCGGCGGCGAGTGGCGTAGGGCGTTGGTGAGGAGATTGGCTAGCGCCTCCCGCAGCAGGTCGGGATCGCCGGCCCACGGCAGCCGCTCCGGCGCCTCGACGCGAATCACGGTGTCGGGACCGGCAACCGCACGCGCTACCTCGCGGACGACGGCCACCAAGTCGAGCGGTTGCGTGTCGGGCATGAGCGGCCCTCGATCCAGGCGGCGGGCCGTCAAGAGCCGAGACGTCATGCGCACGAGGCCCGTGATGGCCGCAGCCGCTGCGGCCGCGCGGCGCGCATCGCACGCGCGCCCCTCGCGCTCGGCGCTCGCCCGCAGCAGCGCGATGTAGCCGTCGAGCGGCGTCAGATAGCCCCGCAAGTCGTGGGCGACCATGCCAATCAAGTCCTCGGCCGTCGCGCGCCGCGCGCATTCCCGCGCCCCGACCCCAGCCTCGGGCCAGTGGATAGTGGGGCCAGCCGTCGCGTACGTCGTCTGCTCGCCGCTCCCGGCCCCAATTCGTTCATTACGCATGCTATACTCCCATTCACGACGGTCCAACAGGTCCGCTCACCGCTCTAGACACTGGGCATCGGGGTCGAAAGATGTGCGCCCCTCCCTACGCCCGTACAATAACGGCGGCGACGAGCGGCGGAGTCCGCCGAGTCGGCCGGGCGTAAGCGGGCGCGGCCACGTTGACGTGGGGGCGCCCGCGAATTCACGCACGGGTCATGTTCACATGGTGGCGTGGACCGCCTGTGTGATGATGTCGGCGACCGCGTCGGGGCGGTCGACCGGGGACAGATGCGACGCGCGGACCTCGGTGATGTGCGCACCCGCGCGCTGGGACATGATGCGCTGCTCGACCGGGGGGATAACGTGGTCGTCCGTGCCGATCAGGGACCAGGACGGAATCGTCTTCCACGCCGGCGCCCCCGATGGATCTGATGTGGCGTTCAGCGCCAGGGGACGCTGGACGGCGGCCAGGACGGCGGCCTTGGCGGCCGATACCTCGTTGGCGAAGCAGCTAGGGAAGAGCGCCGGCTTGATGTACAGGTCAACGTCCCCGGCCGGCGCTCCAGGATCCGGCACGAAATTGAAGACCTGCGTGGGATCTCCCCCGAGGCAGGACCCGGGCTGGGCGCCAAGGAGTCGCGCCAGGGTATCGCCTTGATCGGGGATGAAGGCGTCGATGTAGACGAGCGCCTTCACGTTGGGGTTGCCGGTGGCGGCATTGGTGATGACGGCCCCGCCGTAGGAGTGTCCGACCAGGATGATCGGCCCGGCAACGGTAGCAAGGAAGCTGGCCAGATAGGCGGAGTCGCCGGACAAGCCGCGCAGCGGATTGGGCGGGGCGTCGACCGTATAGCCGGCGCGCTGGAGGCGGCGCACGACGCCGGACCAACTAGACCCGTCGGCCCAGGCGCGGTGCTCGAGCACGATCGTGGGCGTGGGCTGCGCGGGCTGCGCGGACCGTACGGATCGCGCGAACCGCGCGGTGGAGGCGCTAACGGGACCAACCTGCCCGGGTAGTATGGCCAGGGCTACGACCGTCAAGGTGGCAATAACAGTGATCGACCGTTTCCAGGTCGAGCGGACAGCGGATAGAGGGCGCATACGAAAACTCCTTTCGTGGTCTCTACAGACCTTATCTTGCGATATTTTAGTGTCGGTTGCCCTACGACGTCAGTCGCAGGATCCGTTGGCGCGGGACTCCCGCAACGCGCCCGCCCCCTCGTCGGATGGAGCGGGGACTTGGGCCCCGGTGATCTGGGGTGGGATGGCGCCGATTTGCGGGAGCAGGCCGAATTGATCGAGGACGTTCCACGCCTCGACGGCCTTGCCGCTGGCGAAATGCCAGATAGCGATGGAGCGCGCCTCGACGGGTTTGCCCGTCGGCGGGACGCCACTGTAGGGGCCGGTGTGTGTCCCACGCCAGAGGAGGCGCGTCACGACCGTGTCGCCGGCGGCGATTTGCTCCTCGATGGTTATACTGATGTCGGGGAAACCGGCAAGCCGATTGGCGACGTTGCGCTTGGGGCCAGCCAGGCCGACGATGAGCCCGTTGGTGGCGAACTCCGAGGCGAAGATGTCATCGGCCATCGCTACGTCCCCGGACCACCCCTGCGTGAACCACCGGCGCGCGGTGGCCGCGTTCTCCTCGCTGGACATGTTTTCCTCCTCCTTCTTGTCGAGACTCAGATGGCCTTGACCATGCCCCCGTCGATCAGGTAATCCGCCCCGGTGATGGCGGCCGCGCGGTCCGAAACGAGGAACAGCACCAGCGCCGCGATCTCCTCGGGGGCGATCATGCGCCCGATGGTCATATTGTTCAACTGGGCCGCCTGGGCCACGACCGCCTCGCGCGTGCCGCCGGAGGCGTGCGCGATCGCGTCGGCGACGCCGCCCGGACCGACCCACGCCGGTGTCGCCACCGGAGCCGGCGCCACCGCGTTGACCCGCACCCCCTTGGGGGTGAACTCCTGGGCCAGGGCCTTCGTGAGGTTGGTGACGGCCGCCTTCGCGGCGCTGTAGTCGGCGACCTCCGGCCCCGGCTGGCGCGCGTTGACCGACGACAGGTTGACGATGGCGCCGCTGCCCCGCGCGACCATGACGGGGAGCGCCGCGCGCGCCGCGCGCACGGTCGTGAGGAGGTTTAGCTCTAGCGTCCGCTGCCACATGGCGTCGTCGATCGAGAGAAAGCCGCCGGCATGGAACGCGAAGGCGCCGACATTGTTGACCAGGATGTCGATGTGTCCGAAGTGGTCGACCGCCTGATCGACGACGCGCTGCGAACCGTCGGGCGCCGTCAAGTCGACGATGACCGGCAGGACGGTGTCTTGGTTCGCCAGGCGGGTTAGATCCTCGCTCTGCTCCCGATTTGCCGCGACGACCGCAGCGCCTTCTTGCGCCAGCGCCGTCGTGATCGCCAGCCCGATGCCGCGTCCCGCCCCCGTGACGATGACGACCTTGTCCTGAAGATGTAGGTCCATGTCATAGTCCTCTGTTCCAACGGCTACGCGTGCTGCTTGATGAAGGCGAGCGCGGTCTCGGCGACCTCCTTCCAGCCGTGGTCGATGGTGAGCGAATGCCCCCGGCCTGGCATCTCCGTCTTCTCGGTGACCCCCGCGTTGCGCGTCTGCCGTTTGTACTCCGCGTCAGCAACGGCCGGCGGCACGGTGTGGTCCTTCTCGCCCGAGATGATCAGGAGGGGGCCGCGGTCGGGATTCTTGGTGTCGACCGTGTCCTCGGTCCAGGGGTCGAGATTGGCGGCGGCGGCCTGGAAGAGCGGTTCACCGGGGGCGGGCACGGCGAACGCGTCGTACAACTCATGCGCTTCGTCCGCGGAGACGGCGTTGGCGAAGGCATATTGGAATTGCTTGAAGGTGAGCGGGACGGCGCGGTGGTAGTTGGCCGGGTTACGGAGCGCGGGCGAAGCCGATTTGAGCGCCGAGAAGGGGAGCGGGAGGACGCCACGGAACGCGGCGGGGTCGATCGCGACTGTCACGGCGGAGACGCCAAGGCCAGCCAGCCGTTGCGCGAGTAGGCCACCGAACGAATGGCCGACGACGGCCGGCTTCGTCACCAACCGGCCGATGGCCTCGACGTAGTGGTCGGTGACCCTCTTGATGCTTTTCTTCGCGAGCGCCGCAGGGTCGTGATTGGCCTCCGCGACGGTCTGGGGATCATCGGGCCAGCCGGGTGCGAGCGTCGTGTAGCCGTTCTCCTCGAACAGCGCACGCCAGCGATCCCAACTGTTGGGCAGGAGCCAGAGGCCATGCACGAAGACGACGGGCGTCAATCCCGAGGCATTCGCGCGGTCGATGTCCCGTTGTTCGTGGTCGGTGATGGTTGTGGTGATGGCGGTCATATGATTCTCCTTGCAGGATGATGCGCTGGTTGGTTAGCGTATCGATACTCTGTTGATCTGTTGATGGTGCGTGCGTCAGCGGTCGGTCTGCCGCTATGGAGATGCGCTTGAATTCTTCGTCCTCCTCTCCCGCTGCGTTGTGTCGGGCAACCATCCGCGCAGCGTCTGAACGGTTGACACCTCGTCGTCACGACGTGTGATAGTTTCACCCTAGCAGCGGACCGTTAAGAACCTGTAAAATGCACCCGGCAGCGCGTTAAGTTCCGGGTGTCACTCCGCTGATCTGGGGCCACCACGGAGATACCGGCCGGCCGCGGCGACCAACGTCGGATGACCCTCCCACAAGCGTCGCACGAGCATAGTCATCTCCTTTGGATCAAACGATGGTCGCGCTCGACGCCGACCGCGGCGAGTATGGAGTCGTCACACGCGGGGCATAGCGTCGTGGGTTGATCGATGGCGGACCGCGTGACGCTCTACACCACACTCCAACCCCGCAGGCGCGTCACCGATTGGCGATATTCCCACTCGATAGCGTCCTTGAGCGCATGCGCGAGTCGGCCACCGAGCGTGTGGCCGGCGACGTCCGCCACCCCGCGCCGTTCTCCCACCGAAACGACGAAGCCCTTGTTGCGGAACCGGAAGGGCTCCAACGGCCCTCCGTCCGCCTCCGCCTGTAGGTTGCGCGCCACGGTCTCACCCTCGTCCAATGCGATCTGCGCCAGCGGCGGCAGCGCGCGGCCCGTCTGTGGGTCCGGTACGGAGGCCAGGTCTCCCGCGACGTAGACGTCCGGATGGTCGAGCGCCCGCAGGTATTGGTCGACTTTGACGCGGCCGTTGTGCCCGATGGGTAAACCCGAGCCTACCACCGCGTCGTTCGCCGTCACACCCCCGGCCCATACGACCACGCCGCCCGCGATGGCCTCGCCGCTCTTTAGTGTGAAGCCCTCGGCCGTCGCCGCAGCGATCGCGGCGTTGGTCCGCACGACCACACCTAGTTCGTCCAGCAGGCCCGTGGCGCGAGCGATCAGGTCCGGCGACGAACCGGCCAGGATGGTCCGCCCGGCCTCGACCAGCACCACGCGCGGGAGGTCCGGGGGGAGGCCGCTCCGGCGGGCCAGGTCAGGCATCTCCTCAGCGAGATCCCCGGCCAGTTCTACCCCCGTCGCGCCCCCGCCCCCGATCACGACCGTCACAAGGTGTCGCTGTCGTTCCGGGTCGGTCACCGCGACGGCCGCCGCGACGGCCGCCGCGACGGCCGCGGTGACCGACGCCCGCACTCGCTCGGCGTCGTCGGCCGAGTACAGCGACAGGGTGCGCTCGGCCAGGCCGGGGATGCCGAAGTCGTTGGGCCGGCTCCCCAGGGCCAGGACCAGGCGCGTGTAGGGCAGCGGCTCCGCCTCTGTCTGCAACTGATGCCGCACAAGGTCGAAGCCCGTGATGCGTGTCCGGACGAACCGGGCGCGCTGTTCCAGCACGCGTGCGACCGGCAGGCGCACCGCATCGGCGTGGCGTGTCCCGGCGGCGACACGCGGCAGTTCCGTCAGCACCTGGTGATAGTCGTGCCGATCGACCAGTGGGTACCACCCCACTAAAGCGTGGAGGAGGGTCGATAATGACAGGAACGGGTCGCATGCGGCATGCTGAAGCTAGCCGTGTCTCGCTCACACGGCCAGGAACGTACACCACATGGACCCGCAAAG
>JAABUL010007621.1_pt1 | contig 11539 bp, 18 predicted proteins | sample 5559151 | NCBI WGS metagenome assembly JAABUL01 (sample SAMN10711876, study PRJNA513368) | rock metagenome | isolation source: Antarctica rocks | place: Antarctica: Victoria Land, Pudding Butte sud | reverse complement strand
CGCCTCGTGCTTGGGGACTGGTCGGAAATGAAGTGGATGGTTCTGCTTGAACAGTCCTAGGGGGAAAGGGCGCACGAAGTGGGCAAGGGCAAACGTCGGCCAATCCTGGCAGGCCTCGCAGAAAGGAGGATCAAGCGTGCAGGAGCCGAGCTGACGACTCACAGAAGTACACTTTCCGCGTTGCGAGGCCCGTGCCGTCACCGCCGCCGTGGCGGTGCAGCCTGTCCGAGTCCAGCTGCGGCACAAATGCGTGCTGGTTACTGACATGCGGCACGACCAGCGACCTGAGATCCCTGGAGAATCCAGGCTCTGAAGATGCACGCACGAAGCAGATGCAGAGGGTATTCACACGCCGCCCGCTGGACCGGCCGACAGTGCGGTGCCAAGCACGCAGCGGCGTCGGGCGCGATGCGGTGCACATCCACGTCAGCTGCATGAGAATCTCATCACGCCTGCTTCAATTTTTCTAGATGTAATCCGACACGGTGCAAAGCAAAATCGCCAAATTCAATAGTGTTGCCACGGCTAGCAAGGGCTCGTAAGCTTAAGTAGACTTTGTAGCGCAGCTAAAAATTGTATATTGAATAAAATAATATTAGCACTGCCAGCCAAACGCGGTCAACAGCGCACGTAGTTGCAGTTGACGCAGCGCATCGCCTCGATGCGGTTCACCAGGTCCGCCAGAACAGACGCCCAGGGGGTGACACCGATGCCGCCCCCCACCAGCACCACCGTTTCATAGTCCTGCACAAGAGAAGTAATCGGTTTGTTTGCAGATTGCGAGCGCTACCGACAGTGTGCATGTGCGGTGGGCACACGCGCTGCTTTGCGCCCACCAGCGCCACAGCTTCGTAGTCCCGCGCGCCGAGGGATTCCATGTTGGGATCTGAGATTCCGAACGCCATCGACCGTGTCAGGAAGATGCCCAGGGCGTGACGCCAAGCTGCCCACCAGCACCACCGTTGTGCACAGCGGGATTCATGATTTTGCTTTCATATTCCGAGCGCTACAGACAGCATACAGGTACGGCGGGCAGGCGGGCTGCCGCCACCTACTAGGTGGCACCAGCACTACCGTCTCGTACTCATAGATAGGTTCTAGTTTCTGCAGGCAGCCTAGAAGCCTGCAATAACACGCTCGGCCGGTGCCTGCCGTAGAAGTTTTGAGAAACCTGTGGAGATCTCCGCCGTGTGGACCTCAGATGACCATCACTTGCATTCGCATGTCAGCGAACGCTGCACTCTCAGCGTCACATGCACATGCTTGCAGTGCGACTGCAGTTTCTTGACCACCGCGAGTCCTTTCGTGGCGTCCACACCTGCCAGTTGGCTGCCGGCGTGCTGTAGGGCCCGTCCAGCAGCACATTCGGGAAGCCGGGCAGCGGCCTGCACACCTGCATCGCGTCGTCAAGACAAGTCAAATCACATGAACATGCTGACCACAAACCGTTGCTTTGCTACTCTGGTTGCTGTTTTGGACAGCTCGATGCATCACAGCGGCATCACTGCTGGAATTGCATAGGCCTTTCGCTCTGCCAGCGGTGACAGTCGCGGTGCTGCGGAGATGCTAAACCTCTGCGTCTCAACGCGCCAAGCAACAGCCAAACAGCCAGTTAAATCACCTAACCGCATCATATGACAGCGACAGCGGCATGGCACCGGCCCTGAAACGCGTGCAGACAGGCTACCTGGTGCACTGGTGGGCCGGGCGAGCGTCGCAGCAGCTTGTCGAAGGCGCGCCGCCAAGCGGACCTCGGCGGCAGCGCCGGCACCAGGTGCTCGCCCTGGAAACAGGGTTCATAAACATTCATCTGCCGACATCGAAAGTCGCAAGATGGTCGCCGGGCGGACCTTCACGGCAGCGCCGGCGCCAGGTGCTGGCCGGTGGTATTTTGGGGAGATAACCCAAAAGCCATCACACTCGCGCACACATTTGAGACCTTTGCCTCCTCATAAGCCAAACCCATCATATTCCGAAAGTAGAATGAGTAAGTAATGCCTGCTTGGGCACCACTGGCAGCCCTAATGCGCACCTGGGGACATGGCATGACGCCGCTCATGGATGTCGGCAGCACTTTGAAGCGGCTGCTGGCGAAGCCCGCTGCTGCTGCCGCCGCCTTCTGGTGCGCCTGGCAAGCAGGGGAGCGGCAGCCACATCAGAATCCTGGAGAACAGGCGACGAGTCTTGCCTAGCACGCTGCAACACACCTGCTCCCGCAAGAAAAAAGCAAACCTTCGTGCAGCAAATCATATGAATGGTCCGTCAGGATCCTGGAGGATCAAACCCTTGCAGATTCACGCCATTTATCGCAGCATGGACTCACCTCGATGCGCGTCTGCATGGCAGCCCACAGCGCGCCGGTCCAGTCGCCCGCCACCCGGATGTTGACGGCCAGGTACGGATCGCCTGCACAGGAGGTCACACACAGTGCTGGCGGTATAGGATGTAGCTTGACCAAAACCACCGCTGCTTTGGTGATTCAGCTGCAGACAAGCGGAGAACACACCCACAGCAGACCGTCATTGTTTGCGACGTCAAATGTCACGCACCAGGCGCCGAGATGAGGCTGAAAGGGTGCCATTCGGCGCGTGCCACAGCCGGCATCTTCAGGAACATGTACTGCCCCGGGCTGCAGCGACACGTGGAGTCGGCGGCATTATCGAGCTGTCGGCAATCTTGCCAGCACCCGTGCCGAATGCTTGGGCGGACAGCAAGCACAGGACTCTTGACAGACTTGCGTTTGTGCTGCTGTCGTGCAAAACATGCCCTGCAGCTGGCACACCATGTGATCACGAAGCCGCAGAAGCTTGCAGATCACGCAGCAGGCGTCGCAGCGCGTAGTACCTGTAGTGGAAGGATGTTGGCTTGGCAAGCCGCAGGCAGACGACCTGTCGGCGGCAGGTGCAAGGTCATCACAACTCGGCAACTTCACAACTCCACCACTTCACAGCACCATATTAGAGCTCGAACCACAACACTCCACACCAACCACTATACCACCGCATGCTCATCTTTGGGGTCGTGACACAGGCTTGCTGCGCAGGTCTTACCACCAAGAGGCGTACCTTCTCGGTGCCCTCCTCCAGGTCGACTTGCAGGATCTTGGTGGAGCGCAGGTACGGCCACAGCGCCTGGCTCAGGTACTCGCCGGCATACACCAGCAGCGGCACCGCCACCCATATCTGCAGGTTGAAAGCCAAATTTCTATCTGCTGTCTTGGAACGACAAATCTGTCGTAATGGCTCAGCGCCTGGCTCAGGTACTCGCCGGCATACACCAGCAGCGGCACCGCCACCCATATCTGCAGGTGTCACAGATTGATCTTGGTTTCTATGTGGTATGCCCAGAAGGCATTTCTGACGCCGACGTGGCGTGTGGCTCAGATCCTCGCCGGCGCACACCAGCAGCAGCGCTGTGTTATCCGCACCCAGGTCGTGCCGCGGCTGTGGGCGTGCAGGTGGCCTGGTAGCCCCGGCTTGAGGTGCAGCACCGCGGCGACGTACACCACACATGAGAGACTGGAATGCACATGTCGTTTCTGGCAAAAGTCAGTTTGTTGTCGGTCTGACGCACCCAGGTTGTGCCGTGGCTGTGTGCGTGCTGGTAGCCTGGCAGCCCCGGCTTGGGGTGCAGCACCGCGGCCACGTACACCAGCGCGAACATGGCGATGTGGGTCCACAGGAACAGCTCGAAGGCGCGCGACTTGGCGGCCAGCCAGCGGAAGGGCCCCCGCATCGGCCGGTGCTGCCACTCGATGAATTTTTGCAGCTCCTTACTGCGGCCCTGCTTCCGCAGGCGGGCCTCCTTGGCCTTTCGCCGGCGCAGGATGCTGGCCTGCCGCATGACATAAAGGTAAAGTGTGAATACAAGTGCAAACAAAAACAATGCCAGGCGATAAATATGTGCAGCTCCTCTGTGCGACCCTGCCGCTTCAGGCGGCATCCTTGGCCTTCAGCCGGCGCAGGATGCAACCCTGCCACAAGAACACAAGGCGCTTCTGACTGTCCGGCCTGGATCCTCAGGCGACTTTGCAGTGCCGGCACTTGCAGAGTGAAGGCTCTGCAATGGTTTCGAGACTGTAGATGCGAGGCTTTGTGGCAACAGGACGCGTGATACTGTGCGAGCTTGAGCTTCTGATACACGCTGCAATGAATAGCGACGCAAATGAGCGCACATGAATCATGCCAGGCAGCTTGATGGCGAAGGGGATGCCGATGAGCAGTCCCGCCAGCATCACGTAGCCTGCGCAGAGCGCATCATGCACTGTTAAGCCCTGAGATCCAGATCCAAGCGCAGCATGTACGGCGCCTGGAGACCCACTGTGCAACAAAATGAAACCGCTGTAATCGCTGGCAGGCAGCCCAGCAACCAGGTGCTCATGTTTGGCAAGGAGGGATCACCAGGCGCCATGCATCCACACTGCCCAGTCTCATGCCGCCATCGTGAATTTCATATGGGGAAGGCCTGCAGACACAGCTTGCAGGACCGCGCCTGTGATGGCGACCTGGCTGGTCCACAGGGAGCGGGCGGTGGGCTGCGGCATGCCGAGCTTCGCCCACTTCGCGGCGTTGCTGCTGGACGCCTGCGCCAGGGGGCCACACGCTTCCGCTTGTTTACAGCCAATAATGGGCTTTCAAGCCGGGATCGGGAAGAACATCAGTCATCTGTGAAGAACATCAGTCATGTGTGATGGCAGTGGACTCTCTGCTCAAATGCAGGGACACAGGACAAGCACTCGGCGCATGCACGCAGCTGCACAAGCGTTGTAGAGTCCCGGCTGGCCATACGCCTGATGCAGGTGAGCACTCGGGTGGGTCAGCCTGCTGAGAGCTGCCACACCTGGTGGATGTAGTTGTTGATGTGGCAGCCGGTGTGCAGGAGCGACGCCACCACCAGCAGCATTCCCAGCGTGCGGTGCAGCGAGATGCTGGCGTCAAAGGGCACCAGGTGGCGCAGCGGCGTGTCCCTGCATGCATCGGAACGTCTCTGATTCACAGAAACGAGTTCAGCGAATGTCGACTGGTGCTGCGAGGTGCTGGCGTCAAAGGGCAGCAGGTAGCGTAGCGGCGAATCCCTGCGTCGCATTAGCAAGCAGGTCATTGATCTGAGAACAGAAAGTCGGCTGCACATGTGCTGGTGCAGCAAGATGCTGGCGTCAAAGGGCAGCAGGTAGCAGCGGCGTGTCCGTGCGCCGAACCAAATAAAGTCCCGTCATTCCATACTCATATCAGGAAACAATTCAGATGGGTCTATGGCATACCACGGCGGCACATCAAAGTTGTGAGCAGAGGCATATGAGGCGGCGGTGCAAGATGGAGTCTGCAGTCTGAGAGGTCACATTTTAGATCCGAGCTGCGATATGACGTGTGGTATCTCTGGCAGCCATGAGAATCGCGAAATAGGGGTCAGGATGGGGATGGTTGGAATTGTTACCTGAGCACCGTGATGGTCCGTCGGCAGACGGGGAAAAGCAGCACCAGCAGGATGACCTGCACCAGCGTTGGGCAATCGATCAAACACAGCTGAGTGCCGCAGCACCAAGTACAAGCCTGCAACGGCCGCCCTGCACGGGACTACGTCATGTTGCGCTTTTCTGGAGGCCTGCCCGTGGTAGGCCGCAGACCGACAGCCAGGGACTCTTACATTGGTGTGTTGACCTGGAAACGACATCCGTCATGCCTCCGGTTGACGAATGTGTGAAGCATGTGTCACCTGGATGACCTGCCCACAGGCCTTGGCGATCGCCAGCGTGGCGCCACAGATGGGCGCCAGCAGCAAGTTGTCATTCTGTGTGTAGCCCAGCACAAACGCCAGCGCTGCGCAGCGAACAGCCATATGTCAGCAGGCCGTCAGCGTTGTCGTGGCGCCGCGATGGGCGCGTGCGCCAGGGAGTCGTTCTGCATGTACTTATCCACAAACGCCAGCGTGCGCAGCGCACGAGGCGTCAGCGGATCCAGACCAGCGCTGGATTTGCGATCGACGATATATTCAGTGGTGCATGCGAGAGGCTCTGGGTATGCAAAAGTGCAATGTGCCCTTTCCCTTAGGGAAGGTTGCTGTTGTGCCTGCCGAGCAGTCCCTGATGTGGCTAATCTCAGTGTTGGGAGCGCACCCAGCATGGCCGCAGTGAACACGTAGAAGGTTTTGTACTGCACGTGCCAGGCCTTGACGACAGGGCGCTTGCACGCCTGGTACAGGCCTACCGTACAGCGGCACAGGCACGCCCGCTTCGTCCTGCACAAACAAGGGGCATGTTGCAGATCATACGTGTTCCAGCTGCGGCAAGGCCACAGGTCAGGCTCGCATCTGGTCGGCCACCTGCAGGTGACAAGTGCCAGTGCATCAGCAGGGCAAGTCGTGATCATCCAGCCGGCTGAGTTCAGCAGCATATCATCCCCGCTGTATGACGTGGCGGCTGGTCACCTGTCAGGCCGGGCGGGCGGCGTTGTGATGAGACCGTGTGCTAGCGCCGCCAGTGTGCGGGCAGTGACGGCGCCTTTCCTGCTTCCGACAGCGGCCTTGACGGCCTGCAGTCGCAAGTTTTCATGGTGTGGATCCACAAATCCAGGCGGCATAACCTGTGCCTTTTCCTTGAATGGTAGTGGAGCTGCGGCGCCGGCACATCAACAACCAGCCAGCACAGCGGTTGTCAATGACTGCAGCCTGAACTCACTTAAGGAGTCGAGGCAATCAGGCCGGCCACAAACCTGGTCGTGCAGGGCGCGAGCGGCGCGGCGCACGGCGTCGTCGCTGAATGCGGCGCTGGTGACAGTAGAGTGCCGCTGGTCCGCGCTGCTGCCGGGGCTGCCCAGCCAGCGGTAGCTCCACTGCATGCAGAAGAAGCCGACGTTTGGATTTCAAATACGATATTGAGCACGGCTACGATGTTCTTTCATCACGGCTACGAAAAAATGTATGGAGTACAGTAACCCATGAGACGTGATGGCAACGGCAATGCCATATGGCCATGCATGTGGCGAATCTGGGCATTGAAATGCCCTGGAAGTTCCAGTCAAACACCCGACAGCAGCATTCTGCAGGATTTGCTACACGGTTGTCCTGCCACCAGCCAATTGAAAGGGAACCCGCACCTGCAGCGCCTCGAACAGCGTCTCCTCCGTCACCTGCATTTGCGGCACCGCCGGCGCCGAGGCGCCCCGCGGCGGCGGCGGCCGCGCTTGTGCGTGCAGGCCCACGATGGCCTCCAGGCGGCCGCCGAGGCCCCACTGTTGTGACAGCAGCAGCGCGTCGCCCGCCTGCTGCCTGGTGATGATGCCTGCGGCGGCGGCGGCAGAGGTTCGGAGGCTGGAATGAACTTAAGGGCGCTCATCGCTGATCGCTGCAGACTCGTTAGCTCATGCTGCATCAATTTCGATGCGCTGGCCACACATCACGTCAGCGACTGGCCCGCGCTTCCAACAGGGAAAAAATAAACGGGCATGAAACCTGCTTATTCTGATCAACACCAGCAGAAAGTGGATTTGAGCTTGGGGCACTCTCGCACCTTCCACCTCGCTGGCAGACCATAGCCATTCCGCGAGACCCACCTCCCAGCCCGCTGCTTGCATATCATTCACGTACTGCTGCCTGTGGGTCTCGTCTTCCGGCTGCCGTTTGAAGGTGCCGGACATCATGGCGCTCTTTAGGCGCCGAAGAGGCGCCGACGCCCGAGACTTCAGCGGGGCTGGGGGCTGCGGCAACGACAAGGCCTCGCTTTTCAGCTGCTCGGGCTCAGCCGCAGACCAGGCGTCTGAGAGCGACGCCATGGCCACTTGGAGGCTGCGCAAGCGGCTTTGCAAGAGGTGGATGTGCGGGATGGACTCCACCTCAATCCTCCGGGAGGATTGAGCGCGTTGGTGCAGACTGAAAGGAGCTGCTGATTTAAGAGTCGGCGGTGACTGGCAGCCGGCTCTTGGGTGCAGTTGCAGCAACGGCGTTGTTTGCGCGACATCGAGCCTGTACGCGTGAGCGCTTTCCAGCTCCGGCGATCTTGAAGGGTTGTACACGCGTCCTGCCGAGGGTCCAAATGCCTGGCACTTGGCAGCTCGAGGATGCAGCAGGCCACGTGGAGGGTTCAGGCTGCTCTTCGAACACGTTGCGGCAATGAGTCGAGAGGGATGGCCCAATGCATACGATACTGGTATCCATCTCGTTTGCAGCAGGCGGCATGATGTCACAGCACGGCAGAGCAAAACCAATTCTGACCGCACAGCAAGAGCGGCTCCCCGGCTGCGCCTTGCGCAGCCTAGGAGCTGGCATCAGCAAACTGATTTTGAATACAGGACGCGCGCCAGGCCGCTGACGCTCGACCAAAGACCATGCTACGCGACGACGCTGAAAGGAACCCTCAATTGTCTGCTTACCCACCGCTGTCACTGCAACAGAGACCGCAGCCCGCCCCGCATTGACGGCGAGCAGGAAGGGCAGCGACAAACAAGTTTCTGAGTGTGTGGCACCTTCTGTCAGACAGCGCAAGCAGTGGCGCTGCACCGCTCGCTGCTTGCTCCGTCCTCCTTCTGCCGGGGACCTCACGCCTGCAGGCCGCTTGTTATTCCTAGCTTGCATCCCCCAGACTTCGATCCAAGCGCACTGTAACTATGCCCTTCACAATGCACAAATGCGTGAATCAACAACCGTCAATACTTCTCCCGCTATCCCGTGTTCGAAGTCTTCGTATAGCGCTGTCCCGCGAGCAGCCGGCAGCAGGGGTGCGGCAGCCGCAGGGGGCAGCTTCACGTCTGCCACTTGGGCGCAGGCAGCGCCCGCCGCCATTGATCCCGCGCCGCCGCGCCGGCGGCAAGGCCTCACAGGCACATGAAGAAGTCGACGAGGGAGATGATGAAGATGGCAGACAGCGACGCCGTTATGATGCCCACGATGACGCGCGTGCCGCGGTCGTCGACGTTGAACGTCTCCTGTGGCGCCGCATCAACAAGATCAGCAAGCAAAGCAGTTCAGCTGCACAATTGTGCGGTAAGGCTGTGGTTTGACAGGGCATGTGGTCTAGGTGCGGAGAGATTGTGGAAGGCAGGCTCGCAGCGGGGCGTGGCCGAATGGCAGTCCACATTGCGCAGACGCTCTGAGGGAGTGCCTTTCTGCAGATTGCTCTGCTGATGATTTCTACTCTGCAAGTGGCGCTTGCAGGATTTCTGCAGAATAGTGATCCTTCCCCCAAAAGCAAAGCGGAACCTCCACGTTGCCGATATGGCTCCCTTGCCAGAGGGCGGCAGGGGAAGAACAAGAAAACAAACCGTACCTCGTCGGTGTGGTGTTGCAGCTGTTGCTCGCGCTGCAGGTACAGCAGCAGCGCGTAGCCCGCGATAGCCGCCGCCATGACCAGCATGATCATGGACACCACATCCGTCGACCGCGCCAGGCCCTGCAAGGCAAACGTGATGCGGCGGTGAGCAAGTGTGTATAAGGCGCCCCTGCCGGCATGGCTGGCGTTCGTAAGCGCCGCCGGCTGTACTGTGCATCTCGTGTGCCTTAAGGACGCCGAAGGCATCTTGTGGATGCAACGACTGACTGAGCTCGAGGCCGGCAGTAGGATCCACGCATCCTGCATCCTGAAGCACCACGGGAAGCAGCGTAAACCAGTTTGGAAACCCGCATAGATATGTTTACGTACGGCTTCGCAGACACCTGCACACACGGTTTGTTGAATCACCTTGGTGCTGGGGCCTCTACGCCGACCATGGCCGCTGCAATCGCGCCGACAACGGTGTTAATGTAGATTGGTGAACCGGTCGAGTCAACTTTTTTTGTCGGCCCACCTTGGTGCTGGCGGCGTCTTTGGTGCCGGTCACGCCCACCATTGCCGCCGCGACCGCGCCGACGGTGATCGCCATGTGGATCCACGCCAGGTATGTGCGCTCCAGCGCAAACACGTTTTTTGCCGGCGGCCCCTTTTGCCGCGCGTCCTCGCCGAGCAGCGGCAGGTCCAGGGCGTCCAGTTTGTGTTCCCGCTCGCGGTTCAGGAACCACCAGGCCAGCAGGCCGCTCGGCTCCTCTACCGGCTGCCCGCCAGTGAAGCCTGCAATCCATGCATCATGTTCTTGGACAGAAGGACACGTATTTGTTCTGTTCCCACCCATGGTTCAGTGAACACCAGGCCGGCAGGCCGCTCGGCATGTCCATCGGGCGCCCGCCGGTGAAGCCTGCGGAGAGGCACAGCGCATGGTGGTATGTTCTGGCGGCAAAAGGGGCATCGAGGGCCTGCAGTCAGAGTGGGTTGCGAGCTGCGGCCACCTGTGGCCAGAGTTCTGTGCAGCACACGCGCTTCCTGATGATCCGACCTGCCATGCGGCTGCACAGGGTGTCCACCAGGGCCTACTGCTGGTTCCCGCTGCTGAACAAGAGTGTAGGCCGCCTGCTGTGCAGCCTGCACGATGCAGCCGCGCGTGCCCTTGCGCCACCTCTGCTGTCACTGCTACGTGTGCCCCGCGCCAGCATAGCAACCATGCAGCGGCGCACCGGAGATGTCTGTGCGGTCGGGCAGCAGCTGCAGGGTGGGCGCGTTGCCCAGCAGCGGGTGGCTGAGCTCCTCCAGCTTTGGCGCCGCCCGCGGCAGCCCCGCCTGCTGCGCCCTCGTGCTGGGCGGCACCGTCCTGCACAGGCGGGCGGCCAGCGGCTGATGAGCGGCCAGCAGGGACGGAGCACTCGACGAACGGCGGCGTGCAGAGATGGATGCAGGCAAGCATGTGGACGAATCGGCCAAGGAGCCCCTGCAGGGGATGCCGGCCCTTGCGCGCTTTCGAGCAAGCAGCAGGTTTTGTGCGACACCAGCTGGAGCAGGCAGGTCGGGGAAGCAGGAAGACGCACCCCTCGATGGAGCGGGCGGGGCTGGGGCCGGAGGCGGCCATCGACGCGCGCACCGACTCGTCGTCCACCCAGTAGGGCACCGCCTTTGCAAGGAAACGAAATTTTGTCAAGCCACAATGATTGGAATGCACCAGCAAATCCCTTGGTACGTTCCACAGCATTGCCCATCGGCATGCAAAGCCACAGTCCGCAAGACAGTCCGCAAGGAAAGGCTCCTTGTGTGGCGCAGCCCGCCACCCCGCGGCGGCTGCAGCGGCAGTGGGAATGCTGCAGCACATATTTGGGGAGGACGGGAAAGAAAATGGCGGCGGGCAAGGCACCTGGAGGGCATCCGGCAGCAGGGTGGCGACGCCGTGCAGCATCTTGCTGAAGGCGTGCAGCTCCGTCAGGTAGCCGCTGCTGTACAGGTCCTGCGGGGTGCAGGGGCTTGCAGGGTTTAGTGTCAAAGTTTGGGTTTTACTTCGTCCTCTCCTGAAGGCGTGCAGCTCCGTCAGGTAGCCAGGGTTTGGTGTTTGACAATACGATTATTCGAGGGCTGTCAGGTAGCGGATGCAATCCAGTTGGCAGGGGAGTCAGCATGCTGCGGAAATTTGGGGCACAGATCTGGCTCATGCCAACCAGGACAGGCACGCAGCTGAACTTGCTAGATACCCCACATTCGACAGATTGCAGCAGCCAGGCAGCTGCAGGCAGAACGTGCTGTCTTCATGGTGCGCCA
>JAABUL010007617.1_pt1 | contig 11545 bp, 12 predicted proteins | sample 5559151 | NCBI WGS metagenome assembly JAABUL01 (sample SAMN10711876, study PRJNA513368) | rock metagenome | isolation source: Antarctica rocks | place: Antarctica: Victoria Land, Pudding Butte sud | reverse complement strand
CGTCTCTTCTCAGCGACGCATGCACCGTGATCATCTCGATCGCCTTCACAGCCTGCAAAACACCCATCACTCCGACCACTGGTCCAACAATGCCCCCTTCGCCGCAACTTATAACGCTTTCTGCAGGAGGCGGCTTGGGAAAGACGCATCGATAGCAGGGTCCAGAGCCCGGAGGCATGTTCAGCGTCATCAGCTGGCCATCCGTCTTCAGGGCGGAAGCAGAGATGAGCGGCTTGCGCGCTAAAACACAGGCGTCTGATATGAGATAGCGGGAAGTAGGGTGGTCAGTACAGTCGAGTACGAGGTCGTATTGCTCGAAGATGTCTAAGGATTCTGTGGGGGTGAGGTGGGAGGGGTACTCTCGGTACTTGACCTTGGGATTCAGCCTACAGCAATCAGTGTCTGCGTGCTTCAATATCAGACTAATATATGCGCATGCTTACCTCGAAAGAAAGCGAACAGCACTCCTCGTCTTCTTCCACCCAACGGTATCAGTCGCATGTAGAACCTGCCTGTGCAAATTCGACAGCTCCACCGTGTCCCCATCCACCAGGCCCAATTCTCCAACGCCAGCCCCAGCCAGGTACATCGCAGCCGGACATCCTAAGCTACCGACGCCTACAATCAGGATCCTTGCATTCTTCAGCTTGAGTTGGCCTGCCCGCACTGATTGTGAGCACTCGCTCTAGTCCCGTAGCCAGCACGTAGCCTGACCTTCTAAGCCGATGCAAGGGACGATCATTTGCCGTCCGTAGCGCTTGTATTCGTCAAGGTCGAGGGGTCGATCGGGATTAGGTAGCAGTGAGATGGAAGTGTCTGAGGCGGCGGGCACGGCTGGGTTGGATTGTGGAGGGATAGTGTCGTGGGTGACATTGGTAAGTTGCTCCGCTTCTTGCAATTGGGAGCGAAGGTCGTCAAGATGCTTCTCCGCTTCGAAGATCTGCTTGCGAAGAGCTTCGACACTCATATCCAATCGATGCAACGTAGAAGAGGAAGTAGATGGGATATTGACCCACGATGACCGTCTCTGCGGTCGAGCTTCACTCGGATTTAAGAGCCCTTCAAAATCCGACGCCGTCCATACTAGCCTTTGAGAGGTTTCCCAACATAAGCGTCGAACCTCCACCACGTCTCCCTGCCATAAGGTAGGGTCCCCATTTTCAGGTCTCACCAACCCTCCCACAACCACCCAAAACCCAATCCGAACCGCACCCCATCGCAGACCCTCCGCTTAATGGTCCACTCCCCTTCCCACCCCCCCTACCCACTCACTAACCCCCCTCCCAGGCCCCCACAATCCCAACCCCTCGCCCCCGCACCCGCCCCCACAAATCTAGCCGCCCCTTCTCCTCCTCCATTACCCCATCCCCGCCACACACCACCTCCCTCCTCGGCCGCTCCTCAAAACGCGACAAGCGCACCATCAAACACTCCGCCCTCCTCTCCCGGATCTCGAAATCCCATCCCTCGTCACAAACGCGAAAGCGAAGGCGGCCTTCCAAGAAGCTGGTTACGGATCTGGCGGCGCTGGGTGAGGCTTTGCCGGACGCGTTGGAGGGTTTGGGGGAGGGAGATGGTGTGGTGAAGGGGGAGGGGAAGATAAAGCATAGGAGTTTGGGGAGTAGACCGGGGAGGGGGAAGCGGAGGGAGAGGGAGGTGAGGGGGGAGAAGGAACGGTTTGAAGTTAATATGGCGAGGATGTTGGGGGGTGGTGGGGGTGGAGTGAAGAGCGATAGGGATGGGAATGGGGATGGGGGTGGGGGTGGGGATGGGGATGGGGATGGGGAGGGAGTGGACAGAGACAAGATTGGAGGGAGGTGGAAGGCGTTACGGGGATTCATTGAGCAGACGATGGAGAAGAGGGAGGATTTCAAGAGTTGAGAGATGAGAGTCGAGGTAGATTCCGGTTGCGTGGATGGCGTTGCTACGGGATCTTGCATGGCATAGCAGACAGTTGGCAGCGTCAAACACATATCAAAGTTTTCATCAGGCGATCATGGCACAACACTTGCAAGGCTGTACTGAGACATCCAAAGATCGGTGGCAAGAAGTAGGTCTCACTGAGCTCAACGCACAGGAAGAACCCGTAGCTCAAGCAGTGCTAAACTTCCAGCTGCATATTCAAGCCCAGATATGATAACCATAACCATGCGTATCCTTAAGCTCTTGCTGGTATCTCCCTTCTACAATAGCGCCAGTATTAAGTATAAACATAATCCAACCCATTTTCGTCATGTAATAATGCACGCCTTCCACATGATGCTGAGTCCTAGCTCTGGAAACGCACCCTGCTGATTGTCTCACTAGTACTCCGACCGAAACCTGCGAGTCATCAATCGTCTCCGATGTGTGGATCAAGCCTGGAACTGCTGGGTAGATAGAATCTTCTCCTTCCTTTTGCTCGGGCTCCCGTTGCTACCCAAGAGGTCCGGAATAATTGCTCGACGAGGAAAGAGCGGCGTCATACTTTGTCTGGACCGCTTCCGAGTAGTAAATCCAGGTGTGACGCCGCTGGTGTCGTTGTCCATATGCGAGATGCCCTTATGGCCAAAGGCAACCGGAGGCGTGACAGGATGCAAAGGCAACGGTCGACCATACGGGTTGCTCTGAGTACTGGAGTCTACGAGCGAGGCGGACGTAGAGGCTTGACCTTGCCTTGTAGAGGAGATGGAGGGGAATGTCTGTCCTGCGCCCATCGAAGCAAGTGAGTCGGCTTGTGTGGGATGTTGGGAGTGTTGAGAGGATTGTTGGAACGCGTTTTGAAGTCGAATAGGATGAGTTTCCTCCTCCGACTGCTTGCTCTTGATAGTGTTACGATATGAGAGATGCTGCTGTTGTAGGGATGTCGTAAGATGAAGCTGGTTGGCTGCGGTATGCTTTGCTCGTCGTCCACGTCTTGGTCTAGAAGAGTCTTCCCAATCTTGAGATCTTGACAGAGTGGGAATCTTGAAGGCTCGCTGGGTTGGGGTTTGATTGGATCGACTAATGGTGGGAATTTTGTCCCATCTATTAGACGTGGAAGTGCCATTTAACACATCACGAGATCCTTGAGGTTCGGAGGCGTTGAGATGTGCTCGCCGTGTTGTTGCTCGAGCTTCGCTCTTTTGGACAACAATAGTCGTGAATTCGTCGGATGATACTGAAGATGCTTGGTTCCTTTTCTGGCTTGACGGTATGCTAGGAATTACAAGATCTGCATAAGCATCTTCGGGCTCTGTTGTAGGTTTATCAACCGTCGCCTCGCTTTCAGCTTCGGACTCGTCTTCGGCAATACTTTGGTCAAAATCCTTATTATTATCGGACGCTTGGTCGCTAGATAATTCTACTATCTCTATCTCGCCAGGGGGTCGATGGCTATCTGCAGTACGATTCTGTAATCGCGCTGGGCTGCTGATCATTGAATCACTGCTCGCGTCGATTGTCTGATTTGCGGCAGTAGCATCCTGTTGTGAGTTTGAGCGAGACTGGAGACGGAAGGGAGACTGTCTCATAGACTCCTCACTGCTGGATGGAGCGCCCAAATCCAAGGAGGCCTCACGACCTTGTGGAGGAATGAGGATATCATCCTGGCCGTCAGAAGAAGATGTTACGCTCACTGGAGATTTGCCAATGCGGATTGTCGTGCGTGGAGATAGACTAGTCGGTTGCTGAAGGCGGTTCCTTGGCGTGGCATGGAGACTCGTTTGCAGAGTGGCCAACTCGTCCTCCTCGGAGGAGACGTCAGCCAGTGCATTCTCATCGCTGGCTTCAGGATCAAGAGATAGTCGCGTCGGGGCAATTGCGTCCGATCTTCGCTGAGAGATGCCGTCCAAGTGACCAGATGCGGTCGAGGCTTTGGTCACCCTGTATGCCGCAAAACGCCGCTCGGGAGACTGAGCGTCTAGATCCGAGTAGGCAAAGATCGGATCCGATACCAATTTTTCGCTCGCGCTCCTTCGCGATAATCTGGGTGAACATGCCAACGTCTTACGTATTGTTGGAGAAGTAGGCACAATTGGACTGTCGACTTCGGCGTCACTCGAGATCGAGAACATCTGGTACTCAGACTTCTTTACCCTTTTCTTAACTTGCGGCAAGGAGACGTGATGATAATTTGCATCTTGGCGTCTGCTAGCCGACGCAAGATTATTGACCCCATTGCGTCGACGAATGGATGTAATCTGATCTGAACTATGGGAGGATTCCGACGATCCTCGACGTCTTTTGCGGGGATTTGTTGGAGCGGACAAAGAACCAATGTCGTCTTCGTATGTCGGATGAATTTGCACACTGAAGAGTTGCTTTCGAGGCCGACCTCGAGGCCGACCTCTTGGTCGCTTCTGTCCCGGATAAGGCGTTGACGAGGTCGTGAGAGCATCTAGAGGATCGTCGTTGGCGCTGGCTTCAGTCTCTTCTACGGGCCCAAGAGGTCGTATTGTTGAGGGTCTCTTCCCTGCGCGACGCTGTTGTCGCCTGGAAAATTTGGCTTTCTCTCGAGCTTGCTCGTAAAGGAACTGCCCGTGCTCAAAGCGTGTCAATTCATTGAGCGACACCCATTTCAAAATATCGTCCGGCCTGACTCGCTTTGTTTCGACTTCATAATTGATCGTCACATCCACCGAGTAGAATACCCCATAGTTGCACCCCGTAGGACGAATGAATGCAGTAATTGTAGGAGCAGACTGCACTGTTTGATCATTTGTGGTAGCCAGGACTGCACGTTCTTTTACCACAGGCGCCGAGGTGTTGGTACGATGATTGGGTGTCTGGATTATCACGACCTTAATTACTTGTTAGCCTGGTGCGCATGTGACAGCAACACTAGTTTCCTCGATTCATTGATACCTTGGGTACAACCTTCTGGCTACTGTAACTACTTTGCGACTTTGCAGAGAGGTCTGGGGAGGTGGCTGTTGACAGGTTCTGCGGCGACAACAGAGACGGCATTGATTTGCTATTCTGCCCGATAATCGGAAGAGCAGTTGACTGTCACTTAATAAGCAGAAAAGATTTTTAACAGAGCTAATGACCTACTGAAAAGAGATTCACTTGTTAGAATATCAAACGTTGTTATTACTTGCACTTTCTGCAAGTTTCATAGCTTGTGTATAAAAGATAAAGAAAGTATTCGAAAAAGAATTGATAATTGATTGTATTACTCTTAGCGTTGCGCTAGCGCATACTCATGTTATATTGGATTATTCAAAAATTTGAATAGAACTTTTCCAAATTTCTTTCTAAAGTCTCTGAATAGTCTATTCTATACCCGTTTCGCGATAAACAAAGATACTAAACAGTAATTATTATCTCTACTTCTCGATTTCTTGTAAATCTTCAGTTGCGTCGTGATAAGAGTTTCTGTCGACCATTTTGAGCAATCGCAAGCTTGGCAAAAAGCGGAATCGAATATCTTGGCGCCAAGGCAGCCGAATGCCCTCGCCAAACAATTGACTTTTTGAAGCGTTTCCTACGCGTAACATGAAGTATCTGGCTGTTTCTGCTTTAGATTCTTTGAGTGTCGGTTGCTGTATTTCCGAGGCCCGCCAAGCTATGCTGTGGCACCTTCTTTGACCTTATCAGCGAGGGCATTGAGACGCAATGGATTCCTTTGCCAAGCGCCTCGCAACCTTCACCTCATGGCCCCATCATGGCCAACACGTGCCGCGATACATGGCCGCAGCTGGCTTCTACCAAGACCACAAATGGGCACGAGACGCGGCAACGTGCTTCCACTGCGACCTTACCTTGGCTGATTGGGCTGTTGGGCAAGACCCGGCGACAAAACACGTCGAATGCCAGCCCTCGTGCACTTGGATCGTCGGCAAGACTATGAATACGCAGGAGAAAAGGGAGGATACATTCCAGAATTGGCCTTGGGATGGCGCGCTGTCGCACATGATGGTGGCAGCGGCGGGCTTCTATCAGAGCGATCGGACGAACCACGCCGTCACGTGTCATAGCTGCCAGCTCACTCTGCAGCCTGGGGAACTTTTGTCTGACCCATTGCAGGCTCACATCTCGTCTCTGTCTGGTCGGCGATGCACGTTCGTCCGCAGCAATTTGTCCTCCGTCGACGTCAAGGAAGAGGCTACCGATGCCTTACGCCGGGGTCCAAGTCGAGGACCAGTACAGACTGGCGCCGCTCTTGTCGGTCCATTTCCTCCAAGCCCACCTGCGAGCCCTCATGCATCCGATAACGCATGCACAAGGTGTGGTAAGGATTTCGCTACAAAACGCGAGCTCTTCAGTCACCTTCGCGAGGTACACAGGATCAACAAGTGTCGAAAATGTGGCAAACGGTTTGCCAATGGCGATCGCCTCGCCGATCACTTACTACAAGACCACGCGGTACCAAAAGTGACAAAGATCACGAAGATGGGTGGGAGGAAAGTTCAACTGACTGGTAAGCCAGTCAAAGGAAGAAGGATCGGCCTACGGAACCGTGGTGCAAGAGCTCGAGCTATAGGGAAGAATTGGCCTTTCATCTTCGACCACGACAATAATGACGAGATCAAGATAAAGCAAGAGCCAGAGACGTAGGGGTCGCGATCGATGTCACTGTTTGAAGTTCGGGAATTATTTTTCTTGAGTTTGGGCGGAGTTTATCAATTGGCACAAGCTGCGGTGAGAGTGTTCCTCCGCTCAGCTTGTGTCTGTGAGAGTATACGGCGCAGGAGGGCGCATTCGAATCAACGGTCGGAGGTCAGGGGCGTCTCGTCTCTGAATTTGGGAGGGATATATTTTTCTGTGTTTGTTGGCGCGGACTTATTGCTTCCCCCTAGCTTCGGTTTGTGTTAATGTAGTATGGCGCAGTGTCGGAGGTCGCAAACCACCCAAGCAATACTGGAGCATTGCTTGGGTGGTTTCTCGTTGTCTACCTTCACGGTTGAGAAGATACGAAGCTATATCGGTGCCAGTGGCTCTCTATTCTCTGTTTGAGTATGGCGGATCAGTCGGTATCGGGGCTGTATCACCCATTGAAGCATCTGTTGTTATATCACAATATTGATACAAACGTAGCGCATCTCAGGATTTGCAGCTTCTGCAGCGAAATCGCACACTGTGGGCCACATTATGCAAGAGCATGAGATTGAAGTCTCCAAGGCCCTTGCAATAGCGACGTAGCGTTGAGGTTTAGGGTCTCTCGCTCCTCCGACAAGTCGCGTCGAGCGCATCAGAAAGCAACGCAGTGCTTCCTTCATTGATAGCCAAAATCGTCGCAATCCTGGCATGTCTTCTTATCGAACGACTTGACCTGCCGCAGTGAAGGCTCATTACCACATTCCTAACTGTAGCTGGCGAGGGCATCTCATTGACGTCATGACTGGAAATCGCAACCCCATTTTGCGACTTCACGACTTCACGGTGCGACCATTTTACATCCTCCCGACTTTCATACCTCCCATCTGCAACTACATCTTTCTCTGTGTATCTTGAGTCGATGATAAGCCACCGCCATGTCTCTTTCGTCTTCCTTCACTCGACTCACTCGATGTCACCATTTGCATCGCCTCTCAACAACTGCTAGGAGCCCCACTGCAAGCCACTGCTTGAGAAGAATACCAACAGGTGAGCGCTCGCTATTAGTGCCTGTTACCCCATTGCCAGCTCCAGCCTTCTCTTGCTCGCATCTTGAAGGTCTTACTTCACGCACGTACTCACTGAGCATTTCTCCCTACTGTAGCAAGCGCCCACTTCAGCACCATAACATCCCTCAACGCTGCCTCCGATGACGCCGGCCAAATCATCTCCGACACCGCCAAAGCCGAGGGTGGTCCTTCCGAGGGCTCCGCTTCCGCCCAGATGCAATCCGAAGTTGCCAAAGCCCGCAACGCCGAGCAAGGAGACGCAACGACCGGTAGCAACAAGAGCAAATCTGCTGCAGGGCAGAGGATCTCTGAAGTTGCCAAGGCGGAAGGTGGAACAAGCAAGGGCAGCGCGTCGGCACAGATGCAATCGGAGCTTACAAAACAGCGAAATGCCGCCCAAGGCGTAGGCCGCTCGGGCAATAAATCTGCTGCAGGTCAAGCGATCTCCGACGTGGCTGAAGCCGAGGGCGGGACCACCAAGGGAAGCGCATCGGCCCAGATGCAGTCTGAGGTTTCCAAGGCTCAGACTGCTGGCTCTGGGCAGGGAGGCGTCTCTGAATCTGTGGATCCAACTATGCGGAGTCAGATGGATCGTGAGGCAAACCTGATTGATGCCGAGCAGGAGGTGGTGCCGAAGATGCAGAACGATCCGGAGCACGTCACCAAGGAGGACGCAAGCCTGCTCAGGAGTCGCGAGACTCGAGCTCATGGAGTGACGGAGAAAGGTGGCGTTGCCGCCACTGCCCAGCATTTGGCTGCCGAGAACGAGAAGAAGGGGACGGTGTGAGGGATAGCCTTGACATGATGGAAATGTTGGTGCGGACAACGGACTGTTTCCATGCTACACCTTCAGGTTGTACACTATTGTAAGCCCTGTTTCTTTTCATTGAAGGCCATGCTCCAGGCTAATAAACAACAGTGTTGTATAACATTATACTGGGTATCTGGCGACGAGGCACGAGCGGCATAAAAGCATGGTATATGTGGATTAGCGATAGCATAAGGGCACTTTTAGATTAGCATAGTAGATGAACTCTCAACTCTTGCATACTTGTATCTTGTCTACTGAAAGGTAGCTTAATTACTCACGTGACTACAATCCTTCATCGCGTTGCCTGTCCCCACCTTGGCAACCTCGATCCTCACTTACTCGGTCAGTCATCAACGGTTCCCAGGAAACCGCGCGCATCGCGCTACTCAGAACATTGTCGCCAACCCATTGAAAAGCTCGACAAGAGTCCTTGTCCACCCTTCCATCATATCAATCAGGCAAGACCAGCAGTCTTCCTTTCAACAGCTGAACTGCTGTGGATTCATCTGACAGTGACATCCTATATAAGGCCGACGTCTTCGCTATAGAATGATGAGGCTTCGAAGACGGAATAATGAGGAGAAGGATGCAGAATATACGTGTCACGCGGACAAGATGACCATGCACGACTGGCCTGGACCCCGCTGGCTTTGAAGACTGTGCCGTTGGCATACGGTCGTCACGATGATAGAGATGCATTAGCAGGAATAACATACCGACCTGCATATGGAAGGCATCGGCATAGTGTGGTCGACTGTGTTGGCGTGGATAACAGACCGCTGGGACCTTGGGCCTGAGGAGATGGACAGAAGTCCTACCATTTATACATCGGACGAGCTTGGGATCGTCTGTTCACCCATGGGATCTGGAAAGCAGAGAATAGAAGTCATCATACAAGGACTCGGTGATATCATGGACGTGGACTGGATCATAGCTACAACGCAACGGCCACCTTGCGCACTGCTTTTCCCAAGATTCGACTTCGTTCTTGGAGGTATGACTCCATCAATGATGTGCGGGAGGGTACGGCAGACCGCCGAACAATTCGTACGCGGCGGGAGTTGGCAACTACGGCACGTAGGACTTGAACATTTGGAGTTACAGGCCTTGTGAAAGAGGAGCGTCTGCGAGTGGTTGGGTAAAGGCAGGAAGGTTTCTCGAATTGTCCTTTCGTCCTCCATTGGTTTACTTGATGCACGGCCAGTTTCCGCCATCATCAAGCATTCACTGTCTATGCCTGTCCCTGACAGTCGAGAATGTATATTTAGAAGTTCCGTATCTCGCCATTGTTTCATTGCATCTCCACCATTCGATATGCGCTGGTCACAGTTGTTCCGCTGTTCAAGACGCGCAACATGCGACAACCGAGTATAAGCTGAGCATTCTCCCTGCATTTACTTGGAACTGCGAGTCTCAGTTGAGCCTGGTCATACGGCTCGAAAGGTGGTAATGAGGCTAGCTGTACTTTTGCCATTGTCCGTGGCTGGGCTGCTCTCATCAGCGCACACTCTGCTGGAAAGAAGAGGTAGGAAAATATTGTGATCCTGGGAAACAAAGCATTTTTCTGATCACGAACAGGTGAATATCCCAAAATCAACAGCGGCAAGTACAGCATTGCGAATTGCGGCCCCAACGCGGCGCAAATAGACAGCCTTCTCAAGAATCTGTACCACGCACTCCTGCCCGCCATTCAGGATGCAAACCTCGGGCAAGCCAGCCCGGCCTTCTCAACCTTCTTTAACAACATCGGCTATGCACCATACGTCTCTACTCTCCTGACCAATGTAACCACTGGCGTTGCAATGGACCAGCAAGGATCTCCCGTCTTCTTCTGCCCTACGGCTGCTGGCCAAATCGCGACTGTCGATAAGAACACGGGGCAGTCAGGGGACGTCTATAGCCGATGCGTGGAGCAACCCAACTTGATGATGTACATTATGCACGGCACGCCCTACATTGTGGTGTGTCCGAATTTCTTCACCTTTGGCCTACGAGCACTGCCGCCACCGAATACCTGCCTCCAGCTCAACAGGCTCAAGACGCAATACGAAGGTAATGGGGACTCGGTAGTGCACTTTCAGATGTGGGTGCTTCTCGAGGAGATTGCTCATTACTATATTTACATGACGACGCAACGCGAGCTGGATATTTACAATGTCTTGACGTGCGTCCGGATGAATGGGAAGGACTCGTCGCAGAATCCGCACAACTATCTTTACTATGTGGCGAGTAAGTCATGCTGTAACACCCAGTGCTTCCGCGTCGAGATCACTAACGGCCGGCAATAGGTATCTATGGGGGGTGTACTGATTTCCCCGTCCCTCGGAAGCGAAGGCCCAACGAGCACGAGCTGTTGAGTGCGCCCGACGACCAGACGGGAGTGGCCCAGGTGAGCCAGGTTGATGTAGCCCATGTAGCCAGGGAAACGGGCACTATCAATACCTAGTTTCCGCTGCGTCGAGGAGGATGAACTCACCGTGGGCCACTTTGCAGCACCATTTCTGTGAGAAGCCCGGTTATCCAGTGGCAACAATTGCTCTTATCACTCTCAGCATCTCAATTGTCTTACCTTGTCAACGCTGCAAAACTTTTTACTTGCGCCGCAAGGCCCTAAGCCCAACCCTAAGCGCATAAGTGGCTAGCCTTGTTCTGTGAAGGTCAAGTTTGCTTCCAGGTTCTTTCCACATGTATTGCACCGCCATCTCACACATGATCTTGGGTGCTGATCCTGCTTGATAGCTCTTCATTGCGTGCTAGCTCGTGGAAGAAGTCAATCTGTTCCTTCAGAGAAGAGTTGGCAGTTCCAGAGTGCAGCATGTTTACTCCCACGCGCGTTCAACTAAAGTATTGGTTTTATCCCACAGGGAATACGCCAGCTGTCAACCTCTTACGGGACATACCTCCCTCGGACAACAAGAAAGAAGACAATGTCAATCTGCTATTGCTAGCATGCGGAGACCCGAGAAACATACTTTTCTCACTGTGGTGCGAGCAAGGACATGGTAGGTTTCGCCGCTCTCAGACTCTGCAACATCCTCCTCATGTGTCTGGGCCCCTGGCTTGTTTTGATTAGCTAAGTACAACACACATGTGGCTCGTAACCTTTTCAATTGCATCCTGCCATGCCTGAACAGCCAGAAGTGATATGCACTGACCTCTTTGTTCT
>JAABUL010007616.1_pt1 | contig 11546 bp, 8 predicted proteins | sample 5559151 | NCBI WGS metagenome assembly JAABUL01 (sample SAMN10711876, study PRJNA513368) | rock metagenome | isolation source: Antarctica rocks | place: Antarctica: Victoria Land, Pudding Butte sud | reverse complement strand
CTCCTAAAACCCGACTCCCCCTTCCTCGCCGCCATCTTCGGCGGCGACTCCCTCTTCGAGCTGCGCACGAGCTTGCAGCTCGCAGACCTCGAGCGCCGCGGCGGCGTGAGCACGCATGTCAGCCCGCTGGCGGACGTCAAGGATATGGGCTCTTTGCTGTCGCGGGCGGGGTTCAAGCTGCTGACGGTGGACGTGGACGACATCGTTGTCGAGTACCCGTCTACGTTTGCGCTGATGCAGGACCTGCAGGCGATGGGGGAGAGCAATTGCGCGCTGACGCGGGAGATGGGCGGGTTGAGGCGGGAGGTGCTGGTGGCGAATGAGGGGATTTATAGGGCGTTGCATGGGAACGAGGGGGGTGGGGGTGGGGGTGGGGATGGGACGGAAGGAACGATTCCGGCGACGTGGAGGGTTATTTATGTGATTGGGTGGACGCCGGGGGAGGGGCAGGCGCAGCCGCTGGAGAGGGGGAGCGGGGTGGTTAGTATCAAGGATGTATTGGAAGGGCGAACGCCGGGGCCGGAGGACAAGAGGTAAGGGGAAGAAGTTTGATGAGGGTGTATTTATTTAGGTGCGCAGCAGCGGCATTTGTGCCAACACTCTAAACGGGACTGGGGAGAGGCGAGCGCTCTCCAACATGCAAATTATCAAGGAGCTTTGGGGAGTCCGATTATACCTATCCGTACAACGGAACAAGAAAATAGAAGTAGTGCACAAATATCCATAACGAACCCACATCCCGAAAGAAGAAAAAAACCAACCTCTTCCGCCGCCTACATCACCTACCTACCTACAGTACTCTAGCCCCCTTCCCCCTTTTGCCTTTGCCATTTCCATCAGCAAAGTCCCAAGGCATATATGCAAACAAAACAAAATAGAAAGAAAATACAAGAAAAGACAAGAGACGAGATAAGACCAAGACCAAGACCACCATTGGATCGTTTCGTTCAACAGGAGTACTGTATGTACATGTCCAACCAGAAACCCTACTCTCACCACCACCACCACCAAGCAGACAAGCCAGGAATCTTTTGACCCACTAGAGTAGCGGCTGTAGGTAGGGGTGGTTGTTCACGCACTACATACATACGTCAGTGTATTTACCGTTTCTGTTAGTGTTTTTGATTTGATTTGCTTGGGAGGGTTGGGTTGAGGTGAGGTGAGGTGAGGTGGATGCGAAGGGGGGGGGGATGGGGAGGTGGGGAGTAAGGTAAGGTAGATATGGTGAGTGTGAGTGTGAGCGGTTGTGGTTATTTGGATGGTGGGGTTGCTAATGGCGCGAAACAGTGCCTATGCGTGCCCGCATCTCCCTTTACCATTTCATTTCCCTCGTCCTTGTGCTGTCGTTTCCCTTGGCCATCCGCTCACCAGCCCTGGACCACCACATCCCCACTCCACCTATATTCTCACTGGGAGACCCCCCCCCCCCTACACCCAATCCCCTCTCTCCAGCCTCCCCAACCTCCCCAACCCCATAACCCCTCCCTCAAACAATCCGCCGATCCGTCATCACCCTCACCACAGCCCCCAACCCGGCAATCTCAACGACCTTCTCGTGCCAACTCAGCAGCACGCTCATGGCTTGCCCGCCGCCTTCGCCGCCGCCTCGGGAGTGGATTTGCGAGAACCCGGTAGCTTGGGGGGTTAGAGCCCGCTGTTGGGCGGTAGAGGAGGTGGTGGTGGTGGTGGTGGAGGAAGATTGTGGGGTTGGGGACATGCCTTTGTAGCTTTATTGGGGGAGAGGGGGTGTTAATTTGCGGGTGATGTGGGGGGCGGGGTGCGAGGGTGGGAGATGGAGGAACATACAGGTATTTCATTAGGACGTCGAGGACTTCGGTGCCGCCGTCCGAAGCGTAGATGCGGCTTAGCATGGGCGACATGTCTGATTGTTTGATGGATTGGAGGATTTCGACGACGGTTGCGACATGGATGTCCTGGAGGGTTATGAGTCAGTATTGGGTCTTCTTTCCAATTGCCGCTCTCAACAATGCTAGCCCTATGCTCTTCCTTCTCCGCTTACCCCTATGCCTTGTTGCGGGAAGAGATTGGGGGGCGGGGAGGGAGAGGTGGGACATTAGGCTCACCTTCGCTCCGGCATCCCCACCATACGGCGCGTTTTCCAGCGCTCCCCTCAAAGCGCCTTCGCTATCACCGCCTCGGAGGAGCTGTTTTATCTGGCCTGAGAGGGTTTGGACTTCTTGGGCTGAGACGGAGGGGACGGATGGGAGGAGGGAGGAATTGTCAAAGTTGGCGGGAGAATCTGGGTCGAGGAGGTCAATATTTATGGTCCGCCAATTTGCTGTGGCCATTTCTGGAAAATTATGAGAGGGTGGAAGGTTGGGCGGTGAAAGAGCGGGTGGAGGGGGAGGGGTGGAGTTAATCGGTGACAGTGGGGCGGGGGCGGTTTGGGGGACGCCGAGGAAGCTGACAAATGTCAAGGGAAAAAATGATTGCCTCCAATGGTGACGGGGATGGTGACGGGGAAGAGGCAAGCCGTCGGAAGATTAGGAATTAGAGGATCGAAATGGTGGGGATGACGACCTGGGTTTCACTTGGCTGCGGCTACGGCGCGCTACTACGCCGTCCACGCACAATCAATGTGAAACCCTAACCCTCAATCCTCATCCCTTTTCGTTCTCAGCCTCCAAACAAGGCACACACACATATATGTGTGCTACTCATACTCAGCCTTCACCTGCGGCACATATCTGTGCATGCTACGTTGCTTCACACTGGAACGCTGACGGCACTGGCACAGGACGCCCAGGGGTATCGAAGCGGCGAAACAAATGACGCAAAGTCGCTCTCCGGCTCCACATTGCGAAATCTTCCTATCAGTTCCACGATTGTCGTCCGCGTAAGCTGAAAGCCTGCAGGCGTGGTCTTGTCAGCTTTCTAGAACATATGTATTCTATAAGGCTGCAGATTGCACATGGCCATGCCATTATCGGATCTCCCTGCACGATAACGTTATCATGCCATCACATCTTGACTCTCTTGCGGAATGCTTCTCTGTGTAACTGTGTTGTCACCTTGTATAGCGTAATCGGATAGCGAGAAATAAGAACTGGAACCCACTCACGTCAGGCGCTGCAGTCAGCATGTGAGTGACTGCTAGATACGCGGTGACATAACTGGGATATGAACGCTGAAGAAAAGACAGCCCAAATGTGGAATTATCCGCGAGACCACGATGCATTTGGAGGATACAATACCTAGCTTGGTAATCATAAGGGGTGGAGTTGTCGGTGACACGATAGCAAATGAATTAAAATAGTATCTACCTTAGAATCATACTTACTTTCTTTCCGACTGTACGGTACGGTACGGGCTAGGTAAGGTAGTACTTTACTCTAACGATTTTGGCCTTGGAAAGTCCACGTGGCAACCACGACGTTGATGCAGACTTGCAGTTCGTCCCTGACCCAGCGCTGATGGCGGTGCGAATCGTTGCAGCTGACACTGCATTACCGTCAAGCCGCTAAGGAGATTAGGGGAGTCAGGGAAGGAGGGGATGGAAGGAGGGAAGGAGGGAAGGAGGGGCCGGACCGGGGAGCAGAAACCGATCGACTCAGCAATTTCCAGAAATAACATTAATACAACAATAATTATATTTTATATTTTTAATTTTTAATGGTGATGTAGAATTAAATGAAAAGCTTCGGAGGATGGATGGATGGATGGATGGAAGGAATGGGATGGATGCCTGGTTGTACCTGTACCTGCTGCTTTCGTACTTCGTATTTCCTTGGGTGGTGTTGCCAGTGTTGAAGGCATAAGGTATCTGAAACCGATGCATCGTACGCTTGCGCTTGCCTGCGTGTCCATGGAGATTTGAGCATTGCAGGATGCACACCAGATGTGAGATCCGACGCTGCCACCCTTCCAGAGCCTTACCGAATGCGTCTCGTGCATGAGACAATGGGAATCATCAATCAAATCTGAGATCTCGGATTTCAACCACGGTGGGTTGTCATGCCATCTGCCAAGACAGGTGTTCGGACGGAAAGGTACATACCTACAGCCTACCGAGTATCTCACACGGAGAGTGAGAACTTGGGTTTCAAAGCGCCGGGACGGCTTCCGGCCGTTGGGACACGCACGACACGGCAAGGAGCATCTGATTGGAATCTGGAGATTGGACATTTGGAAACAGAAAGACTTACTCTGTAGAACAACTGTTGTAGGTATCTACATACCTTCGAACGCTCATTAGTCTTCATCCTATTTGTGGCTGTGCCATTAACGCTTTTTCTCGCTTCGGCGCAAGTATTTCCATGCTAAATCCGTACTGTAGTCTGTAGTAGTAGGAAGTTATTATATCTCTCATTGCACCCTTTGCTACTGTTGGAACTGGTTATGGTACATGGTACATGTTATCTGTGCGACGCATGGGTTATATGCGCCCCGGACAAGCATTACCTTACTGATAGGTTCTGCTTCCAAGCCATCAGGCAAAGCCCTCGACAGTATGAGTCAATGATTCTGATGACAACAACAAGTAATTGGTATTTCTGATTGATTAGGATCGCGACGATTTCCACTAATGGTCCATCCTCCGATGGCTCGTTGCTCTCAGATTGGGACGCCTTGCCACCCACTTACTTACATGGCAGTATTCCGTAGCTCCAGCTCGATTGTGATCAATCGGGTTCTGCAACGGACGTTCCGATTTCAAGACAGCAACGGGCAGTAAAGCACCTAATAATCCGTCGGTTAAGGCAAGGTATGGTCCATGGAGTAAGCACTTTAGTCTCAGTCGCGGAAGAGCTCCCGAAGCCGAGACAGAAGTCTCTTTCATTCTAGTGTGCTTCTAGCATTTTCCCAACCCGATGGTCGGATGGTTACGAGGATTACAGGATTACATAGATTCTCCCTTAGTCCTGACGGTTGGGTACTTTAGAGACTGGGTACGGAACAGTAGCCGTGCAATCTAGGGGAAGTTCACCAAGGCCAGGGGTGGTGGAAGTGTCCGGACAGGCAGCGCTGCGTCGCATTTGAATTTGGAGATTATCATCAGGCAATAGGAGTTTAAAGGAGTCAAAACAGGGCACCGGGCACAGGCACAGGCACAGGCAGGCAACAGTGCACCGGAAAAGCGAAATGTCTGACCGCACGTTTCGGCGCAGCTAAGATGAGAAGTATCATAATAAAGCCCAATGGCTTGGGTATCATTGCGATCACTCAGCCGCGCATCAGAACGTCTCCGTAGTGGTGGAGGAGGAGGAGTCATAATCATGACAGAATCAATGTATGACTGACTATGTAGACTATGTAGACTGACTGCTGGTCGTACAGTACCTCTGGTTCTGCAATTCCGGGATTGATCGAATTCTGAAAGGAAGGTCATAATCATACAGAAACGGATGGAAGTAAAAGTAAAACTAAAAATAAAAATAATACTTGCGTGAATTATCATATCACTCACCTTAGTTTACTACTCATACGTACCTAATGATGTATCCAATATTCCCATACATACTACCTTACACTACCTTACCGAACACATGGGTCAAGCTTCATGTACGATGATCGTTATTCTAGCCAGGCCATGCTTTCACTGGGATCTGGATGAGCCGTCTTGCCTTGGTGGCTGCACCAGTGCACCCTGGCTGGGGGGGCTGCTGCAGGTACACGCTGTGGTACAGGGGGGGGGAGGTGGGAAATCGATCCCTCCATCCCGACAGTTCACCTTTTCATCTTTGCGACCCGCTAGACTTCGAACAACAGGGCATCCGGTGCCGCATTAGGCTGTGACAAGGGCGTACAGTGTTGGCAATAGGCTCTTGAAACGTCTTTCATCCTGGTCTGCCACACCCTTTGGGCTGGGAATGGGGAGAGTGCATTTCTGAGAGCCAGGAGGGCGGGTTTATGTTCTGCGTCATCGTATCACTTATTTCCACACCAACACCAACTGAGCTCGGAATAATCATTATAATCATAATCATAATAAACGCTTGTCACAAAGGGATATGGTATCATAACTAGATCATACGTAGTAGTGATCATTTAGGGTCTGAGAGCAAGAGACTGAAAGAAAAAAAGAAAAAAAGTCTCGGTTGTTCAAGGGGTGCCGGCATGCCAATTCCAAAATAACAATAATAATAATATATCACTCCCCCGTCGGATACGCCCTACAAACCTCTTTCATGTCACTTCTTCCCTTCCTTGCATGATATGTGTCTTGTTGCTGGCAATAGATAACACACGTTCTCTCCCTCTCCCTCTAATACACACTCCTTCCCTATATTAGGCCGACGTACTGTGCATCTTGAGAAACGAATCGGGTGCCTACGCAGTCATCCCAAAGGCCTTGTTCGATTGCCTTGAAACGGAACATTCTGCCGCTGAGTCTGCCTCGAGACCTTACCGTGCATACCTCAGGATTCAAAATCCATCTCCGCCTTAAATCCCTGGATTCCTAACAGGAATACTTTCGTACTCAGCAGTGAATCTCACCTGCATCTGCACCTCCCCGGGAAAGAAGCGCTGTCACCATCGCAGTTCAGCTGCACTTACGAGGACGTCGAACACAGCCCTAATCTATTTGTGAGTCAGTCAGCGCGGCGCGATTCATCTTGGCAATTATTATATATCCCCTTCCCATCTTCTACCGTCCCAGCTTTCTTCTCTAGAACACATGCTTACTGTCGCCCCCAGCCCATCCGACGCTTTTATGATCATCAGAGAGACCACACTGGCAAACATGGGACGAGGCGCATACGACACCACTGGAGTGCCAAAACCACAACCACCGAAACCTCGATAAATACGATGGGCTCCAAGACTGCTCGAGTCACTGCATACGACTGTTGGCCGTGTCAATCCTCGGCGACCTGGCTACCGCTTCGCTCAAAGCAGCCCAGTGGCTCTGGTGGTTCTTGGAGAAGGGATGAGTGACCCCCCCCGCAAAGTACGTACTTTACCATGCAGTCTATAATTACACTTTTACGCCCTTGCTAACCATATCCTGGGTAGACTTATTATTCATCCGCACCACTCGCCCTCGATTCACAATGCCCGTCGCCCCAGCCTTCGGGTTCCTACCACGACCACCACTTTCCTTTCGGTTCTTCTGGCGTCTGATAGATTGTAACAACACCTCGGTCTACACTGTACCACCACCAAATTTGCGATATCCAGCGACTTGCACCATTGAGCGACATTTCCAGCTTTTCGACATCGTCCAGCATATTCGGTTTTCCTGGCCCACTACGAATTTCCTTGCATCGGTACCCAAAAAGTCTTTTCGGAGTTCGACTAGACCACACAGGTTGGGATTTGGGGAGATAAACAACATAGATTATTCAGACTTCACAGTCATTTGAGATCGGAACGCCTGTACAATAGCTCTGCTTCGTTTCTTTCGTGGGTTCTTGGGCATAGCTTTTCTCACCGCGCTGGTTCTTGGCTTTGCGAGGTGCATAGGGACTTGGGAGAAGCAAAGCAGGGCAGGTCCCGGGGGATTCGGCCATGATCGGATTTAACTTCGTGCGCTTTTAGCTTATGCATATAGAATTCGACATCTGCTTTCATCCTGTCACGCCTCTCTTCTGGGTGTGACTCGATTGATACGATGACCGACTAGCAATACTAGCGACTGGGGGTTTCGATTGGTTTGCACTGCACCGAATGCCCATTTACCTTATTGCCAAAGTACGATGTCATGCACATGTAGCCGCCTAACGTACCAACGTACCAACGTACTAAAGTACTAAAGTACTTAAGTACTTAGGTATCGTAGGTACCTTTTGCCTTTAAGGGAATCGCGCTAAACCATATTTGGACTAATCATTATAAAGGAATCAAGGGCGCTGGGCACAACGCCAAAAGGTTGTCATAAGGCAATCAGGCAAATACTAATTCACTCGTATCATTGAACTCTTTCATTGGAGTTTTGAGAAGAGGACTGGAACGCCTTGTAGGTGCCTAAGCCCCCCGTCTGCGAACCCCTATCGCTCAGCTCCGAGGTAATCAACGCCATCCTGAAACTATGGCCGACTCTACAGCTGCAGCACCAAAGCCGAGCAGCAGTGTCAAGCTTGTCCTACTCGGCGAAGCCGCGGTAGGAAAGGTAATACCATCCACTCAAACTCTTAAGGCAAGAGGTTGACGTGGGGCCATGTGCAGTCCTCCCTAGTTCTCCGCTTCGTCAGTAACGACTTTCAAGAAAACAAAGAACCCACGATCGGTGGTAGGTTGCAAGATCTCATTGCGCTTCCGTAGTGACCTTGTGCTAAACCGTGCACAGCCGCCTTCCTGACTCAAAAATGCAACCTACCGCATCGTACAATCAAATTCGAGATCTGGGATACGGCCGGTCAAGAACGATTCGCCTCATTGGCACCTATGTACTACCGTAACGCACAATCCGCCTTGGTCGTCTACGACCTTACGAAACCCACCAGCCTGATCAAAGCCCGCCACTGGGTCGCAGAACTCCAGCGGCAAGCAAGTCCGGGAATTGTCATTGCGCTAGTTGGGAATAAACTCGATCTGACAAATGAGGATAGCTCAGAGGGGAACACCGCCGACGATGGCGATGAGGAACCGGCTGACAACGGCGAAGAAGCTGAGGAAGATGGCGATGCGAGAAAAGTAAGTACGAAGGAAGGAAGGGAATATGCAGAGGAAGAGAGATTACTATTCTTCGAGACCAGTGCAAAGACTGGTGCAAATGTGCAGGAAGTGTTTACAGCGATTGCAAATGCTATACCGGAAATCCAGATGAAACCATCAAGAGGTCCGGGTGCGACCGGTCAGGGTCAGACTGCATTGGGAGCAGGGGCGGAGAGGGTGAATCTTACTGGGCCTCGAGGAGAAGCAGGAGCAAAAGATGGATGTGCATGTTAATTGGAGGCAGCAGAGCAGAGCAGGTCAGGTCAAGGACCGATTTACTGGGATATCGGTGTTATGGAGTTGACATGCAGCCGTGCTCTGGTTTATGTAAGACCTTGTTAATTTGCAATTGTTCAATTCTCTCACAAGCTAGGTAGCCATGATGGTTGACTTGTTTGTGCATTACTCCATTACTCGCGTCATTGATGCTAAAGTATTTTAGAATCATCCAGTGTGATGTGAAGAACTTCAGGCTCCGAACGCTCCATAGGACCAGGCTATTCAGAGACCTTCAATACCGAAGGCGCTTCTGCTGTGAAGAATATTGCCGCCGTCACGTGCGATATTGGCTCTTGACAATATGCCAAGAGAAGTTCTATCTAACATTCACACGCGGCTGTCACAGTTTGAGCAAGTTATATCCGCATAAATCTCAAAAACCCCAAGAATTTTCTTCATTGTGTTTTGTCGTCAGATAATTCACAGGTTAATAACGTTGTAATGAAACAACACCTTGCGATCATGAGAGTTGGTAGAGTAGAACGGCGACAAGCCTACAACATCTGAAGATGGGAACCATCAGATCAAGCGGAATGAACGACGAGCCAAACAGGTAGGGGTTGATCTTGGATTCAGCAGAGTCATTGCTGATATGCTTCACCAGCGTTACCCCCTGTATCAGGGGGCATATTACTGATATCGCCATGTGTCCTACTTCTGGTCAACGTGGCCAAGGACTCGCAAGATTCGACATGCTGGCTTCGTTGCCGTTTGAGTTGGTGTTCCAGGTGGCAAACCACCTAAACCCGGTGGACCTGATATCTGCCAGGAGAGTATGTCTATCCTAGAATGGAAACCGCAACCCTGCTCCGGCTACGCAGTTGCCTACCCAAATCTTCCTAGCACTAAAGCTTTGATTCAAATTCCTCAACTTTTGCTCTCTACTTTCTTCAAGCTTACTAACACCGCTATCGCAGGTTTCGAAGCCATGGCGACGCCTACTTTCATCTACCGAACTCTGCAATGCAGCGCTCTGCTATCACTTTCCTGGCCAGTTCGCCCTGCAAACCGCACAAGTCGTTGATCCCGCGATTGCTCTGTTCATTGCGGCCAAGCGTTTACACGCCTTCAGAACTGGAAGACCAGTCAAGAAAGCATCGTACAAGTACACCCACGGGGCCATTCCTTTCTTTGCAGGCAACTCCAGCGGAGTGTTCGCCGACTACTTCCAAGGCAAGATAGCTTGGAATGAGGGACCGATTATCAAAGTCTGCTGCCTGGAGACTGGGATCGTAGTAGATTGTTTCTGTGAACGTACGATGCGGATCTGGCATCTGAAACTTTCCGATCGGCTTGTTGTGGCGGTCACATATGATGGGTGAGGGGTGCTATATTTCTATTCAGTGCCATATCTTTGCTTCTTTGCTTCTATGCTCATGTTGCCTCGGTCATCTGTCCAGTTGGTCTTCGAGTTGCCTAGATTTATCTATGCCTGGCCCTACGTTGCTAATTCTCTCCTATACAGAACGTGTTATGCCTACGACCAAATCACTGGAGAAGGATCTAGCATCGCTCTTGGGATGGCCACGATATCATGGCTTGCTGTACGCGGACTGGACGTCGCCTTCCGCTCAAACCAGAGAATAGAGCCTCTTGTGGTCTGGCATTTCGGAGAGCAAAACGTGAAAGCGATAGACACTGTACCTTACACAGGACCTCTCTTGTTCCATCCCAAGCTGGATATTATCGAGGTCTTTTACCTAAAGAAAATCGAGAGAGGTTACTTTGTAGGAAGATGGATCGCTTTCAATTACGGTGATCTCATTGCCATGTCCACGCGCGAAGTCCACGAGAAGACTAGGTCATGGAGCTCCGGCAAATACAGCGCAAGGGTAAAACGCCGCTCCCTCGAAAAAAGTATGATCCCTGGTGCCGTCGTCTTGAACAATATCGATAGCGGGCCGTACCAATTCATCGATGGACTCTTCTTCGGCCTGAGTAAGCATATTTTCGGGTTGTTTATACCTAAGCTAAGCCTAATTATGAGTTCTGAGACATGTTTATGGAGTACCTACACTGCAAACGTGCTTCGTACCTCATGAACTTATTCTAAAAGAGCAATGCTAACTCGAGACCTTGTAGTCCCCCTTTGGAGCTCGCCCATCCGGACTGCGAAACCAACATACGAGAATCAGGTCTCCTACATGCATAACGGGACTATGTACATCGCCAGCGGCGATCCAACAGATCGCGAGCCCATCATGGTCCATGATCTAACCAAACAATCACCAACAAGAGTAGCCGAGGTGTCGGAAATCTTCTACGGTCCTCTCCAACGCGGTGGCTACAGCGGACCGAATGGAATCATGGATCCGTCTGTTTTCAGAGCCGCGCTGATGGGGGACGACAAGTTTATGGTGCAGGTTGGGCATACCAACATCAACGTGTGGGGTTTTGATGAGAATGTTCCTCTGGCGAATGAGATCGTGGAGTATGGGCAGGAAGTCAAGAAAAGGGCGGAGAAGCGCGCGAGGAGGAGGGAGTGGGATGCTGTTGAAGCAGGGATACGGGAGTTTTCGGGGGAACCATCACCGGTGAGGTCGGCGTCTCCGAGTTCGTCGATGCGGATCTCGTTGGTTTCGACCCGTCGGTCGTCTGCGTCTTCGGCGCCGTCGTCTATTTCGAAGATTCCGTCGTCGGTAATCATC
>JAABUL010007614.1_pt1 | contig 11550 bp, 5 predicted proteins | sample 5559151 | NCBI WGS metagenome assembly JAABUL01 (sample SAMN10711876, study PRJNA513368) | rock metagenome | isolation source: Antarctica rocks | place: Antarctica: Victoria Land, Pudding Butte sud | reverse complement strand
TTTCGTCTAAATCTTAACAAAATAAAAAAGAATATAATATTTATTGCTTTAATTTATAATATAATTTTGTCGTAACTTTTATACAACTTATTAAAAACAATTATAGTTTTGTTAATTTATTAAAATCTTATTTTGTTGCTTCGATAAAAATGTTTTTTGCATCGAAGAATACAACTTTTTAAATCTTAAATTATTAAAAAACTAACTTTGTATCTTCTTTTTAATCTTTTTTTACGTTTAAATTTTTATCTTTTGTTAAGCTAGCTTCTTTGCGTCGACAAAATAAAAAAGAGATTAAAAATATTATAGATACAAAACAAACATTGTACGCATTAAACATTTATTATTTTCGCTTAATTATAAACTTCGTATTTAATTAATATAAAAAAAGATCGTCAAATATATTACTTTGTTTAAAGACGCAAAAAAGACGTCGAACAAAATGCGTCTAATTTCTCGATATAAATAACAAGCTAGCTAATAGCTTTATCTCTTCTTTAAAATTGTCAACTCTATTTTTTACAATATAAAATAACAAGATTAAGAAATTCTTAACACAATTTACTTATAACAATATATTATTGTCTTTTTTATTTTCGAAACAAATTTTATCCATATTTATTTAAAGATCTCGAGTTAAATTTCGTCGACAACGATATACTTGTTAAACAATTATCTTAATTGCGAAACCAATTATCGATTTTTCGTTTGCTCAAATTAATAAAAAACAAAGCATAAATTAAGTTATTATTAATTCGTCTTTTCGTAATTAATAAAGCGCTCTCTTATAATTTAACAATATTATTTTTATTTTTATTCTTAATGTTATTTTTATCTTCGACTCTCTTATATAATAATATAAGTTTAACGTTATGTTACACGAAAGAATAAAACAAAAAAAGACAAACAATTAGTTAATTGTTGTCTAATAGTCTAATAAATAAAATTTTAATTAAGTTGTTTAGTTAAAATTTCAATAGCAAAGACGCAATATTTGATAAGATCAAATAATGTAATTTTACTCTTATCAATCGCACTATACTTAAATTGCTCTTATTTATTAAGAAAGATTAATCGTTTATTATATCAAACAATAAAACAATATTTAACAATAATAAAAGAGTTAATACTATGTTAAAGTTAATCTTAAGACAATTATTGTACATCTCAATTAATTTTTTCAAATTTTTTCGTTAAGATATATATATGTCTACTCTTTCGTTAACTTCTTTTTAAACAAAAATATTCTCTATTAAGTTTTTAAACAAACGAACGAATTGCAAACAACGCAAATTAAAAAATTAATTAACAAACAAAATCAAATATATTAAAGCATATCTTAAAAGAAAATATAAATTTTAACAACTATGTATTATAAGTTATAAATAAGTGTTTAACTCTATTTATTGTTCTTTTAAGTAGCAATCTTAATTAAATTTTATGCTTCTAAAGACTTTAGTTATTAAAACATTTAATTCTTTTGTCGCGTTCGTATTTTTTATATACTTTTTTTTTACGCACATTTTGTTTGTGTTTGCGCTTTGTTATTAATATTATAATGCAAAGAGTTTTTTTAAGCATAAGTTTTATTGTAGATAATGCAACTCGCATACGCTTAAAAAGAAATTTTTTCACTTATTATTTTTTCGCAAATTGTTGAATAAAATCTTTTTTATTGTTATTATTATCGTCTTTTGCAACAACAAAGCTACAAATTTTAAAATTAACACAAATAATAAAAAAGCAAGAACTTGCTTAAATTAAATATTTTAAGTAATTAGTTTAACGCTATTTTAGCGACAATTTAGTTAAAATGTTTTTTAAATTTGACACAAATATTTTTTAGACTTAATTCAAATGTTTTCTAGATATTTTCTAGATTTAACTTAAATGTTTTTTAGATTTAATTTAGATATTTTCTAGACTTAGTTTAAATCAAATGTCTTCAAAAATTATATTATTGCTCTTTAAAATTTTTATTATTAGACAATAATAATACGCTAGTCTTTTTGTCAATATTAATGATAATTTGTTTAAATTGTACTTTAGTTTTGATTTTATTAATTTTTGTATATTTATTGCGATTATAAAATAATTTAAAAGACTTAATACAAAGATTCGAAACTTTTCGCATTTGTTTATTTTATAAGCAATATTAATTAGATACTTTTGTCGCATTCTTATTTGTTTTTTATTATTATTCTTTTTGTATCTCGCACAAAGTGCGAATTTATTAATCAAATAAATCGCTTTTGTTCGTTAACAATTAATTATAATTTTGTGTTTTAATTTCGCAATAAAGTTTTTGCGAATACGATCAATGTATTTCTTAAATTTGCGCGTTTTCTTAAAGTTATTAAAATCGCTTTGACACTTAACGTTGAAGTTAGCTACAAGCATTATATACTTATAGACATTATTAATATTTTTTTGTTAAATCGCTAGTTATGTATTTTGATTATTATATTTAATTTTCTTCTAATTATAATTTTCGAACGATAATAAAACAATAGTTTTTTTGTCAATATTAATAATAATTTGCGTATTTTATACTTTGATCTTAACTTTATTAATCTTTGAATATTTATTACGATTGCGAAACAGTTTAAATAACTTAATTCAGAAATTACTTATTATTTACTTGCGATTATTTAATAAGCAATATTAATAAAATGCTTTCGTCGCGTTCTTCTTCGCTTTTATTTTTTTCTTTTTAACAACAAAAAGAGCTTTCTTTTTAATACGTTGTTCGTTATAATAGTTGAACATAAATTAGAAATTGCACTTTAAAAACTTCTTAATATCTTCTTTTTTGTTATTGTTATTAACGACGTCGCTTGTCTCTTTAAGTATTTTTTAAAAATTTGTCGAAAAATTTTTCTAAAAAATAAAGTTTTTAACGTTGTAAATAGAATTTAGCATAACGTCGAAAAAGTTAGTCACTTTTTTTATCTTAAAAGTTATAATTATTAATATTTTTTTATAAAGTATCTTGATGTTATTTGATAAAGATTTGTAAAAACGTAAAAAGACAACATTATTATACTTTAAAGTAACTTAACTCTTTGTTTAATTATTTTTAATAAAATATTTTTATCAATAATACTTTTCTTTTTTATTGTTATTTCTTTCGATTTTATTTGGTTTCTTTATTTTTAACTTTATTTTTTATTGTTTTATTGATTTAAATTAGTTCAAACTAAATGTAATCTAACTTAACAATTACGTTGTTAAGCTCTCTTTTATATTTAATGTTGTTTTGTTTATTTGTTTACAATTTAAATCTCGTTTTTCTTAAATTATAAATCATAGATTGTATTGTATTAATTTTAATTAATAAAATTGTTAACGTAATATTTTGTGCATTTTTGATTTGCTAATACAAGATATATATTGCGAATAATATATAACAAATTATAAAAACGTTAAGAGTGCAAATGTTTAAAATTTTTATTCGTATTTTTTAAATAGTTTTTTATTTTATATATTTCGTATATCTTATTAGTAGCTTCTTTGTTAACTTAGCGTTTTAATTCGATAAACGCTTTCGTATATCTTTGTAATTGTTTGTTACGTCTTAATCGCAAATAATTAAACACTATAACAATAAACTGTAGGTTTTCTATACATTTATTATTTTCTATTGCTAACTTATTGTTTTAATAATTTTCGTTAGATTCTTTGTTTTGCATTTATATATAATTTTTTTGCTAATCTCTTCTTTTGCGCTATTAAAAGATATATTAAATAAAGTTTTTTTACAATTAATCTAAATTAATGTAATTCTTTTCGTTTAATTTTTAACAAATCAAAAATTTATAAATTTTAATAAAATAATTTTTGATTTAAAACGAATCTCGTTCGCAAATATTTAAATCAACAACATCGCATAAAAATTTAACTACTCTTTTGCGTTTTTTTCGAATAAACATTGCTAAAGTATCTATGAAATTCTAACAATTAAATTAACTATTTATAACGACATTTTTAGCTTTTCGTTAATAACAATCGTTTTCGTTAAGATTAAACAATAGTATATCGTTATTTAAATTAAGTGCTATTAATATAATCATTAAATTTTGACTAAATAAAATAATGTCTTTTTTTAATTCTTGTCTTGCAACGATTGTTGCTTTAATTTTCAAATACATAATAAAGTCTTTTATAATAACGAAATTGTAATGTTAAATATTGTGTATTAACATTTGTTTTTTTTAGTCTTTCGTTTTGTTTGTTCTAAAATAGAATTGTTTTAATAAAAACTTATATATCGCTTTCTTATACAATATATCAAAATTTTAAGCATTGCTATACAATCAAATAAAAGTTACTTAATGCGTTAGAATATAAAGCTTAAAAATATTAAAATGTGTTTCGTTCTTATTGTTCTTGTCGTGTGTTATATTTTGAAATCAATATTTAACGAAAATCGTTTTTAAGTTGTCAATTCGATATAGAGCATGCTTTATATAATTTAATGTGTTTTCGTTATAAGATACGTACTAAGCAAACATAACGAAATCTATAATTGTTTGAACACAATGTATAACTATATCTCGCTTTTTTATTAAAAGAGATATTATCGCAAAAACAAACTATGCTATTATTGTCTTTTGTTTAACTTCATTTTATTATTAGATTTTGCTAAAGTGTTTAAATCTTTTTAAATTAATAATTTCAAAAATTTAACAAAAGCGTTCGTTAAGTTAAATTAATCTCTTTAATTTAACAATTGTTTTCTTTTTCTTCTTTCGCTTTGTTAATTTTTTAAAGTTAATATTAAAAATAATATTGTTAATTAAAGCAACACATTAATCGATTAATCGCATAATTACATTCTTAAACAATTAATAAAAAATATTAAAATTTATTAAAATATAAACGTTGCAATACTTATAATTTTATGTTTAATTTTTGATTAAATAAATTATTATTGCTTTTTTGTTTTTTTGTAGATTCGAATGTTGTTTAATGAACTTAACTTAAATGTACTTAAAAATACAATACTTTTAATATCTTATAAAATTTTCACGTTTTTTTGAAAAAACTCTACAAATGCTATAATGCTTGTTCTTCTTAATATTAGTAATTAAAATTTGCTCTTTGTAATTTATTATTATTTTTTCAATAATTAAATAATAGCTTTTTGTAAAGTTATCGATATATCAAACGTCTATATTAAACTCTTTAAAATTCTCGAATTCTATATCGAATTAACAACAAAACGTAAAAATAATAATTGACAAACATATGTTTAAAAATCTTCTTTATAACTTAATAATACATTTTTGTTTATAAATGTTTTTTATGTTTCTTTTTTTAATTTTTATAATTGAAATCAATTCGACTAATATTAACTCTAATCGAATTTAACTTTGTTTTGTTGTTCGATTTAGATTTTTAATAGTAATATAAATTGATTATAAGCTTTAATCTTTATAATAATATATTATTTGTATCTTGTTTGTAATTATAAGAATAAAAATAATAGTAATCTTTATTAGCAACTAATTTTGCGTAATTTATTATTAATTCTTAATATATATTTCGATATAAACGCAATTATTGTTAGTTGTTTGAATTTAAATAAGCGTATAGATTAAATTGTCTTTAAAAGATTCGTATTTAAACAAAAAACGCATTATATCTTTTACGTTTTAATAATGCATAACATACTTAATAATAACAAGATTGTTAACTTTGATTGCAACTATAAAATTCTTACTTATTTAATTGTTATTTCGAATTTCGTGCGAAATGCGATGTATTTGCGCTTATTATTCTTTAACGTTTTAAAAACTACATCGTTTTCGAAAGTTTTTAAAATTTCTGTTTCTAAAAAAGGCATTAACAACTTTCTTTATAAATTTGTAGTTTATTAATTATTTCGCAAATTTATAGTTAATAACATTCTAAAACAAACTATATATTGTTAAGCGAATTTTAAATAATATCTTTATGTTTTTTTTAAATCGATAGAGATTGCAATTCTTTCGAACTATAGTATTATTAAATTCTTTAACTCTTTTCTCTTTATAATATTTCTCTATTATTAATAAGAAAACAATAAATTGCAAAGCTATTAATAGATTTCTTTTTGCAAAAACATTTAATATTTTCGAAGTCTATTTCTAGTTAATTGTATTTTTTTGTTGCGAATTTAAAAAATAACGAATTACAATCTTTATAATATATGCGTTCAAATAATATTGTTAATTTTAACTTAGTTTAAACAATTGTAGAGCTTCGTTATATATTATTTTATTTAATATATTTAATGCATTAATCTTCGTTATTATTTGCTTAACTTTAAGAAAATTATCGTATATTTAATATAAATTCTTTTTATTAAATTTTTTCTTCTTTTTTATTTTAAGTTTAGATTTTTTTTGACGTTTTTTTCTTCGAATTATTAAGTATTGATCGAAATATCGCATTAGTTTATTGTTGTTTTTTGATTTAAAATTACACGCAATACAAGTACGAAATATAATAACTTAATTATTAGTATTGTTAAATCTATTAACTATGCATAAAGCATTAATATAAAAAGTGAAAAAACAACTAAAAGTAAATTGCGAATTATTGTATCTTTAGCGACAAATTGAAAAAACAAATCGCGTTGCGAAGTTTAGAATTAAATACTAAACTTAATAAAAAAAAATGTTGCAAAAAAGATTTTATATATTTATAATAAAGTATTAGTAAACATATAAAGACTAATAATGCTAAGTAAAGATACTTATATTATAAGAAAAAGTATTGATTGCTTCAACACTAGTAATACGTAATTTTTAATATAAGAGAGACATTAAATCTTAATCGTTTTCGAATAATTATTTTTGTTAATTCGCAATAAATGTCTTAGTTTTTCGATATAATAAAATTTCAAAAACTAGTTTGTTGTATATTATAATCAATTAAAGAGTTTATTATTTAATAATTGACTCTTTTAATAGTTTGAATTTCAAGTATTAAAAATAACTCTCTTCTAATATTAGAGCTAATTTAATATGCATTAGTAAGCGAATTCAAAAATATTATATTATTTATTATATAAAATAGATAAATTTTTAAATTATAGACTTTAGATAAACTCTAAAGATTTATCAAAAAGTGTCGTTTATATAGAAAAACGCGTTTAATTACTTATTTTTTTTACTAATTGACTTACGTCTAGTGCGAGTAATAACGCAAAAAGCTACGCTTAAAAAAGAGATATATAGTATAGTTATAGTCTTACATTTACGAACAAAATTGTCTAGATTTGATCGAGATCTAATTAAGATTACGTTTGTAAACAATTTATTCTTCTTCTAATTAAAATAGATTTGACGTACATCTTGTCTAAATTTGGCGTACATTTTGCTTAGATTTGACGTACATCTTGTCTAAATTTGATGTATATCTTGCTTAGATTTGGCCAAGATCTAGTCAAAATTACGCTTGTAAACAATTTATTCTTTCTTTAATTAAAATAGATTTGACATACATTTTATCTAGATTTAGCGTATATCTTGCTTAAATTTAGTCGAGACTTAGTTAAGATTATATCTATAAACAATTTATTCTTCTTTTAATTGAAACAAATTTAACGTATATCTTGCTTAAATCTAGTTGAGACCTAATCGAGATTGCGTCTATAAATAGTTCATTCTTCCTTTAATTGAAACAAATTTGACGTATATCTTGCTTAAATCTAGTCGAAATCTAATCAAGATTACGTTTGTAAGCAATTTATTCTTTCTTTAATTAAAAAAAATCTAACATATATTTTGTTTAAATTTGGCGTATATTTTGTCTAAATCTAGTCAAAATCTAATCAAGATTAGATTTATAAACAATTTATTCTTCTTTTAATTAAAATAGATTTGATATATATCTTGCTTAAATTTGATCGAAACTTAATCGAGATTACGTCTATAAACAATTTATTCTTTCTTTAATTAAAATAAATTTGACATATATTTTGTCTAAATTTAGTCGAAACTTGATCGAGATTGCGTCTATAAACAATTTATTCTTTCTTTAATTAAAATAGATTTGGCGTACATTTTGTCTAAATTTGATCAAAATCTAACTAAAATAGCGTTCGTCTTAATATTAGTTCAAGCAAAAGGCACAAAATAGCGTCGCTAACTCTTTCTTTATTATAAATACTCGCTAATAAAGAGTTGCTTCGCAAGCTTAATATACTACGTAATTTTGCACAAAAATTTAACTTAAAAAAATTAATAATTTGCGCAAATGTTAATAATATTAACGAGTTAATTAATAAAGTTCGATTTACTTTGTAGATTAGTTTGTTAAACTCAAAATTTTACTTAAACATACAAACAAATTTTGTCTTTTTTCGACGTATTAAATTGTCGTAAAACGATAATTTAATTTATTTAAAAGTAAAATGCTTGCGAAGAAACTAAGCAAAGATAATTAATACTTATTAATTAATTAAAATATAAAAAAAGATACTTGTTATTAAAAGATATTGATCTAAAATAAAAAATACGAAGATTAAATTCGAAAAAATTATTTACTCTCTTAGTTATTAACGTTATTTTAAAAAAAAAAACTTAATTAAAGTCGACTTGTCTTAATGCTTAAATCTAGAAAATATATACTTAATTGCGTCGAACTTCGAACATATCTTAATTAAAGCAAGATAAATGCTAATTAATAATTATTTCTTTATTATGCGTTTAATTTCGCTATATATGCAAACTTATTATATACTTTGTTTTATTTATGTTATTTTCGTTTTAACTCTTAAGTTGAAATTTCTTATTACAAAATAAAACAAGTTGTTGTATAAAAAAAGCATTTTAACAACGTTAATAATATCTTTAGCATTTGATTTTGTTAATTATTAAGAATTAAGTTTTAGATAAACGTTGTTATTTTATTTAATATACTAGAAGCTTTGTAAATTAAAAAGCTTATTAAGTTTTAATTACTTTTAATTGTTAATTGTTTAACTATAACACTCTTTATATTTAATTAAAAATAAGACGAAAGCAACTTATTAATCGAGTTATTTAAACTTAAACAAATATTTTTTGATTATTAATTATTTTTTCGTCTTCGTAATAGTTTATAAAGAAGTACTTAATTAAAGCTCTTAATTGTTTGATTAATTTTATAGAGTTTACTTAACAATTCTTTTGCACTTTAATAAATTGTTTGTTTTTGATAACACTAAAGTAACAAAAAAAATTTAAAAACAAATTTCAATTAAAGTGCTAAATAATGCAACATAGTTTAAAGAATTTGCGTCGATTATAATTTTAAATATAACGACAAATTAGAAACGAAAATTTAAACAATTACGTTTCGCTTTTTCAATAATTATTTATAATTTTTTGTTAATAATCTTTACGATATATAATTTATTGACGACGAATATTACGCAATATTAAGATGTTCTTTTATAACAAATTTGCGAACTTAATAATAATAATTATATATCGCATTAAATACAAGTTTTAAACTTGATTCTTTTAATTCTTTCGAATACTTAATAATTTTATTAACGAATTGTTAATATAAATTGCTTTAATTCTTAATTACTATATTTATAATTCGCACTTCGTTATAAATTTATTTTTAACAAAGAATAAAACCTAATTTATAAAGAGCAACAAGACATAAATATTGACAAATTTAATATTTAAGTTTTTTAAATTAACGCAAATCTTAATTGCAATAAATTATTTTTTAATGTTAATTTTTAATACAAAAAAGACAATTACTTTATAATTTAATTTATTGTTAAAGAATATAAATTTTAAACAAAAAAAAAAACTATTTTTTAAAAATTTGCGACAAAAAGTAATTGTTTTTTAGTAATATAGTCTTTAAACAATATTGTTAAAACTCTAATTATTGTAGTTATTTTTCTTGAATCTCTTCTTATTTCATTTATAATTACGATCGAAATAAAATTATAACGATTATTTAAGTTGTATATAGTTTGTTAATACTTGTCTTTAAGTTATTTGTTTTCGTAAAAATATAATATCTTCTTTAAGCTCGTTTTTATTAACAATCAAATCGCTTTATTAATTGTTAATATTATTGTTTAAACAAACGATAATAATTATTAAATGCAATTGTTAATAAAAAAGTTCGAACTTTAAATTAAACAAAAATTACTTAACTTTTGCTATTATTATTTCGAAAATAATTAAATAAACAATGTCAATAATTCGAGTTCAAAACTTCTCGAAAAAATGTTTTAAAAACTAATCAATTTGTTTAATTGTAATATTAAATCGAAGATTAATCTTAATATTAATAAAAAAGAACAATCAATTAATTGTTTTCTTCAATATATAACAATATTAAATTAACTTGCATTTGTATCTTTAATGTTATCTCTTAATATTTTATTTTATATATGCGTTATTGCGAATGCATATTGTAATGCGATCTTCTATACGTAATTAATCTTTTTGTCTTTTATAATATTTAATATAATGTCGATGTTAATTTTTAAAACTTGAATAATAATTTTTTTTATTGTTGTTAAACTTGTTCGAATATTTGTATAATGCAAAGTTGTCAATATTTGCGTCTTAATCTTTTGCTCTTTGTTGTTTGTTTTAAAAAGATTTTTTTAATAATTCGAAATTAAAATTAAATGTGTTACTATTTTTAAAATATTTAAAGCTTGAAGAATATAATTAGTTATTAACAATTAAAACAATAAAGTTTTTGTTAAAAATTAATTGTTTTTTAATTTATTCAATAAAGAATCGAAAAAAATGTTACTTTTTGCAAAATTATTAAAAAGATTACTTTGCGAATCTTTTAAATTATAACACAACTTTTTTTGCGCATTAAAAATAAACGAGTCTTTGTTTTTCAAACAATTAAAACAAGATTGCAAAGAACTTTGTTTAATTGTTTTATTTTTTAGTTAAATAATAATAATCGAAAGCAAACACTTATTTATTAAAGTTATCTTGTGCGTATATATTAATATTTAAGTTTTTTCATTTTTAATAAAGCTAATATTAAATAGCATTTTGTAAATTCTTCGCATTAAATATGCTTATTAACTTTGCAATTGCAATATAATGAAATCAATATTGCTTTTAATTTAAAAGAAATTAACAACTTGTAAAATAATTGTTAAAAAACTTTAGAAAAAGATTTGTAAACTTAGAAAATTTATTTAAAAAAGCAATAAAAATTTGCTAAACGCAAGTTATAATCGTAAAATTAACAAAACTTATAAAAAAAAGATAAAATATAAAGTTTAAATAAAATAAAATTTAATACGATTTGTGCTAAAAACATTAAAAACAAAACTAACGACATTAAAGAGAAAAAAAATAAAAAAATTGATGTTAATAAGCTTAAAAACTAAATTGATAACATTAATAATAAAAAGAATGCAACAAAAGTTATAAAAATTATAATAATTTTATAAAAATTAATATAGCTATTTTATTCTTAAGCTATTAAGTAAGATTTTTTATTTATATAAACTTTGTCAATTGAGTTATTGATGTAAGTTAGAACGTCTACGCACAATTTTAAATTTTA
>JAABUL010007612.1_pt1 | contig 11552 bp, 6 predicted proteins | sample 5559151 | NCBI WGS metagenome assembly JAABUL01 (sample SAMN10711876, study PRJNA513368) | rock metagenome | isolation source: Antarctica rocks | place: Antarctica: Victoria Land, Pudding Butte sud | reverse complement strand
TCGCCCTCGTCGCCACCATCGCCGCTGAGCAGCAAGCCAGCGCCAGCATTGAGCGCGGCCCCCGCCGCACCGCCCCCGAAGGCGCACTCGCCGGCTTCCTCCGCAAGCACGCCGCCGCCCGCGACCAGCTCGCCGAGGAGGGCGAGTTCTGGGTCCTGCACAAGCGCGCCGCCGCCATCCCCGCCAGCACCCTGCTCGGCCAGGCCGTCCCCGCACTCCTGCGCCGCTTTCCCTGGCCCAAGAGCATGCGCTGGGGCCAGGGCAGCGCCTTCACCTGGGTCCGCCCGCTCCGCCGCATCCTCTGCCTGCTCGACGGCGCCGTCGTCGCCCTCGACCTCGCCGAGCCCGGCGACGACGGCCACGCGCTCCGCGCCGGCGACCAGACGGAAGGCCACCGCTTCCACCACCCCGGCCCCTTCCGCGTCGCCTCCTTCGCCGATTGGGAGCAGGGCCTCCGCCAGCGCCACGTCATCGCCGACGCCGCCGAGCGCCGCCGTCGCATCGAGGACGGCATCGCCGCCCTGGCCGCCGCCGAGAACATCGCTGTCGTCCGCGATGACGGCCTGCTCGACGAAGTCGCCGGCCTCGTCGAATGGCCGGTCCCGCTGCTCGGCCGCATCGACCCCGAACTCATGGACCTGCCGCCCGAAGTCATGCAGGTCAGCATGCGTGTCAACCAGCGCTACTTCGCCCTGCGCCACTCCGATGGCACAGCCGCTCCCCGCTTCGCCTTCGCCGCCAACATCGACGCACCCGACGGCGGCGCCGCCATCGTCGCCGGCAACGAACGCGTCCTCCGCGCCCGCTTCAGCGACGCCCGCCACTTCTGGGATCTCGACCGCCGAAGCCGGCTCGACCAGCGCATCGCCGCCCTCGATGCCATCACCTTCCACGCCAAGCTCGGCAGCCAGGGCGCCCGCAGCCGACGCATCGCCCGCCTCGCCGCCCACATCGCCCCCCTCGTCCAGGCCGACCCGGCCCAAGCCGCCCGCGCCGCGACCCTCGCCAAGGCCGACCTCACCACCGGCATGGTCGGCGAATTCCCCGAGCTCCAGGGCGTCATGGGCGGCTACTACGCCCAAAACGACGGCGAGCCCCCAGCCGTCGCCCAGGCCATCCGCGAGCACTACGCCCCCAAGGGCCCCACCGACCCGGTGGCCAGAGCCCCCGCCAGCATCGCCGTCGCCCTCGCCGACAAGATCGACCAACTCTGCGCCTTCTTCGCGATCAACGAAATGCCCACCGGCTCCGGCGACCCCTACGCGCTCCGCCGCGCCGCCCTCGGCATCATCCGCATCATCCGCGAGAACAACCTCCGCCTCGAGCTGCTCAAGCTGTTCCACGAAGCCGCCGTCGACCTGCCCGCGCCGCTCCCCGCCCATCTCCTGCTCGACTTCATCGCCGACCGCCTCCGCGTCCAGCTCCGCGCCGAAGGCAAGCGCCACGACGTCCTCGCCGCCGTATTTGCGGCCGGCTCGGACGACGACATCGTCCGCCTCCTCGCCCGCACCGACGCCGTCGCGGCCTTCCTGCGGGCAGGGGAGGGCGCCGACCTCCTCGCCGGCGCCCGCCGCGCCGCCAACATCGTGCGGATCGAAGACAAGAAAGACGGCCCCCACCGCGGTACGATCGACACCGAGAGCCTCGTCCTCGGCGAGGAGCAGGCTCTCGACGCCACCCTGGCCCAAACTGAAGCCGAGCTGGACACGCTCCTCGCACAGGAGCATTTCGGGGCCGCCATGGGCGAACTCGCCCGCCTCCGGCCCGTTCTGGATGCGTTCTTCGACAAGGTGACCGTCAACGCGCCCGAACCCGCCCTCCGCGAAAATCGCCTCCGCTTGCTTGCCCGCGTCGGCTCGGCCATGGCCCGCACCGCCGACTTCTCCCAAATCGAAGGCTGAGTGAATACGATGCAGAAATGGGTTTACAGCTTCGGCGCCGACGCCAATGACGGCCGCGCCGACATGCGCAACCTCCTCGGCGGCAAAGGCGCCAACCTGGCCGAAATGGCCAGCATCGGCCTTCCCGTGCCCCCCGGCTTCACCATCACCACCGAAGTCTGCACCGCCTTCTACGACAACGGCCGCAACTACCCCGAAGGCCTCGTGCAGCAGGTCCGCGACGCGCTCGCCACCGTCGAGCAAGCCGTCGGCCTGCGCTTCGGCGATACCGACAAGCCGCTCCTCGTCTCCGTCCGCTCCGGCGCCCGCGTCTCCATGCCCGGCATGATGGACACCGTCCTCAACCTCGGCCTCAACGACGACACCGTCCAAGGCCTCGAGACCGCCAGCGGCGACCCCCGCTTCGCCTGGGACAGCTACCGCCGCTTCATCCAGATGTACGGCTCCGTCGTCCTCGGCGTCGAGCACCACCGCTTCGAGGAGATCATCGAGAGCGCCAAGCTCGACGCCGGCGTCCACGAGGACACCGCGCTCTCCCCCGAAGACTGGAAGCGCGTCGTCGCCGAATACAAGGCCATGGTTCAGGCCGAAAAGAGCGCCCCGTTCCCCATGGACCCCCACGAGCAGCTCTGGGGCGCCATCGGCGCCGTCTTCGGCAGCTGGATGAACCCCCGCGCCAACACCTACCGCCGCCTGCACGACATCCCCGCCAATTGGGGCACCGCCGTCAACGTCCAGGCCATGGTGTTCGGCAACATGGGCGCCGACTGCGCCACCGGAGTCTGCTTCACCCGCGACCCCAGCACCGGCGAAGACATCTTCTACGGTGAGTTTCTCGTCAACGCCCAGGGCGAGGATGTCGTCGCCGGCATCCGCACCCCCCAGCCCCTCTCCAAGCACCGCGCCGAACCCGGTGAGGTCAGCATGGAAGAAGCGCTGCCCGCCGCCTACGCCGACCTCGTCGCCGTCCGCGACAAGCTCGAGCGCCATTACCTCGACATGCAGGACATCGAGTTCACCGTGCAGCAGAACAAGCTGTATATGCTGCAAACCCGCAACGGCAAACGCACCGCCGCTGCCAGCCTGCGCATCGCCGTCGAGATGGCCAATGCCGGCCTGATCGACAAGGTCGAGGCCATCAAGCGCGTCAGCCCCGCCTCCCTCGACCAGCTCCTCCACCCCACCCTCGACCCCGACGCGCCCCGCAAGCTGCTCTCCCGCGGCCTGCCGGCGAGCCCCGGGGCCGCCAGCGGCGTTGCCGTCTTCAGCGCCGACGAGGCCGAAATGCGCGCCGCCAAGGGCGAGGCCGTCATCCTCGTCCGCATCGAGACCAGCCCCGAGGACATCCACGGCATGCACGCCGCAAAGGGCATCGTCACCACCCGCGGCGGCATGACCAGCCACGCCGCCGTCGTCGCCCGCGGCATGGGCCGCCCCTGCGTCGCCGGCGCCGGCGGCATCACCGTCGACTACGGCGCCCAGACCCTGGGCGCCGCCGGCACGACCATCCGCGCCGGCGAGATCATCACGCTGGACGGCGCCACCGGCGAAGTCTTCGTGGGCAGCGTCGCCATGATCGAGCCCAAGCTCTCCGGCGACTTCGGCACCCTCATGCAATGGGCCGACAGCGTCCGCCGCATGGGCGTGCGGACCAACGCGGAAACCCCGCTCGACGCCGAGACCGCCCGCAAGTTCGGCGCCGAAGGCATCGGCCTGTCCCGCACCGAGCACATGTTCTTCGACCCCGCCCGGATCGGCGCCGTCCGCCAGATGATCTTGGCGTCCGACACCGCCGGCCGCAAAGCCGCGTTGGAAAAGCTCCTGCCGTTCCAGCGCCAGGACTTCGCCGACCTGTTCCGCATCATGGCCGGCCTGCCCGTCACCATCCGCCTGCTCGACCCGCCGCTGCACGAATTCCTCCCCCACCGCGAGGAGGAGATGGCCGAAGTCGCCGCCGGCCTCGGCACCGACCTCGAGACCATCCGCCGACGCGCCGCCGAACTCGCCGAAGCCAATCCCATGCTCGGTCACCGCGGCTGCCGCCTCGGCATCACCTACCCCGAGATCTACGAGATGCAGGCCCGCGCCATCTTCGAAGGCGCCATCGCCGCCAAGCGCGAAGCCGGCCTAGCGCCCATCCCCGAGATCATGATCCCGCTGATCGCCACCCGCCGTGAACTCGAAATAACCCGCGCCCAGGTCGACAACGTCGCCAAAGCCGTCTTCGCCGAAAATGGGGAAACCATCGAATACCTCGTCGGCACCATGATCGAACTGCCCCGCGCCGCCATGATGGCCGACAAGATCGCCGAGATCGCCGACTTCTTCAGCTTCGGCACCAACGACCTCACCCAGACCGTCTTCGGCCTCTCCCGCGACGACGCCGGACGCTTCCTCCCCGACTACGTCGCCCAGGGCATCCTCCCCAAGGACCCCTTCGTCTCCATCGACATCGACGGCGTCGGCCGCATGGTCCGCCTCGCCGCCGACGGCGCCCGCCAGACCAAGCCCAACCTCAAGATGGGCATCTGCGGCGAACACGGCGGCGACCCGGCCAGCATCGCCTTCTGCGAGGAAGTCGGCCTCGACTACGTCTCCTGCAGCCCCTACCGAGTCCCCGTCGCCCGCCTCGCCGCCGCCCAAGCCGCCCTCGGCGTCGGCATCGACCGAACCGCCTAGCCAACCCATCCGGCCGGCCCGGACCATGCCGAATGCCACGTCATGGCCCGGCTCGTCCGGGCCATCCACGTCCCCGCCCGGCTTGGCCGGGCCATCGACGTCTTACCGCGACGCGCTGCCCATGCTGGCCCTCGCCGGGACGTGGCTCCTCCTCTGGCTTGTCATGCAGCCCGCCGGCAACACCCCCTTCAACGACGACTGGGCCTACGCCTTCGCCGCCCGCTCCATCGCCGAAACCGGCCAGTTCCGCCTCACCGGCTTTTCCGCCCCCAACCTCATCGCCCAAGCCTACTGGGGCGCCCTGTTCTGCCTCCCCTTCGGCTTCTCCTTCACCGCACTCCACGCCTCTACCCTGGCCCTCGCCGTGGCCGGCCTGCTCGCCGCCTTCAAACTCATGCGAGAACTCGGCGCCGGCCCGCTCACCGCGGCCGCCTGCGCCCTGACCCTCGGCTGCACCCCCTCTTCCTGCAGCTCTCCGCCACCTTCATGACCGACGTCCCCTTCGCCAGCCTCTCCATCGTCTTCCTCTGGCTCCACCTCCGCGGCACCAACCGCCACAGCCCGGTCACCATCGCCGCCGCGTTCGCCGCCGCCCTGGCCGCCACCTTCATCCGCCAGTTCGGCCTCTTCCTCCCGCTTGCCTTCGCCGCCGCCCTCATCGTCCGCCGCGGCGTCACCTGGCCCACCCTGGCCCAGGCCATCCTCCCGCTCGCCCTGTTCACCGGGCTGCACATCCTGTTCCAGCATTGGGTCATCGCCACCGGCCGCGCCCCCCGCTTCAACGAAGCCCTCGGCAGCCTCGCCCACGTCTCGCTCAAGGCCCGCCTGCCGATCGTCAAACACTTCGCCACCGCCATGATCCCCTATGTCGGCCTCTTCCTCCTGCCTATCCTCCCCGCCCTGATCCGCGCCGCCCCCGCCCGCAAGACCACCTTCTGGCTCGCCTCCATCCTCCTCGCCCTGGCCCTCGTCGCCGGCCTCGCCCACGCCCACGAATTCGTCCCCTCGCTCGGCAACCTCCTGCGCCCCTACGGCCTCGGCCCGCTCACCCTGCGCGACACCTTCCTGCTCGCCCAAAACGAACCCATCCGCCCCGAAGCCGACCTCGCCTGGACCACGCTCACCCTGCTCGCCGCCTGGGCCACCGCCATCACCGCCCTGCTGCTGCTCGACCCGGTCGTCGCCCTCCTCCGCCGCCCCCACCCAAGCCTCTGGCCCCAAGCCATGATGCTCACCTTCATCGCCGCCAATCTCGGCGCCATCGCCGTCGCCACCCTCCTCGACGACGTCTTCGACCGCTATCTGCTCGCCCTGGTCATCCCCCTCTGCGCCCTCCTGCACCTCACCCTCCAGCCCGGCGACCGCGCCCTCAAGCGCCACTGGCCCGCCCTCGCCCCCCTGGCCGCCTGCGCCCTCTTCGCCGTCGCCGCCGCCCACGACTACTTCGCCTTCAACCGCGCCCGATGGTCCGCGATCGACGCCCTGATCGCCCAAGGCACCCCCCCAACCGCCATCGACGGCGGCTTCGAATATGGCGGCTGGACCATGTTCGACCTCGCCTACCGCGAGCGCCCCGGCATCAGCTGGTGGTGGGTCCAGGACGACGCCTACGTCATCGCCCTCGGCCCCATCCCCGGACGCACCACCGTCGCCCAGGTCGATTTCCCCCATTGGCTCTGGCCCGACACCGCCACCATCCACGTCCTGCGCCGCAACAAAGCAACGTCAGCGACTTAACCAATCCGCGGTTAATCACATTATTGCGTTGCACAACATGACGTTAGCCGCCCGCTCTTGCCGATCCCATGCCGTGAGGCTAGGTGAAATCCACAACCAGGAGACGCCGCATGGCCCAGGCCGCAGATGTCCGCAAGCGGGGCGCCCGCGCCAAGACCGATGGTCTGGACAAGGACACCCTGCTCGCCGCCTACGGCGACATGCTCCTCATCCGCCGCTTCGAGGAAAAGGCCGGACAGCTCTACGGCATGGGCCTGATCGGCGGCTTCTGCCACCTCTACATCGGCCAAGAAGCCGTCGTCGTCGGCATCCAGGCCGCCCTCGGCGAAGGCGACCAGGTCATCACCTCCTACCGCGACCACGGCCACATGCTCGCCTGCGGCATGGAACCCCGCGGCGTCATGGCCGAACTCACCGGCCGCGCCGGCGGCTACTCCCGCGGCAAGGGCGGCTCCATGCACATGTTCAGCAAGGAGAAGCGCTTCTTCGGCGGCCACGGCATCGTCGGCGCCCAGGTCAGCCTCGGCACCGGCCTGGCCTTCGCCAACTGGTACCGCGGCAACGACCGCGTCTCCGCCACCTATTTCGGCGAGGGCGCCAGCAACCAGGGCCAGGTCTACGAAAGCCTCAACCTAGCCGCCCTCATGAAGCTCCCCTGCATCTACGTCATCGAGAACAACCGATACGGTATGGGCACCTCGATCGAGCGCTCGTCCGCGTCCCGCGACCTCTCCCTAAACGGCGCCCCCTGGGGCATCCCCGGCGTCCAGGTCGACGGCATGGACGTGCTCGCCGTCAAGGACGCCTCCGACATCGCCGTCGCCCACTGCCGCGCCGGCAACGGTCCCTACCTCATGGAGGTCAAGACCTACCGCTACCGCGGCCACTCCATGTCCGACCCGGCCAAATACCGCTCCCGCGAGGAAGTCCAGAAGATGCGCACCGAGCGCGACTGCATCGAAGCCGCCCGCCACCGCCTCGAAGCCCTCGGCCTCGCCGAAGCCGAATTCAAGCAGATCGACGACGATATCAAGCGCCGCGTCCAAGACGCCGCCGACTTTGCCCAATCGAGCCCGGAACCCGATCCAAAAGAACTCTGGACCGATATCCTGGTGGAGACCTGATCCGTGTCGACCCAAATCCTGATGCCCGCGCTCTCGCCCACCATGACCGAGGGCAAGCTCGCCAAATGGCTCAAGAAGGTCGGCGAAGAAGTCCGCGCCGGCGACGTCATCGCCGAAATCGAGACCGATAAAGCCACCATGGAAGTCGAAGCCGTCGACGAAGGTGTGCTGGGAAAGATCCTCGTCGAGGAGGGCACCGAAGGCGTCGCCGTCAACACCCCCATCGCCGAAATGGCAGGGCAGGGCGGCCAGACCAGCGCCACCCCCGCCGCGCTCCCCGACGCCTCCCCGGTCGTCAAGGCAGAAGCCATGCCCGGCACCACCGCCCAGACTGCCGCCCCCCCGCCCGCTACCGCCTCCCCGCCGGCCACCGCCCCCACGGCCGCAGCCGCACCCGAAGACAAGGATTGGGGCCCCACCAAGCCTACCACCGTCCGCGAAGCCCTCCGCGACGCCATGGCCGAAGAACTCCGCGCCGACGACCGCGTCTTCCTCCTCGGCGAGGAAGTCGCGCAATATCAGGGTGCCTACAAGATCAGCCAGGGCCTGCTCGACGAGTTCGGCCCCCGCCGCATCATCGACACCCCCATCACCGAACAGGGCTTCACCGGCATGGCCGTCGGCGCCGCCATGGACGGCCTCAAGCCCATCGTCGAGTTCATGACCTTCAACTTCGCCATGCAGGCGATCGACCAGATCATCAACTCCGCCGCGAAAACCCTCTATATGTCCGGCGGCCAGATGGGCTGCCCCATCGTCTTCCGCGGCCCCAACGGCGCCGCCTCGCGCGTCGGCGCCCAGCACAGCCAGGACTACGCCAGCTGGTACGCCCACTGCCCCGGCCTCAAAGTCGTCGCCCCCTGGTCCGCCGCCGACGCCAAGGGTCTTCTCAAGGCCGCCATCCGCGACCCCAACCCCATCATCTTCCTCGAAAACGAGATCCTCTACGGCCAGACCTTCGACTGCCCCACCGACCCCGACTTCATCCTCCCCATCGGCCGCGCCAAGATCGAGCGACCCGGCCAGCACGTCACCATCGTCGCCTACAGCATCATGGTCGGCACCGCCCTGAAAGCGGCAGAAATCCTGGCCGGCCAGGGAATCGAGGCCGAGATCATCAACCTCCGCTCCATCCGCCCGCTCGACACCCAAACCATCGTCGACAGCGTCAAAAAGACCAACCGCATCGTCACCGTCGAGGAAGGCTGGCCCTTCGCCGGCATCGGCGCCGAGATCAACATGCAGATCCTCGAACACTGCTTCGACGACCTCGACGCCCCCCCTACCCGCGTCTGCGGCCTCGACGTCCCGCTCCCCTACGCCGCCAATCTGGAAAAGCTCGCGCTGCCGCAGCCCGACTGGATCGTCCAAGCCGTCAAGAAAATCGTCTAGGAGGCTGAGATGGCAACCAACATCCTGATGCCCGCCCTCTCGCCCACCATGACCGAAGGCACGCTCGCCCGCTGGCTCAAGAAAGAAGGCGAACAGGTCCGCGCTGGCGACGTCATCGCCGAAATCGAAACCGACAAAGCCACCATGGAAGTCGAAGCCGTCGACGAAGGCGTCCTCGGCAAAATTCTAGTCCCAGACGGCACCGCCAACGTCAAAGTAAACGCTCCCATCGCCACCCTATTAGAAGACGGCGAACCAACTGCCACCCCGCCCGCTAAAAATCACCCTCTCCCGCGGGCGGGAGAGGGAAGGGGTGAGGGTGGTCCGCCCGCCCAAACTCCAATGCCCAGCCCCATAGAAACCGCACCCGTAGAAACCACCAGCGGCGGCCCCGCCGCCGTCTACGCCAACGGCCACGACAAATCCGACCGCATCGCCGCCTCCCCACTCGCCCGCCGCATGGCCTACCAAGCCAACATCGACCTCACCGCCCTCAAAGGAACCGGCCCCAACGGCCGCATCGTCCGCGCCGACATCCAAGCCGCGCAGAACAAGCCCCAACCCGCTGTCGCTGCTTCACCCGCCGCACCGATGCAAGTCCAAGCGCCCCTCTCGGAAACACCCCAACCCACCCCGGCGCCCGCCCCCAACCCCGCCGCCCCCATCACCGCGCCGCACCGCCTCGTCCCCAACACGGCGATGCGAAAAATCATCTCCCGCCGCCTGCTCGAGAGCCACCAGACCGTCCCGTTCTTCTTCGTCACCCTCGACCTCGAGATCGATGCCCTGCTCAAACTCCGCGCCGAACTCAACGCCAAGGCGCCCAAAGACGGGGCAGGGACCTACAAGCTCTCCGTCAACGACTTCGTCATCAAGGCCTGCGCCGCCACGCTCCGGCGCGTCCCCGAGCTCAACGCCAGCTACACCGACGATAACATGATCCTCTACGACGACGTCGACATCGCCGTCGCCGTCTCGCTGCCCACCGGCCTCATCACCCCCATCGTCCGCCAGGCCGACCGCAAGGGCCTGGCCACCATCAGCAGCGAGATCAAGGACCTCGGCGCCCGCGCCAAATCCGGCAAGCTCAAGCCCGAGGAGTTCCAGGGCGGCACCTTCTCCATCTCCAACATGGGCATGTTCGGCACCAAGCAGTTCACCGCCATCATCAACCCACCCCAAGCCGCCATCCTCGCGGTCGGCGCCGGCGAACCCCGCCCGGTCGTCAAGGACGGCGCCCTCGCCATCGCCACTGTCATGACCTGCACCCTCAGCGTCGACCACCGCGTCGCCGACGGCGCCCTCGGCGCCCAATGGATGGCCGAGTTCAAACGCATCGTCGAAGACCCACTCAGCCTAATGCTCTAACCCAAAACCAATCTCCCTCTCCCGCTCGCGGGAGAGGGTCGGGGGGAGGGTGGAATCACAAGCCCGCCCCCTCAAGCCAACAAGAGGCCCGGAATGGAAACAAGCTTCGACCTCATCGTCGTCGGCGGCGGACCCGGCGGCTACGTTGCCGCCATCCGCGCCGCCCAACTCGGCATGAAGACCGCCCTCGTCGAACGCGAGCACCTCGGCGGCATCTGCCTCAACTGGGGCTGCATCCCGACCAAGGCGTTGCTCCGCTCCGCCGAGATCAACCACATGCTCCACCACCTCGACGAATTCGGCTTCGCCGCCGACAACATCCGCTTCGACCTCGCCAAAGTCGTCAAGCGCAGCCGCGGCATCGCCAAGCAACTCTCCTCCGGCGTCGCCCACCTGCTGAAGAAGAACAAGATCACCAGCATCGACGGCCAAGCCAAACTCGCAGGCAAGCACACCCTGTCCATCACCAAGGACGGGAGCGACGTCGCAACCCTCACCGCCCCCCACATCATCCTGGCCACCGGTGCCCGCGCTCGCGAACTGCCCGGCCTCGAGTCGGACAAGAAACTCATCTGGACCTACCGAGACGCCATGGTCCCCCCCGCAATGCCCAAATCCCTCCTGGTCATCGGCTCCGGCGCCATCGGCATCGAATTCGCCAGCTTCTACTGCAACATGGGCGCCGAAGTGACCGTCGTCGAAGTCCTCGACCGCATCTTGCCGGTCGAAGATGAAGAAATCTCTAACTTCGCCCGCAAAGCCTTCGAAAAGCAGGGCATCAAAATCCTCACCGGCGCCAAGGTCACCCAAGCTCGCAAGAACCCCGACAGCGTCACCGCCACCATCGACATCGCCGGCAAGTCCCAGGAGATCACCGCCGACCGTCTCATTTCCGCCGTCGGCATCGTCGGCAACGTCGAGAACCTCGGCCTAGAGGGCACCGGCGTAAAGGTGGACCGCACCCACATCGTCATCGACGAATTCTGCCGCACCGGCGAACCCGGCATCTACGCCATCGGCGACGTCGTCGGCGCCCCCTGGCTCGCCCACAAGGCCAGCCACGAAGGCATCATCTGCGTCGAATCCATCGCCCGCCAAAATGACGTCCACCCGCTCGACGTCCACAATATCCCCGGCTGCACCTACAGCCGACCCCAGATCGCCAGCGTCGGCCTGACCGAAGCCAAAGCAAAGGAAGCCGGCCATAAAGTAAAAGTCGGCCGCTTCCCCTTCATCGGCAACGGCAAGGCCATCGCCATGGGCGAACCAGAAGGCATGGTCAAGACCATCTTCGACGAAGAAACCGGCGAGCTATTGGGCGCCCACATGATCGGCGCCGAAGTCACCGAAC
>JAABUL010007611.1_pt1 | contig 11553 bp, 1 predicted proteins | sample 5559151 | NCBI WGS metagenome assembly JAABUL01 (sample SAMN10711876, study PRJNA513368) | rock metagenome | isolation source: Antarctica rocks | place: Antarctica: Victoria Land, Pudding Butte sud | reverse complement strand
TTTTGTTTAAAATATTCTATATTGTTTGCTTCTTTATTATATTATTTATATTATAGTAAATATCTTAATAGACTAAGACAAACGTTATTGTATTGATTATTATAAAGAAATAATAGTCTCAATTATTGTTTTTTATAATTTAACTTATTAAAAGACTAAAATTGTATAATTTTTCTAATTATTGTCGATTCTTTTTAAATATTTAATTTTTAACAAGCTATCTAAACTATCTTGTTAGAGTAAAAACAAATTTTGTAAAATTGTAAATATTAAAAAGAAGTCGAACAATCTTTTTACTATAGATTTATATCTATTTATTTAATTGATATCTATATAATATATTAACTTTTGTTGTATATTCAATCAATATAGAACAACGCAACAAAATATATTACTATATACAAAGATACAAAAAAGATTTTAAATTATATATATTTTGCTATCTAATACAATTAACAAAATAGCTAGCAACAATATTGCTTAAATAAAGTTTTTGTTTTTGCTATTTATAATATTAAATAGCAAATTTAAAATATTGTTTGCAAAATCTACAAACTATATTTTAATATTGTTGTTTTTTTTGTTAGAAGATTTTGCACTAAAGTTTATTAAAAACAGTCTATTTATTAAATAATTGCTTTATTTAACAATAGTATTCTAATTTTATTTCTTGCGTTTAAAGCAAAAAGTACAAATAAAGTTGTTATTGTTTTTTCTATTAATTTAAAATAGATTACTTTTTCTATTATATTAAAGTATATACTATCTAAGTCTATTGTTATTATCTTTCTTATTATTGTTGTTTTTGTTTTTATTAAATTTACAAAAATAATGTAGTTCTAATATATAGTTAGATTATATAGAAGAGTAGAATAACAAAAAACAAACAATTAATTAACTATTGTTTAATAGTCTAATAAATAAAAATCTAGTAAAATTGTTTGTCTAAAATTTTTAGAGTATTAATATATTGTTAGATAATATAAATTAAGATTATATTTTAATTAATAATAATAGTACAAACAATAATATTTTAATTTGTTTCAATAGATTTAAAGAGAACAATATTTAGAGAGAGAAAAAATTATATATTAATTCGAGTACTAACATGGTTTTCGATAACAACAAAAATAACAATTTAAAAAAATCTAATTTTAAATATTTATATTTTATATTAATTAGTCTATCTTCTCTTATAGAGCAAAAAATATATCTATCGATTTCTCTATTAATTTTATTTTGTTTTATATTATTAATATCTATCTAATTTTAAAACAATTGCAAAAATTGTTTTTATTACAAATTGCAAACTTAATTAGAATATAAAAATCTATATATTAGAATATATTTAAAGAAAAAATATAAATTTTAACAATAGTATTTTATATACTTATTAAGAGATTGTTTGCTCTATATATTGTTTTAAATTTAACAATTTTTTATTAAATTAATGAAAATCGAGATTAAATTGTTTCAGATTTAATATATTAAAAAAGTATATTAATACAAGAAGTCTATCGCAATATATATACATTAATATTATCAATTTTAAATATATTTTTATACTTTTGTTAAAAATACTATTGTTGCAGAAAACAATATTATAAAGTTTTTGAACAAGTTTTGAGAGCATTTTTATTAGATAGAATTTAATAACAATTTGTATTTTTAATTAATTTAGAATTAAATAAAGTTTTTAAAAAATTAAAATTTATCTAAGATTTTCGATACTATAATATAGTTTCTTTACAATCTAATTAATTATAGATTTATTCTTTATTAGCAATATATTTAAAGATTGTTTAATATTTATCTTTTAAGAAATTGAGTTTAAAAATTGTATTTAATTTAATAACAATTTCTTTAGATTGCGTAATCTTAAAAAGAACTATATTTTTAAAATCTTTACTTACTATATAGTACTAATAATTTTGTTAAAAATTAATAATAGTCTTTATAGTTCTATTTAACTTGTAACAATATTTACAACAAAATAGAAACAAATATTTGTAACAAATCTAACAAAAGTATCTTTTTAATTGTTGTTAAAAACAACAGTTATAATAATATTAACAAAAACAATATAATTTAGTGTTTTTTAATATAATTAGAGTATAGTTGCTGCAATTAAGTTAATTTAGTTTTAAACAAACTAGATTAATTTAATCTTAAACAATCTAATTTAATTCTAAATAAATTAATTTAATTTAGTTATTAATTAATTTGAGTCTTAAAGTAGATTTGCTCTTCTTATTAATAATAAAAATTTTAACAACTGCTATTTTCTTTTTATTTTTTTTATTTTTTTTAATATATTAGTTATATCTTTTGCAATTTCGAGTCTTAAAATAATAGCAAAAAGAATATATATTATACAAAAGTCTATATATTGCGCAAGTTAATTAATTTGTTTAATATATTATTGTAGTTTAAACAATATAGAATAAAAATATTATTATTTATTGTTAAAATAGATATTTAAGTAATAGAGAAGATATATAAACTAAAAGTTTTTTTTATAGTTTTAATAATATAGATTTTGTTAACTTAATTTAACTATTGTATTTTTAATATTTTTCTTTCTTTTAATATTTTTTAACTTATATATTTGCAAATCGAATTTTGTTAGTTTTAAAGTTAGAATTATATATAGTATTGTATTAATTTTAATTAATAAAGTTGTTAATATAATATTTTGTATATTTCTAATTTGTTAATACAAGATATATATTGCAAATAATATATAACAAATTATAGAATTGTCGAGAATATAAATATATAGAATTTTTATTTATATTAGTAGAAAAGTCGATTATTTTATATATTCTATATATTGTATTAGTAATTTTTTAATTAATTAATTATTTTATTTTGATTAGTTTTTCTATATATTTTTGTAAATATTTAGTATAATTAAATTGCTAATAGTCGAGTACAATAACTATAAATTGTATATTTTCTATATATTTATTGCTGCTCTTTGCTAATTTGTTGCTTTAATAGATATTTTTCGACTTATATTTTTGTATCTATATACAATCTCTCTATTAGTTAACTTTATTGCATTAACAAGAAATATATTAAATTATATTTTTTTGTAGTTTTTTTAAATTTGTATAATTCTTTTTGTTTTATTTTTAGCAAATTAAGAATTTGTAAATTTTAACAAAATAGTTTTCTATTTAAAACAAATTTTGTTTTTAAATATTTAATTCTAATTAATTGCAAGTTAATCTATATACTTTTTTGCATTTTTCTTAAATAAATATTGTTAGTACGTCTATAAAATCCGAATATTTAAATTTTTTCTTTATAGCAACTTTCTTAACTTTCTATTAATATTTGTAATTTATATATTATTTGTTTAGCAATATTCGATTGTAAGAGTTAAATTATATTAATAAATCTATTAACTTTTTTATGAATTTGTTAATCTCTTTTTTTGTTTTTTGTTTAACAACAAGAGTTAAACTAATTTGCAAATAGAAAATTATATTGTTTATAATACTAATATTAATATATTAAATATTGTAATTTAATATCTATATTTTTTATTTCTTTGTTTTGTTTATTTTTAGAAAAAATTGTTTTAATAGAATTTTGTATATTGCTTTATTGTAGAAGATATGATAGTTCTAAGTACTATTATACAATTAAATAAAATCTATATAGTAAGTAAGAATATAAAGCTTAAAAATATTAAAATATATCTTATTTTTGTTGTTTTTATTGTGCGTTGTATTCTATAATTAATATTTAACAAAAATTGTTTTTAAATTGTCGATTTAATACAATGCGTATTCTATATAGCTTAGTATATTCTTGTTATAAAAAATATATTAAACAAGTATAACAAAATTTGTAATTGTTTAAATACAATATATTGTTACGTTTTGTTTTTCTATTAACAAAAAAATTATTATAGAAATAAACTAATATATCATTGTTTTATGTTTAATTTTGTTCTATTGTTTAACTTTACTAAACAACTTAAATATTTTTAAATTTATTATATTAAAAATTTGACAAAAACGCTTATTTAATTAAATAGATTCTGCTGTTTCGATAATACTTTTGTTTTTCTTTTTTTGTTTTGTAGATTATTTAAAATATATCTCTGCAATAATATTGTTAATTAAGACAACAATTTAGTTAATTAAACATATAATTATATTTTTTAGTAACTAATAGAAAATATCGAGATTTATTAATTTATAAATATTGCTTTTTTTTCTGTTTTTTTTTAAATTTGTCTTTTATTTAACAAGTTTGTTTTAAGTATATTTAGAAATATAATATTTCTATTTTTTTATAAGATATTTTTGCTTGTTTAAAAAAATTCTGCAAATATTGCAGTATTTGTTCTTTTTAATATTAGTAATAAGAATCTGCTTTTTGTAGTTTACTATTATCTTTTTAATAGTTAAATAATATTTTCTTATAAAATTGTTAATATAGAATATATTTATATCAAATTTATTAAATATCTCGAATACTATATTTAATTAGTTTGTACAACAGAATTATTATAGATCAAAAATATATATTAAAAGATCTTTTTTATAATTTAATAATATATTTTTGCTTATAGATATTGCAAATACTTTTTCTTAATTTTTATATTTAACATTAAGTTTATTAGTATTAGATCTAATCGAGTTTAATTTTGTTTTGTAGTTTAACTTAAATTATTAATAATTATATATATTAATTACAAGCTCTAATTTCTATAATACTATATTATTTAAGTTTTGTTTGTAGCTATTAAAATTAAAATAATTGTAACTTTTTTTAATAGCTAATTTTGTATATTTTATTATTAATTTTTTGTATATATTTTGATATAAACACAAATATTGTCTATTATATTAATTTGAATTAATATATATATTAAATTGTTTTTAAAAAAATTGTAATTAAGCAAAAAACATATTATATTCTTAATATTTCAATAGTATATAATATATTTAATAGAGATAAAACTACTAATTGTATTTTTAATTATAAATTCTATTTTGTACTATTTATTGTTTTTAATTCTATACAAGATAGTTTTTATCTATATATATTATTTATTGCTATTGCAAAAACTATAATATTTTTGTATATTTTTGTTATTCTTATTTCGAAATAATATATCTATAGCATTTTTTGTAAATTTGTAGTCTAATATTTATTTTGCAAATTTATAATTTTAGATATCTTAAAAGAAACTATATATTGTTAAGAAAATAAAGAACAATTTTTGTATAATTTTTTTTAGTTAACAAATATAGCTACTTTTTTAAGCTATATTATTAATAGATTCTTTTGTTCTTTTTTTCTAATTGTATTGTTTAATTATTATAGTTAACATAATAGATTGTAAATTTGTTAATATACAATTTTCTACTTTGTTATTAGATATTTGTATAATATACTTAGAATTAATAGAATTCCTTATTTGTAAAATCGAAAAGTAATATTCTTCAGTCTTTATAATATATATATTTGGAGATTTATAATTATTCTAATTTAGTTCGGATAATTGTAGAGTTTTGTCGAATATTATTTTATTAAATATATCTAGTATATTAATCTTCTCTAGATATTACTTTATTTCGAGAAGACAATTGCGCAACTAATATAAATTGTTTTTTTTCCAGTTCTTTTTTATTTATTTCTTAGATTTAAGTTCTTTTTAATATTTTGTTTCTTAAATTATCTAATATTTGACTAGATAACGCGATAGCTTGTTGTTGTTCTTTAATATCAAACTATATATATTGCAAAAACAAGATATAGTATTTTGTTCTTTTTTTTTAATAATTTTGTTTATTGTATATATATAACGCAATAAGACAACAAATATTTAAAGATTTGTTAAAATATATAATTTATAGAATATAATTAATATATTGCGCTACAAAGTTATTAATATTATTATATTAAATTAATTTCAAAGAAGTATCTCAAATTCTATCTTCTACTATTATAGATATTTTAGAGAGACTAATATTATTATTGAATAGAAATATAGTTAAAGAAATAGATCTCTAGACTATATTAATATATACTAATATTATAATAGAAAGTTAGAGTTCTAATTGTCTATTTAATATTAAATACAACTATAATAAAAAACTATTTAATTAATTATATTTATAAATTTCAATTATAAAGTAGTTTATTAATTAATTATTATATATAATATAAACAAACTATATAGAATTTAAATATTAGTATATTTCTTTTCTTATTTTGCAAAGATCTACAACAACTCTACTTTAAATTATCTCTTTATATATAGATTAATATATTAGTATTATTTAAAAAATCTATTTAGTCGAATATTAATATTATAGTTAATTCTAAATAAACTCTTTCTATTAGGAGTATAATATTAGTATTAGACAATACAAACTATTGTTGTTAAATAACTGCAAGCTTAATAAAGAATTTGTAATATTTTGTATTAGTTTGTATTAACTTAGACAAGTATAACAAAGATTATATTCAAAAAAAAATTAGCTTTATATACAATTCTATCTATTAAAAAAATAACTCTCTTAATTAATTTAAATCAGTTTGTATTAACTTAAGCAAACATAACAAAAATTATATTTAAAAAAAAGATATTAGTTTTATATACAATTGTATTTATTAAAGAGATAACTCTTTTAATTAATCTAAATTAGTTTGCGTTAACTTAAACAAATATAGCAAAAATTGTATTTAAAAAGAAAATATTAGCTTTATATACAATTATATTTATTAAAGAGATAACTCTTTTAGTTAATTTAAATTAGTTTGCATTAATTTAAACAAATATAGCAAAAATTGTATTTAAGAAGAAAATATTAGCTTTATATACAATTATATTTATTAAAGAGATAACTCTTTTAGTTAATTTAAATTAGTTTGCATTAATTTAAACAAATATAGCAAAAATTGTATTTAAGAAGAAAATATTAGCTTTATATACAATTATATTTATTAAAGAGATAACTCTTTTAGTTAATTTAAATTAGTTTGCATTAACTTAAACAAATATAGCAAAAATTGTATTTAAGAAGAAGATATTAGTTTTATATACAATTGTATCTATTAAAAAGATAACTCTTTTAATTAATTTAAATCAGTCTATATTAACTTAAGCAAACATAACAAGAATTGTATTTAAGAAGAAGATATTAGCTTTATATACAACTATATTTATTAAAGAGATAATTCTTTTAATTAATTTAAATTAGTTTACATTAACTTGAGCAAGCATAATGAGAATTGCAATAAGAAAAGAAATATATAGAAATATAGTTTAATATCTAATTATAGTTACTAAAGATATTGTTTTTAATTAATCTAAATTAGTTTGCGTCAATCTAAGCAAATATAACAAAAACTACTATTGTAGAAATATTCTTTTTTAATTAATATAGACTAGTTTGCGTCAATCTAAATAAATATAACAAAAAAAATATTAAAAGAAGAGATATATAGAATTACAGTTTTATATTCGATTAAAACTATTAAAAATACAATTTTGTTAATTAATCTAAATTAGTTTGCGCTAATCTAGACAAGTATAACAGAAACTACTATTGCAAAAATATTCTCTTTTAACAAATATAAGCTAGTTTGCGTTAAACTAAACAAGTATAGCAAAAATTGCAATAAAAGAAGAGATATATATAATTACAGCTTTATATTCGATTAAAGTTACTAAAAACACAATTTTGTTAATTAATTTAAATTAGTTTGCGTTAATTTAAACAAGAATAATAAAACTTATATTAAGAAAAGAGAGTTGCAGTATTATAACTTTATATACAACTATAACTATTGCAAAAATATTCTCTTTTAATTAATATAAACTAGTTTGCATTAAATTAAACAAATATAATAGAAACTATATTTAAAAAAAAAAGATATAGAATTACAACTTTATATTTAATTATAATTATTGAAAATACAATTTTGTTAATTAATTCAAATTAGTTTGTATTAATCTAAACAAATATAGCAGAAAATATATTAAAAAAGGAGAGATATAGAATTACAGTTTTATATTTGATTAAAATTACTAAAAATACAATTTTGTTAATTAATTTAAGTTAGTTTGTATCAATCTAAACAAATATAACAGAAAATATATTAAGAGATAAAAGATATAGAATTACAGCTTTATATTCGATTAAAATTACTAAAAATATTGTTTATTAATTAAAATAAATTAATATATATTAATTTAAACAAAAATAATAATATTTATATTAAAAAAAGAACTATATTAAATAACAACTTTATATACAATTTCGAATTAATAAAAATATAATATTTTTGATTAATCTAAATTAATCTAAGTTAATCTAATAATTATATCGAAAATTTACCTATACTTTTATAATTAAATATTATAAGACTTTCTAAAATATTTTTCTTGTTTATCTTTATATCTATTGCAACTACAAATAAGTTTCGAAAATTTAATATAAAAAATATTAAATTTTTGTTTTTAACAAAACTTTATTAGTATTTTTTCTTATTTAAACTTTCTTTTTCTTAATAACAAGTCGAGTTTTGTTTTTAATTTAATATATATTATAGTAATTAAAAAGTAGTTAGAGATTATATTGTGCAGCTAATATCTTAAAAAAAAGTTACGCACAAATAAAATAGTAGAAAAAATAAAAATAAAAAAGTAGAACAAAAACAATAGCAATAGATTAAATTAATTAGAATCTAAATCAAATTAATTGGAATTAAAATTATAAATTTAAAATAAAATATAGAAATAAATACAAAAATAAATTTTTAGACTATTAATTTTTTTAACAATATTTATACAACAACTATCTAGATTGCAAGAAGATTTATAATTTCAAAAATTTTAATTGTAAATTTAATTATTGCAAACTAATTGTTTAGCACAATATTTTTAATTCTTATTCTTGTATATAATATATAGTATAAGATTTTTAGTTTGTTATTTTAGTATTAGATGCAAACAAAGATTTAAACAATTTAAAATACGCTATATACAAGCTTATATATAATAACTATTATAATATATTAAAAATTCTAATTTTTCTTTAGTATTTTAACAATTTTAATTAATATATTTAATTTATTCTATTGCAAAAACTTGTCTATTATTTATTTTTTTAACAAACTTAAAAATATTAATTGTTGTTTGTTATTTTAAACTTTTTAAATTTTTTAAATATATTTAAAAATATTATTTCTAAAATTAAATACTTTTGCAAAAACTATAGAAAAAAATTAGTATATAATATTTATAAAATAGAACAAACATTAAAATTTGCAATAGAAATAGCAAAAATAACAATTATAATAAAGTAAAAGCTAAAATAAAAATAGAACTTATATACTTTATTATTAATATTATTTTAAAAAAGCTTAATATAATTAAGATAAATATTTTGAAATATTTTAGAAAAACTTTCTTAATAGCAAACAATTTTAAACAATTTTTTATTAATATAAAGTAGAAAATAATTAAAAATTAATTTTCTTTAATATAATTAGTATTTAAGTTTATAAAAACTTTAAATATATATTTTTTAATTTAGTATATTTGTTGCTACAAAATTGTCGATAAGTTACAAATATTAAATATAATAAAGTTATTATAGACTTGTAACAAATATATTTTGTTAAAAATCTATTTAATTTTTTAAATTATTATATTTGTAAAATATTCTTAAATATAAACTAATTTGTATTGCTATTAATTCTAGACTATATATATTTGCTTAAATTGTTTTTTAATATATTTTTTTCAATTAATAACTATACTTTTTAGATTGTTTTAATATTTTTTAGAAAAGATATTTTTTAATAAATCTATATTAAAGTTTAAAAAAATATAGTAATTGTTTATTGTATAATTTGTTTTAATTATAACAACAAATTAGAATTTTAAAAATTAGAATTTTAAAAATTAGAATTTTAAAAATTTATATAGTTTCGAAGATTAGTATTTTAATTTTTAAAATATTTTTTTCTTTGTTGTTGTTAATATTTTATTCTTTATTTAATAGAAAAATTCTATTGTAAAATTAAAATAAAAATAATTTAAATTATTTTATAAGTTTAAGTTTGCTAAATTAAGAAAAACAACAATATTTGTAAGATTTGTTGTAATTATAAATTCGAATATTACTATTAATTAAAAATAGTATCTAAATTTCTTAATCTTTATATTATTTATTATTTTTTAAAATTTTAGTTCTAATATTTTAACAATATAATATCTATTAATAGTAGCAAATTCTATATAAATACAATAAATATTCTTTTGTTTTATATAAAATTATCTATAAAACTTAGTAAATTTAAATACAATACATAATTTTTAATTATAATATATAGTTAAAAACTATATAATAAATAAGATTAAGTTTAAAAGATTGTAGTATCTTAAACATTTTTTTTTTATATTTATAAAAAGTTATACAACAAGATTGCAATAGATTTGAAATTAATTAAAAATAACAATTATTAATATCTATTTATTCTTAACTAATTAGTAAAGATTAAGAAAAATAATATTAATTTTTTTTATATTAACAAATCTATAGATTCTCTTATTTTAGTTGTCGAGATTTGTATTTAAAAGAAAATATACAACAAGAATACTATATATAAGATAAAAATCAAATTAATATAAACAAATATCTAGCTATTGCTTAAATTAGCAAAAGAGTAGACAATATTAATAAATATATTTTTAGAGCAATATTTATAAGTAATAGATTTGTTTTTCTGTTGAATTTGAATACTTTTACTCCGCGGAACGGTCCGGGTTTGGTCCGGGTTTTGGACCAAAAATCTGGACCCAACCCGGACCGAACCCGAAATACCCAACCCGAACTAGGGTTATTTCAATAAAATACCTGAGCTAGCGTATTGAAACTTTTTTTGTATAATAAACTAGTCTATTCTGAGTAATAATATTCAAAAATTAGTCAAAAATCTTTAAAATTCGATTTTTCAGATCAAAAACAAGAAAAGTTAAACCTAGAAAACTATGGCGAGAGAGAGAGCAAGTCGTGCACTACCCAACCCGTTCCGCGGAGTAAATACTTTACTATTGTTTTTATAAATATAAACAAAAAACAACAATTGCAAAAATAATAATAGTCTATAGATATAGATTGTTAGTAATTAAGTAATTAAAAAAAATTGATATATTTTATTTTTTCGAGATTTATTTTATTTGTAAACAATATATTATAGAAACTATTTGATACAATATTAGAAATAATAATAAAAAAATTAGCTAATTACTATTAAGAGATCTTCTTTACTTTATATCTTATAATATATATTTGTTTTTAAATTTGTTTTTCTTAAGAATAATATATACAAAAATTGCAATATATTTTTTAATTTTGTTTAAAAAATACTTATATAATTAACTAATTTAAAAGACTTTAAAACTAGATATTGATTTAATAAAGTATTTAAGTAGAAGAAATAACTACAAATATCTTAATTATATTTTTTTTTTTTTTTTTTTTTTCTATTTTTTATTTTTACAATTTTTCT
>JAABUL010007610.1_pt1 | contig 11560 bp, 4 predicted proteins | sample 5559151 | NCBI WGS metagenome assembly JAABUL01 (sample SAMN10711876, study PRJNA513368) | rock metagenome | isolation source: Antarctica rocks | place: Antarctica: Victoria Land, Pudding Butte sud | reverse complement strand
GAACAACGCTCCAGAATAAGCGAGGCGGAGGAGCACCTGCACAAAACTTGTCGAATAAACTTTGTCCTTCTTCTTCTCGATCGCTTTTGCCATCTTACGGGTGAACAATGGAGATGATAATTGTGTTGATGTGAGTTTCATGTCCTTGTTTCGAGCCACTGAATGTAAGCTCCAGTCCATGATGAATACGATTCTTGAGAACTCGAAGAAGAGGATTGGGATTTCCCCCAGACTGTCCGATCCCCAGCGAGCCAGAAGCCCTCCACACCCATTTGTTCGCCACGAATTCGTCCAGAAATCTGATGTCGACTCGCGAAGTATGGATGCGGGATTTCTTGGTGGGAAAAATTATCCAGGTTGGCGCAAGCGCTGCCGTGGGCAATGATAAAGTCGAGTTTGAAGAGCCGGTCCTCTCGCCAGCTACTGGATTTTAGTATCTTATTGACTTATTCGCGGATTTGCCAAATTGTCAGAAGCAACTCCTAAGGTGCTAGAAGAGAGGGACCCTGAATGGCTTTGAGTAGGAGTGGAGCACCCAGGGGTAGATTTGATCGCGGAGTTCGCGGGGTTGCCGCATCGCGAGGATTGGCAAGAAAGCCCGATTTCCGTTTAGCAGATCATGAGCCTTCCTTACTAGATTTCATGTATATATGTTTTGTATGTGCGGTTTTGCTGGATCTATCAGGGACTCATGGGTAGGGCGTAGCGTCCCGAGAAAGGGTATTTGAACCCTACCATTTTCCTTGTGCCTCCGTGCATCGCTTACGGGAATATCATAGCCAGGAACTCTCAATGGTGTTTTCCCTGTCACTGAATCTCAGTTGGTATGATTGATCCAGGTCCATGACTAATCAGCCCGACGTAACTCAATTTGGTGAGATAACAGGGGCAGAGCGGGACGGGAGGTTTCAGAAGATGTACGTCGTCAAATCTTACCGTATCCGGGTAGCTGAAGCGAACGCCACAAGATCTCGACCCACATATATCCACAACGTGGACTATCTGATTGGCTGGCCAGATCTTGCATATCTAATGCCGTTGGAGTATACATCGAAAACCGTATACCTTACCACAGGATGATGTACGTAGGTGTACGCCGTAAATCCGCATAATTCGAAATGAGGTCCCTAATCCAGGTCTGCAAAAAGGGGAGTCTTGGCCACCATAAAGCCGGAGCAAGAGCCTCTATCTTCCTGAACATTCCACAGCAACCTCTCATCCCTTCATCAATCTCCACAAACCAAACATGATGTTTACTAAGATGCTGCTTCCCACTATACTTTCGATGCTCACTCTCGCCTCGGCATACTTTTGTTCCTTCAACCCCACCAACCCCAACACGTGCCCCATTTGGATCCAAAGCACTACCACCGAAGCCAGATTCGATCTCAACCAAGCATTTTACGCAAGCCCATCTCAAGGCGAGCCATTGTTGGCTCTGGCTCAGAACATAAACGTCTACTTCCAATTCGACGGCAACCTCGCAATGTAAGACTCCTCCCCCCTCGCAGAATACATTCCACAACAACATCCTCCTTCCTTCCTTCCTTCACCCATCCGTACGTACCAACAAAACTAAAATCGATTCCCAGCTACGGCCCCACCACCACCATCTGGTCCACCACCCTCCCAGCACACGACTGCATGAAGTCGCACTGCGTCCTGAACTGGCAAACCGACGGCAACCTCGTCATCTACATCGACGGCGTCCCCCTCTGGCAAGCCGGCACGGGCGGAACGGGCAAACAACTGACGTTCTCATCAACGAGCTACGCCATCGCCATCACCGGTGCCGGAGGTCCAGGCAGCGCGCCACTTTTCAACACGCCGGTGACGGGGAATGCCGTCACTGGTGCGCCAGTGCCGTGCAGTGGACTCGCTTGCCCGTGGATGTGCTCGGGTTGTATCACTCGTCCCATTACACGAGTAAGTCCAAGTAGTCCGGTCACTTATTAGCGCGCGGGCAAAGCTACTAATACTACTGACCGGGACCTGGCCTGTCTCAGCGGAATTCCGCTCTCAATCTTTAGCCTCGGGACTCACTTGTGGTTTGGAACGAGTGAATGTTGGCCTGCGATTCAGCGCTGCTTGGCGTAACGGCCTATCCTTAGGAACCTGATTGATTATTCAATGTATATTATATATTACCGGCGATGAATGGAATAACTCGAACAACCTTGGCGCATCGCCAAGTCTAGAGAAACCATACCAAGGATTCATTTATCCTACTGATAAGCCTAAAAGATAAGGAGGGGGTCTCAATCCCAACCTCAAAGCCTTCAAATTCCACCGAGGCCCAGATAACACCAATCAAGTTCATGCATCCGAAGACCACATGCCTAAATTTTTGGACCAAATCGCCATAACCTGGATAGTGCTTATGAAATGTTCTATTTAATAACTACATTGAGCTTGCTTGTAATGAATTTGCTTCCTTAATATAAAACCGAAACCATTTAGGATACTGAAAGTAATATGGATCTAAGTCTTAGTAGTAAGCTTAAGAGTTATCTAATACATAGTTACAATTTATAAGATTTATTTCTAGTATCCTAGATGTTTTTGTTTTCGTATTGCAGCTGTAAAGGGGTTAGTAGAAAAGGGGTTTATAGAATAACCTCTTTTATTAGTATTCTGTACGCTAAAACGGTTTATGTGAAAAAATGAAAAAAATAATCCGCAGCCATATATGCACTAAACAAGAAACTATTAGTACAAAGTATAAACATAGAAACCTGTTAAAGAATCGTAATCAGGAAAAATTCGCCCTTCTAATCTCACTAGATGTCTATCCTCCACCGTGTGTGAAGATCGCCAAAACCCAAGCTTCATGGCTCGCCGCGAGGGGTGGAGCTGGGAACACGCTTGGAAGGGAACGGTGTCTTTGACTCGCTGTTGCCTGAGCTTGTGTTAACAGCGAGCTCAAGGGCGCGAGATCTTGTCGTTGAGGTTGCTTGGAGAGTTTTCAGGCCGGAGGGGTTATCGGAATTTAGGGTTGGATGGTACTTCGAATTACTCGATGCGATGAATCTACGGCGGATACTAGGTGACGTAGAGGAGGAGCTGCACCAGATGCTATATGTATTTTAGGGTTCGTGAATAGTAAACCAAATCAATCGTGTGCCTTTCTACAAACTAGAGGCAAAGCCCGTTATATAGAAGGCAGTGTAGTAGCGCCACAGCGTCTCTGACGCCTGCGTGGTGTCGTCGCCATCTCCCAATCTGTTTCGTATCGAAACCGTTGTATACACTCCCAGATGAAAAGCGCTCAAAATCCTCGAGACCGCATCTGTCCAAGTGTGATCTTCTGCGATAAAGAATGGACGCGATTGGTGAGGATCAGTGAGCCAATGCAGGCCTTTCTTACACGGACGCGAATCTCGCGGAGTCGATCCTCAATTTCCGAAGTCGACTGATCGATGTTTTCTTGGACTGGCATAGGAGGAACGTGATTTGATTCCGTGTCTTCCTCACTAAATTTATATGAATGGGACAGAGAGGATCGATCCGAGGCTAACTGGCTTTGGGTCCGGAAGAGCCTTTCCAATTCCCAAGTGGATGGCTCGCTTCGATCTGAAGCTGGTGCAGAATCGGTGTTTTCTTGGACGGGCATGGTTGGGACGTGACTTGATTCCGGGTCTGACTCACTTAATTCATATGAATGGGACAAAGAGGATAGATCCGAGGCTGATTGGCTTTGGGAAGCGGGGGCCATGTTGCATTCCGAAGTAGGTGACTGGCTTCGATCTGAAGCTGGTGCAGAATCAGGGTCAATCTGATCAGACTCAGTGACATCGGAATTAGGAGAGACGTGTCTCTCGGATCGATTCCTGGTGCCTTGGCTACGACCCCGGGATCTTGGAGAATTTTGATTAGATTTGTGCAACCTGATCGAGCTGATCAGCATTTCAGAGGTCGAATAATTGCTCTTGGTAGGGTCGATGAGTTCGTACTTGTTCACGTCCTCCTCGTACCAATGTTCCAAACATTCCGTGACCCAAGGTTTGAAGATTCTCAATGCCCAGAACATAAGTCGATCAACAATAGACTGAAGTTGAATGGCGTGTAACATATGTTCAAGGTGGCCACTCCATATACAAGACATTCGCTAGGGTGAACAAACCTGTCAGCGGACTGACATGCAGGCATGGAAAGCGATACCTAAATCTCAACGAAGAACATACATAACATTCATCATCTGTGTTTCCAGACTTGTAAGCTATAAATATCTTGGCTTTGGGTCCGATAGAAGTAAAAGCGACTATAGGAGACGCATCTCTCGCAGCTGGTGCTGCCAGCCGCTCACAGAGCACCAAACACGTGTGACAGGCATTGGCAGCTTGCCTTAGGCATTCCGACTCGTCGCCGTCTTCCTTTTTCACTTCCACAACCATCCAAGGGAAAGCCCCGTATTTGGTCGACTTTACCGGCTGGTAGACAAAATCATTTCGATGATTTATACTCATCTGTTGTAAGCTTTCTCGGGTGAAATATCTAATACCTTTGTCCTTAATCTCAAGACCTTCCAGACGAGAAAGCTGCTCGTCGCTGTAAAGGCCTAATCCGAACCAGTAATCTGGCTTTGGCTGGTGATCCTCTTCATTAGAAAGCTGTCCTCGAATAGAGGCGCCGTTGGTAAATAGTTCATTCGAGCCCCTGAAGAGTCAAGATTAGGCGCTTGACTAACAGAGGTCACTTGTGCTGCTTTACAGAGCTTACCAAGATAGTAGATCCTTCATAAAGATTCCTTGGCTAATCCTGTAAGTCTACTGAAACTCCTATCGCGAGGCCTGCTTGACTCACTCGGACGTTTGATCATTGATATTTTGGAACACCGAATTTGCAAGTAAAACATTCCATCTGTCTTCCCTATGTCTTGAGTCTAAATGTTTTGCCTTATCACGCAGGTTTTCGGCTGCTGCATATCTGCCCTTATATAGCTGATGATGACAATCGTGATAGATGGTCTGCGGCAGCGGGGACTCAACATCTGCGAGTGGCTTGTCTATATCTAAAAGCGACTCTAAAAGTAGTTTCTACTCGTAGGAGAATCAAGGCGATCAGCAGGAATTTCAAGTCCAGAAGAGGCTGGCCATACTGTATTGCGAGGTATAATCTGCGTGAAATTGAGGAGTAGTTTCCGAAGGTCCTCCGCGTAGGGCGGCAGCGGTTTAATATGCCTTAGATCTTCTTCAATCTCGATACCACTTTCTTGAAGTACTTTTAGAGAAGGTACCAATTTCTTCGATGCCAAGTAGTCGACGTTGGAAGTACTTAGAAGAGTAAGCGCCACCTTTTATGTGTATGCGCCGTAGGATCTGGGAGATCGGCAAGCCAGCACCAATCAACCACCTTAGCGAGCTTAGGTAAAGACATCCTTCCTGTTCTCTGCTAGTAAAAGGTAGGCATCACCGAAGCCCCCCACACATACCCTTGTAACACAGATTGGGTGACGGTAAAGCGGCGCTACCCGATCCCGAATCGAAGGTAAGACTGGGGGGCATGGGGGCAGATCACCAGTCATTGAAAAATGAACGGGGGTAATTCAAGCCGAAGCTAGGTGACCTATTTCAGACTCCCTCCGGCTGCGCCCCCCATAGTGTTCCCCCCTACTCCCTCGGTGCTCCCTCTAAAGTGCTTTCCCGAATGGAAACGGCAATCGCTAATACTAAGTTCGGTATATCTAGGTTTCTATTACGCGTACACCCCGTCCTTGTAGGCGTACACCCCGTCTATATTAGGTTTAGCAGCCTTTGAGCGGGGTAACTCCTTGGGGGGACTTGCGCCCAGGAGTGTACCCGGGGGTTTGCTAGCATTGCGCCTGGATAAATACATTAAGAAAGAAAAAGAAATGACATTCGAGCAAGGGATAGTCCTCGCATATAAAGCTTATTAGACCTGTTTAATAATTATAATATAACATAGTTAATCGCTGTGAATACTAGGTATCTAGGGGGTTATTTGTTAGCGTGCTAAGAGATACTAATTAAATTACATATTTAATATTACTAGTACTCCGTATATATACTATTAGCTTAAATAACTACCTCGTAGTATACTTGTATAGAATTTACTAAATTACTAAGAAATTCAGGTAATATTTATTACTATACTATATTAATAACGTGCTAGATAGCTAGAGATTATTATAACTAAGCTTTTTAGGATAATTATCTTATATCTAATCCTTTATCTTATTCTATACTATCTTAGTTAGATTTAAATTAGGATTAAATAAAGGCTATTGAATAATATTAATACCTTATTTATAAAAATCCTTAATAGTTTTCCTAGCTATATATCCTAAAGTACTATCTTATATTAAAGATAAATAAGGATATATATAAATCTAGCTATTAATAATAGGTATAATCTACTTATAATATATTATCTACTTAATTATTCCTTAGTCTTACTCTTGAAATACCTTTAGGCCCTTAATATTATTATAGAAATAATCCTAGAATATCTATCCTTACTTATAAGGTACTTTATTAATAATATAAGTAGGAACCTATTCCTTATTAGGAGCCTTAGTAACTTAAATATATATATGTTTCCTAGCTATTACCTACGTTTTATTAATTTATAATATTAAATTCTATTTGTTAAAAATAATAATATAGATACGTTATATAATAGATAATGATATTAATAATAATATCTATCTACGTAGTTACAGGCAAGGTATATACGTACTAAGTAATCATGCTAAGACTTAGTTACGTAACCGGAGTCGTACTATAATACTATTATTCCCTAGTCTAATTAATATATCCTTAAGCCTAGTAGAGATATATAAGCCTATTTACTTTGAAAAAAAAGGGTTTTTTCTAGGTAATATAATAAGATATATTTTTATTAGAATAATAATATAGATATATTATATAGATAAATGATATTAATGATAATATCTATTTATATAATTATAGGTAAAGTATATACGTACTAAGTATCTATATTAAGACTTAGTTATATAACTAGAGTTATACTATAATAATATACCTACTAAAATCGAAAAATAATAGCGTTCTTACTATCTATATATAATAGTAATATTATAGTAATAGTAGGCCTATCCTAACTAATTACAGGTTATTACCCATATACTTATAGTCCTCCTTAGTACCTATATAGTAGCTATTAGATAACATTTTAACTATTCTATATAAAGGTCTTAATAGATCTAGAATAATTATAACTAGATATTAGATAGGTAATTTCTAGTTAATTACTAATAACTTTAGAAATATACAGATTTATAGCGTTATACTAGATATAGTTTAGCGTCTAGGACTATCTAAAGAATTAAATATAATAAGAAATCTAATATATATATATATATATATAAATAGACTAATAATATTAGGCTTATACTTATTATTTAGTTTCTACCTATTCTTTAGCGTCTTTAGAACTAATAAAGTAATTATAGCTACTATTATCCTTATAAATACTATTACTATTAGGTATTACCTCTACTAGAAATACGTATTACTTACTATTACCTATAGAAATCTTTAGTAGAAATTTGCCTTATATAAACTAACCGCGTTAAGTTAGTACTTTAAACTCGAGTTAGATATCTAACTTAAATCTTAGTAATTTAATACCTAAAAGAGGTATTAAGTATTTTAGTTAATTTTAAATATAGGTATTAAGTATTTAAGTTAATACCTAACTAGGAATTAAGTATTAACTTAAAAGTATTAATTTAAATTACTAAGACTATTACTTGTAATAGTAGGATATATATATCTTATATTAATTATAGAATTTATAAAGTATTATCTAGTAATATATAAAGGTGATATACTTATTAAATACTCTTTATTAGATAATTAAGATATTCTAGTTAGAGATCTCTATAATCTTATAATCTTTCTTTATTTAATAATTATTATCCTTTTCCTTTATATCTTTATCCTCTTCTTTTATATCCTTATCCTTTTTATTATTACTTTTACTAATAACTATTACCTTATAATTACCCCCTTCTTTATCTTTATTATTATTTATAATATAAGAAGTCTTATACTTAAACTTATTAATTTCTATTATACTAGTTACCTTATCTTCCTTAGATTATATACGATTAAGTATAACCTAATCTTTAATATTCTTAGTATTAATATATTATTTAGTAAATTTAGAAAATATGTATATAGATTCTAGATTATTTACTTCTTATAATTCCTATAATCCTTTATAATAAAGAAATTACTATTTAATAATTTATAGGATTAGAAGGTTATATTTTATAAATATCTTACTAATATTAAGCTTAGAATTATTAGAAGTAATCTAAAACTTGACTTAATAAGAAGAAAGGGATAATAATTTATTATATAATTACCTTATTAAAGAGATTAAATATAATATTATTATACTTTACCTTATTAATAAGTTTATTAAGTTTATTTACCTTAGTAGCCTTATTAATAGCCTTTATAATAGCCTTTATATTTACTTTAACTTATAATTAAGCCTTAAAATAGTCTATTATATAAAGTTAATTATTTTAAATATATTATATTACTTAGTTATATTATTATAAATTCTCTTCTCCTTTTAATTATCTTTAATTTCCTCTTTAAGTTATTACTTTATTTTTATTTAATCCTTTTTTAAAGTTACCTTTTATACTTTAAAGTCTCTAAGAATCTTTATATAAGGCTAAGTACCACTAGCTCTAAGCTAGCGGCTTGGAAATATAAAAGATATAGAGTTAAGTACTATAACTTAATATAGGATATAGTATATTAATATCTTAGGTAGTATATATACTAGAACTAATCTCTAAGAAACTTAGGAAAATATAGGGGAGTACCTAAATAAAATATATCCGCTAAGATATAGCCTAATATTATACTAATATTACCCCGTATTTATAAGGAAGGTCTATTAAGTAGGCTATATAGTAGTATATAAGGCGTATATATACTATAACCTAATAATTACCTCCTCTCCTAGGCCCTAGTCCCTAGAGATATAGTAATATAAATACTTATTAAAAAACCTTAAAACCTAGTAGGAAAAATAAAGGAAAAGAGTTATTTAATATATTATTACTTTGATAATATTAGCTATTATATATAAGGTATACGTATATTAAAACCTTTATAAGGCGGTAATAATATTATCTAATAGATATATATTAAATACATCCTTATATAAGTAGATAGTATATAATTATTTATAATAATAATATCTTACCTATTCTATAATAGTTACGCCTATAGTATATACTAGTAGCGGAATAAAATTATTATTACTTAATAAAAATGTTATAGCTATAGTATATACTAGTAGTAGACTAAATCTTTATAAAGTATTTTATAATATTATACTTATAACTTATATTAGTAGCGGAATAACATTATAGTAATATAATAATATACTATTACCTATTACCTATTATTAATATATTATACTAATAGTGAATATAATAGTAGATAATAGGTATATACTAATAGTATTATAATACGCGACTCTTATTAGGTAGATATATTAAGATATAATAGTAGATATATTAATCTCTATTAATATCTAATATAGAATAAGATAGAAGGTTAGTATCTATTCTTATTAATTATATAGCTTTAATTATATACGCGCTAATATAGTAATATATTAATAAACTTCCTATCCTAAAGTTTTATCTTCTTTATAATTCTTATAACCTCTCTTATAAGTATTTATACTAGTTATAAGATAGTAGTAATAGTAATAGTAATAGTAATAGTAATATCTTATTATTATATATATATATATTATAACTTTATAAGTATACTATTATTATATTATTATATTATTAATAAGCTAATATATAATAGAACTATAGCTTTTAACTCTAATATATATCTATATACGCCTATTCTAAGATAGTATATTAACTTTAATAGTATATTAAATCTACCTTATAAGACTTATCTTCTAAAAGGGCTTAATAATTATATTAGAGATAAGGCCCCTCCTTATACTTAATATATTAATAGCTATTATAATATTAATTATTATATAAAGGTAAGTATCCTAATAGCTCTCTATTAATATATTAATTAATTTATAATAAATTCCTCTAGTATTATATTACTACGTAAGGTAGACTATTAATATTATTACCTAGTATAATATAATAATAGTATAAGAGAAGAAGAGAAAGAAGCTTAATAGATTAATTACCTAGTAATATAAAATATATAAGTAGATAATAGCTATAATTAGGTCTATACCTAATATAATTATTAATATATAAGTTATAATTAATATTTTAAATATATATATTAAGGAATTAAAGGACTAGGTAGAGATCTTATAAATTAAACTTAATAGCTTATAATAGTATAAAGAGGAATTAATACTATTAAAGCCTTATTAGTATCTCTATTTCTAGCCTTTAAGATTAAGTATATATAATCTTTAATAAGGCTTTATATTTAATAAGGGCTATAATAAATATACTTAGGATACTAATCTTAAGTTAAGGCCTAAATTCAAAGGCTTTAATTAATTAATCTTTATAGCTACGCCTTAGCGTAGATAAGTTATTAATATATCTTATTTAATATTAGATTTTATAAGGTATAAGGTATCTAGGCTTATTACTTAATAAAATATATCCCTAATATCCTTATTAAATTATATTAAGATTAATAGTATTCTTTTAAATATAATATATTATAGCTATTATAATTATATAGATAAGTATAATAAAAGTATATTCCTACTTGAATTACTTATATAAGTAAGTATAATTATATAAAGGAGTATAATTATAATATAAACTTATTAAATGTATACTTACTTTATTTTATAACTTATTATATTACTACTACTTACTAGCTATATATATTATTAGTTAAATATCTTTATTATACTTATACTTATTACCTACCTATATATTATAGGATTAGATTAACTTATATATCCTATTAAGGTCTTTATTAAGTACCTACTAATTATATTTATTATCCTAGCCTATTTATTTAACCTTATATTAAATACCTTATTTATTATTAATCTTATTAATAATTTCTTTAACCTCCTATTATTCCTTGATATTAATGAGTTTAGGGGCCTATATAAAGGTATCTACTAATTTACTATAATTATAAAGATAATAAGGTTCTAGTAATAAGATATAAAATATATTATAAATCCTATAAATTTAAAATAATAATAAGTAATATATTTATACTTTAATTTTATTTATAATTTTAAAGGGCCTTATAAATTTATAAGATAACTTCTTATTTAAGTATCTTTACTTTAAGTTCTTTATAATTAATATTATTAATTAATTAATATTATATATTTATAACTTATAATTCTTATTATAATACTTAGCCTAAGATTCTTATATAATTTAAAAGTACTTAGTAGCTTTATTTCTTATAACTTATAATAGTTTAATCCTTTTATTTATATTAGGTACCTCCCCCTTTAAGGACTTATCCTTAAGTTCCTAATAGATTTTAAGGTAATATCTATATATAAGGTAGAATAGTATTATTCTAATAAAGGAATAATAACTATTTATATATATAAATTTAGTTAT
>JAABUL010007609.1_pt1 | contig 11560 bp, 6 predicted proteins | sample 5559151 | NCBI WGS metagenome assembly JAABUL01 (sample SAMN10711876, study PRJNA513368) | rock metagenome | isolation source: Antarctica rocks | place: Antarctica: Victoria Land, Pudding Butte sud | reverse complement strand
AGTTCTCGGCGTCCTCAAGTTGTTGCTGTCCCTCCATCGACGCGCGGGCGGCGGTGCGCAGGCCCTCAAGCGAGTCATACTCGCCGTTGCCGACCGATTGCGCGAAGGCGTCGTCGAGGATCGGCGTGGCCTTACGCTCCAGGCGCGTCAACTCAGCATGGCCCTGCATCGTCTTGCCGGCGTATTGCGCGGGCTGGAAGCCCTCGGGGAGTTGCAACTCGAAGTCGCGTGTCTCACCGACGGTCAGGCCGACGATGTGCGGCGTCAGGTCGGGCAGATTGGGGTCGGGCATGCCCTCGGGGTTGAGGAACTGCTCCTGCTCCTGCTGGTCGACGATCGTCTCGTCCTCGACGGTGCCCTTAATGTTGATGATGGCGAGGTCGCCCAACTCGGCGGGGCGGTCTTCCACGGGCTCCCACGGCGTCTGCGACTCGGCCAGGCGGGTCAGCATCTCGTCGACCTGCTCGTCGGTCACTGTCGTCTTGGCCTGCTCGACGCTGATGGCCTTATAGTCGCCCAGCTGTACCTCGGGCCGCACATAGAATGTGGCCGTGAAAGAGAGGGGCTGCGAAGGATCAAGACCTTCGCCCTTCAGTTCGATCTGAGGCTGTGAGATCGGCTCGAGCCCGGTCTCTTCGAGGGCGTGACGGTAGCCGTCATTGACCGCGATATCCGCCGCCTCTTCGAGCACGGTGGTACGGCCGATCGCCGCCTCGAGCACGGCGCGCGGGGCCTTACCCTTGCGGAAGCCCGGCACGTTGACGCGCTGTGAGAGACGCTGGTAGGCGCGGTCTATCGCGCTGCCGACGGCGGCGGAATCGACCTCGATGTCCAGGGACACCTGGCTGTCGGGTAGTTTGTCGACCTTAACGTTCAATGTCCTTGTTTTTCCTTCCGAAAGGATGATCAGCAGGGTGTACTAGACCATCGCGGGGGGCTAGCTGGCAGTTAGGTGGGGAAGGCGGGACTCGAACCCGCACGCATTGCTGCACATGATCCTAAGTCATGCCCGTCTACCAATTCCGACACTTCCCCAATGGCTTACCATCGGCGCTCAAGAGGTTACGATACGCGCGTCGGGCTGGCTATTAGGCGTGATGGGGGCGCCGACACTGTTCCCATTCTAGGACACCCTCTAAAAGGTGTCAAATCACGATCAGCTAGTGGTCGTGATCGCCCAATTAAAAATCTCTCAACGGGCGTCATCATCGATCCATGACCCTACCTGGTGGAGCAAGCGCATCCGCTCATACCGGTCGTGCGCGACAACGGCTTCCCATCCGCCCATACGCTGCGCGCGGCGACTCTCACGGCCACCCTGTGGTGGATCGACCGCCGCGCACTGGCCGCTTTCGCTGTCGGGACGTTGTTAGTGATGGCCGGACGCCTGGGCATCGGCGCCCACCACACTATCGACGTGCTCGGCGCCGTGGGCATCGTCGTCACAGCCGCCCTCGTCGTGGCGGCGCTCTCGCTGCCGATGGCGTGGAACCGGCCGCTGCTCCCTCCACGGTGGCGCGCCCCCACGACGGGTCGCCCGCAGGCGGAGCGCCACGATCCGCATAGCGACGCGACGACCGCCGCACACTGAACGCGACGGGGCGCGCCGCCGCTACGGCTCAGGGGAGGAGCAGGCCGATGATGACGCCCAGCAGAGCTCCGGCGAGAACCTCGCGCGGGGTATGGCCGATCAACTCGCGTAAGTACTGCTGGTCGAAGCCACGCCGGGCGAAGAAGTCGTCGAGCATGCGATTGAGCAAGCGGGCCTGGATGCTTACCGCGCGGCGGACACCTGTCGCGTCGTACAGGACGACCGCCGCGAAGATCGCCGAGACCGCGAAGAGCGGGGATGAGATCCCTGGATCACGGCCAATGGCCGTCGCGAGGGCCGTAACGGTAGCGCTGTGAGAGCTGGGCATACCGCCGGCCCCCGTCAAGCGGGCCAGGTCGAGGCGCCGCGTCCGCGCCACCTCGCCCACGACCTTGAGCGTTTGCGCGGCGAACCAGCCAACCGCCGCGGCGACTAACGCGCGGTTATCGACCAGTTGCTGTAGCGGTGATGTCGCCATGGCCCTCCCTTGCTGCTGTAAACAGGACGTTGTTGGACGTAGCGCGTGAGGCTATATCAGCTGTGCTAACACTGCTTGTTATACAATACGCTGAAGGAGTTCGGCGCAACGACTTCATGGTCGGTTGGAAAGCCGTAACGTGAGCGGGTCGGCCTGCGTTAGCCAGCATGCCGGGGCGCGCGAAGGGCTGCAACCGGAGCGGAGCCGCGCCCCGCGGCACGGCAACACGTGGAGTATGGATGAGTATGCAACGCATCGCATGGACATACATAAACGGCTCGCGTAGGGCCGCGCCGGCATGGGCTCCACGCCGCTTCGTTGATGGTAGGGAACGGGCGAGCGCGATGCGCGCATATCTATCATCGCGCCGCCTATGGAAATGGAAAGCGATGCGGCTCGTCCGGATAGACTTTTCAACCAGGGTAGGTTGAGAATGCTGAGCGTACTACAGCGCATCGTGGACGCCGAAGGGCCGCGAATGCACAGGTAGTCAGAGCACGCGCGTCACGCACCATCCCCGTCTGCCCGCTCCGGTGTCGCCACATCGTCTTCTGGGATCGCCACCGCGTGGACGACGAGCTGCTCCACAGGCAGCGCTTGCCCGGCGGCCCAGGCGTCCGTAAAGGTCGCGTCACCCAGGGATGCACGCGCCGCGGCCAGCGCGCCCTCGACCGCAGGGCGGTCGGCCGGCCGCACCGGCGTGCCCATCGCCGCGCGCAGGCGTGCCGCCGCGGCCAGGAGCCGGACGCCCTGCCGCATCTCTCCCTGCCCCACCGCCAGCACGCCGAGCGCGTCCAGCGCCGCGGCCACGACGATGCGTGGCCCTGCGGCATCGGCCAGCGTGAGCGCCTCGGACAGGCGCTCCCGAGCCTCCACCGCCGCGCCCTGCGCCCCGCGGACGCGGCCGAGCGTGACCAACACTTCGGCCAGACTCGGCCCGGCCTCTGGGTCCCGGAAGATGGCCACGGCCTCCTCCGCCCGGCGCGCCGCCAGGGTCAGGTCGCCGTCCAGGTAGGCCGCCAGCGCCAGGTTGTTGAGCGCAAAGCCGATAGCCCACGGGTGGCCCAGCGCGCGGAAGAGGGCGAGGCTCTCCTCGCCGTACGCACGCGCCCGGCCCACGTCGCCCCGGTCGCGCGCGACATCGCCCAAGCCCAGCAGCACGATCGCCGTGCCCTCGCGGTCCCCCACGTCCCGGGTCAGCCCCAAGCATTCCTCGTAGAGCGCGGTCGCCCGCGTATAGTCGCCCTGCTCGGCCAAGATCAAGGCCAGGCGCGAGAGCGAGAGCCCCAGGCCGCCGGCGATGATGCCCTCGCGGCTCCCCGTCGCGCGGTGCCGCGCCAGGCTGTCCTCCAGCAGGGCCATGGCCCGCGCATAGTCCCCGCGCGCGCGCCTCCATCGCCGCATTGATGAGGCGCCCGGTGAGGCGCTCGCCCTGCCCCAGCGCGCGGCGCAGGACGTCGCCCCGGGCGAACAGGGCCGACGCCTGGTCGAAATCGCGCTCGTCTTCGGCGAGCCACGCGGCGCCGTCGAGGGCGCGCGCCCGCACCTCCATGGCCGCGGCGTCATCCCCGTCGGAGGGCAGCGCCAACAGGGCCGCGAGCCAGCGCCGGCCCTCGCGCTGATGCCCGCGCCGCAGCCAGAACATCCAGAGCCCGGCGGTCACCCGCAGGCCAGGCGCGCCCTCACCCCGGTCGAGGGTCCACTGCAGGGCCGCCCGCAGGTTGTCGTGCTCGCGCTCCAGCCGCGCCAGCCACGCCGTCTGCTCCGACCCCTGCAGGGCCGGCGCCGCCTGCTCGGCCAGGCTCACGCACCAGCGCAGGCGCCGATCTTGTATCGCCGCTGTTTCCCCCGCGCTCTGTAACTGTTGCGCGCCATACTGCCGCACCGTCTCCAGCAGCCCGTAGCGCGGCGCCCCTCCCTCCCCCCGCACGTACACCAGCGAGCGTTCCAGCAGTTCGTCGAGCAGTTCGAGCACCGCCTCCACCGTGACCTCCTCCCCGGCGCAGACTGCCTCCGCCGCCGCCAGCTCCCAGCCGCCGACGAACACCGCGAGCCGTCGGAGGAGCGCCTGCTCGGTGGGGTCGAGCAGGCCATAGCTCCAGTCCAGCGTCGCTTGCAAGGTCTGATGGCGGTCGGCGGCGGCGCGGCCGCCGCGGCGCAGCAGGCGGAAGCGGTCATCCAACCGGGCGAGGAGGTCCTCGACCGGCAGCACGTTCAGCCGGGCCGCGGCCAGCTCGATGGCCAGCGACAACCCGTCTAGCTGCCGACAGAGCGCCACGACGCCGGCCGCCGTCGCCGGACTCAGCTCAAAGCCAGGCTGCACGGCCTGCGCCCGCTCCAGGAATAGCCGCACGGCGTCGGACTGCTCCACGCGGCTGAGCATCTCCGGCAGTAGCGGGCCGTCCACCGCGGGCGGGACGGCGAGCGTGTCCACCCGCCAGACGATCTCGTCCGCGATCCCCAGCGCGCGTTGACTGGTCGCCAGGATCTGCAACCGCGGGCAGACCTCCAACAGCCGCGTCGCCAGCGCGGCACTGGCCGCCACGACATGCTCGCAATTGTCCAGGACCAGCAGCATGTGCCGGGCCTGCAGGGAGGCGACCAGCGTGTCCAGCAGCGCCTGACCCGGCTGCTCGTGCCGGCCCAGGGCGCTCAGGGTTGCGGCCGCGACCGCGGTCGGATCCGCGGACGGGCTGGCCGGCAAGGGGGCCAACTCGACGAGCCAGACCCCATCCGCATAGGCGGTGCGCACCTCCTCTGCCACGGCCAGGGCGAGCCGCGTCTTGCCGCAGCCGGCCACCCCCGTCAGAATGAGCAGGCGTGGGTCGGTGTGCGTGGCCGGACCCAGGGCCTGCGTCAGCGTCGCCAGGTCCACGGCGCGACCGACGAAGGTGTTGCGGGCGGGCGGCAGGTTGGTCGGCGGCCGCGCCGACGCGCCAGGAGGCGCCGTCAGCGGCACGGGCGTTGCTTCTGGAATCGACGCCGGGGCCGGCGTGTCCGATGGCGAGTATACCACCCTGGCCTCGGTGGACCTGGCGGCCTGCGCCAGTGATTGTTCGGCTGCTCCCAGCGCCAGGAACCCTGCCCGCTGCGCATCTGTCACCCCCGTCAGGCCGGTGATGTCCAGACGTTCACAGCGGCGATCACCCCGCAACGTGCGTGGGTTGACGCCCTGGTTGGGGACACGGGAGAGGTCCCACAGCCTGACCGTCCCGTCGTCGCTGCCGCTGGCCAGAAGCTCCCCATTCGCACTCAGCGCGATGCCCCACGCCACGCCGCTATGCTCCTGCAGGGTCATCAGCAGCCGCCCGCTCTCGGCCTCCCACAGCCTGACCGTTCCATCCATGGTGCTGCTGACCAGCAGCCGTCCGTCCGTGCTCAACGCCACGCTATAGATGCTGCTGTGAGCCTGTAGTGTCGCCAGCAGTTGCCCGCTTTCCACCTCCCATAGCCGGGCCGTGCCATCCCGGCCCCCGCTGGCCAGCAGCCGTCCATCCGCACTCAGCGCGACGCTCCACACCACGCCGCTGTGCCCCCGTAGGGTGGCCCGGAGCTGGCCGGTCTCCGCCTCCCAGAGCCTGACCGTCCCATCCTCGCCGCCGCTAACCACCAGGCGCCCATCTCCGCTCAACGCCACACACGGAACTCCACCGCTATGTCCCTGTAGGGTGGCCCGGAGTCGCCTGCTCTCCACCTCCCACAGCCGTGCCGTGCCGTCGTAGCTGCCGCTGACCAATACGTGCCCATCCGCGCTCAATGCCACACTCCGGACCCCGCCGGTGTGCCCCTGCATCGTCGCCCGGAGGCGCCCACTCTCTGCGTCCCACAGCTTAACCGTGCTATCCTGGCTGCCGCTAGCTAGCAGCCGCCCGTCCGCACTCAGCGCCACGCCCCACATAGCGCTGGTCGTTCCCCGCAGGATCGCCAGCAGTCGCCCAGTTGACGCTTCCCACAACCGCGCCGTGCCGTCCTGGCTACCGCTGACCAAAACGTGCCCATCCGCACTCAGCGCCACGTCCCTGACCGCGGCAGTGTGCCCCCGCATGGTCGCCAGGAGCTGCCCGCTCTCCGTTTCCCACAGCCGTGCCGTGCCGTCGTAGCTGCCGCTGGCCAGCAGCCGCCCGTCGGCGCTCAGCGCCACGCCCCAGACCGTGCCGGTGTGCCCCTGTAGGGTGGCCTGGAGGCGCCCACTCTCCGTTGCCCACAGCTTGACCGTCCTATCCTCGCTGCCGCTGGCTAGCAGCCGCCCGTCCGCACTCAACGCCACGCTTCTCACTCCGCTGGTATGCCCCTGCAGCGTGGCGAGAAGCCGACCTGAGGACGCGCTGACGGGTGTCGCCTCCCACAGCTTGACCGTCCCATCCTCGCTGCCGCTGGCGAGCAGCCGCCCATCCGCGCTCAGCGCGACGCGCCAGACCAGACCACGATGTCCTTCCAGGGTCGCGCGCAGCCGCCCGTTCTCTGCGTCCCACAGCCGCGCCGTTCCGTCAAAACTGCCGCTGGCCACCAGCCGCCCGTCCGCGCTCACTGCCACGCCCATACACGGGTCACTGTGCCCGTGCACGGCCATCGTCAGCGTGCGGTCCGCGACCCGCCGCAGGGTGACCTCGCCCGTGGAGGTCCCCATTGCTAGGTACGCCCCATCGGGGCTAAGCGCGACCGCTAAGGGGTCGGTGAACGCCTCGGATAGGATCACCTCGGATAGGTGAGAGCCCGCCAGGCTGGCGTCCTGCATCTCGACCCCTGCCAGGTAGGCGTGCCGAATGGCCAGACGCGAGAAGTCTAGCCCGCGTACGTTCCCCCGGAGCAGCCGCAGCAGGTTGAACACGTTGCCCGGTCCATAACCCTGCTCCCTCGCTAACCGCCCGCGCCACGCCTTCAGCAGGTCCAACAGCCGCCGCTCGACCACATCCGCACGGCCGACGCTGCCGTGCAACTGCTCCAGGAGCGGCTGCGCGATCAGGCGCTCCTGACTGCGCCGTACATAGTCCTTGGCCGTCGCCTTGACCAGCGCCTGGCGGACCAGCAGCGCCGACTGGCCTGAGAGCGCCTCCTCGCACACCCGCGCCACCAGCCGCGCGGTGGCGTACTCGAGCACCACCGGTTGGAGGGTGACGGCGCCGCCCGCGCCCCGCTCCAGCAGCGAGCGCCGCTGCAGCCCCTCCATCGCCTCCATCACCTCGGCCCGCGCCACGCCCGGCCCCAGGTCGGCCACCAGCTCGCCAAACCCCACCGGCTCCCGCTCCACCGCCAGCCAGGAGACGATCGCGCGCTCCAGCGCGGTGAGCCGCTCGACCTGCCCGTCGAGCAGCTCCCGGATACTCCCGAAGACAACCGTGTCCTGCGCCAGGAAGGCCGCGATGTCACCGCCGAACGCCGCGCCGACGGTCTCTCCCACCACGCCCAGGGCCAGCGGGTTCCCGTTGTAGCGCGCGATCAAGGCGTCCCAGGCCGCCTCGTCCCCCACCAACCCCGTGTCTCGCAGCAGCGCACGGCCCGCCTCGCGCGCCAGACCACCCAGCCGCAGGGTCCGCACCGGCCCCCGCTCCCCCGCCAACGGGGCCAACTCGGGCGGCGCCTCACGCCCGGTCACCAGCAGGCAGCCCTGATGCACGCTTTCGCCCACTCGCCGCAGCGCCTCCCCGTAGCCCGCATACCCGTCCCGATAACGCGCCGCGGGCGCGCCCGACTCGAGGATGGTTTCCAGGTTGTCCAGCACGAGGAGGCCGCGCCGCTCCCGCAGCAACTCGAGCACCAGCGCCAGCCGCGCCACGCGTCCGTCCGGGGGGAGAGCCTGCCCTGCGGAGAGGGCCGCGATGGCCCCGGCCAACCACTCCTCGACGGGCGGAGCGTTACGCAGGCTGCGCCAGTACACCACCGCGAACCGCGGCGCCACGTCGCGCGCGAGCCGGGCCGCGAGGAGGGTCTTGCCGATGCCGCCCATGCCCAGCACCGCGATCAGGCGGCACCTGTCTGTGAGCAGCCAGTGGGAGAGCGTCGCCACTTCCGCGGTACGGCCATGGAATGTCCCCGTGTCGGGTGCCTCACCCCAGTCGTCCCACCGCGGCGCGCCGCGGTGGGACGACTGGGGTGAGACGACTGGGACGCCGGCGGGAACGGCCGTAGCGCGCAAGGACGCGAACCAGAACCGGTCGAAGGGCACGATGCGGCGCGGCGCGTGGGAGCGCACCGCCTCCCACAGGGCCATGGCCTCGTCCTCCTCCCGCCCGGCCGGGAACGCGCCGCGCTCTACGTAGAGGGCGATTAACCAGGTGAGGCGCTCGCCCCCGGGATAGGAGAGGCCCGCCTCCCACGTCTGGATCGCGCGCCCGCTCACCCCCAGCAAGGCGGCCAGCTCCCGCTGGGTCAGGCCAGCGCGCTCCCGCAGGGCCAACGCCTTGTCGGCGAAGCCATAGTCGCGGGCCTCATCGAAACGGGTCGATGCCATGTCACGTCCTGTTCCTGGACACGGGCCCCGTCGCCCCTACGAGAGATGCGCCGCGTCACTCACAAGTGACATGTGCCGCGCTCGATAAGCATAGCCTACCACGGATGGCCCACGGCTGTCCTGCCGTGTGCTGGTCCGCCCCGGAAGGCACGCATCGCGTCTTCGGGATGAGCAAGGATGCGCAGCGACACGCAACGATGCGCAGCGACACGACGTGCAAATGTGCAGTGCAAATGCGAAGCGCGTGGTACTGACACGGCGCCGATCATCCCCTAGAGTGGGAAGCAGAGAGACACACGGCGGGAGTGGCTCTCTCTACAACCGGAGATCCGCCAACGCGGCGGAGCAGCACACCTAGAGAGCGGCCATGCCGAGAGACGCCGCGGGTGAACAGAAGACAGGAAGACAGGAGGATGCTACATCGCATAACATACCGCACATCCCACGATCACACACCGACGACGATCATCGCCCCTAGACACAGAACGCAAGTAAGTACGTTTCGTAGGAGGACATTGATGGACGCTCGCACCGCACAACCACGCCTAGCACACCCGGAGACTTCCCGTCGAGACCAGGACAGGAGCCGCCGCCTGCCCCTTCTCGTCGTTGCCCGCCAGATTCGTCGCTGGCCGCTCCCCGTCATCGCAACCCTCGCGGTCGCCGCTCTGGCGGTCCTGCCCGGTCGGTCCGACGCCGCCGTCCGCGCGCCCGCGCAGCCCCGGCCCACTATCGTGCTCATCCATGGCGCCTGGGCCGACGCCTCCAGTTGGGCAGGGGTCGTGCGGCGCCTCCAGCGCGACGGCTACACGGTCGACGCGCCGCCTAACCAACTGCGTGGCCTCACGGGTGATGCGGCGTACGTGTCCGCATTCCTCGCGACCATCGCCGGACCTATTGTGCTGGTCGGGCATTCCTACGGCGGAGCGGTGATCACCAACGCCGCGACCGGCAACGCCAATGTGAAGGCGCTCGTCTACGTCGACGCGTTTATCCCCGATCAGGGGGAGACAGCGTTGAACCTTGCTAATGCTCAACCCGGCTCGTGCCTTGGTGGGGACCCCACCAAGGTCTACAACTTAGTGCAGTATCCGGGAGCTCCGAAAGGAGATTATGACCTTTACATCAAGCCGGCCGTGTTTCCAAGCTGCTTCGCAAACGGCGTAGCGGGGCAAGAAGCTGCACTCCTGGCTTCGACCCAGCGCCCCGTCACGCTCAGTGCATTGATGACACCATCTGGCGTGCCGGCCTGGAAGGCGATCCCCTCCTGGTCGCTGTTCGGCACGGCGGACAGGGTCATCCCGCCCGCTGAGCAGCGTCTCATGTCCGAGCGCGCGCATGCCCACATTACCGAGATCGACGCGGGGCACCCGTCACTGGTCTCCCACCCCGGAGCCGTCACCACTGTCATCGAGCAGGCTGTCCACGCCACCGCGTAAGCAGCCGCCGTCGGTGCGGCGGCGGGTATCCCGCGCCTCCGGCGCCACGCCGGAGGCGCGGGGCCACACCCGTCCAACGCGGTTTCCCACGGCGCGGCGCCGGTGATCGCGAGTTCGATCATCCAGACGCGCCCTCTCCACCTCATGAAGGAGTACGCGGTGAGCATCACAGAGACAACGGCCCTCCCGAGCCTGGACGCCACGATCGAGCGCTTCCTCCAGACACTGGTCGCGCGGCGCGGGCCGCCGCTCGACACGCTGTCTCCCAGGGAGGCCCGCGCGGTGCTGGCCGGCGTGCAGGCCGGCGAGATCGTGTTATTCGAGGTGGACCGCGAAGACTGCACCATCAGCGGTGGCCCCACCGGGGAGATCGCGCTGCGCATCGTGCGCCCGCGCGGCGTCCCCGGCCCGCTCCCCGTCGTGCTCTACGTCCACGGTGGCGGCTGGGTGATGGGCGACAAGGAGACCCATGACCGCCTCGTGCGCGAGATCGCCACCGGCGCGCACGCGACCGTCGTGTTCGTGGAGTACCTGCGCGCGCCCGACGCCCCGTACCCGGTCGCCATCGAGCAGGTGTACGCCGCGGCGCGGTGGGTCGCCGCGAACGGCGCCAGCATCAAGGTCGATCCGGCGCGCCTAGCCCTCGTGGGCGATAGCGTGGGCGGGACCATGGTTGCCGCCGTCACCTTGCTGGCTAAGGAGCGCGGCGGTCCGCGCATCGCGTTCCAGGTGCTGTTCTATCCAGTCACCGACGCCCGCTTCGACACGCCGTCCTACGTTCAGTTCGCGGAGGGACCCTGGCTGACCCGTCAGGCCATGGAGTGGTTCTGGAACAACTATGCGCCAGATGTCGCCGTCCGGAGCGAGCCGACCGCCTCGCCGCTGCGCGCGTCAGTGGAACAACTCCAGGGACTGCCGCCAGCCCTCGTGATCACCGCCGAGGCCGACGTGCTGCGCGACGAGGGGGAAGCGTACGCGCACAAGCTGCTGGACGCCGGCGTGCCGGTGACGGCGACGCGCTACCTGGGCGTGATCCACGACTTCGTGCTGCTCACCCCCATCGCCACGAGCCTGCCGACCCGCGCTGCCCTCGCCCAGGCGACCGCCGCCCTCCGCGCGGCCCTCGCTACACGAGGATGACCACCGCCGTCGGAGCCAGTGCCCCGAGAGATCTGTTGCACACCACGAGGAGAAAAGGAGCAGAGAGATGTTCGAGATGCCCACACGTCACTGGTGGACCTTCGCGATTCAGGGGCTTGCCGCTCTGGCCTTCGGCGTCCTGACGCTGGTCTGGCCGGGCCTGAGCCTAGTCGTGTTGATCGCGTTGTTCGGCGCCGTCGCCGTGGTGCGCGGCGTCATGGCCCTGGCCGCGGCGTATGACGCCCATGCGCGCCATCTGCGCTGGGGCGCGTGGCTGGCCGTCGGACTCCTGAACCTGAGCGCGGGCCTGGTGGCCTGGTTCTGGCCTGGACTCACGGTGTAAGCGCCGTTTGTCAAGTGGACGGTCTGCCGGGATAAAAGTGTAACACCTTAGCCGGCTGCGTCAGTGTCCATCGCCGTCGGAATCTGCGCGAGCCAGGTCGCTCCGATCGCGCGCAAGCGGG
>JAABUL010007608.1_pt1 | contig 11561 bp, 9 predicted proteins | sample 5559151 | NCBI WGS metagenome assembly JAABUL01 (sample SAMN10711876, study PRJNA513368) | rock metagenome | isolation source: Antarctica rocks | place: Antarctica: Victoria Land, Pudding Butte sud | reverse complement strand
GGCTCGATAAGGAGGTCAAAGACGCTTCCTGGGATTTGCCCCCTCCTGAAGCGTTTTTACGAACAATTTTAGTAACCGCTGTTGACGCCGAGAATAGTTGGGACCTCTCTCAGGACAATTTTAGGTCAAGTATCATGTTTGCCTGCCGCACCGCGGTATTAAAACGGATATCATGCCTACTGTGTCAACACGACCCTTTCCCTTCTGGATTCCTGATAGGACAGGCAGTCTCCAAGGACAAGACTACTTTCTTTGACATACTTGATCATTGGTCGGAGTTTAGAGTATACAGCATGACAGAGAATGGAGATACTCTTATGGTAGGGTACCCTGGTGTGGAGGAAGCGATGGATAAATTGAAACAAGATTGTTTGCTTTTGGCCTGCCTGAAGGACGATACATTCCTAGCCGAAGGACTCTTGATGAGGAGCACTGATATACATGGATCTTCTGATGCTGAAGAGGCAGCACGTCATCGGCCCATCGACATCGCACTCGCTCGGGGAAATCTTACTCGCGTGCGCCTCTTAGTACGCTATGGGATTTGTTTGGCGGACGCATTTCCTCCCACGCCGAGTCTCTCCTCTCCAATTTTTCAAGCCATTACCAAGAATCAACCCGATATAGTGGGCTTCTTACTCGAGGGAGGTCAGTCAACGCAGTCTCGAGATAAGCAAGGTTATCAACCGCTGCACCTTGCCTGCCTCAAAGGATATATAGATATTGTCCAACAGCTTGTCCACGCAGGGGCTTCGGTAACATCAGCCACTACCGAAGAGGGATTCCTCCCGGTTCACTGCGTCATCAATGGCAATCTCGACAACGAGACTGGAAAAGTCCTGTTACAGTACCTAGTCGACAACGGGGCCGATCTTAATGCGGTTGCTTTACATACCAATCGCTCGCCGTTGATTATGGCATGTGAGCTCAGGAAGATGATTCTAGCTAGGTTCCTAATAGAATTAGGTGCATAGCCTAATATTATTTTTGAACACCCTTAAGGTGGCCCTTTACACGTCATAGTGGCCTGAATGCATGCACCAACGCCGACATTCGCGTGAGAATTACTCTGAGTCTCGTCGCTTTAACAACCCTGGTATATCTACCATTCAGCCAGACACGTACGAACAGTCGTACAGAACCAGTATATGAACACATTACACCAAATTACCATTTCGGGCGAAGCAGTATAAGAATTTCAAAACAACCACTCAATATACTCAGATAGAAAAGGATGCTCCTCCCAATGCTGAGACCCTCAACAAGCAACACTCAGCCTTCCTACCAAACACTTGTAGAAAGATACCTCCTATCACCTTCCTGCCTACTAGCGATCATTCTATCCTTATGAAGCTTCAATCACAAACCTACTCCTCCACAAAGTCCCAATCCCGAAAATAAGCAACTCAATCTACACCGTAGAACTACACATAACCCTCGAGCATGATCAAAGTCAATATACCTCCCTGAGTCAGAAACGCAACACCTCCATTCCTCGAAAAAACATCCGGCTTTGAACAACTAGTCCATTAACCCCCTCCCACTCCCTTCCCGCACTTCTGATGAGCTTAGAGGAGTCATAGATATGGATCTGTTAAGATCCCTCAATGTAAATATGATTTTGAGAAGAGGGCTGGCTATCAACAAGGTACTTGAGAGATATGTGACGCTTGTAAGCAAGTAGGCAACGTGATTCGAATCATAAAAATGACAGGATTGTCTGGGGAGTGCACAGTATCGGTCAATGAAGCCAAATGCAGGTATTGGGGGACCATTGGGCCCTTTTTTGTAGGAATTAGTGAGGTGAGGGTGCAACATTTATGACGTTGCAAGAGGTTCTCGGCATGTAACATACATATGTAATCGCAATTTCCTCTGATTGCATATATGTTGGTAGTTGAGAGTCAAAGCTTTGGTCTCCGTGATGGGGTTGCGGGTTTGGGCGCTGTTATGGATGGTTGAGTATATTTCGATAGATAACCCTTCTCTCTTCAGGGAATCATAACCCAACCACAGTGATTGCTTGAAGTGTCTCGTTTTCCAACAACAGATGTTGGCGAGGTAGATTTGAGGCAGGTATCGTGTTGAACCACAAGGATAGTCTAAGCTGTTCATTAACCCGAGAGCTCCACCTATCCGTCTCAGTGCACAACAAAAACCTCCCACTAACCCCAATAATACCCAAGCAAGCCTTCAAATCTCCCTCAACTCATTACCGCGTGGACTAGAGTTCAATCTCTCGGACTAAAGTCTTATCATTAGTGACGACCCTTCCACGCTCCAACTCAACAATACACCTGTAATTCCACCCGCTCTGGTCATCGGGAGATTTGCCCACCCATATCGAGCCAGGTTGCGCGACGGAGTTCTGCCGCGATTGCATTGGTGGGGGTTTGGAGAAGATGTGTCTGAAGAAGGGTTTCAGTATGGGCGTGCAGCCGCATATGAGACCGGTGTTGATCTCGACGACACTGTGCAGAGTCAGCGTCGAGATTTGGGGGAAGGAGTGCATGGTCTTACGTCAGGAGGAAGGTCCTTGCGTCCAGCCATGCCGTGTCGGGAGCGTTGAGGTTCTCGACTAGAAGGGCGAATCGGAGGGTGGTTACCGCGCAGTTGCTGGGAAGATGTTAGCCTTCTTGCCCATAAAAGTCGTTTGTTGGCGGGGGGCATACAAGATTCCGCTCATGAAGACCAGACACAGTCCTAGCTTTTCCCTCCGGGACAGTTGCAGTCGCCACACCATGGGTAAAGGCAGAAGAAACAGCAACACATCTGAAACTACGTTCATTGATCCATATGCGTGGTCAGCCTTGACAAGAACGATGCAGTGGCCAGGCTCGTCAGGCTTCCAATACTTTGTGATTGGTGTGCAGCCGAAGATTAATGTGATGATATTACAAGATAGATAGCCAGTAACGAAGAATAATACAGCCCAAGTTGCATATTTGAAGCGTTTGTTCGATCCGAACAGTCGAAGATACATTAGCAGAAGGGCCAGTCTGTAGCCGAGAATGCTGATCAGATAGAAGGCCGAAGAGATGAAAATCCACTGTGACGGGGTTCGTCAGCCAGCTTCATGGGGTCTGTCTCAGAAACGAGTAGTCGTACTTCAGAGTGGTCAGATATCAGCTCCGGTGTCATCTATCGATATTGGAGTCAGCAATCCTATATCGAGAGACATAACCATGCGAAGAAACTGGTCTAGAGAGTCGAAGGGCGCTGGAAGGATATCCTCTACGGAGAATATATGTGGAAGAGCCGACGCTAAACTGGACCAACAGTTCCGAAATTGAGCTTACATCCCAGAGATGAAGACCCATTCCATACCGCGTGGAAACTCCAAGCACAACGCTGAAACCTATACAGAACGGCAAAGTAACCATGGTCGCATAATCGTCCCATCCCAGGTTATGGGTGACAACCACTCTCGTCCAGACTCTGATACCAACGATAATTGTGGCAACTATCGGACCAACGATGCAGGCGACGATAATATCATGAGCCCTGCTAGACACATGGTTGGGAAGGTGGGGCGACATTCTACCATCTGGTGCTGGGGTGGAGTGGTGGAAGCACAAAAACAGAGAATCCCATCCTCGGCTTGCGAAAGAGAGAATTCAAGTAGTAAAGCAGAGATTTCCGCCTGGGCTGTGCCATAATCCTTCGCTTAAGAGAGAAGGCCTGGAACGTAGAATGAAAGTCGGGAATGCAGTATTAGTCCAAAGTAGAGGTACGGAGGTACAATAGTTGGTGGAGGAAAGTACCCGCCAGGTACACAAGACGGCCTGGTCACACTTTGCCAGAGTGCGCACCACCACAAACCCGGCATGGAGACATGGAAAGTTTCCTGATATATCCTGAGCCCCTTGGGTGTAAAGCCCATCAATTCGGATATGCAGCGCCTTCAGTAGGGGAGATTGTCCTGTGCGCGAAACCTGGTCTAATGGCACAGAGCTGGCAGGGACTACTCAATAGATCCTCGATAAGAACAAAGCTCAGCTGCAAAAGCAGGATGGGATGCACTTCCAATCTAAAAGCGAATGCCATGCATTTCTTAGCCTAGGGTCACATTAATCACATTAGAATCCAACGAATCAATCCTAGTATCGAGAGGGCTGAATCTCGCCATTGGACCATATGCGAAGCCAGCGGCGGACTGGCTAATGTGCGACTGTCACATTCAGAGATGCCACATAGCTATGACGAGGAACCAGATCGCTACACCAGTAATGAGCGAGATAGATTCCCAATCACCGCGGATCGAAAGTCCCGACGACAGCAAGGATCTCACGTAAGATTTGGGGGCGTCAGCTGCGGCACTGCGCTCGACATGACTGATGCGGTGATGCTGCTGCAATACAGCAACAGAAAGAAGCAATTGGATGCACGATACATGCGACGGTTGGTTGTCGTTGCGCGCGTTCCTCATTCTAGATCGATTTGTAGATACAGAAGGAAGGAAGCCTGCATACAAGAAAAGTATACCGCTACCAACCTCGCGGGTCGCAACACAATTCGGACAGCGGAAGCGTTCTCCATGCGGTTAGGCTGTTCGAATTAGTCGGCGACCCGGTGGCGGCGACAATCGGCTTGCCAAGGCACTAGAAACATCATCAGAGCGTCCACCAATCGTATTTCTCTGCTTGACGCTGGCACGAAGATCCTACTTATCTTGTGAATACTATTAGTGATGACTTCTTTTCCTCCGGCCAGTGCCAAATGGAGGTTTCCAGTCTGCATTGTGGGTTGAAATATCCATGGCGATTCTCTATGCGCTCGTGATCTGTGACGGCCCTTCTTGAATTCGCAAAGGCTATGTTCTTCTTTTCGATTCTGCATGCACATAGATATATTGCTACAAATGACAAATATCCCAACACAAGTGCACATGTCGACCTTTCCGCGGGATCAGAAAGGGACGGGGTCTCAAGACCTTTGCGGGCGTTCAAATGCAACAACCTATTACTGGTCGAATGGTAGTCTAGTGGGTATCATATGTTCTATTCAAGCCAAACCATCCCATCCTTTACCCCACAACAGCTGCTCGAAATATATGTAGAATTGCACGGACATTGGTAAGCCTCGCCCCGTTCGTCCAGGTACTGTAAAGCTGGTGCTGGCGCTGGAGCTGCAAAACCGCCTTCGAGCACCGGAACGTCTCTTCCACTGATCCCAGCGACTGTGAGAGCCAATACCAGACACACAGATACTGGAGAAATTGGATCCAGTCCCAATGTATACGCATCCTTTGGTGAAGGGAGGCCGCAGAAACAGTCCTTCTGACTATCACCCGGCCCGCAGTCCTTTTGCTTGCTGCAATAGCGACCACAAGTCGTGAAATCCTTGGTCGGCGGGCTGGCTGGTGGAGCAATGATCTCGGTGGCGTTGGGCGGGGTGAGCATCTGTTTGATGTCCCCCAGTATCTCCGTGGGCCAAGTCGATGGACAGAATTGCAATTTATCCGGCCCGCAAGTCCCTGCTGCAATACCATGGAGCCGATTTGCACCCGGTTGCGCAGGGAGGACTTGCTGTTCGCTTTGCTGAGAATTCGTTCCTTGGATAGTCATTGAGCCGTCCGGGTTCGCTGCTATGTTCTGGCTGGCGATGATATTCCAGACTGTAGAACCCAGTAGTTGCTTCAATGGATCCGTTTTCGAGGGGGACTTCTTGCATCTACATCTCATCCGGCACCAGGTCCGGATCGCGGCGGAGGCGAAAAAATTTGGTCCGCCCCAGGTCCATTCGTGACGGGGGGTCAGTTCGTCAGAAAACCAGACTGTGCGGGAGACGCCGCCGCCGGGGAGATCGGAGCGGTGGCAATATCCTCCTGCATTTGCTCTGGCCGATCCGCCAGAAAATTCTACCGCACACAGGTGCGTAAGATCTGGGAACATGCCCATGGTGAAAGGAGCAGGGAGTGGCCAAGGCGGCCGGACGCCTGAGCATTCGATCTGATTGTCCTCATTCATGCTCATGAACGTGGCGTGCGCAAGCGTGGATTTGTCCTTTTCGTAGACTTGCTGGCTCATGGTGAGGACTTCCGTAACTCTAACGGGCAACGCGCCTTTTGCCCCCCTGTGCGATGACAGCGGTACATCAACCTCCAAGCCATCGCTCTGAGGAGTGCCGAACTGGGCTGCGATCACGTTATTGCTCCATGAAGGCTCATCAAAGTCTTTGAGTACGTCAACCGTCATCTCGTACGTTTGGTCAGACCTCCATGTCGCTTCGAGAGCCACCGGGCCTGTGGGCTGGATTGCGTTGGCTCCCAAGCCATAATTACAAAAGCAGCGGTACTGGCACGCTGTCATGACTCGAGGGTTCGCAAGGACTGGATTCACTTGAGCAGGTGCCGTAAGATCGAAGACTACCTTGGGGTGATAACGACTGTAGTCACACCATCCGCCGATGTGCTGGCCTGGCTGACCGCCGTTGAACTGTGTCTTTGCGCAGAGCTGCTGCATGGTGATGTGGCTTGTGTCGAAGCCGGCGCTGACGGGTAGATTGTAGGCATAGCTGTCCCCAACACATGTAATACTGAGGGAAGGCTCTGCATTGGCTGGTACGAGGTTGTCCCCAATCTCGGTAGAACCTCCGGCTGTGAAGCCTTCGCCAAGCAAAGTCCCAGCAAGACCTCCGGAAAGCGAATTCCCTGTAGTATCTGCTATACAATCATGAATGCGAGCAAATATCAACACTAGTGAGTAAATCGTAAGATGAAAGCCGAATGAAATGGGTATCATGGTCAATCAAAGCAGTCCTCAGGATTAACGAAAGGGACAGCTGCAGAACAGTGGCATGAAAAATTGACACCTTCATGGCTGGAGCACGGCGGAGGCTTATGAAGAAGTCATCTTGTCAAATATCAAAATTCTGAGGCTTGATCCACCAGTGTTACAGACAGCCGAAACGGCGGCTAGTGTGCTTGCCGATTATGCGCCGAGACTTGTTGCTCTTTTGCAACAAAGGCCACGTATATTGAACCTGCTATTACCATTGCTTATTGTCCGAAGAGATGACAAGGGGCAAAGGCCTGCCTATGAATAGCTCATCAGCCGTCCCCACCTTTGCGGCTCAGATGTCTACATCCAAGCCACGAATTGGCCCAATCGTTCTGCGAAAGTGTAGGAAATGCTTCCATAGCTCGCGCTTAGGTTCTTGCCAATACGGCTTTTGCAATTGTGTAAGTAAATGCTTCGCAATGCCCAAGTGAAGGACTGTAGTCGAAATGCTGTTGGTAAGTGCAGGAAAGGCGGCACAAACAATGATGAATCGACAGGTAGGCTTCACCAAAGCTCATCGATTACATTGAGAAACATGCTACTACCCTTGTATACGGTGGCGGGCCGTCTAGGTGATATTTCGGAGAGCAGCCAGCTATGAAGGTCTTATTGCCAGCTAAGTCGCCCATCCTGAGGAAGGACCAAAGCCACATATTGATATGCAATCAAAGGGATTAGGCTTCAGGACACACCTCATAGTTATCGAAGTATTGAAAAATGTATTAATGGGTCTGGGGGTTGCTAGGCTGTTCTGACAGAGATTGTGTACAAGGGTAAGAGTCTTAGGAGTGAAAGATGTAGATGTGGAGGGACCAATTGGTAGAAATTACGGACGCGACAAGCCGCCAAGGTTTATTGAACCTCAAATTGGGAGCCATCAAACATGGGGGCACGGGGGGGTTATGCGAGTCCCACTATCAGGTATACCCGACATTACTCGCGCCGAATCCTCCGACACGAGGTTATTAAATCTCCGCATATACTAAAGCGCCTATCTTGACTGATCCTGGAGCTGACTTGTGGCAATTTCAAATCGGATAAGACTACAAAGGTCTCGACACTCTCCTCCCCCATATTGTTGTTCCAATCATGCCTCTCTCTCTTTCTTACTGAACGAAGAACTTGTATCTCACTCTCGGAGGCTGTCCTTTTTACTTGGAAGAGACATGAAATCCCCTCGGTATACGACGCTGTTTGGGCGTCTCTCTCTGTTCTTCTCTATCATCCTCTACTTTCACTCTCTACCAACGCTTGCAAATCCCATAAACAGTCGATCCCTTTCGTCCACCTTCAACTATGAGATTCCACAAGCACCTGGCATGGAAATAGTCCCACATGGCAACCATGACACCGCCCTTAGCACCCTCCCAAAAAGGGGGTTCATCACCTATTACAACAACCTCGGCGCGTGGAAAATGGTCCTCACATCCGCCGCCCTCCTCTTGAACAGCGCAACCAACAAACAAGCCGCAGCAGAGGAGTTAGCTAAGTTCCTCACCAGCGTCGCAACAGGAGCAGCAGCCAAAGCGGCTTCAGGGGGCGTGGAACGGAATGCGTATGACTTTGGAATAGGCGCCGTATCGCTAGCCTTCCAGATACGAGGCGATATTCTAACGAATGGAAGAGGGCCACAGACGATCCCATGGTCGTTGGTGGAATTGTTGGCTACTCAGTTTCTGAATAGGGTGAGGTCGGGCAATACGGCGGCTTTCACTGGGGTGGTGACTGGGCCGCTAGCTGGGAATCAGTACGGCTCTCCTTGGATCCAGGTTGTGCTGCAGGTTGGGGGGAAGGTTATTATGGATGGGATTCCTTTTTCTGTTGAGTGACAAGGTGTATTCGTACTCAAATCATTTATTCATTATTTTGATATCTTGTGAGCCGGATGGAGCTTTCTCGAGCACTGATAATCAATAAGCTAGAAGCTATCGATACCATTGATCGAGAGCCAATTTTGAATGTGGCTGTCAAGATGGTTTGCTCATGATCGATTGCCGATGATCACTGATCATGAACATGAACTCAGTCTTCAATAATTAGCATGAGCTCGCAGGATACTAGCACAAGCTCACTCCCACCCCCACCCCCTCTAAAACTCAAACTCCAGCCCGATAACACAACCCTGTCTCAAATCTTTCCCAAACATGCCGCACACTTCGAAACATCGGAGGGTTTTAGCGGGGGTCGGCAAGCGCGAGAGTTGTTTCCAGGAGCCGGAAGGCCTTACACGCCGAATGAAGGAGGCTCGAAATGAGCCGTGTTTTAGTTTGTATGGGGTGTAACAGTAGGAACTGTGCGATGTTTTTGAATCTTAAGGTATGGTGCGAGAAATGGCTATCGCTAGGTCTGGTATGGCTAGGGTGGAAATGTGACATGTTGAAAGGAATGTGGGAAAATGGATTCGTGAGTACTTAAGTAAAATGCTAGATTGCCGCCGGGTCAATGCCCATATGCTCCGAGATGCTTTTGACCAATAGACCCTTCCCACGACATTGCCAAAATGTACATCGTATCCTCCATAAATGCTCTCCAGCATACTTCCTTCCGATTTACAGTAGGATTCTATCACGTGTACACCATGTTCTCCCAAAATGCTTTTCGACCAACTAGCCTTCCCATATATCGTTCAGGACGAGAACTCCACAAGCCAGCTCGTGGCCACCGCTCTCGAAAACCGCAATTCCTAACCATATACAACAAGAATGCAAAACAACCCTGAGAAGGATCACGGCCTCACTCCAAATCGCCTCACCTCCTCCTCTCCCCCTCATTCTTGATAGTACAAGTCTCAGCCAAGCTCGGATGTGCTCTCGCGAACGCCGGTCCCAGTGACCAATTTCCCAAATCCATCAAATGCCGTTCAAACACTGGATTGATACTCAGCTCGTCCGTTCCCGGCATCGTCAACAGCGTATCTCTAGCCTCATATGGCCAATTCAGCGATAGAGTAGTGGTATACGGGATGAAGAATTCGTCGAAAGGGACAGACGTGTATTGACGTACAAGAAACTCGCGCATGCGTGGCCAGGGGAGATGATCGACCCAGGCGGGGTGCGGCGTTATCAATTGGGATGGGCGTGGGGTTACCCAGTCCGGTAGGCGATCGTAGGTTTCGAGGGTTGGCGAGATTTGCCAGCGCATGATCAGGAACATTATGTATCTGCAAATGGTCAATAAGGAGGGGTAGAAGGCGAAAGAAGAAGCGAACTGAATGGTTGGTGGGAGAACCAGGGTGTGGATGCTTACAATACAGCGACTTGCTCTGGTAGAGTGGCGAGATCCGGAAACGTGCCAAGCATGTCTGTAAACACCTTGGACAGGGGATGCGACATTTGGCTCCGTGTAGGGTGAAGCAGAGACGCCACACTCGGATAAGCTGGCCCAATGAGCTCTTTACTCGACATGCCCTTCTCTGCTTGTTGTCGGCGCTCAGCGAGGAAGTCCATTAGAAGTCCATCCAGAGGGCATGTTGGTCGGACGTTACGCACCGGCACTACATGTGCTAACAATGACATGCTGAAAGCATCGCCATTCTGGAACGGACTGAGGGTATGCATAGGCAGTGTAGAGCATGATGGCAGCGAGAGCGTTCTGTCATTACCGAACGGCTCTCTTCCCTTTTGGCTGTCTTGATGACTGTGGAGTAGATAGCCTAGATCTAGCTTTTCATCTGATGTCCGAGAAAGATGTGAGGCATTGCTATGTCGACGTTCAAGAACGTTTACCGGCGCGAATGCATTGGGCTGAGAAGTGTACGTCGAGTGATGAATTGAGGGAGGCGAGTGCTTTTGTTGTGGTAGTGTAGCTGCTGTGTAGGCCGACGTCGCCGATGTAGCACTGCGAGGGTCGCCATAGCTAGGTGTGTGAGGTCCAAGATTTAGTCCTGAGGTGAGGATTGGTGCTGGTCGAATCGTTTCCCGGCGTGGGGCAAGCATTGGATCTTCAGAGGTCAGCAGTGCCTCATGTGAGTCCCATAGGAGGAAAGTACCTATCAACCCAGTCCCACTGGCTGGAGGCTGCCCAGCGACCAATGGCTGCAGGAGGCTCAATATGGATTTCAGCTTCTTCTTGATCTCATCGTTTTCAGCCTCTACCAGCTCTTTCTGACGGACGGCATGTTGCAACTCTTGATAAGGCTGCTGACTCGTCAATTCCTGTATTCTTCTCTCCAACCCATCGATCTGGATCTTTGTCCGCTCTCTGATCGCCCTTTGCGCCTCCCTGTCATTGGCCCTCTTCTTCGCCAATTGATCAGGCGTGAGATTGGCTACACCTCGCGATCCGGAAGCACCTCCTGAGGTAGAGGTGGAAGCAGTGCGGCGCTTCTTGGTGGCCGCAGAAGAGCTCGTAGGGGAAGTGGCCGAAGGAATGCCATTGCTGGGAACTGACTGCTGCACCGAATAGTGCCGAGAATTAGAGCCGCTGTCCATTCAAGTACCCGGTCCGCGTGCCCTTGCACGGTTTGGGAGTATGACTGGTGCTGACGTTGGCTACAGGAGTCAGTAGGGCTCCAGTGGTATGCAGTCCATGATTCAGGTGGGGCCATCTCTCGGCGGCTCGGGGACTCTTAATCTACCACAAATTGGGGCTGGCGAGCCTCATTGGGGGTAATTATCTCAAGCATCAAGACTACATCCCAATGTGCGTGTACGTTGATAATTCTTGCGTCCAAAGAAGGCTCTGGATTGAACGAAGCCGAGTACGATCCGCCTGCAGTCGACGGATCGCGAATATCTATTCTAGATGCGCTGCGGCAAATGTACAATTACACTGTACATC
>JAABUL010007607.1_pt1 | contig 11561 bp, 11 predicted proteins | sample 5559151 | NCBI WGS metagenome assembly JAABUL01 (sample SAMN10711876, study PRJNA513368) | rock metagenome | isolation source: Antarctica rocks | place: Antarctica: Victoria Land, Pudding Butte sud | reverse complement strand
TCTGCTCCGACGGGTCGGTCTGCCCCACCCAGGGCGCGGCCAACCCCGCGTTGACGATCATGGCGCTAGCCTCCCGACTGGCCGAACGCATCATCAGCGGGGCTGCGACGGATCAGGGCCGAGCCGGGCGGGCCGGCACCACCCGGCAGCCCGTCGGTTAGCGGAGGGCGGGGTCGTGCCGGGTTTCTTCCCAGTGTGGGTGATCGTCACCCATTTTCTGAATATCTTCTTCATGCTGTTGCTGTTCCGCTCCGGGTTGGAGGTGCTGTCGGCGTTCCCCAAGCTGTACTGGCGCGACGACTGCCCACCGGGGCGGGAGTGGGCCCGGTTCTCGAAGAAGATGTACGCCGCGGACTCCCGCCGGTTGTGGACGTCGCTGGAGGAGGAGGAGGCGTGGTCTCCGGTGGTGGCTCTGCCGGGGAAGAAGAATCTCGGGCTGGGCCGGCACTGGCATTTCCTGAGCGTCCAGTTCTGGATCCTCACCGGTGCGGTCTACATCGCGTTGGTCTTCGCCACCGGCTACTGGCACTACCTGATCCCCACCAGCTGGTCGCTGTTCCCCGACTCGGTCCGCTCGGTCGGCACCTACCTGCATTTCCAGTTCCCCAAGCCGATCCCCGGCCAGCCGTTCGAGCCGGCGCAGAAGCTGTCCTACTTCGTGGTGATCTTCCTGCTCGCACCGTTCCAGATCCTCACCGGCGCGGCCATGTCCCCCACGGTGCTGGCCCGGTTCCCCCGCTACGGGAAGCTGTTCGGCGGCAAGCAGGGCGCCCGCAGCCTGCACTTCCTCGGCCTCGTCGCGTTCGCCGCGTTCGTACTCCTGCACGTGTTCATGGTGATCATCCACGGGCTGCCGAAAGAGTTCGGCGCGATGGTGCTCGGCGGCTACGACAGAAACCGCACCCTGGCCCTGTCCATCGGACTGCTGGGCCTGTTCCTCATCCTGGTCTTCCACGTCGTCATCACCTGGTTCTCGCTGCGCTACCGGCGCCGGACCCAGCGCATGCTCGGGGTCATGGTCAACCCGTTCGAGCGGGTGCTCTCCCGCACCTTCACCTCCCGGGAGCGCTTCTCCCGCAAGCACATCTCGCCCTACTTCCGGGTCAACGGATACCCGCCCGTCGGGTCGGACTACCAGGCGCTGGTGGCCGGCCAGTTCACCGACTACCGGCTGGCGGTGGGTGGGCTGGTCGAGCACCCGGTGTCGCTGTCGCTGGCCGAGCTGCGCGGCCTGGGCGAGTCCGAGCAGATCACCAAGCACAACTGCATCCAGGGCTGGACCGCGACCGCGGAATGGGGCGGGGTGCCGCTGGCCCGCATCCTCGAGCTGGTCCAACCGACACCCGAGGCCAAGCATGTGGTGTTCTACGCCTTCGACGACAAGGGCGAAACCCAGGGCGAGGGCAAGTACGGCTTCTACTACGGCACCGTCCCGATCTACCTGGCGACCCACCCGCAGACCCTGCTCGCGCTGGAGATGAACGGCGCCCCGTTGCCGATCGAGCACGGTGCCCCGCTGCGGGTGCGGATCGAGACCCAGCTGGGCTTCAAGATGGTCAAGTGGATCAAGGCCATCGAGTTCGTCGAGGACGTCAACGACATCGGCATGGGCCAGGGCGGCTGGCGCGAAGACCAGCAGTACTACGCCAACGCCGCCGGCATCTGAGCCAGCACCCACACCGACCAGGAAGGCAGGGCATCGTGGCCAGCGACACCACCTGGGAGTTCCCGCCGCACGTGCTGCGGGAGTACGCACTGCTCGCCGACGGCGAACGCGGCATCCTGGTCGGCCCACGCGGTGACTACGCCTGGATGTGCGCCCCTCGCTGGGATTCCGACGCGGTCTTCTCCTCCCTGATCGGCGGGCACGGCAGCTACGCGGTCACCCCGACCGGCCGGTTCGTGTGGGGCGGCTACTACGAGGACGGCAGCCTGATCTGGCGGTCCCGCTGGACCACCGAGACCGGGGTGGTGGAGTGCCGGGAGGCGCTGGCCTTCCCCGGCGAGCCGGGCCGGGCGGTGCTGCTGCGCCGCATCATCGCCTGTGCCGGGGATGCCCGGGTGCGGGTGCGCCTGGACCCCCGCGCCGGCTTCGGCCACCACCGGACCACGTCGCTCTCGCGCACCGACGAGGTCTGGACCGGGCGGACCGGGCCGCTGCACGTGCGCTGGACCGGCGGCGGGCACGCGAAGCCCGGGACCGGCGGGCACGACGAGCACGTGCTGGCCATGGAGATCACCCTGGCTGCGGGCGAGCACCACGACCTGGTCCTGGAGCTGTCCGAGCAGACGCTGCCCGACGCCCCGCCCGACCCCGACCAGGCGTGGGAAGCAACCGCCTACACCTGGCGCGCCGCCGTACCGGAGCTGTCCGACACGATCGCCCAATCCGACGCCCGGCACGGCTACGCGGTGCTCCGCGGGTTGACCAGCTCCGGCGGGGGGATGGTCGCCGCGGCCACCATGAGCCTGCCCGAACGCGCCGAGCAGGGCCGTAACTACGATTACCGCTACGTGTGGGTCCGGGACCAGTGCTTCACCGGCCAGGCCATCGCCGCCGCCGGGGCGCACCCGCTGCTCGACGACGCCGTCAGCTTCGTCGCCGCGCGGCTGCTGGCCGACGGTCCGCAGCTCACACCCGCCTACACCATTGTCGGCGGCCCCGTCCCCGATCAACGCCCCCTGGGGCTGGCCGGCTACCCGGGCGGCCACGACATCGTCGGCAACCACGTCAACGCCCAGTTCCAGCTCGACGCCTTCGGCGAATCCCTGCTGCTGTTCGCCGCCGCCGCCCGCCACGACCACCTCGACGCCGACGGGTGGCGGGCCGCCGAGACCGCCGCCGCCGCCATCGCGAAACGGTGGAGCGAGCCGGAGGCCGGCATCTGGGAGCTCGACCCGCACAACTGGACCGAGAGCCGGCTGATCTGCGTCGCCGGGCTGCGGGCTATCAGCGCGGCCGGCGCACCACCGCCCAAGACCGCCGACTGGCTGGCGCTGGCGGACAAGATCCTCGCCGAGACCGCCGCCAGTTCCACCCACCCGTCCGGGCGGTGGCAGCGGGCCCCCGGCGACGACCGGCTCGACGCCGCCCTGCTGCTACCGCCGATCCGTGGCGCGCTGCCCGCCGGCGACCCCCGCACGCTGGCCACCCTGCGGGCCCTGCAGGAGGAGCTGGCTGAGGACAGCTACCTGTACCGGTTCCGGCACCAACCCGGCCCGCTGGCCGACGCCGAGGGTGCGTTCCTGCTCTGCGGCTTCACCATGGCCCTCGCCCTGCACCAGCAGGGCCGCGAGGTGGAGGCGACCCGCTGGTTCGAACGCAACCGAGCCGCCTGCGGGCCGCCGGGGCTGTACTGCGAGGAGTTCGACATCGGCCAGCGCCAGCTGCGCGGCAACCTGCCGCAGGCTTTCGTGCACGCCCTGATGTTCGAGGGCGCCGCCCGCCTCGCCCGGCCCTGGCAGGATCCCAGCCATTTCTAGAGCCGCCGTTGCGGCCGGGAGGTTCCCGTCATGACCGTCGCACCCTCGGGCGACCAGTTCCCGATCACCTCCGGCGCCCATCGGGCCACGATCGTGGAGGTCGGCGGCGGGGTCCGCGAGTACACCGTGGCCGGCCGGGACGTGCTCGACCCGTACCCGCTGGACGCGATGTGCGACGGCGCGCACGGCGCGCCGCTGATCCCGTGGCCCAACCGGCTGGCCGACGGCGCCTACCCCTTCGACGGCACCGACCACCAGGTGGCGCTCACCGAACCGGACAAGAACAACGCCATCCACGGGTTCCTGCGCTGGCGCAACTGGCGACCCGTCGAACGCGAACCGGACCGGGTGGTGATGGCCACCCGGCTGCACCCGCTGAAGGGCTACCCGTTCCTGCTGGACGTGCAGGTCGAGTACACCGTCAGCGACGTCGGGCTTGCCGTGACCACCACCGCTACCAACCTCGGCGACCGCGCCGCACCGTACGGCGCCGGCCAGCACCCCTACCTGTCCCCGGGCACCGGGCTGGTCGACGACTGCACCCTGCAACTGCAGGCCGCCACCATGATCGACACCGACAACGAACGCCAGCTGCCGACCGGGCGAAAGCCAATCGGGGGCACGCCGCTGGACTTCGCCGCCGGCAAGGCGCTGGGCGGTCAGCGCCTGGATTTCCCGTTCACCGACCTGACCCGCGACTCCGACCGTCGCGCCTGGGTACGGCTCACCGCGGCCGACGGCAGCCGGGTCGAGCTCTGGGCCGACGACAGCTATCCGATCATCGAGCTGTACACCGGTGACACGCTAGCCCCCGACCGCCGCCGGCGAGGGCTGGGCACCGAGCCGATGACCTGCCCACCCAACGCCTTCCAGACCGGCGACGGGCTTCGCCGGCTCGACCCCGGACAGTCGGCCACCAGCAGCTGGGGGGTACGCCTGGCCTGACGGGTCCAGCAGCCGGCACGAGCCGGCGGCCGGCAGCCGTTCAGCGACCCGTCACCGGCGCCCGGGTCGGTCGGTTCCGGGCGCCGGGCCGGGTCTGGCCGCCCCCGGGACGCTTCGACGGCTCCGCCTACGTCTCAGCAGCAGGGCAACTGTGAGCGCGGCTGCGGAGCCGGCCGCGCTACTGGCGGGTTGCGCGGCGCGCAGCCTCGCCCAGCCGGCCGCGGTCGCCTCGCGGACCCGCCGGCCGGCGACCTCGGACGGGCGCAGCCGCGCACGGATCGCCTGCAGGCTGTCGGCCAGCCGATCGCGGGTAGCGGCGATGTCCAGGGCGATCGCTGCGGCATCACCGCGGGCGATCGCGGTCTGCCGCGCGACCGCGGCCAGGTGCTGCGGGGTCGGCTCACCGCCCAGCCGCGGCCGGGCCCGGGTGCGCCCGTCGATCTCGGCCTGGCTGGCGCCGGTCCCGCGGCCCCCGAGCAGCTCGGCCCGGGCCGCCGCGATACCGGCCTGTACCACGGCCGGATCGACGGGACCGGGAGGGACGGGGTCAGCCATGGCTAGGCCACCCGGAACTGCTCGGCATCGGACCGTTTCAACACCAGTCCGAACCCCGGCCGGTCCTGGTCCGGGCGCAGCACACCGCCGGTCGGGTCGAGGACCCCGTCGAAGAGCATGCCCTCGATCCGCACGTGGTCGTGGAAGTACTCCAGATGTCGCAGGTTCGGCACCGCCGCGGCGACGTGCGCGTGCAGGTTCGGCGCGCAGTGCCCGGAGACCTGCACGTTGTGCGCGGCGGCCACGGCGGCGGCGCGCAGCCAGTCGGTGATCCCACCGCAGCGGGTGACATCGACCTGCAGGCAGTCCACCGCCTGCGCGGTGACCATCCGGGCGAAATACACCAGGTCGTAGCCGTATTCCCCGGCCGCGGTGTCCGGGCTGGTCTGATCACGGACCTCCCGCAGCCCGGCCAGATCGTCAGACGACACCGGCTCCTCGAACCAACTCACCTGCTGCTCGGCCATCGCGTGCGCCATCCGGATCGCCTGCTTGCGGGTGTAGCCGCCGTTGGCGTCGACGTACAGCTCGACATCCGGGCCGATCACCCGCCGAGCGAAGGCGATCCGGGCCAGATCCCGGCCCGGTCGGCTCCCCCACGACTCCCCGATCTTGATCTTCACCCTGGGGATGCCCCACTGTCCGACCCAGCGCTGCAGCTGGGCACCGGCGGTGGGCTCGTCGTAGGTGGTGAACCCGCCGCTGCCGTAGATCGGCACCTCGTCGCGGGCCCGGCCGAGCAGCCGGCAGACCGGCAGGTCCAGCAGCCGGGCCTTCAGGTCCCACAGCGCGGTGTCCACCGCGCTGATCGCGCAGGACACCAGCCCAGGGCGCCCCAGGTTGCGTATCGCCCGGACCATCGCCTCCCACGCTCCCGGCACGTCCAGGGCGGACCGGCCGATGACCGCGGTGGCCAGCGGCCCGTCGATCACCGGCTTGGCCCCTGCGCCGGCATAGCTGTAGCCGAGCCCCGTGCGCCCGCCGCCGGCGGCCTGCACCAGCACCATCGTGGTCTTCGACCAGGCGATCGTGCCGTCGGCCTCCGGCTGGTCGGTCGGGATCTCATAGACCGACACCGTCAGGCTCTCCACAGCCACCTCGGCAGCGCGCACCATCTCCACCTTCCCGTATTCCATACCCAATCCTCCTTCTCGGTCGAACGCATCGGAGTCTGCCCCCCGACGCGCATCGGCGGAAGCGGCGCCGGTCAGCCAGCTGGGCGCAGCGGGGACGGGAGCAGCCACCGGGCCAGCCGGGCCGCGGCGGCCTCCCGGACCGCCGCGAATCGGGCGAGCACAGCGCCACCGGTGGCCGGATGCGGCGGTGTGCTCGGGGTGTGGCCGGCCAGCAGCGCCCCGGCGAGAGCGAAGCCGAGCGCGCCGGTCGCGTCGACCAGCCCGGCGCGGGCCCGCGACCGGTCCCAGCCGGCCAGTCCGATCATCGATGCCGCATGCGCCAGATCGGCCTCCACGCCCAGCGCGAGCACCGCCCGCCCCGGCGTCCCAGCCGTGAGCACCGCCTGAGCCAGGTGCCGGGCACCGAGCAGCCGGGCCACCGCCCGGGTCCGCCGGTCGGCCGGCTGCCCGGCGTAGAGCCGGACCACCGGATCCGGGGCGCACAGCAGCACGGCCCCGTAGCCGGCCCGAACCGCCGCGAACTGCGCCGTCGCGAACCGGTTCACCGGCGCCGCAGCCAGTTCGCCCCGGCGATCACAGCACCGATCCCGGCCGCACCGGCGCTGACCTCCCTGACATGGTGGGAAAAAAACAGCTGCGGGGCATGCGCGTGCGACTTGTCGTCGAAGACGCCATGGGCACCGTGATCGCGGCCGCCCTCCCCGTCGACCGGCTCCCACAGGTTGTTCGGCCGGTCCGGCCCGACCTTCTCGCCGGTCTGCTGCGACTTGAAGCCGGTGCGAGCCAGGTAGATGTCCAGCAGCGGCGCGGCGATCTTGTTGCCCCAGATGGTGCCGACCGTGGAGGCACCGACGTAGTACTGCTTGCGTTTGGGATGGTCGGCGGCGAAGACCACGCCGCGGGCGGCGACCTCCGGCTGGTAGATCGGCGGCACCGGCTGCGGGTGGTTGGGCAGCCGCGAGAGCACCCAGGAGAACTGCGGGGTGTTCACCGCGGGCATCTGCGCGATCGTGATGTGCACGTTGCTCTTGTCGTGCATGAGCTCGGTGCGGATGGTCCCGGTGAAGCCGTTGATCGCGTGCTTTGCGCCGCAGTACGCCGACTGCAGCGGGATACTGCGGTAGCCCAGCGCCGAACCGACCTGCACGACCGTCCCGCGGTCGCGGGGAACCATCCGCGACAACGCGACGTGGGTGCCGTACACAAAGCCCAGGTAGGCAACCTCGGTGACCCGCTTGAACTCCTCGGGCTTGATCTCGGTGAACGGGGCGAACACCGAGGTGAATGCGACGTTGATCCACACGTCGATCGGACCGAACGCGTCCTCCACTCGCTGCGCGGCCGCCTCGACCTGGTCGTAGTCGGCGACGTCGGTCGGGATCGCCAGTGCCTTGCCGCCGGCGGTCTCGACGTCGGCGGCCGCGCCGTCCAGCCCGGCCTGCCCGCGGGCGAGCAGCCCCACGTTCGCCCCGCGGGCGCCGAACTGCTGCGCGGTAGCCCGGGCGATGCCGGCGCTCGCCCCGGTGATCACCACGTTCTGACTCATTTCGCTGCCCTCTTCCTCACCGGCACGGGCCGGGACAATGGTGGATGGCGTTTGCGCCAGTGTCCTCACCTTGCGCCCGACGCCGCTAGGCGTTGGCCGGTGCCGTTCGACGCCGGATCCCGGCAGGTCCTGTTCCGGCCCGCGCCAGCGGCAGTCACGCTGTCCCGCTGGAGCCCTCAGCCTGGCCCGGGGCCGGCGCAGCCGGAGGGCCGCCGGCCGCCGTCGCCGCACCGCCGATCCGCTGCGCCCAGCCGGCGATCGCCGGCCGGTAGCCGGGCAGCGCCGCCGTGTCGAGGTCGGCGAGCATCGCGGCGAGCCGGCCGGGGATCTGCGCCGCGTCCGCGCCGTAGCGCCAGATCTCCCCGACCGCGAGGTCGAGGAATTCGCCAAAACCGTACTGCGGCACCACCAGGCACAGCCGTCCGCCTTGCCCCCACGACCGCCCGTCGGGCAGCTGACGGGTAGCCAGCGCCCGTAGCAGGTCATGCAGCACATCGATGGCCTGAGACGCGGTCGTCGGGTCGTTCACCGCAGGCGAGAGGGCCCGCTCGACGATGTCGACCAGCTGCCGGAACCCGAACGCCAGGTCCTGCTCCATCGTCCGTTCGGTATCCAACGCCACCTCCTCGGGGATGCGCCGATCCTGCCGGTCCTCGGCGCCGGTCCCGACGTCCGCATCGTGGGGGTGCACCGCAAACAGCGGTGCGCCGGCCGGTACAAAGTCCCCCACCCGGACCGCCAGGACCAGCACACAGCCCATGTCGGCGGCCAGCCGCGCCAGCACCTGGTCGTTGACCGACACCACCACACCGGCGCGTGGCGTAGGAATGGTCCGCACCGGCGCCGGAAGCGGCTGCCGCGGAGCTGACATCGGGGTGTCGGACGGGTAGCGGGTCTCGAGCACCCGACGGGACTGGTCACCAACGTAGGTGATGATGGTGGCGACCCGGATCAGGTTCGCGATGTGGGCGATGTAGCCGATGAACAGCCCGACGCTGGCCAGCACCAAGCCGAACGCGACGGTGACCGCGATCCGCGGACGAACGCGTCATGCCCGACCGTCCCGCGGATCGCCCGGTGTACCACCATCGCGTACACGAACGTCGCGACGAACACGCCCAGGGCGAACTGGATCATCCGATCGCCCAGGAACATCCGCAGCACCCGCGGAGAGAACTGGCCGCTGGACAACTGCAACACCACGATGGTGATCGAGAACACCAAGCCGGTGAACGAGATCATCGCTTGGATGATCGACGACAGGAAACTCCGTGCCCCGCTCGGCGGCCCCGGGAAAACGAACAGCGCATGCGTGGCCGGCAGCGCATCGTCCAAGGCGATCACCCCGATCGCCAGCCCGATCGAGACGACCACGCACCCCGCCGGCACCAGCCAGAACGTCGCCCGGGCAGCATCCCGCCCCCGCGCGACCGATACCACCGGCAGCCGGGTGGCGATCCTGTCCGCCGCCCCACCCGAGCGGCCCGGCCGGCTCATCCCGACCGACCCGGCGCGGCCAACGGTTCCACCGGTCTCACCCTCCCGCCCACAGCCGTCGCCGGTGCGCATGCGACCCCCGCGTACACGGTCGCCCGCCGCAGCAGCGGACCCGTCCCGGCGACCTCTGTCCGTCCTCAGCAGCCCGGCCCGCTCGCACCGCGACAAACGACCCTGGCACAAGGTCGCGATCGGAAACCCCCGTCATCGTCACCTCACAACCCCGATGACCACAAAAGAGAATGATCTCCGAGACCCAGCAAAAAACGGTTGGGGTAGCCCTCGCCGAGGGTGTGGCGGCAGCATGGGTGGCGGTCGCGTCGCGTACCCAGATGTTGGCGATTCCGGTCGCGCGGCAGTTGGGTGCGCGAAACCGGTCCGCCCCGGTCGAGTTCCCAGAACAGCAGGGCGAACGCGATGACGTCGGTCGCCCAGACCTGCAGCCCGGCCACGAGGAGCCCGCCCTGGTGCTTCACCGACCCCGTCGTCAGGTCGGCGACGAGCAGCCCGAGCGCTACCAGGTTCGACGCGATGATGACGAGCGCCAGTGCGATCGACACCAGGCGCGACCAGCGGCTATCGCGGGTCAGCCGCCACGGGTTCGCCGTCGGCACCGCGATGAGGAACGCCACCTCCAGGCCCGGGATCACCCAGCGCGGTGCGGGTAGCAGCGAGTCGGGCAGCAACCCGTACAGCGCGGCGGCGACCAGCACGGCGACCGCGGCGGGGAGCCGCGCCTCGTCGCGGCGGCCGTGGCGCCCGGAGTGTCCGGGCGCGACGCGCGCGGGGGCCGGCTCGGACGTCATGGGCGGAGCCAACCAGGGACCAGCGCCGTGTTCAGCCATCCAGCGCAGCGTCGATCCCTGACCCGCGACGAAGGCGAGCGGTCCCGGCACGAGCCGGGAGCGCGCCCCGCCGGCGCTGGAAGTGCGGTATCAGTGCGGGAGCACCGCTGCACGGTGCCGGTTTCCCCGCGGGAGCGGCCCGGACGCAGGTGCAGCGCGACGAGCTCCGCGGCCGGCAGCGCGGGCTGAACAGCCAGCCCCGCCCGCGGGTGCAGCCGAGCTCGAGGAGCCGGTCGCGCACCGCTTCGGTCTCCACGCCCTCGGCGACCATGTGCTCCCGGACCGGGTCGCCGACGAGGTCCGTGACCAGCTGCCGGTCGATCTTCAGCCCGCACATCGGCAGCTGCAGCAGCCGCGCGAGCTTGGACCAGCCACCCCGAAGTCGTCGGCGACCACCCGGGCCCCGGCGTCGCGCAGCGCCGACAGCTCCCGGTTGGCCTGGGTCACGTCCCGCATCTCCGCGGTCGCGGTGATCTCCGCGGCCAGCACGCTGCCCGGCAGCCCGTGCCGGTCGGGCACCTCGAGCACCTGGGCGGCCTCGCTCGGCGTGACCAGCTGCTTGCTCGGCATATTCAGCGCGATCCCGTCGGGCAAGTGCGCCCCGGCGGCCGCGAGCCGGACCACCAGCGCGCACCCGGACTCGAGCATCGTCTGGCCCGTCCACTGGGACGGCAGCCCGACGTCGAGCCCGGGCAGGAGCGCCGCGGGAACCAGCAGCCCGCGGGTCGGGTGGTCCCAGCGGACGAGCAGCTCGACGCCGGTCACCGCCCCGGGGCGCAGGTCGACCAGCGGCTGGAAGTAGAGGACGAACTGGCCTGCGTCCAGCGCGGCCCGCAGCGCCACCGGGTCCAGCGCCTCGGGGACCACGGAGGTCGCGTCAGGCCGGCGCTGACGTCGCAGCGGCCCAGCTTGAGCACGGTGACGACCTGGCCGGCGAGGTCGCGCAGCGCCGCCAGCTGGTCCTCGCTGAACGGCCGCGGCCCGGTGTCGACGGCGCACAGCACCTCCAGCGGCAGCCCGTCACGGCCGGTCATGGGCACCCCGGCGTAGGCGCGGAACCCGTCCGGCGCGGTCACCGAGGGCAGGTCGGCGTAACGGCGCACCCGGGCGAGGTCGGGGGCGACGAGCGGCTCGCTGACGCGACGGCGTCGGAGCAGATCGACTCCGACCGGGGAAAACCGACCCTGTTCGGGCCGTGGGAGCTGACCACGTACTGCCGGTCCGCGTCGACGAAGTTGATCATCGCCATCGGGGTGTCCAGCACCCGGGCCGTCAACCGTGCCAGGGGCGTCGAGCGCCGGCATCGGTGCACCGTCGACCACGCCGTAGGAGAGCAGGGACGCAGCCGGTCCACCTCGTGCGGGTGCCGCCGGACCTCCACCGGCGCCGGCCGGAGCGCGCCAGGACTCTGGATGGACGGACTCAAAGAGGGTTATTCACCGACCGTTCTGAAGAATTCGAGTCCGAGGACTGCGGTGATGGTTGTTGCGAATGTTTCGAAGGGTCTGCGGTAGTCGGTGTGGAGGGTCCGCCAGGTCTTGAGGTTGGCGATGG
>JAABUL010007606.1_pt1 | contig 11561 bp, 10 predicted proteins | sample 5559151 | NCBI WGS metagenome assembly JAABUL01 (sample SAMN10711876, study PRJNA513368) | rock metagenome | isolation source: Antarctica rocks | place: Antarctica: Victoria Land, Pudding Butte sud | reverse complement strand
CAGCCCTTCTGTCGTCGCATTCGTAATCTTGTGCCTGAGACTATTGATGGTCGATGTTCGGAGCGCTTCGAAGCTTGCCTTGTGCTCATCTAAAAATACCAGCTCGTGCTCCCATCTTAGCAGCGGTAGCATCGCTTTGAGTTTCTTCCTCGGAAGTATCTGGCCCGGTTTGGGGGCCAGATCCCGTTGGGAGTGGCGACATCTTCCATAGGATGTAAATCCGAAAGGTTCGAGACCGGCATAGAGCCATGAAGGCTCCCTGCCGCAGGAAGAGAAGCGTACTGTGCGTTGGTGAGAACATCCTTGGAGGAGTCGATCAGAATATCAATGTGACCCTTCATTCGCTCATTCATTTCGCGCAATACCGCCTTCTCACTCTCCAAGTTTTGGATCTTCTCGACTGCCTTTAGGTATTGTTCGTCTGATTCCTTATTGCACTTGTGCCAGGAGTCCGGCTACTGCTTGTTCCAAGCTTGATCTATGACGAGAGCCTCGCCAGTGTCCTAGAGCTTGCCGTCAAGACCCTTATCCTTATTACTGGGACGCTTCACCGTTGCCTCGAACCATGGTGTCGTAAGGCTATTCGTTTGCGCTGTTTCGATGTTTGACCGTGCCCTCCGGAATCTGAGGTGAGACCTCCGATTCCTGTTTCTGAGGCAATTCCTGTGGTTAAGGGGTGAGTAGAATTGATAGGCGGTCCTGCAATTGCTCCCATCCATTGCTGGCCTCAAGTTTCGACTTGAACTTCTCTCACACGGTCTACCTTGGGATGTGCTTTGCTGTGTTCATTGCCTGCAGGATCTCCGCCTTTAGCACCTTCTTCTGCTCTTCGATGGGATTGCTGTGCAGATAGGCGTCACAAGTACCGGTACTGCTCGGTTCTCAAGCTGCGCTTGCGGCTTGTATCCGTATAATCCTTGAAAACCTTCTTAGGAACATCTTCGTTGCGTCAGCCAGATCTTACCAAACGGCATTCGATTTGCAACATCGTATAGTATAGTAGATGGAACTTGTTAGCTCTAAGACGCATGGGGAAGCCGCTCTGAAGTCTCTCTCGATTTGACAAGTTCTCATCGTTAAGCCATTCGTCTGCCGGTTAGATGTTTTGCTACGGTCATCACTAGGGGCTTCTCTTGGCCGAAGGAGTCAGCTTGAGACTTAAACGCTGCGTGCCAAGCTTTGAACTCCCTCCGGATGCCTTCGCACAAGGCGGCCAAGCTTCGAACATGATCCTCAAGGTTTTCGCGATGTTGAACTGCTGAGATAGCCATCTTATTCTCCTTCGATTCCTCCTCTGTAAAGATGGGTAGTAACATCAAAGGCATGTCCTCAGCTTCGGGCAGTTCTGCATCCTTCGCCGTGGTTTCTAGCAGTTTATCTCAAGACTCCGTAGCATTCTTAATGATAGCTGTAAAGGTATTAAGCGCAGCTTTGTAGCTGCTGATCGAGGAGCCATGTCACGTATGGTATGGTAACATATCTTCAGTGGATATGTGTCAGGTACTCTATCGATATGGTAGTTGGCATTTTCGTATGTACATAGGCCCGTGAATGTTTGAAAAGATGAGTCAATTTCTGACGCTTTTGTGCCGTTCGTCGCGCTGCAGTACTTGAGGTCAGATTGCATCGATTCAAGGACGTTGTGGAGTCGGGACATATCAATGTAACAATGTTCTCTCACTCCAACATATGTTTGCATGACTGGACTGGGGGGGACGTGATCGGCATCTAAGTGACCCATGGTTGTCCGAGAGTTTCTGCTTTCTCATCTTGCGGAGCCATGGATATCTTTTGGCTCCAGCGAGAGTCGTCGCGCTTGCAGGAAAATGTAAATTATGATATACCACATTCTCAGAAGCTAGGGACTTGTCAAGCTAAGCGATATTCTTGCACTTAGATTCAAGCTTGACAGACTTCTCCAGACAGTATTTTGATAGGGCTTTCTTGGCTCGAGCACAATAACATGGGTTTCCCAACCAGTTTTGTGCTTGAAGATGTCTCCAAGCGTTGCATTGCCCTTTTCAAGCTGCTCCGTCGAATCGCTGAAGTCCACGGAATAGAATCGTGAACGAGTCCCACAGATCTTAATTGGTTTCGTGCTACCTTCTCCGTAGTGTCGTATCGACTAATGAGTGTTAGCGAAGAAATCAGATCGCTTGTTCGCCACGCGTTCTCAGTCCAACGTGGGACTCAGGCATATCTCCATCTGTCATTCTTGAGATACAATTCTACCCCATGCCTTCTGTTGGTTTGCTAGCTATTGAAGTAACGCCATTGAGTAGTGTGGGTGTTCGTCCACCAGGCACTGCCTATCTGCAAAAGTTTGCAAAGGGGCTGGTATATCATGGACTGAAGCCTTGTACCGCATCGCTTGCATGTCGCGAACGGATAATCGTCCTCGGAGTAATTGAAAATCCTTGCAGATCTTGCATTTCGATCGATGAGATTGATCACTGCTTGTATATCTTCGGCATTATTGGTGGCTCATAGTCTTCCCGTCTTGGAGAACTCCTGATCGACTCATAGAAACTCCGTCTTGGAGTCCCTTGTCGTCGTGATAGCTCCATCAATAGACGAGTCAACGGCGTTCAACACCACTACCTCTACAGCCTTGACTTGTCCGGATCGATATAGTCGACCATAAGCTTGCTTTTCCTCATTACCAACCCACCACTAGTGACGACAATTGGGTCAGCATGGAACTTCAAGTGTAAGGAAGAAGTAATGGCTCACGACTTCACACAGCTCGAGGCATAATGTTCGGCTGAACCGCAATTATTGCATCGACTCTGGCCATTCTCAAGCTTCAATTGGAGAAGGAGTTTTTCGCCTTCGGTCATGTCCATGAAATCGTATTCATCCTTCGAAGAGGTAGAGCGCACGATGGAAGTGACGTTGCGAGGATAATAGTAATCGAGCAGAGCCTGCAAATATATGTTTTAATCCTGCCTCACGGCCATAAATGCGACTTACGTCTCAGGGTCTTGCTGCTTGAATTAGTTGAAGAATCTCGGATTATCTGTCAATGTCAATAGATCTCAAAGCGTGATGTGCAGATATTTTGCCCGTGTGATTGTGACGTTGTCCGTTCAGCAGCTATGACGAACCCGACATCGAGACTGAACCAAGCGAGGCTGACTGTTGAGCTGGATATGCTACATGATCGCAGTATGGCGCTTCCTTCTGACCTCCTTGTAGAACGGTCGCGAATTGCGTACAGAGCGTCCCAGAGGCCCGAACAAATGTAGCATACTACGAGGAGTCCAGGAAGCAAGTCAGAAGGGCCGGCAGATAAAAACTGCCTTGGATGCCATCGCACCTTCGCGCTCAATGTATTACTTGTGACCGTGGAATACATGAGTCAAATTTGCAAATTTGCTAGCGCAAACATCCCACATGATCACCGTATAAGATAGTATAAGACTTTCGCAGCTTATCTTGCCAGCGTTAGGTGCAGCTCAGAACAGTACAGGAGTGGATGGAGTCGTTGTGAATGTACAAGGACACAGGTTTAGAAAAGGTTACTGCTGGACGAGCAAGTAGAATGTTGAAGCGTTAGAGCTCTGTTACTGGAATTGGGTGGGTTTGAGGATGAATCAACAAATAGACAAGACATCGAGTCTGAGCGTTAGATGCAGCTCTGAAAAGTCGAGGAGTGGCACGCAGAGGAACGGTGGCCGACCGCCGTGAATGAGGCCGAGGAGTCCGAACAAGGTTTCAGTTCGCAGAGAACCAATTGCCCCACCAGATGTTCGAGATATCTACTTCAATGTGCCCTCCAAGACGGGGGCACAGCGGAGTCGGGCGAATTATTGATTCCCGCCCCACAGAACATGCAGAACGCCATGTTCCACGCTTCGAAAGGATTGACATTTCTTACAACAGATCATCCTACAACCAGTATTGATGAAGGGAGCGGTGCGATAGCGTTTCTCTTTTCTGATATGTCAGTAATGCTTCCAACACACTGAGCATCGAGTCGGGGCCTATTCCGAGGCCATTTTGTCAGACTGGGCGTGCTTGGTAATCCCTGGTGGTCTCTCACCGCTGGAACTCAGTTCAATATCTCCCGTGCGGCTCTGAGGCCAGTTGGGTGAGATTCAATCCGTACGTGGAGACGCTACCCTTACGTCATATCCACGTCAGCATGAGACTCCATCGCAAGCTTCTTCCCTAAAATGGGCAATCTGGAAGGCTTGTGAACTTACTAAGTGCACGGCCGTAGGACTTTTCGTGAAGCTGCTTTCCCCATCTTTTTGGGTTGTTGCTGATCAGAGAGTGCATCTCCGCGTTCTCTGGCGTGATCAAGAAGCCTAGGACCTCGCCTGAGAACGAAGCCGAGTGCTCATAGAAGAGGATCGACAATACGAGGAATTTCGAATCGATACCTTTGAGATGCAGATATCGCTTTAGGAGTATCCCTTGCACTTGCAAGGAATGGTGCACCCTTCCTTGATGCCGTCGTAAGGAAAGTTCTTGGTGAAATGACGATAGGTCATCCCACTGTGAAGAGCCACAGGTAGAAATGCAAACCGTTTAAACATTGTACTTGCGTCATGGTTTGGCTTTAGAGAGGGTTTGAACGACGGATGAAGTGGCTCGAAGAATTCTTGACAAGGGCACCGTGTCAGTGCATAGGATACAGTACCTACGAACGATGTCATTGAGGAGGTTTTGCTCGGCGCCGAGTGTGATAGCACAATGTGGACGTCTGGCCGGTTCTATCAAGGCGTAAAGTTGTATGAGGTTTTGATTCGGACACAGTACGCATTGAACAACAGACCATAGTATGTGTTTCGAGCTTATTATAGAGTATAGAGGTACATGGGATACACTAGACTTTGATCAAGAAAGACGTAGAAGTTGAAGGAGTTGGTGGTATTTGGGACAGGAAAGGAAGCTTACTCCAAGCAGAAGTCGCCGTGGAATGACTGTCATAGGTGCAGGAGTAGGGATGAATAGTGAGATTCCACAGTGAGATGGGCGTTCCCCGAATGAGGTCACAGTCTCCCGAGTGGGCCCAAGTGAGGGGATGGGACAACTTTAGCAATTGGAAATCCATCTCTCAAATCGAAAGTTAGTGCCGTTCCCTCAAGGCTACAGGAAAACTTTAGGATGATGAGATCAAGAAAGCGAAACTGTAAATCTTTTAACAGAAGAGGTATAGTACAATCGAAATGCAAAAGGCAATAATTGTTACCCAGACCCCATTTCCTATGATGGGTGACTGCTCCACAAGCCAGCCACGACAGACCCTCTGTTAGGATGGTCGAAAGCACCCGCATACGCCTCGTATGTTGCCGAATCACTTGAATTTGACGTCGATGGAGAGATGAGCCCCGAATTGGTTCCTTCGGTAGGCATTAAGTCGTCAACTTGAGATAGCTGTCCAAGACGCATAGGTGGCGCATCAGCCATGGTTTCATCCTGTGGTGGAGATAATTCCTGCGATGGTCTCAAGATCGCTGGCTGCTGTGAGCTTAGCTCACTCGACGAAGGTTTTGATGGAAGGCCTCGGAGAAGGTCACATGAGGAATCGAGAGAGTCCACCGCGAAAGCGAGAAAACCTGCGCTTTTGCTACTTACAGACAATGTCCATCGATATTCTGAAAGCCGGGTTTGGTAGAAGTCAGTTTCTTCTTGAGAAGGCGCTGTCGCAAGCAGTAGGCTGCCAAACGTGGCAATGAGGGCAAAGTTGACTTTCGAGGGGAAGTACCAGAAAGAGCTGAGATGTTCTGGGCGAAGCCGGTTGACAAAGTCCATAGCGGAAATGAGGCGGGTCTTGGCTGCGGAACGGCACACATGTGAGAGATACGGATCAGTGTTGTTTGAGGTGAGCGAGCGTATGATGCATCGATGTAAAGTGATCTCCGTTGCGAAGTATGCGAGATGTAAATAACCGGTCGAAGATGGCTTCCCCGTCATATTCTCATCCATCTTCAAACTCCTCGGCAATTGTGTAAACCACTCCTTGAGCTTTATTTGGACCGGCTTTGCCTTTTCGAGGATTAATAGCGTGCCTTTCTGCCTGGCAATATCTACCTCCTGCATTGATCTGAGCGTGTAGAAAGTTTCTAGAATGGTTGAGAGGATCTCGGTAAGTGTGGCCATCTGGCAGAACAATTCTCTGCCACGGCGGACCTCTTGCGCAGTGACCTCGTCCAGGTTTCCGACGTCCGCAAAGTCTTCTTCCGCCAACGGTGGCACAGCCCAGTGATCTTTGGATATTAAGGATGGTCGACCGTGGATTAGAGAGCACCATTTGTCTTGCATGTACACGGCCCAACCCAGTCGCTTTCTCATTGACATCTCATCTTGTGATAGTGACCACGAGGAGCAATCTAGATGAAGGCCCAGCTCATATGCGATACCGACTAACTGGGTGTTGAGCGTCTTGGAGTCAACGTTGGGTCTTTGTATCAAAAGAATACCGGCCTGCAATACTGATAGGGTAGGACTCGGCAGTGCCATACCGAACGATCGAAAGGCTATCTCTTCTAGTCTGTCAACATCCTCTCGGCTCAACCTGGCGTTGCATATCGGTGACGTTGCAGAAAGCGTATACATTGCCGCCAGTAAGGCAGGATCCATGTCGGACTGTAAAGTGCCCCCATGGAAGTCGAAAAAGTCATCTTGAATAATCGGGAGGCTGCGATTAATGGAGTTGCCAAAGATTTTGAGTAAATTGGGAGCATTGGAGCCGACAACCGTATGTATTTGCCGCAAGATGCTTCCATCGTTTGCGTCACAGGATCCTCCGGGCCGGGGTATAAGGAACGCGTTACGATCATCAGGCTTCTGATAGCTTGCGCCTTTAATGGTAGTCGTGCAGTCTGCGGAGAGATCGAAAAGCAATGGCTCAAGCTCGGTAGTATATCCAATGTGAGTTCCAAAGTGCTGAGAGCGTGAGATGGAGCTTTCAGTAGGTGATCTTGATCCACTTGTGGATTCACTCGAGCGGTCACTCTCAGTCTTGACAAAAGGCATCTCCTTCACAGTGCTTTTAGATGGTGGCCCAGGCACTGTAGCTCTGAAATTGCAGATCAGCCGAGTTCACGAAAAGGTAGCATGCAACTCACGGTCCAGATATTGATCTCCTCTTTGCCGAATCGGTCTCCTTACCCTCGGTATCGAGTCTCCGCTTTCTCGGCTGGGGATCCTCTAGATAAGTACAATCTTGTCCGTGGAGACCACATGCCGCGCAGTTGTTCTGGCCATCCGTAGCAACGCATTTGCTCTTCCTTCTCCGACAAGCATCGCAAGGACGCTCTCTCCGGCCTCGAGCAACCTTGTTTTCTTTGCTAGTTGCTGTTGCCTTAGCTTTACTAGAAAAGCCTTCGGTCGGTCCTTGGGTGGATGGAGCTGCACTCGTGGTTGGCATCGTTGCCGGTAGCAGAGGCGGCTGGGAAACAAGAGCAGTTGCCATAGTGGTAGAGAATGGAATTCGTAATGCAGAGTACTCCAAAAGGGCCAAGTCGTTTATTCACTTGTGAAAGAGGCTATGAAACCATGTCAGCTCAATATGCGAGTCACCATGATGCGCAGAAGCATATCATCTGCCTAAAGGGTGCAATCGAAACTGGTCTAGAATAGGCACTTGCCAATCGAATATGAGAGCATGATGAGGCATACCTAAACTTCTTGACTGACGACGAAGTCTGGATGGCACTTCCAGACAAGATTCAATGATCACGTACTTGGAGAGCCAGCTAAGGATTGAAGAAGGATGAGATAGTCTATGGTCCTGACAGTCATTGAACTGATCCAACTCCTACCCAGGCACGCCTACATTATGTGTTGATGCTGCCGAAGATGATCGTGCAGATCCCAATGTGGCGCCCAATGGAGGTCGCTTTCGTTGAACGTTGCGACGCGTGGGTTGAGAAAGACCTTGGCAGCGATCGCAGACAGTGATATACATACCGAATCAAGCAGCGTTGCAGGCACGGTGGAAGGCATATTTGCTTTGTCAAGTGAGGGTTTCCAAGACGTAACTTTTTGCTCGCTTGTGCCAGGTCGCGTGGTGGTTCTCTACAGGGGAGAAGTGCATCTGGCTCACGGACCAGGTGCACCGTCGTTTGATAGGATCTTAGCTCTAGTCTTGCGGTATGATAAGGTACCGAGCAACTTTGGGCAGATAAGCGGTCGGAAGGTGACTGGCGGACAAGTCATTTCGACTTATGTAATTGGTTGCAACGCCAAGCTCCACAATCATCGAGCTCTCGTCAGGTCCGATGGTTTGGACCCGCTCCCGAATACCAGGTGAAAGGAGCGAACCTCCTATTCGAAGGTATCCTGGAACATTTTCAATGCGCTGGCTGTCCACACGGCTTACATAGCGATAGTTCAAGAAGGAAGGAGAGCCTCAAGGCCGGGCAATCTCGAGAGGCGACAAGAAAGAAGGTTATCTTCGCAAGAAGACCCACGGGCTTTGCAGCTGATCCTGCATTTCCCCGCTTCCGCCCGTCGATCTTGGACATCTGCCACCGATGGACTCCGCATCGACTTGCACAACAGCAGGGCAAGTTAAGTAAGTACTTTAGATGAATAGGCAGTATATACATATTTAGATCAACGATCACTACCCCGAACCTACCAGCAATGATGAGAATGCTCATCCTCTTACCGACAACGTTTAGAGCCAGAAGGCTCAGTAGGCTCCACCAAGGTCACTGCGGCGCTCGCCGGCGTGCAGCGTCTTCACTGAACGGGAAGGATAACGTTACTTGTAGGCGTCCTATACCTCTGGCTTCTCGTGATAATCGGTTGATTCAACATATGCGACCGACTTTTTGCGCCCGGCACCCACCTCCATGTCTGCCAGAGACTGCCTTCGGGCATCTACACCCAAGTCCTGCACCTCGTGAAACGAGACTGAAGGCACGAATCCAACCGATTGCCAAGCATGGGGGACCTTGGCATACAATTCGTCGACTTGCTCCAACGAGAGGCCTTTTGTCTCGTAGATCAAGCCCCAGACGAAGAACGCACAGATGAGACAGAAACCTCCCCAGATGAAGAAAACCTTGAATCCCAGATTGGCATTACCTGGCCCCGAGTTGACCATGTACGGTGTAGCATAGGCGATTGCCCAATTGAGCAGCCAATTCGATGCAGTCGTCATTGATAGACATTTGGCTCGTGCTTTAAGAGGGAAAATCTCACCAGTGACGATCCATGCGATTGGGCCCCACGTCGAGGCGAAGAAATAGATATAGAGGCAAACGAAGGCGAGACAAGCCTTGTTAGCAGCTATATTACCCCCGTCAACAGTCCCTACAATGGCGACGATGTATTGGCAAACGAACATGCCAATAGCACCCATCAGTAGGAGGGGGCGTCGGCCCCATTTCTCGACCAGGTACAAGCCGGGGAACGTTGAAGCAACGTTGACAGTGTTGCAGATCACTGTGTCGAGGAAGGGATTGAGAATGCCCTGAGTAGCGAAGAAAGATGTTCCATAGTAAAAGATAAAATTAACCTGAGTTACGTTAACTACTAAGCTGCAAAGAGGTCAAATTTTGGGAACTGAAACTTACCCCTGTGAGTTGCTGAAGGCTTTGGAGTAAGCAACCGGTCATAAGCCGTTTCCCCAAATTGCCCTTGAAGCAATCTATATAGCTAGCTTTGCCGACACTGAGCTCGTACTCGTGATTAGCCTGGACTTCGAAAAGCTCCTCGACGAGGGCAGGGTGGTCGACGTCAAGTCTTCGAAGTCGAGAGAGCGCTTTGGCCGCTTTCTCGTTGTGTCCTTTCTTGATATGAAATCGAGGAGTTTCCGGAAGAATGAGCATCCCAGTGACAAGGATGATTGCCCAGGCAAATTGAATGGCAACCGGGATTCGATAGGACCCGGTGTCGTTTCGGTTGCCCGTCGAGTTGTCCACAATGGCCGCAATCAGCAGGCCGATAGTGATTGCCAGCTGATAAGAACCCACAACGGCACCACGAATCCATTTGGGTGCTGTCTCCGATTGGTACAGTGGGACCAGAGCTGAGAGCAGCCCTACACCGAAGCCAGCGAAGAATCTTCCAGCGACGAAAAGAGGGATTGCTGTCGCGGCAGTCTGAAGGATGACACCAAAGGTGAAGACAAAGGTGGATACAACCAGTCCTAGCCTACGACCGATCGCGTCTCCCAGTGGGGCGGCGCCGAGGGAGCCGAAGAAGGTTCCGGCGGATAGCAATGAGACGATCATTGAAGATTCACTCGCGGTGATATCGGGTAGACCATCTTTAGGATTCTTGTAGCCTGTTGAGAAAAGTCTGCGCCAGTATTTCATGGCCAGTATACCACCAATTGTTCCTGTATCATATCTAGTACCTCAGTCAGCATCATCTTTGACTCTGTCCGCTGGCAATAGTGACATACCCGAAAAGGATACCGCCAAAGGCGACGAACAAGCCGACAATGATGGCAGGCGCCGCGGAGCCTGCCACCGACTCGGGCTTCTTGAGCATGAGACCCATGGTGGAGAAAGGTTTTTATCAAATGAAAAAGACTGCACAGTAATCGCCAAGTCAATCGAAGAGATCGATTGACAAAGTTTCAAGTTACTCAATGGATTGGAACGGAATTGGCCGTATGCGAGAAGGAACTGGGGACGAGCTTCATAAATACTTGCCCACTACAGATTTGAGAAGTAGAGCTCGGTCCAGAAGATGCGGGGACCCCACAATTTAACTAAAGTAACTTCGTCACTTATTCTTAGTTCATCTTCAGACTACTTCACTGGACCTCGAGCCGGGCTTGAGGTGGCCCAAAGTCGCTAAGTCGAAGTATGAACTTTCGAAAACAGAGTGGACGCAGGATGTTCGATGAAAAGGCCCGAGTCAGCACCTCTTGGACGTAGGGAAGAGCTGCGGTAGCACTGGCTAGTACACACAGTCTGGATTGAGATCGAGGTCCAGCCACTCGGTACGTGGTAATATCAACCTCGGGCTTCTGAACTCCAGCCGATGCATCACCTGCAGCGCTGCAAGTGCCGATAGCCATGACGTCGTGACATACAGTAAGCAAAGGAGAGCAATTGAAGCCGGCCACATAACGACCTGCAACACGAGTCACGAGAGACAAGTGTCCTTGTTTGCAAGGTCCGTAAGCCCATACGATGCGGGTCCACTTCGTTGCCGTTGATTATATTCTGTAGAGCTTTGAGTACGCAACGGCGCATGGGGTCGTGACTCGTGCAACGAATCCAAGCAAGAAGCCGTTGCTCGATTGGCCACATGGTTGGCGAACGGCTCGGAGAGAAGCATGGGGAAGGCCTAGCGCCGCTCGTGGCACGTCGTCTAAAGCGGCTTGGCCACTGGGGAAAAAGCTTCCCCAATGGTTTTTGGTGAAGGTCTTGAGTATATTTCGTACATTTCGGTAGAGATCACTTTAGACTTTCTGTGTAGTGCCGGGGTACCACCGTGCTGTCTGCGTGGAAGCAGCATCCTTGACAGATTGACCATAGGCGACCGATATATATCAAGCATCCCTCTGTGAAGGCTTGATGTCTTTCTCTTGCCTCGTTCGCTCATTTCTTTGCTTGTCGCGAATCTCGAGTTCAGACGGA
>JAABUL010007605.1_pt1 | contig 11564 bp, 15 predicted proteins | sample 5559151 | NCBI WGS metagenome assembly JAABUL01 (sample SAMN10711876, study PRJNA513368) | rock metagenome | isolation source: Antarctica rocks | place: Antarctica: Victoria Land, Pudding Butte sud | reverse complement strand
TTTACCTTGACTTCGCGGGCTCCAGCCAAGAAGCTCCTTGTAATTAGCGCGCAGATGATCAGCAGCACCGTCGCTATGAGAAGCATCCATTGCGAAACAAAGAGGCCTGCAGCCACGATTCCTGTCAAAAGAACGACCTGATACAGCATGAATCCAAAGTCATCGCCTAGTCGTGAGTCGATAGCGGCGAAGTCTGCAGTGAATCTGTTCAGGATCCGCCCTACTGGCGTAATGTCCAGCCATCGCAGCGGCGCTCGAAGCACAGCGTGTGTCAGTTTGTCAAACAGCCTCTTCGAAGCTCTGATGGCTCCTAGATAGACGAGAAAGTACCTCAATGTCCCGAAAATGCATATAACGATGCTGAGACCGACGTATATACCGAGGTAGAAGGACAGTTCATGATCGATAGCCTCTGTCTCGAAGCTGGTGTTGCTGGCTTGGACCCGATACTGGTAGACAAACTGTCGAATCAGCGCGGAATCTGTCTGGTAGGATCGTGTCCAGTAACCAATGAACCAAGATCTTCCGACGACGATACCTTGGTATACGACGTACAGACCCATTATGGGTACCCAAGCCCAAATACCACCACTGGCCGTAAGATATTCTCGATAGATGCCAATCTTGATAGCGCCTTTCTCCCGCTTTTCATCTTCGGTAAACTTCTTAGGCTTTGACTTTCCTTGAACGTCTAATTCGCCACTGTCAAACTTTTGAGATCTCTCCGTCACGTTCGATAGAATCTTTTGGAGAGTGCCGTTGACAATCTCGTTGATGTCTTGCTTGTCTTGCTTGTCGTCGTCCTTTCGGCCTTCCTGATCCTGTCTCATTGCTCGTTCCAAGGCTCCCGTGCGCTGAAGCTCCTCGATAGAGCCAGCGTGTTGCACGGTTCCTTCGCCAAGTATGACTGCATACTCAGTGTTGGGCATAACTAGACCAAAATGGTGAGTGACCAAAACCCGAGTCCTTCCTCTCCCAAGGTCCCCAATGAGCGCTTCTTCGAAGAGTTGTCGCCCTACGTGGGCGTCTACCGCACTATGGATCGTTAGCACTCTCATAAGAAAGCTTGGGAATAAATGGTTCACACCTGAATATGTCGTCCAGAATTAATATTCCAGCTCGCGAGTACAATGCCCTGGCAAAGGTTATACGCCATCGCTGGCCCCCAGAAAGGTTGATTCCATTGGCGCCGATATCGGTCTGGTCTCCATCCGGCAACATCTGAAGGTCTTTTTCAAGAGCACAGCAACTTAGAACCTTCTTGTAACGACCTGCATCGAAGGGAAGACCGAATAAGATATTATTCTTGATAGATGCGTTCTCGATCCATGGTATCTGTGCGACGAATGCGATAGCGGAATCGATGATCCATTCACTTTTGCTGACCATGTAATTATAACCATCATGAACATCGAATGATTTCGGGACCTCAATGTCGCCTGACAATTTCTCTGCTTCCCCAAGGATTGCTGCCAACAGCAAGCTTTTACCAGATCCTGTCTGACCAGAAATAACACTCAATTCTCCAGTGGGAAATTTTAAAGAGATGTCTCTGAGGATGAATCGGTCTGCATCCTGCTCCTGCGAATCAGATGGCCAAGCTACGGTTGCATTCATGAAAGAAATTCGGGAGCCTGGCGTGAGGTATTCGTCCCGCTCTGGGGCTTGGAGGTATTCGTCAATCCTCTTCATTGATACCCAAGCTTCCAACCCATCTGAAATGAGCTCTGGTATGACTGCAAGTGTTGCCTCCATAGCACCCATTACCGTGAGTGTTGTGAAAGCCACGGAAGCTGACAAGCTTCCATTCAGTATAGCATAGACAGTCAAGGAGACAGCGCTCAGCATGACAGGTCCCAGGATCCAGATACCGATCAAAAGAGTGTTCAAACAGAATACTCGCCATTGCGTTCTGAGCTCGTGAGTTCGCTTCTTGCCTATCTTGTTCTGCCATTGTTCCTCGTCTGCGGAAAACTTGATCTGTCGAATGCCTTGCAGAGCTTCAGTCAGCACCGCCATCTTCTGGTCTCGGACGTTCATGAGTTCGTCTTGCGCGTTACTGTAGTGCTTTGAAATGTATATATTGAAGGGCATGACCACTGCGAAGACGGCGAGCCCAGCCAAAAGACTTTCCCATCCGATCAAGATGACCAAAAATGTGACGCCAACGACTAGTTGAGTGACTGTTTCCGGGATCTGAGTGTAGTAGGTGGAAAAGTCGGACACTCGTTTGGCATCGACGCCCTACATTCAAAGCGGTGGTAAGTCATATTGCGGGCTTCATGAAAGAAAACAGCACTTACAACAAGGTTTATCGTACTCTGGCGGCTTTTCTGAAAGTCTTCATCGCCACTATCTGTAGCACTGGCTTTGGGAGCTTGCGGAGCTTCTGTGTCAAGGAGCGGGTCCGTTTGAGTCTCATCTCCTGGGTCATTCGTTTTTATGATTGTTTCCGGAAGACACAACTCTTCAGATGATTTGGCTTTCGCTCTCCCTGCGTCTTTGACATCCTTTCGTCTTAGGCACTTACTAAATATCATGACGGATAATTCGGTTCTCATTGGTTGTCCCAATCTAGCCCAACAAATCCAGTGCTCCCAAGCTTGAACCCACTGTATTATTCAGTGTTAGCGTTTTATCTCGAAGTGTAGGAGTGTATTACAAAGCGTTCCCTTAAAACAAGACGCTCCTCAAATATGTCTTCTACCTCTCAATGAAGAGACGATGGAGAGATCAATGGACTGAGAACAAAACTTACAGACGCAAGCATGATGGATACACCGAGGGCTACAACCAGGCCCCAGGCTTTGTGATCGACCGGAGCACCCTGCGATCGCTGCTCAAGTAGTTTCAGTAGCTGGTACATTGCGAGCTGCGGTGCGAACTGTAGGGTTGATTGCATGACAGCCCACGTCGTTTGAAAGAGTAGCTCGGGCCAGTGTGCATAGATCATGGATCTCCATAGCCGGTCGTTCTTTGCCATCAAACCACTAAAGTAGTGTAAAAGATACGAGGAGCGACCCCATAGATGCAATTGGGGCAAATCCGCCAGATCCAGAGATTCCCTGTTCCTTGCGAGTGATAGGATGTTCCCCGCGAAACCAAAGGTATACGAGCTGAAGGCGGAAACCGTGTATTGACCGTCAACCACATGGTTTCCTTCTGACACGGATGGTCGTCTGGGTAACGACAAACATGCAACGAGAGACACCAATGCGATGAGAATTTGGAGGGTGTCGACCAGGACCAAAGCGTTGTATGACTGCTGATGCGAAGTGTCGAATAGGAGAACGACAAGTCGAACGCAATTTGCGGTGGCGAGTAGGAGAAATGCTGGCGCGGTAAATAATCCATCGTTGTATCTCATTACGGGGTTGCGTTGGATGGTGATGTAGACCGTCTGAACGACAAGCAATGACTGTATTCATCTTAGCACATTGATAGCGATGATACCGGCATTATTCATACCCAGCTGCCAAAGATAAGCCAATTTTCAAGAAAGAAATCTCCCATTCCATGAGTCGATGTGAACACCGCCATGACAAAAGATGCTAATACGCCAACGACACATGCTGAAAGAGCGATGTATTTGGGTATTGCAGCAGAATATGCTTTCTGCGATTCTTCCGTAGCAACACCATCACGATCTTCGTAGAGCTTGTGCACCTCATCGAAGCCATTGCCCTTCGCTTTCGTATTAATTCTATTATAGAAGCTCAACAAGGTAGGAACAGTGATTAGAAAGACCAAGATCAGAGCAATTAAGGCTGCAACAGCAGACAAGGTGAAAGAAGCTGCCATGGTGACACAACGACTAATGAAGCAGCGAAAGGCCTACGGATTGCTCATGCTTGAGACTTGAGACCAACGTCGATAAAAGGAAGAATGTGCACATTAAAACGAATTCTATTGACATTGACAGTAAAAAAGTTGTGACTCAAGTCAGTACAAGAAGCAGGTGTCATCGAGTCTGACCCGCATGCTGGACAAAACTAGAGCGGAGAGTAACGACCAAGTAATTTGCGGTAATGCATGTGTTACAGTGTTACAGTGTTACATTAACACAGTCAGGCTTGCATTGCTCGATCATGCACGAGGCGAAGATGTGCGATTTGGTGGCGGTGAATCGCTTGATAGTCTCGACAGTCTGCATGGTAGAAGGCGCGAAAATCCTTAATATGGGGAGATCTTTTCCCAAAGGGGAAGGAGACCTATGAGGCGATAATCTTAGGCGGGATTGATATTTATCTTTAATTTCTCGACCATTATGCGGACATCCAGATTGGGGTGTCATAGTGAGTCAATGACTTATATCGCGAAGCGCACAGCAGTGAAAATACGAAAGCCTGTATGATGAAGCGATGGGAGGACATCTGTAATATAGATGACCGCATGACTAGGTGCATGACTGGCAAACCAAGCAATCATTGGACTAAGCAATCATGCAACCGACCGAATGGGAAACCGCCGTCTTGACCACTAGCCAAGAGTAGCTGAAGATTTCATGCCCTGTCTACCACGATCGACGCGTTTTCAACCCTACAAGATACGTTGGCGACTCTAAGCCCTAGTCGGTGACAGCCTTCCACCCCTTTCTACCCACAAATCCCTCAACACCCTCATCGTCCATCACATCATCAGCAGTCCTCCCAGTGAGCACACTCCTTTCCACCTCCCTGCCCATGACATAGAACGGTTCGAAGCCCAGCAGCTTCCCCTCTTCCTCCCTGCGACCCCACTCTCTCCGACCACCTTTGCTGGCCTTGTCAACGGGCAGGGGACGGAAGCCGGAGGCATAGCGATCCATACTCAAATACCACCGCCGTTGATGTATAGACCCGATGCTATTCTCAGCACCCGGATAGGCATTACTTTTTCTCACCATTTCGTCTGCAAGCTCTGCTATTTCACGTTCGAGAAGGGTCGTTGAAGGGGACATGGAGGTTGGGTGACTGTCTGGCACGGTTTCGTCTTCGTCCATGTCGGAGGTTGGAGGCGTGACTTGGCTAGAGTTGTGTGCTTTTGAGGGTTTCCAGCGGCGCTTTCTGGAGGGTTTGGCTGGTTGTTCGTGACGATTCTCAGAGGTGAGGAGCCGAATGGAAAGAGTGTAACCTTTAGGAAGACGTGTGCCATGAAGACGGATACGGATCTTACGCTGGGAGGGTGAGTCAGCGGCAATTTGTTGGTAAACATCGAGTAGAGAACGAACGTTCTGAAAAGCAATATGCAACTTCTCACTGTCTGACAGCTTCGCGGTAGCGTCCGTATCCTCTTCGGGATAGTCTGAGAGCTCATCATCCGTCCCTCTCCCCTTTATTTCATGCCACGGCAAGACTTCATACTCTCCAGTATCCCAAATGAGTAGACTACCCGTAGACGCGGAAGCAGTCTCGATCGGATGATTCTTGCCCATCGTCAGCATCAATCCACCAGGATGTATGCGTTCAAGGTGTTACACACCTACCCACAGATTATGCACCCTCGTCTCTGTCGCGTTTCTATTCAATCGTCTACCGTTGACGCTTCCGGGCAGTCCGTACATGATAGCCCAGCTGATCGAACTTGTCTCACTGATCTGCAACCGTAGGTCGTAGTGCACGCCGGCTACAGGGTGGTCGTGTTGATGTATGACCCAGTGGCGGCCTTGGGGGTGCTGATTGCGTGTATACAAATCCTTCCAGTCATGCATCAATAGTCGTGGTAGCTGTGGGTAGCTATTGGCCACTGGCCTGACAAGAGGCGAGAGATGGGATGAGAAGTGGGCGAGGTGGTTGACAATATGAGCACGGCCTGCTTCTATTGCTGCAGCGTTGGGTGTGGGAGCCTCGCCTTGCAGTTCGTTCGACGTAGTTCTATCTGGATCATTATATCTTATTCTCCTTATTCTAAAAGGCGGCGGCGATATCGAGGTCCGGAGGGATGTGAGGGGTGTGATGTCTCTACGATAGACCTGCGGGAGGGTCTCAACATCCGAGTCATCGAGCTCTAGAGAAACGACAGGGCGCATGGTGTTGATTGTGATTTGATTGATGCCGGAGAGTTTGAAATGCTAGCGGTTCGAAACAAGATGTAGAGGCAGGATATAGCGGCTGATTATCATGTCGAGTCGTTATTGGGGAGAGATACGGCTTATGATGCCAGAGCGTTTGTGTTGGACATGGGCAATGGCAGATGGCTGTAGATCATGGAAGACAGTGGTATTCTTGCTGACGCTGACCAAGGGTAGAGACATATTACGGTATAGAAGCATAGAAGTCCGCACAAAAGCGTGGGTGATCTACAACACAGCCAATGCAGGTGCAGGGATATAATACCATTTCCGCTACGAGCAAGATCTTCATGGTCTATCTGATTTGGAAGAAAGAAGATCAAGTAGGGTAAGATCGACTAGGATTACAGCAAGCCTCCCCTACATCCCACCCATTACCTTCCTCATCAGCCATCGTGTACTGCGAGTAACCAGGAAACAAGGAAAACTGCATTGCTCTTCTGAAGCTGGGTATTTTGGACATTCATCCCCTGCAACTCCTGCTTGCCATCGATGGTATCGCTCTCTATGCCTCGGTAGCCCTCTCCTCCTCACGGCCTCTCGACTCGTGGTTTGCCGTCTCTTCCTCTTCTTCCTCCTCTTCTTCTTCCTCGTTGCCTGGGTACTCGCGGTGAGCGCCAGCTGGAACCCAGAGCCCGCTCTCACGGTCTTTCATGCTCGAGTCTTGGCCGGAGAGGTCAATGCCCTCGCCCAGTTGCTTGTGGCGACGCTGAGAGAGGTTGCGGGCGCGTGTGCTGAGGGAAGGCTTGATGGCGGCATTAGCGGTGACCCAGTTTGTGAGGGCATCTTCACAGTCTTGAATGATGCTGTTGGTCCGAGATCAGTAAACGGAATTCAAGCAAGAATACTTCTTGATGCAGATTGAAAACGTACGCCTTGGAAGCTTCATATCCGTCATATGCTTCGCGGGTTTCTCCTGGAGTGACCGGGGTGTCGTCAACAAGCTCCAATAGATGCTTTCCGAATCCGGCAATTATAGCTAGCTTTTCGCTATGCTCCTTGAGCGCATCAAATTGATAGGTAAAGGCAGCCTTTAGCTTCTCGCGGGTGATATTGGACAGCTGGGCTTCCGCGACCAGGGACTCGGCTTCAGCACGCACAAGCTCCTGTTCGAGAACGACGATACGGGGGCTGTTGGGCTCCTTGTATTTGAGTTGGGCAATCTGATCAGTGATTTTCTGTTTGCCTATGCGAAAACGTCAAATCAGTGGAAGCCACGCAATGCGACGGTAGGGACCCCTTACGGTCTCTGCTGGGCTGGACTGAAGCCTCAATGTTCCGAATGCTCTTGATAGTCACACGGTATTGATCGTAGCGGTCGACCATCTGGTCCTCGAGCTCGCCAACTTCGTAGATCAGGACACCAAGCTTGTCGGTAACATCGGAAACATCGTCATCGCAAGCTTCTCCCCAAATGGAGAGTTGTTGCTGGGATACGCATCAGCATGCGATATGCAAGCCCGGATTTGGCGGACAAGCTTACGGCAACTTCCATTCGCTCACGTCCCACAAGCTCCATGGAGCGCATGACATTCTTCTCCATCTTCACCAGCTGCGCGAGCTTCTTTGCGAGGTCTGGGCCGAAGGCACCGGCGGTGGATTTACGGAATGCATGGCCTACACCACCTCAGAGGAGGGAACGTCAGCCTGTAATATCAAAGCGAGCGCCAGTGTGTACGAATGATTGAATCTGTACGAGCCAGCTAATAGTGGACGAAGTGGCTTGAGAACAGGTCGTGCAAGGCGAAGATTTTGATGGTCATGGGTTAAAGGATCTGGTGCATAGGCCCATGGCGGAGGACGCGCGATGACTCAAGCGCTTTCGCGGCCTTCTCTCGAGCACTTGCGAACTGAGGTGGGCGAAAAGTCGCAACACATCGGAGCGTTACAATACCGCAGGAGGCCGATCAAGGAGAGAAAACGGACAGTGTACCCGGACCGCATCATCAGATCCAGTGCCTTGTAGAGATTGACTCACCAACGCTGCTCTTGCCGAAGAAACGACCTGACTTCGTTGATGACGATGGTGGAGGTGGGTTCTGGATTTGCGAGGCAGTCGGAGCGCGCGACTGGCGCATGGAGTATGTGCGATGCATAGTGGATGGTTGTGTAGCTTAACGAGGTGTAGTGTGTTTGTTTGTAACCTGCTAGTGGAGAGGTTGGTGGTAAGCTCCGTGCAAAATGCGATATTGTGAGGTGTACGGAAGAAGGTGTTTATGTGGTGTTTTGGTCAGGTCAAGGAAGAGAAAGCATTTGGCGCCGCTGACGGTGACGTATCAAGCCGCCCCCAATTCAGACCCTGAAAACGAACGTTTGATTCCGTCCCAGCTAACGGTGGCTATGTCTTCCCTGGTCACAGTAGGAAGTTGATGGGTGTTACTTACTCGTCAATCCGAAGGGACAGTGAGACCGCGAATTGTATTGTTGGATGAATGCGCAGGGGAATGTGGAGAAAAGTACTGGAAAGCTGGTGGTGCTTGCAGGCCAAAGTTTACTGGGCTCCCGTAGCTATGGATTTCGTGCCGCGGGGTCTGGATGTTGGCCTGGAGATTAACGTTCATAACGATGATCCCACGGTCTGGGTGCTGAATGCATGCGCATGTGATGTGACAAAGTGACAGCTCCCAAACGATGCCATTCTCCGATTTGGGCCAATCGAAGTCTAGTCAGGAACACCCGCAGCTGCTTACAAAAAAGTATATTCACTGAGGCGTTTTGCTACGTTATCATGCATCGAACATCCGGCGTCCTGTTACACTCGTGTTGTCCATTTTCTGTAAGTATCCAAGCCATTCTTTGGATTGCCAATTTTCCTCCCAGCGCCATGCTAAAGTACTCCTCCTTGACCGCGCTGCAATCCGCAGGAGCAATCACAGATACAGACAGACGCCCAGAGCGGCAGTTTTCCAACCACTTCCTCCAGTGGTCCTAGTGCGAAGAAGGCGGAGTCTCCTCTGGCCTGATCAATGTGGGAGCTACCCTCCTCTTCTTCGGTACTGCCGGCTCTTCTTTCTCCGACTCGCTCGTGTCCCTCTTCCCCAGTACGCTGCCACTCACCGAGCTAGGCCGACTGCTGATTATCCCCGACATTGGCGTTTGTGGAGGAGTTGTCCAGTGCAAGCCGCTGAAGGATGGATTGGTAGCGGCCACACTCGGGACGCTACCAAGCGTAGGTGTGGGGTTGCTGTTGATCATCTGCGACGACTGCGTGGCAATCGATGATGTCGAATTGGACCTGCTAGGACTCGGTGGTGGAAGCGGTGCTGGCGAAGGTACCAGCACAGGTGTGGGTTGCCTTTCGAAGGTTGGGGGTGCAGATGCCGCGGTAGGGGTGGGTACTGGGGTCGGCTGCGCCGAAGACCCCGTAGAAACAGGGGCCGGAGATGGATGATGGGCCCTGGGTACGTGGCCCGTAAAGACCTGTCCAAGTTCGCCTGGGTTAAATGTTAAAATGGAGCAGAACCCGTCTGACGAGCTCATGAGCAACGTAAGTCCGTCACTTGACCTGGATTGCCTGTTAGCTCGCATCATTCACTTATGAAGTCCACCACCTACCAGGTAAGATCTGTGAAAGTTGCAAAGTGCAAGTTGCTCACAACAGTAATGGGAGTCATCTGTTGCGTGTCGTACACGAGCATCGCATCTTGCGTAGCCACAGCATAGACGACGCGGTAAGGCAAAGCAAAAGCTGGAGCAGGCCCAGGAGCCGAAGCACCCGGGTCGTTCTCCAAGGGTCTCGGAGATGAAGTCGGCCTAATCAAATCATTGGGTGAAGGTATGGCAGCAGGTGGCGGTGGTTCCATTGCGGAGTGAGTTGTTGGTGGCTTCAAAGACAATAACGCATCAGGCAATGGAGAAATGGCTTCTTCCGCGGATGAAGTATCAATGGTGATGTTAATGGTAGGCTTCGATGTAAGGCGCATAGTGTAGAAGATGGGAGAGCATTTGACTGCAATTGATGCTTTCTTGTGTCCGGGAAGATGTGCAATGGGAGGTCTGTTCAGACCCGCGCGAGTGTAGATGTAGACAGTATTGATTACATCGTCGGCAGTCTTGGCTCCATCCGAAAAGTTTGAGGTTCTGTATTGGCCAGCCGGCGTAAACAGCAAACTTCCGTCGGGGGCAAATGTGAGCCGACGGAAGAAGGAGGTGTACGTTTCGTTGGCATAAAGAGCTGCATTTTTCACTCCCATACTTCCCATTAGATATGGGTTCGGGGATTTCGCCATTGGAAGGACAGCAGGCAAAGGCATAGATGGCGCTGGAGAAGCGGATCTTCGCATGGCAGGTGAGGAGCCGAAAGAAGAGCGCCGGCTATGTGAGATGGCGGGAGGGTTCATCGGAAGCGCAAGTGATGTTGGGGTCCCAGGCATTGACTGCGCTGGAGATCCTGGGGCGAACGAGGATGCATCTGCGGCCAGATGGCCTCGCAGACTCGAATCTGGTGGTGCTGGACTGCTCGACGATATTCTCCTGGCAGGAAGATCCATCTTCGTGACCTTGTTGTGCTGGGCAAGTGTAAATTGGCCATCTTTGGTCTTTAGGCTATAGATATGGACTGATCGGTCCGAAGACTGCGTTGCAACATATTCATTTAAGGGATCCCAAGCTACGCCTTGTACGTAGTGGTTATGCTCCGCTATTTGCCGTACAACTTGTCCTGGATTGTGTCAGTCGGTAATGGCATATACCTTTTGACGACGACTGTGCCAACCTACCAGTTTGGGCATTGTATATTCGAGCAATGTTGTCCATACTCCCAGTGATAAAGAAGATCCCATCGGGCGACCAAGCAAGGTCATATATTTCTGAGCCGGAAGAGCGACACATATGCTTTATCCGCCAGGTTTCCTTGTCGTCTAGAAAATCTTCACACAATGCTTGATTGTGAGAATTGCTTTCCGATGGTACCCAAAGCAGAGTATTGCCGTCGTCCCCCGCACTTGCCAACATCTCTCCTGTAAATACTTAGCGGAAGGTTGTCAACGAGCAATCAATAGGGGCACTTACCTCGTGGAGCAAAGCGAACGACATTGACGGCTTGGGTGTGCTACTAACTTAGCGGAGTGCAGACACCCATTGATGTTCCCAGCTTACCTTGATCAGCGTTGTCAGATATGTAACGTTCCTCTCCTCCCCATCTCGCTCTATCCTCCAGAGTCTAACGTTATTGTCTCCTCCAGCGGTGGCCAATCGACCCTTGCCATGGGGCTCAAAGTGAGCGGAATAGATCGGGGTATTATCGTTATGCCAGGAGATGAGGAGTGGTGAAGCCTTCATATTGGCGTTGCACCATGCAAAGGTGTTGGTGGTACGGCAACAAGTGAACTTGTGCAAGTGATGGCTTCAGAAAGACGATGAATTGCTTATTGTGCGTTGCAGCAAGATCTTAACTGAGGGCCGTGAGGGGGTAAGCCAATATTTAGACAGCTCGGTAATTGAAGGACTGATAGGCTGTTTGGTTTGCAGCGGTCAACGTCGTATGATCAGACCAAGGCTATGCGGGCGTGACAAT
>JAABUL010007604.1_pt1 | contig 11565 bp, 10 predicted proteins | sample 5559151 | NCBI WGS metagenome assembly JAABUL01 (sample SAMN10711876, study PRJNA513368) | rock metagenome | isolation source: Antarctica rocks | place: Antarctica: Victoria Land, Pudding Butte sud | reverse complement strand
ATCGTTTTGCCGGTCGTTTTGTCGTCATCTTCAATCACGAGAGGTTTATCTGAAGTATGTTAGAGGCAATTCAGGCTACTGGTTAGAAACGCGATGTCAGCGCTCACCTTGACTCTCGCCAACGTCACTAGATCGGTTTGAACTTGCCATCGCGCAGCGCCTTTTGTGGCCCTCCTCCATCTATCTTTTCCCTTCCTTCTTTCCATGAGTCTCTGCGAGGCAGGCAGCATAATAAGTAGGGCCTGGCGCCCACCCTTTTACTTCTCCAACTCTTCGCTTTCTTAGTGCATATGTGAAGCTGGCCTTCACTCCGCCGCTCCAACAACACCTCGGTTGTTAGGTCTTTTGCTCGCAGTCATCACGTCCGGTGACCCATCTTGCGCACCCCCGGGGACATAGCTTATCAACTGTCACTCACCTCGACACTATGGGACAAGCCCGCCGCAAACCCCGTATATTGCCGCCAAGTTTTTACAAGCAGCAGCGTGAAGAACTTGCAGCGCAAGGCAAGACTCCTCCGAAAGCTGCCGACAACAGGAAAAAGAGCTTGAAATCGGTCTTGCAGAAATTGGATCGGTAAAAGAACTTCCAGCGCGGTCCGCGACTATTGCTGACATCCATGATTCATTAACCAGACACTGCTACGAGCTAAGCTACAAACCCCACGATTTCCTCAAGCAAGCCCAAGTGCCGGACTTTAAGGTCTTCTGGAAGTGGACATTGGATCACTACGAGAGAGTTGATGCGGCATCGAGTTTCAAGAATTACTGGAGGGTTCTGAGAATGTATATCCTTGATAAAGCTGATCGAGACTTTAACCCATTCGAGAGGAGAGACATCAGGAACGTGAGATGCCCGTTCCCCCAACTCAGGAAGCCTCACGCTAACGTCTCGGTCCCGTGTAGTACTTATCGACGAGTATGGCCTCCGGACTCTCCCCAAGAAGAAACCAGTGATCAGCCTGGACGACCTCTACCTCCTTCTCTATACACACTGGGCGCTGGATGATGCGACATATACGGACGAGCGGCAGCGAGTGCAGGTTGCCACCGGTATCCTGGCCGCTGTGTTTTTTGGCTGCCGACCCTGCTCGTTGTTTTTCAAGTTCGACGATCCCAATGAGTCGGACGAACCACCGGACACCAAGGCCATTGGCAGAGCCAAAAATGGAAGAATGGATCCGCACGAGGACAAAGTTGACGGCGGCCGTCACATGAGGACGAAGCGTAGCTGCAATACTGTAATGGTCATCGATTCTGGCTGCGAAGTTGACAGTGATCCCGGCAGAATTAGTGATGATGTTGATAATAACAGCGACAGCGAGTTCAGCTCAATCTACGCTGATGATAGGGGCAGTGACACCGATGATGATTGTGATGCAGGGCCTGAAGAAACTCGGACTTTCCTGTATCGACATTTCACCATTACCAGTGTTGCCAATGGGACCCCCGGAAAACCAAATCTTGTCTTTATGAAGGCCACGCTTCTTCACACCAAAGGGGAGGATAATAATCCGCGGATGTAAGCTCTATTCGCACGCCGCCTTCCTCCCCACCCCTCTCCTCCCCCCGTTACCAACGGCGGATGAAGATCCTGAACTAACCTTTGCTTACATAGAAAGACCATAGTCGTTGACGGGGAAGATGACGATCCGCTTTTTTCCCTCCTCGATCACTTGATATCTCTTGCGCTGCACGATGACGCCTTCGAAGCCAAGTCAGCTAAAAATGTGGAGAACATGTTCTGGGTAAAGATGCCACCGCACAAGAAAAGCTTGACACTGAAATGGAAATGTGATGCTTTGGATCTTCCAGTCTTCCGCGAGAAGAAACGTGGCATGGCTGATTCAGGCACATCATCGAAGGAACCTTTACGTGCAGGGACGTGGATCAGCTATCTGAAGCGACTCGGGGAGAAGGCTGGCTTCCAACATTCCTTCACCCAGTATGGCCTTCGACGTGGCCTCTTGAATGTCGTCAACAGTATGTATGCCCCTCCTGATCCCTGGCCTCCGAAGGGTACTTCCGACACTGATGTCATGCACTTGCAACAGATAAGGCTCTAGCTTCCGTTCGGGATCAAACCTTCGATCATAAACAGGGCGCCGTCGGTTATTATCTGGACCCGGTTCGATACCAAGGCCTGCTACTTAGGACGCCCATCCAACGAAGTGGTACAAAAGATGGCCCGGCTTGCCAGCTTGACAGCCGATACGAGCGCACCGATCGAGTTGTCATCGGACCAGAAGGCGAAACTGGCCCTCCATCCCAAAGTGATCAAGCTCTGCCAAAGAAATAAAGCTCTCACTGAGCGAATTCGTGTAGCAGGATATAGAGCTGTCAAGGATGCTCAAGGGACGAGCTTGTTCAAGCAGAAAAAAAGAGCAGAGGCCCGCTTGAATGCTGCGAAAAAGAGATTGCGAGTAGATATGATTGCGCAAGCCCGGAAGCGACACTTTCGGAAGGCTGATACCATAGCCTTTGATGCTCAGTTTTCCGTGGAGACGGCCTCTCACGCATCCGCTCAAGATATACCGCATGCAAAGCCGTTCACATACAACATCCCCGAGCGGGCTGAGGTCGTCCGATCGGTCTGCAGCCCCGGAGAGGGTTTGACAGATGAACAAAAATTCCAGCGAAGAATCAAGGCTATCGAGGCCCGGACGGCGTTATGCCATCGGCAGGAAGCCCAACGCTGTGGTCGGCCCAAGGTCTCCATCAAGCAAGAGGAGTCTGATGAAACGGTGAACGGCATCTGCAGGGATGCGAAAGATGAGTTCCGTATAGAATGCCTGCCTACCCAATGCCTATTTTGCCTGGGGAACGAAAGCTTACCATACCATCATCGGACTTACGAATACTCCAAACCCCACCAGATGATGAACGAGGTTGAGAAGCACCTGGAGAGGTTCGCCCCAGGGGATGAGGTCCAGTGTCCGCATCCGCAATGCAAGGCCGCGGAACTAGTCCTCCCCAGCATTGAGGTCTTCAAGAATCACACGGCGAGAATACACAAGATCTTTTTGCGTGCATGAATTCCACTTATTCTAGTTACAATAGCTCTAGTTTAAGACGTCAATTCTATCGCTTTTTCTACATAGCGTGTTCGCAGCGCAATGTTCAACGTCAATCCATAGACAATAACATTAATTCGATTGCAAATCGATATCGATTCTCCCCAATGAACAGATCGCTAGAGATTTAGTCGCGCGTCAGAAACAGGTCGTGTTGCGGCCAAGCCTGTCATGTTAACCCCCAAAGAGTGTAGCCCCCCAACAGTCCACCACTACCATCTCGAATTCACCAATATCATCTCTGCCATTCTTGTCGGGTGCAACTATGGCCGCTGCTGAAGCTCTGTCACCGAGCCTTTCCTATTTTCTACGACTTCCGACAGGTTTGAATTGAAATGTTCATCCGTTCTGTTGATCGACTGATCGTGGTCTACAGAAATCCGCCTGAATATCTATCGTCACCTCTTCTTAGTGCCGCCGCAGCGGTTCCTGGTTGATTTCAGGCTCAGAGTTTACTTGTAGACATCTGTAAGACTTGGAGTCTTGGGATGATGGGGGTAAATTGGTGCTTAATTGTGTGCTTCCCCATAAGGGGGAAGATAGGATGCTTTGACCAATTAATACTAGCGCGTGATTGGTCAGCACTCTCTCTAGGTACTCCCCGTAGCTTGCTATCTCATTGGCTGACGGCACTAAGCGAGCCTAAAAGAACCTCCTGATTGGCCGGTGCCTATTGGGTCTCTCCAGTCTTACAACATCCAAAGATTCTGAGCACGAACCGCCAGATCTATTCCGAAGCCGTCTCCGTCTTATACTCTGAGCTTACTGTTATGCTGGAGCCAGCAGATATTCCCGGCGTGCGAAAAAAGTATGCGAAGGGAATGGGGATATCAGAGAAGACGGTCTGGAGACACAATCCTCTGGATGGGATCGGATATCGCAGAGAGGATAGGTCGCACGTCTACAACACATGTCCAACGGACGGATTGATAGAGCCTCACGTATTTGCGAGATTCCAACGGGTCACCTTTCACGCCGACTTTGATTTTACCGCCGCAGAATCGCACCTACACATTGACAACGAGTTCAACATTGATACCGATGATAGAGCTAGATTCATCGCTTTTCTGCGCCGGGCGGGCATATTCGAGCTCCTTGTCCGACTTTTGTCCAATTCTCCGTCCCTGCATCGTCTGTCTATCGGCCTGAACGTTCAGGTGTGGGCGAATTATGATCCAGATGACTCCGACGAAGAGATGGATCTTAAGAAGATTGGAGCAGCAAACGAGCGAGCGGCCGATATCTTTATGGACGGCGGGATTTTGCATCCCCTTCAAAAGATATCCAATGTCAAATCCTTCGAGTTCGTATTCGACATAATGACTTATGATTGCCACAATTACCAACCTCAGCCGCGGCACGTCGAAACGATTCAAGAGCTGCAACGTATCATTGAGCGCAATTGGCAGGTCGAGCAAGAATCCAAACAATGCCATCCCCGCTGCCGAGGGAAGAGACACTTGAAGCTTCAGGACGAGACGAGCTTTAAGCCCCTGCGTTGACTATGCCAGACCCTTGGATGCAGGTTTCAGCTGTGGGCTGTAATACTGAATAGGACTGTGGATGATGGCATAGATGTATGCCTGAGTGCCTCAATGGTCTGGTGGGGTGGCTGGATCGACGATGCCGCTAATTCATCATCACTAATGCCATTCCTGAGAAGGTGCTGTGATAGATCTTTCAACACTAGCCGCTATTACTTCCCTATACCATCCCAGGCATTAAGCATTGACTATTACTTGATGATCATCATGCCGGCTTCTGGCGGTCGCGTTGCTTCCGCAATAGATCAGGCGGATGCTGATGCGGCAAGATCCAAGCTCATTGGATGGGTCAATGTGTCCAAACCAGAGTACCTCCATGCCACTTTTGACGAGCCTTTCACGAATATTCCTTTGGAGGTGATGGTTTTATTGAGGGAGTATCTTAAGGTGCGACTTTGACGTTGTCGTGAATTGAAGATGGTTCAGCATCTAAATATTGCAGCGCGGCGACACAAGGCTCATTGCCGATATTCTACAAATCTATCCCACTATCGTAGTCGTTGGATGCGCCGATACCATCTTGGACTTTAGAGTCGATCTTTGTCGCCTCTTCCAGAACTCCCAAGGTATGATCTGACTTATTATCAGGTCTTGACCTTATAAATGCGGCTCTTGCTTACCTGCTGGGTTGCCTTGGCGGCGAGAGCCTGGAAGGATCATAATAGCCGGCTGAGCTGAGTCACTTCTAATTGTGCGGGGCAAAGCAAACAGTCAAAGAGGCAAGATGGAAGGAGGAGATACTCAGTCTATGCCACGGAGGAGGACTACGCCTGTTCTTATACTTGTGCGGAGGCGTAGACTGTGCCTTAGCCCTCGACATTCCTACCTTGCTTGACTTGGCCGTGAATGCTAACCACTTATTGAGCGCCGGAATCTAGGCAGCTGCATGGAGCTGACCACGGTGCCCTGGTGCATGCGGGCGAATGCCGATTGCCAACTCCTAGCCCCTGCACGTTTGAGAAATAGTAACTTAAGGGTAGTGCTATCAGATAATTACACAAAGCGCTGACTTTGTACAGACTACCGAAAATCCAACGCCAATACCAATGCATGACTTTGTCCATCTTCTGGTCAATGATATAAACCCTCGGTAATGCTCATCCCATTGAGTTCGTAGATGAAATTCTTGCTCACCTTGATAGCCTGTTGCAAATGGGAATGAGCCACCCGGGTATTCTTCTTGTTAGCTAAGGCGTGGGCTATGGTAACTATGTTCTTGATCTAGAAAACATTTGATCAGCGGAAGGAGTCTCCAGATGTACCGCACAGCAAACCTACTTGTCGACCATTCAACTTTGTGGTGGCCAAGCTTCCTATTCCTTCGCGAGTCACCGATGGTCCTCCTTTAGAAGTGCAAGCTCTGTCGAGCATGTATTCCCAGATTTGACTTCGCACATTAGTATCTAATTCGGGATATTTCAACATGAGATGGATCCTGCTGACAATCGTGTCATCGAAATTGGAGACTCGGTTCGTGGTAAGGAACATGATACCATCGCAGTATTCCAGTTTGCGAAGGAACACCGACACCAGCTTGTTGCGAGCAACATCTGCCTTTGAGCGTTGTTCCAAATACACGTCTGCCTCGTCCAGAAGGATGAGGGCATTCCAATGGTTGGCCGTCTGGAAGACGCGCATGAGCTGAACTTCCATTGTCGCTGCATCGAGGCTTAATTCTCCAGCGGAGATCTGAAGAATCAGACATGACCCGGAAAGGGATTCAGAGCAGATATATTTACCGAATAGAGTGGCCTTTGAAGGTGCTCAGACACGGCCTCCGCTGTCAAGGTCTTTCCGACACCTGGTGTTCCACTCAATGAGACGTCAGTCATGTCCGGGAGGAGTATCGAGAATCTTACTGCAGAAGTACATTGAGGCCTCGGCCTTTACCCGTAACGACGTCATCAAATGGGACGCTGGGCACTAGACCTAGACGAGTTTCCGCTAGAGCAACGATGACCTCCTTATGCTCCTCCGAAATTGCCAAACAGTCGAAAGGCGTTGACGACCAGTTGATGTCTTCGATATCGGCAACGGCAAATTCCACTGTAGATCAACGGATCAGTTTGATAGTCGTGCCACCAAAAAAGAGACATGATCATACGCCACAATTTGTCCCCAAGACCGAAACCTGGCACTGTCGGACAGCAGATGAGCAGGTCGTTCTCCTTCATATCTGTTGGTTCCGCTCCATTGCCTTTGATCTGGTCCAGAGCTGGCTCGCTAGAAGACTCCGAGAAAAGGTCGAAGTGTCCATCACTATCATTCTTCTTGGCTAGTTTATGGGGTTGCGGCCTAACGTAATTGGGATTCATCTTCCGGAAAAAGGCAGCATCAAGCATAACCCGGCTCTCGACAGAAACCTTGACAGGCTCTCCATCCTTCATGTAGAATGCCGTACCTCGGCAATGACGATAATAAGCTCCAAGCATGGAGACGAATTTTCGGCCGCAATCAACAAGTTGGGCTTTCGTTCCTTTTTCCTCGAGATGGTACCGAAGAGGAAATGCGTTCAGTGTGCTGATGCGCTTTCTCCCAGGGAGCTTCATGATGGCAAGATTGACAGATGCTTCCCCAAACACTTGGCCATGGTAATCCAAATATCGACACTCCATCTTGTAGTACTTCAACTCGTTGCTTGTCTCCTGCTCTTCGCCAGCATCGTATATGACGCATCGTGATTTGCCGGTACCAAAGCAAGTAGTGTAGACCATCGAGTTTGGCGTGAAAAGTGCCCAAAGCAAATCGTAGGTGATTTCATCATTCTCCAGTAGCGGGAGAAGGCGTTGAGCCGTAGAAAGGTAAGTCGTATGAATGAAGTTGATCAAGAGATCTAAGTGCTTGAGGTGGGTAGCATCGTGTATAGTGCCGGCAAATGCGTTGCTTTGATACAATTTCAAATCCTGAAGCTAATTGTACAGCAGGTTTTGCTCAATCTGGACTGTCAGCGGAAATTTTAGGTTGAAATGCCGGAGGAGGGCTTTACAGCAGGCTTGTCTTGGTTCGTATTGACCGTGCGAATGTTTCCTCAAGATGTCTCGCAGCCCTTCTGATTTGATGTCAATATAGTGTGTTGGGCTCAACGTCTTCTTGTCTGGATCATCCTCGTCAGCAGGAGAAGTGTTCACAGGCATCAACGCACTTACCAATTCGCTGGCGAACGATAAATACATACTGATCCAGGTCGGTCACTGAATCGGACGGTTGAGTTGATTCTTCGAGTTTATACGCGTATGTCTTTGCGTCCCAACTGCAAGCATGTATACGTCAGCAACTCTTGCTGCCCCAGCATAATCCTTACGACACTAACACCTCGCTGACAGTCTTGAATTCAAGCTTTGAGGCTCTGGCCACCAGTTTCGGCTTGTCTTCGCACTCTTCTTTGGTCTTGACAGGCTGAGCAGATTCTCCTAGAGGCTGGACGGTCTGAACGGTCCGCAGAAGCTTGAGAAAGTGTTGAACGTGCTTCAAGGTAAGGACCTGCTCACACGCGGGCAGCACAGGGCTACTGGGAGGAGTCTGTGGCGGCCGTGGAGAGGTAGGTGGCTGGGGAATGACAGAATCCATCGACGCCATGATCGTGGGGCGAAGTAATAGACTTGAACTGTAAGGTATGAGTACAGTGGTTGCTCCTCCAAGCAGAAGGATTATTATAGGTTGCGACTGATCAAATTATACCATGAAAGCCCCAAGAAGGCAGACCTACAAAGAGCTTTTGGAGGGATGGAATGAATCACTCGGCTCGGATTTAACGGATATTTGAGACATCATATTTCCAACTCTTTTCCACCCATATTTCAACATATTTTCTGTGATTCTTGTGTACAAAGTTTCTCCATCAAATTTCCAGTCATTTTGAAATCAACTTCCAAGTGACTTACTGCAATGCCAATGTCGCTTGAAGCTGCAGTAAGCAAGCTTCATGGATCCTTGCAGGCCATTCAGTTCCACGATGGAGTAAAACCGCAACAGGTAAAGCGTATTCAAGAAGCGTTCAATCTACTCTCAGAACCGCAAGGACGAGCGGAAACGAAAACCCAAGAGAGGCGAGAATGCTATCGAGAACTCCTGAGAAATCTTCACCGAGCTGTTGGCCTCCAAGCTGTGGTGCTCTGCGCCGTTGCTCTTGGGCAATCCGCAGTGGCAAATATGAAAGACCGTCTCAAAATTGATTTGGTAGCGGCAGTCAAAGTGCAGAAAGAAGCTTTGAGCTGTAATGTTCTCGAGAAGCTTGTTGAGAAAGGTTAGCGGACTGCGTTCGTGCAACTTGTAATCCTGACGTCCTTTTAGATTCGCTATCCCTGAACGCCCAGCAAGCAGAATTTGACCAACAGCTTCAGTGTACCGAAGGTGTGTCTAGGACTAGGCCGCGCATATTGTTTCTCGTTTTAGCTGAATCCTTGTTTCAAGGGATACTGGATTACTCATTAGATAGGCGCACTAGGCCAGAGTCAATTCAATCACGTGCGCAAAATGTTCATGAAGGAGCAGGTAATTTGTAAGAGCTTTCTCTAGAGGGCACAGGGTAATTAATCGTGAACAGACGTTGATCTAGCGGAAGGACAGGTTACTCATCCCTCGGCTGTTTCTCAAGAGTTCATGTTAGACGTGCAAGGTTTGACCACTTTTTCCCAAAAACTCGACTATGCTTACTCGATACAGGTGTGCCAGAGGTACCGCTCTTACCAGCTCAATCTGTCGTCGATATCAGCTTGAAAGATCTGTTCGACTTCCTTCTGCAGCACAACAGCAGTGACCAGAGGCTACGAATAATTTGTCCATGGAATGGGATACCTCTACCATCAATTGATATCAAGCCAGGAGCATCAAGTGGATTCTCGGGCAGAATTGAGCTCTCAATCAAAATGGCCTTGGCATTAATGCAATATGTCAATCGATCTAAGGAAAACACTCAATTGAAGAGCTGATGAAGTAATGATTATATACGAAGAAGCTTAGAATGCATGGGGCCTAAGCAAAGCGAGTTAAGGAACCATGTCTAACTGGTGAAATATCGGACTGAGGGGTGTCCGAGTAATACACAGATTCGCCCAGCTTTCACCGTAACTATAACAAAACCATCTCCCTGATTTTGGCCTGTTCGCACATATGTCCCATCGTCCACTCTGACAGCTCCTTCACCTCCATTTTTTTTAACCAGGAGCGCCCGAATTGACGAGTCCACTACCTGTGGATCTGCTGCAGCCGGCTCTTTAGCCTCTAAAGTGACTTTAACCCCTACCTAACGCATGTTAAAACGTGGATATCTTGTAGAGACCTTGGATGGTTTTACCAATTGCTCAGCCTTCTCTTCCAATTTCTTATCATCGTTTGCGATGTCATCCACCGAAGTTATCTGACTCATAATAACACAGTTCTATGTGACGAATCTGCAGGACTGTTGAGGTGCGCGTTCGCGATGGCAATTTAGGATGTCAATTCAGGTTCTGCAGGATATGGCAATATGTAATGCCTGTCCTAGAGAAAAAATGGATTCTCCTGCATCAAACGGGGCCTAACAAGCCAGTGGCGGGAAAGAAGCCTGCCTGTGCGAATTAGCATACCGAGGAACCTTCATTCTCACGAGCTTTTGGCTTCACCAGTAGGACCCCAATCCGACAACAGATGACTCCTTGATACCCGTGAGATACAAGTCCACTCTCCACCACTTGTCTCGCTGCCAGGAATTCCTTGCCTGCTTGGATTCGATGCCGTCCGTGCAGGCATTCAACCCGTTGACCGCTCGGGAAAGAGTATTCCCGAAACGAGATAGAGAAGACTGCAGAGTTCGAGGTAGCTAGCACGTTCGAGACGGTATCCGTAAAAGAGGTCTTAGTATGGTGTATTGCGAAGTAGAGGAAGGGACTGGTAGAATATATCGATAGCCTTATTTGTTGAAGTCCCACAGAAAGATACCGTAAGACGGCTGCCCTTCAGACTAAGATGAAATGCAAGTTATTCGCAAAACAGACTGAGCGAGACAATAAAGTCATTGCTGTAGTGGTGTGTTATGGGGTAATCTCTGGTTGCGTCTTTTTAGTGATTGAGGCGCAAGAGTTTTCGAGGACTGTAAATGCAAGCTCAAACGTTAGGCCGCAAGGCGGGGTCTACATCATGTGAACGCTGACAGCATGTGTTAGGCAGCTTTACTTATGTAGGACTAGTGGCATTTTCACGTGATCAGTGACGCTCGGCTTTATATGAAATGGAGTCGTAACCCCAGCTCTTTTCTGATGAGTGTAGACAAAATTTAGACGCGGAAAATGGTCTTTGAAGACGTCGTCACCGAGCTGCAAATTTTGCACCATACTGAGCATGGATATCTCCTTTTCAATCCTGCTGGAGACCTGGCGTGGTTCAAGAAAAAATTTGACGACATCCCTCACTGCCTGTTCCGAGTATCTACTCCAAAATCGGATGGCACAACTAACAGATTCTGGGTGAAATCAAAGGACGCCAAATACCATCGTGGGACTAGCAAGGACGACGTCTTCGCGTCGGCTTATATCCAGCCCATATCCAGCCGGTAGCCAGAAGTCTGATCAAACAGGCGACTCCGTGCCAAACCTCTTCTTAGCTTGATAAACCTTCTTCACCCGCCGATTCGACGATTCATTATGCGGAGCTTTCGCTCGCGCGTGCACCGGACTTTGAAACATACCAAGGTCCAGGCCAAGCTCGTCGGCTGATGTCTCGGATTCTGATCGAGTCAGCTCATTCGATGGCAGTGACACAAAGCTTTGTGTTGACGACTCAAATCCACGGGTTTCAGCATTAAGTGCCTTCGCATTCGCTGCATCTATAAATGCTTCCCGTTTCTCCTTCGCCAAGCCTCTGGCGTTCCTCCACGCAGTTGCACCTTGTCGAAAAGTGTTTGGGTTGCCTATCATGTCCCAGCCATTTAATTGGGTCATGCGGAATTCGGTGCCCTGTTTAGGATTGCTTGGT